>Ga0134128_10001326_pt1 | contig 32025 bp, 26 predicted proteins | sample KB31754_FD_96462 | JGI IMG/M metagenome (GOLD analysis project Ga0134128, IMG submission 96462) | Terrestrial soil microbial communities with excess Nitrogen fertilizer from Kellogg Biological Station, Michigan, USA - KB3-175-4 | ecosystem: Environmental > Terrestrial > Soil > Unclassified ... | reverse complement strand
TGACGCCAATCCCTACATCGCCATCGCAGCGTCCCTCGCCTGTGGCTATCTCGGCATGGTCGACGGACTGCAGCCCTCGGACCCGATCACCGGCAGCGCACACGACCTGCCCTTCGGCCTGCCGCGCTCTCTCGATGAGGCGCTGCGGGAGCTGCGCCAGAGCGAGCCGCTGGTGAGGCTCCTGGGCGAGCCGTTCGTCACCGCCTTCACCATGGTCAAGGAGGCCGAGTACGAGGTCTTCCTGCAGGTGATCAGCTCCTGGGAGCGGGAGCATCTGTTACTCAACGTCTGATGATGCGAGGTTCCCGGACGATGAGACTGTGGGCGGCCGTGGGGTTGGCTGCCGGATTGGCAGCGCTCCTCACCGCCTGCTCCGGCGGAGCGCAGTCTGACGCCAATGTAGTCAATGTCTACAACTGGTCGGATTACATCGATCCACAGGTGCTGAAGGACTTCGAGAAGCAGTACGGCATCAAGGTCAACTACGACGTCTACGACAAGAACGAGGTGCTGGAGACCAAGCTTCTCACCGGCAACACCGGCTTCGATGTGGTGGTCCCATCGGCTCCCTTCCTCGAGCTCGAGATCCGTGCCGGCGCGCTCGAGAAGCTCGACAGGACCCGGCTGCCGAACCTGAAGTACCTGGACCCGGGAGTTCAGCGCAGCGTCGCCGAGTACGACCCCGGCAACCAATACTCTGCCGACTACATGTGGATCACCTCAGGCCTGGGTTATAACGTGCAGGCGCTCGAGGCCCACATGCCCGATGCGCCGCTCGACAGCTGGCGCCTCCTCTACGATCCGGCAGTCGTCGCGAAGCTCAAGGACTGCGGCGTGACGGTGCTCGATGAGCCGACGGAGGTCATCGGCACGGCGCTTCTGTACCTCGGCAAGGACCCGAACAGCGAGTCGCCTGCCGACCTCGCGGCCGCCATGAAAGTGCTGATGACCATCCGGCCCTACGTGCGTTACGTCAATTCCTCGCGCTACATCGACGACCTCGCCAACGGAGAGATCTGCCTCGCGCTCGGCTGGTCGGGGGACGTGAAGCAGGCCTCGGTACGGGCGCAACAGGCCGGCAGGACCTACAGCGTCGCCTACTCCATCCCGAAGGAGGGCGCGGTCGAGAACTTCGACGTGCTCGCAATTGCGGCCAACGCGCCGCATCCGCGCAATGCCAACCTCTTCATCAACTATCTCCTCGATCCGCACGTCGCCGCCCGCAACTCCAACCTCGTCAAGTATGCCAATGGCGATCTGGCATCCCAGGCGTACCTGGAGAAGTCCGTGCGGGACGATCCGGGCATCTATCCGCCGCCTGCCGTGATGCACACCCTGGTCCCGGAGCGGGCGAAGTCCATGCAGTTCATGCGTCTGCTGACCCGTGCCTGGACGCAATTCAAAACGGGAAGCTGAGCGACACCCGAGCCAGTCGATGAACGCCCAACCGTCGATGCCGCCCGATCCAGCGGCGGCCTATGTACGCCTCGAGGCCGTCAGCAAGAGATTCGGCGAGTTCTCCGCCGTCGATGCAGTCTCGCTCGAGATCCGGCGCGGAGAGATCTTTTGCCTCCTCGGCGGCTCCGGCTCCGGCAAAACGACCCTGCTGCGGATGCTGGCGGGCTTCGAGCCGCCGAGCAGCGGGCGCATCTATATCGATGGCGAGGACATGAGCGCGGTGCCGCCTTACGAGCGGCCCGTCAACATGATGTTCCAGTCCTACGCGCTCTTCCCGCACATGAGCGTGGAGAGGAACGTCGCCTTCGGCCTCGAGCAGGAGCAGATCCGGCCCGCCGAGATCCGCCGGCGCGTTGCCGAGATCCTCGCGATCGTCGAGATGAGTCCGTACGCAGCACGCAAGCCGCACCAGCTCTCCGGCGGCCAGCGGCAGCGGGTGGCGCTGGCGCGTGCGCTGGCGAAGCGGCCGAAGCTGCTCCTTCTCGATGAGCCGCTGGCGGCGCTCGACCGCAAGCTGCGCGAGCGCACGCAGTTCGAGCTCCTCAACATCCAGGAGCGGCTCGGCGTCACCTTCATCGTGGTGACACACGATCAGGAGGAGGCGATGACGCTCGCGAGCCGCATGGGTGTCATGGATCGCGGGCGGATCGTGCAGGTCGGGACGCCGGCGCAGATCTACGAGTCGCCCGTCAACCGGTTCGTCGCCGACTTCATAGGCTCCGTGAATCTGCTGGAAGGCAAGGTGGCGGATCTCGGCGCCGGCGATCTCACCATCCGCTGCGAGTCCCTGGGGTGCACCGTGCGGGCTGCGAGGCGGGTCGAGTGTGCGCCCGGAGATACCGTCTGGGCCGCGGTCCGTCCCGAGAAAATCGTTCTCACGGATGCAACGTCTCCGGGTCAGCCGGCGGACAACTGTGTGCGCGGCAGGGTTCGCGAGGTCGCCTACATGGGCGATGTATCGATCTGTCTGGTCGAGATCGATTCCGGCAAGGTGCTGCGGGTAACCCTATCCAACCATTCCGGTCTCGCCGCGCATCGCGACCTCAAGCACGCGGTGGTGACGCTGTCCTGGGATGCCGCGAGCCCGGTCGTCCTGACGCGCTAGCCCATGCAGCAGTCCGAGAGACATGCAGGACGGCGGCTCGTGGCCGGCATTCCAGCCCTGTGGCTCGCCCTGTTCTTCCTCATTCCGTTCCTCATCGTCCTCAAGATCTCCTTCTCGGAGGCGCGGCTCGCGATTCCGCCGTACGCGCCGCTCTTCACGTGGCTTCACGGGCTGCCGATTCCGAGGATCCATCTCTCGAGCTACGCCTACCTCTTCACCAATCCGCTCTATCTGCGCTCCTATCTCTACTCGATCATGGTGGCGGCGGTCTCGACGGTCATTTGTCTTCTGATCGGCTACCCGATGGCCTATGCCATCGCGCGTGCCGCAGAGGCCTGGCGAACCTTTCTGCTGATGCTCATCGTGTTGCCGTTCTGGACCTCCTTCCTGCTTCGTGTCTACGCGTGGATCGGGCTCCTGCAGAACGACGGCCTCATCAACAACGTACTGCTGGGCATGGGCCTCATCCATCATCCCATCACCCTGCTGCAGACCGACTTCTCACTTTACGTCGGCATCGTTTATTCCTACCTTCCGTTCATGATCCTGCCGCTCTACGCCAATCTCGAGAAGCATGATCCGGCGCTGCTCGAGGCTGCGGCCGATCTTGGAGCGCGGCCCCTGATGTCCTTCCTGCGTGTGACTCTGCCGCAGTCGCTCCCTGGCATCGCCGCGGGCTCGCTGCTCGTATTCATCCCCGTGGTCGGCGAGTACGTGATCCCGACGCTGCTCGGACGCACCGATCAGATCATGATCGGACGCATGCTCTCGGATGAGTTCTTCGACAACCGCGACTGGCCGGTGGCGAGCGGCGTTGCGATCCTCATCCTGCTGCTTCTCGTCGTGCCGATCGTGCTGCTGCAGCGGGTCGAGCGGAAGGAACTGGCGGGGACGGGCGAGGCGGAGGCAGAGGCATGAAGCCGAGGGGCGTGTTCTCGCGCACTGCGCTCGTGCTCGGGCTCGTGTTTCTTTACGTGCCCATCCTTTCGATGGTCATCTATTCCTTCAACAACAGCCGCCTGGTCACCGTCTGGGACGCCGCGCATTCGCCGACTCTCAAGTGGTACGGCGTGCTCTTCTCGGACGGTGAGGTCCTGGATGCCGCCTGGCTGTCCGTGCGGGTGGCGGTCTGCGCGGCGACAGTCGCCACCGTCCTCGGCACTCTCGCGGGGACGGCGCTTGCGCGATTCGGCGCCTTCCGCGGGCGGTCACTCCTCATCGGCATGACGACGGCGCCTATCGTGATGCCGGAGGTGATCAGCGGACTCTCGCTGCTGCTGCTCTTCGTCGCCCTGGAGCAGGTCATCGGCTGGCCACGGGGTATGGGCGCGCTCACGATCACGCTCGCCCATATCTCCTTTTGCATGGCGTACGTCACGGTGGTGATACAGTCGCGCCTGACCGGATTCGACCAGTCGCTCGAGGAAGCGGCGCTGGATCTGGGTGCCCGCCCGGCAAAGGTGTTCTGGCGCATCACGCTGCCACTCATCCTGCCGGCGGTGCTGGCCGGGTGGCTCCTTGCCTTCACTCTCTCGTGGGATGATCTGGTCATCTCGCAGTTCGTCGCCGGGCCCGGCTCGAGCACGCTGCCGATGGTGATCTTCTCCAAGGTGCGGCTCGGCGTGAGCCCGGATGTGAACGCGCTCGCCACTCTGATGGTCTCGGTGGTAGCGAGCGGTGTGGTGGTCGCCACGTTGTGGATGCGTCATCGGCACAGGCGGCGCGAGCGCGATGCGCAGCTCGCCGCCGCCGCCAACCTCTGATCGGAAAAAAGCACATGACACGCAGATTGCTGGGCATCGATGTTGGCGGGTCTTTCATCAAGGCCGGTGTGGTGGACATTGAGGCCGGGCGCCTCGTGGGGGAGCTCATCTCGGCGCCGACACCGCAGCCTTCGACCCCCGAGGCCATGATGCCGACGATCTCCGGACTCGCCGCGAAGCTGCCCGAGGCTACGGGTCCCGTGGGGCTCGCCTTTCCGGCCGTGGTCAAGAACGGCCGGGCGCGCACGGCGGCCAACATCGATCACTCCTGGATCGGGGCCGACGGGGCGGCGCTCATCCGACGCACCCTCAACCGGGATGCGCTCTTCCTGAATGACGCGGATGCGGCGGGCCTGGCGGAGATGCGTCTCGGAGCCGGCAGGGGAGTGGGCGGCGCGGTCGTGATGCTGACCTTCGGCACCGGTATCGGCTCGGCGCTCTTCGTCGAGGGTAGGCTCTTCCCCAACACCGAGCTCGGGCACATGGAGTTGAACGGCGGGGATGCCGAGAAGTATGCCTCGGCACACGTCAAGACCGCGCTCAATCTCGATTGGCGAGCCTGGATGGACCGGGTGAACGTCTACCTCGACCGGATGCAGGCGCTCCTGTGGCCCGACCTCTTTATCCTGGGCGGTGCGATCAGCGAGCGCTTCGCGGATTTTGCGCCGCTCCTGCACTGCGAGGCGGAAGTTCGTCCGGCGCACTTCGGCAATCAGGCGGGCGTTCTCGGCGCCGCGCTCGCTGCGGCGGAAACGTACGCGGAGGCGGGCTAGTGGCTTCTCGGAGCCCTGCCATGCCGACACCCTCCCGCAGCAAACTGCCCGATGTCGGCACGACGATCTTCACCATCATGTCGCGTCGGGCGCGCGAGCTCAATGCGCTCAACCTCGGTCAGGGCTTCCCGGACTATGACATCGATCCGCGGCTCGCCGAGCTCACTGCCGAGGCGATGCGCCAGGGGCACAACCAGTACGCTCCGATGGAGGGCGTCCCCGAGCTGCGTGAGCGCATCGCGCGCAAGCTCGCCATGAGCTACGGGGGCGAGTTCGACCCGCAGTCCGAGATCACCGTCACCCTCGGCGCCACCGAGGCCATCTATTCCGCCGTGCAGGCAGTGGTGGGGCCCGGTGATGAGGCGATCGCTTTCGATCCCGCCTACGACTCATACGAGCCGGCCGTGCGCCTCGCGGGCGGACGATGTATCCGGCTGCCGCTCATGCCTCCCGAATTCCACTACGACTGGGACCGGGTGCGCGGCGCCGTCAACTCACGCACCCGGCTGATCCTGTTCAACAGCCCCCACAACCCTGCCTGCACCACGGCAACGCCGGCGGATCTCGATGAGCTGGCCGCAACCATCCGGGGACGCGACATCTCAGTCCTGTCGGACGAAGTCTACGAGCACGTGGTCTTCGACGGCCGGGCACACGCCTCTGTGCTGTCGCATCCGGAGCTGCGGGAGAGGAGTTTCGCGATCTTCTCGTTCGGCAAAACCCTGCATGCCACGGGGCTGCGTGTCGGCTACTGCGTCGCGGCGCCGGCGCTCACGGGGGAGCTGCGCAAGGTCCATCAATTCAACACGTTCAGCATCGCGAACCCGCTGCAGCACGCGGTGGCGGCCTACCTGACGGAACGGCCGCAAACGGGGCGGGAGCTGTCCGCGTTCTTCCAGGCGAAGCGCGATCGTCTGCGCGACGCGCTCGCCGGATCGGGGCTCGTGCTGCCGCCGGCGCAGGGCACTTACTTTCAGCTGCTCGACTTCGGCGGACTGCTGCCGCCCGGAGATCTGGAGTTCGCGGAGCGGGCACTGACCGAGGCAAGGGTCGCCACCATTCCGCTCTCGCCCTTCTATGCGCAACCGCCGAAGCTCTCGGTGGTGCGCCTCTGCATAGCGAAGCGGGATGACACGCTCGATGAGGCCGCGGCGCGTCTCAGAGGGCTTGCGACGCGCTTGAGCCAGGCAGGAGCATGACGAGCAGGAACACGAGGATATGAAGAAAACCACCCGAGTCAATCATCCGCCGCCGGTCGAGCTTGCCGCCGACAACCATGCGGTGGTGGCCCCGATCTATCAGAGCGTCAAGTTCGAATTCGAGTCCCTGGAGGAGACCGAGCGGTATCTGCGCGGTGAGCGGCCCGGCTTTTTCTATTCCCGCGCCTCGAACCCCACTACCCGCCAGCTCGAGCTCCTGCTCGCGGAGCTGCAGGGACGGGAGGAGTGTCTGGTGGCGGCGTCCGGCGTCGGCGCGGTGGCGCAGACGCTGCTCGCGCTGACCAAACAGGGCGATCACATCCTCTGTTTCGTCGAGACGTACAATCCGACGAGATATCTGATCCGGCGCCTCCTCGGACGCTTCGGCGTGACGCATACCATGCTTTCGATCGAGGACCTCGCAGGTATCGAGCGCGCTCTGGCAGCTCATCCGACCCGGCTCGTGTGGTTCGAAAGCCCGACCAACCCGGTCACCAAGGTCGCGGACATCGCCGCGATCACCCGACTCGCCAAGGGCGCCGGTGCGCTCTCGGTGATGGACAACACCTTCGCGGGACTGCACCAGCATGGTGAGTACGATATCGACGTCTTCGTCCACAGTCTGACCAAGTACGCTTCAGGAGCGGGCGATGTGATGGGCGGCGCGGTCATCGGCAGAGGCGAGCTCATCCGCTCGCTGCGGACGGACTTCGGCATGCTCGGCGGGACGCTGGATCCGCATGCGGCGTACCTCATTCTGAGAGGCCTCAAGACCTACTTCGTCCGTTACAAGGCTCAGTCGGCCAGCGCGCAGCGCATCGCGGAGCTCCTCGCCGCGCATCCCGCGGTCGCGCGCGTGCACTACCCCGGCTTGCCGTCACATCCCCAACACGCGTTGGCGCGTGAGCAGATGAAGGACTTCGGGACCATCGTGAGCTTCGACCTCAAGGGTGGGCTCGAGGCAAGCCGGAAATTCGGCGATGCGCTCGAGTTCTTCGCGATGGCCGCAAGTCTCGGTTCCACCGAGTCGCTGGTGGTCACGGCGCAGATGATGGGCGGGCGCGATCTGACGGCAGACCAGCAGGCCCTCTCGGCGGTTACCGAAGGGACGGTGCGTCTCTCCATCGGGCTCGAAGACCTCGATGACCTGCTCGCGGACGTAACTCAGGCGCTCAACGCCTGAAGATCCAGGCCAGCACCGAGAGGACGAGGCTGACGAGCAGCAGGGTCGTGATGGGGAAGAAGAACTTGAAGTGCGGCCGGTCGATGACGATGTCTCCCGGCAGCCGGAACAGCGGCAATCGGCGCGCCCACGGCCAGAGAAGCCCGAGGACGATCAAAACGGTGCCGAGGACAACCAGGAGGCGGCTCATGACGGGTCGAGTCTAACGTCTTTTAGGCGCTGCTTGCGACTCGGACACGGTGTGGATGGTAGGGCAGGACCTCCAGCACCTCGCCTTCGGTCAGCCGACGCTGCACCTGCCGCCAGAATCGGGCCGTAAAGATCTCGCCGTGTGTGCGCAGGAGCGCCGCGCGCTGCGCCGCATCGAAGGCGATGAAATTGATGAAGGTCTCCGGGAAGACATCCCTCTCACCGACGTAGAACCAGGGCTCGCCACGCATCTCATCCTCCATGTTGCCGGCCTGCGGCAGGTCGCGGAAGTGGCAGTCGGTCACCAGGCAGAGCTCGTCGTAGTCGTAGAAGATCACCCGTCCATGGCGGGTCACGCCGAAGTTCTTCAGCAGCAGGTCGCCCGGGAAGATGTTGGTATAAGCGAGATCGCGGATGCACTGACCGTAATCGAGAGCCACCTGCTCGGCAGCGGCCGGGGAAGCGGCGCGCAGGTAGAGGTTGAGCGGGGTCATGCGCCGCTCGATGTACATGTGATCGAAGACGAGGTGCTCGCCGGCCTCGCGCACCGTGAGCGAGGTCTCCGTCAGGAGCTCCTGCCGCAGCTCCGGGGCGAAGAGCGCCTGCGGAAAGCGCAGCCGGCGGAATTCCTGCGCGTCCACCAGCCGTCCGGCACGGTCGTGGCGGAAGACCAGCCGGTATTTCGCCAACACATCTTCGCGCAGCACGCTCTTCGGATACGGAAAGCGGTCGCGGATGACCTTGAAGACGACATCGAAGGAGGGCAGGGTGAAGCACACCATGACGAGGCCCCTCTCCCCCGGTGCGTGCACGAAGCGGTCGGGTGTCCCGGCAAGGTGGCGCATGATCTCGCGATAGCGCTCGGTCTTGCCCTGCCGGGCGCGTCCCAACACCGTGAAGAGCTCGCTCACGGGCTTGCGTGGCATCAGTGACTTGAGGAACACCACGGCTTCGGCGACGTGCTCGAGATCCGCGTGAAAGTACGACCGCGAGAAGCTGAATACGATGCTGACATCGCCCTCGGCGAGCATCACCGCGTCGACGAGCATGCCGCCGTCGGAGTTCTTGAGGGCTATGACGAGCGGCACCAGGAAGTTGCGCCCGATCAGGCGCCCGACGATGTAGGCGCGGGAGATCTGGTAGAAGACCGGCCGGATCACTTCGGCCCGCTGGACCGCCCGCTGCTCGTGGCGAGCCGCGAGGTGGGCCTGCACCTCGCCGGTCACGTGGCGGATGCTGTTGTCGAGATCCTTCCACGGGGAGCGGAAGCGCACATCGCCGAGCACGTCCTCGAAGAGCAGAGCCAGCGAGCCGTGGTTGACGTACGTGTTGGTGACCACGGTGGTGGCCACACGTGCGAGGGGGTCGAGATCGGTCGCGACGAACTCGATGTCCGGCGCTACACCCACCGTGCCGAAGAGCCGGCGGCTGATGGAGCTGAAAAAGGTCTTGATGAACTCCGCATCGGGCACGCCCTCGATGCGGGCCGCGAAGTCGGTGCGAATGCTCATCCAGAGCGCGCGGTTCTCGGCCTGTGCGCCGAGCAGCGCCCGAAGCTCCGCGACGGTGCGGGCGACGAAGCTGTCGTAGAGCTCGATGCGCTCCACCGCATCGCGCTGGCTGCCCTTCCAGTCGCGGCTATCGAACCGCACGGGTGCGCGCCGCGTAATGTCCCGGAATTCCGCGTTGTATTCGGCGAAGGCGCCGGTGATCCGGCGGGCGGCGAGCGGGACGATGTCAGTCAAAATCGGTCGGCAGCTCCGGGTGCAGCTGATGTTGATACAGCCGCTCGATCTGCGAGGCGAGGACGCGGCCGGTGGAAAGCTCCGGCAACGCCGTGACCGGAAAGAACTCCACGGCGTCCGTCTCGCTGCTCGCGCTGGGCGCGCCGCCGGTGCGCTCGCAGAGGAAGAACAGCTTGAAGATGTGATGAAGGCCGGGCGGATGCGGATGCAGGCGCTTGTCGAAGAGCGCCGCGAGCTTCACGGCTCGGGCGCGGTAGCCCGACTCCTCCAGGACCTCCCGCACCACGGCTTGCGAGGGAGAGTCGTTGATGTCGACCCAGCCGCCGGGCAGCGTCCATTTGCCGTCGGAGCGCTCTCTGACGAGAAGCACTCGATCCCCCTCGAAGATGCCACCGCGCACGTCCACCTTCGGTGTTACGTACCCCACATCGCCGTCCCACAGCCCCTTCGACTTCTCGAGCGGGATGTCGAGCTGCGTCGCGAGGAGGGAGGCGACGAGCTCGGTGAGCTGGGTAAAGCGCTCGCGGTCGAACGGGTCCTGGGTGAAGGCGAGCCCGTTCTGGGCGATCGCCTGCACCTTGCGGGCCCAGTCGAGGAGCGTGGTAGTCAAATGTTGCGGATCAGCGCATCGCCGAAGGCGGACGTCGGGACCTCGCTGGCTCCCTCCATCAGCCGGGCGAAGTCGTAGGTGACGATCTTCTGGCCGATGGCCCTGTCCATGGCCCGGATGATGGCATCGGCAGCCTCCACCCAGCCCATGTAGCGGAACATCATCTCGCCGGAGAGGATGACCGAGCCCGGATTCACCTTGTCGAGGTTGGCGTATTTCGGGGCCGTGCCGTGGGTGGCCTCGAACACCGCATGCCCGGTCAGGTAATTGATGTTGCCACCGGGGGCGATGCCGATGCCGCCGACCTGAGCGGCGAGCGCATCGGAGAGGTAGTCGCCGTTGAGATTCAAGGTGGCAATGACGTCGAACTCATCGGGCCGGGTCAGCACCTGCTGCAGGGTAATATCGGCAATCGCGTCCTTGACGATGATCCTGCCGGCGCGCTTCGCTTCTTCCATCTCTGCGTTGGCAGCCTTCTCGCCGGAGGCAGCCTTGGTGCGTTCCCACTGCTCCCAGGTATAGGTGACATCGGGGAATTCACGCTCGGCGAGCTGGTAGCCCCAGTTGCGGAATGCCCCCTCGGTGAACTTCTGGATATTACCCTTGTGCACCAGGGTGAGGCTGCGGCGCTTGTTCGCGACGGCGTATTGAATGGCGGAGCGGATCAGCCGTTCCGAGCCGTCCTTCGATACCGGCTTGATGCCGATGCCGGAGCTCTCCGGGAAGCGAATCTTCCCGTAGGCCTTCGGGAAGTGCTGCTTGAAGAGCGCGAGGAACTCCCGGTTCTCGGCCGTGCCCGCCTCGAACTCGATGCCGGCATAAATGTCCTCGGTGTTCTCACGGAAGATCACCATGTCCACCTTCTCCGGATGCCTCACGGGCGAGGGCACGCCCTTGAACCAGCGCACCGGGCGGAGGCACACGTACAGGTCGAGAAGCTGGCGCAGCGCCACGTTGAGCGAGCGGATGCCACCGCCCACGGGGGTGGTGAGCGGGCCTTTGATCGAGACCAGGTAGTCGCGGCAGGCGGCGACTGTCTCATCGGGCAGCCAGCTGTTGAACTGGCGATTCGCCTTCTCGCCGGCAAATACCTCCATCCAGTGGATCCTGCGGCGGCCGCCATAGGCCTTCTGCACCGCCGCATCCATGACGCGCACGCTCGCCCGCCAGATATCCGGACCCGTCCCGTCACCCTCGATGAACGGGATGATGGGATTATCGGGAACGACGAGCTTGCCGTCGCGCAGGGTGATCCTGGCTCCCTGGGCGGGCGGCGTGAGCTTCAAGGGCGCGGCCGTGGACATTACGTGGACTCCTCGCGGGAATTCGGCGGCACGAGCGCGGAGCGCCTGCGGCCGGGCACGGAATGCTAGCACAGGTTTTTGCGCAACCTGCGGGGGCCGCCGACGCCTTCGCGGCGACTGACGACCCTCTGCGACCAAGCGCGCCACTCGAGCGCGGCTTTGCCTGCGCGAAGCGGGTGAGTGTGCGAAACTTACGTCGATGTACAACGCGACCGAAGGCGGCGCTCCGCAGCCGATGGCCAAGCCTTCTTTGCTGCGCAAGCTGTTTGCGGTGCATGCGGTCCCGGCGCGCGGTGTGGCGGGGGCAGAGCGCCTCAAGCAGGCCTTGAGCGCCTGGTCGCTGGTATCGATCGGCGTCGGCGCGACCGTCGGCACGGGCGTTTTCGTGCTCACCGGGACCGTGGCGGCCAACCAGTCGGGACCCGCCATCACGCTGTCGCTCCTCATAGCCGCCTTTGGCAGCACGCTGGCGGCGCTCTGCTATGCGGAGTTCGCGGCCTTTCTGCCGGTGCCGGGCAGCGCCTACAGCTACACATATGCCACTCTCGGTGAGGCGGTCGCCTGGTTCATCGGCTGGAACCTGTTGCTCGAGTACGGCATATCGGCCTCCGCCGTCGCGGTGAGCTGGTCGGCATATGTTGTGAACCTGCTCGGCGAATGGCACATTCATCTGCCTGCGATACTGGTCAACGCGCCCCTGGAGGAGAGCGCAACCGGGCACCTGGTCGCGACCGGCGCCCTCATCAATCTGCCCGCGGTGCTCATCATTGCGGCGATGAGCTGGCTCTGCTACGTCGGTATCCGCGAGACGGCCAATGTCACCAACATCATGGTGGCCCTCAAAGTCGGCGTGATCGTGATCGTCGTGGTGTCGGGGCTCGCGTTCATCGACCCGCATAACTGGCATCCCTATATCCCACCCAACACGGGCACCTTCGGCCGCTTCGGCTGGACAGGCGTGCTGCAGGGAGCCGGGATCATCTTCTTCTCCTATGTCGGGTTCGATACGGCCTCGACTACGGCGCTCGAGGCACGCAATCCCCAGCGCGACCTGCCGATCGGGATCATCGGCACGCTGATCGTCTCCACGGTCCTGTACGTGGCGACCGCGGCCGTGGTCACCGGTATGGTGCCGTACTTCAAGTTGAACAACGCCGAGCCGGTCGCGGTGGCCCTGGAAGCGCACCCGGCGCTTTCCTGGCTCCGCGGGTTCCTCATCCTCGGCATCATCGTCGGCATGACGTCGGTGATCCTGACTTCACTCCTCGGGCAGCCGCGCATCCTGCTCTCCATGGCCGATGACGGACTGCTGCCGCCGGCGATGAGCCGCTGTCATCCCCGGTTCAAGACCCCGCATGTGTCAACTGCAGTCACGGGTATCGGGGCGGCCCTGATCGCCGGCGTATTTCCGCTCGATGTGCTGGCAGACCTGATTTCCATCGGGATTCTGCTGGCATTCGCGGTGGTCTGCATCGGAGTGCTGGTGATGCGCTTCACCCGCCCGGATGTTCACCGCCCCTTCCGGGTGCCGGCAGCCTGGCTCATCTGCCCGCTGGGAGCGGTCGTCTGTGCCGGCATGACCTACTTTCTGTCGAATGCCACCTGGGTCCGGCTCGTCGTATGGACGGTGATCGGTATGGCGATCTACGGGTTCTACGGATTCAAGCACAGCAAGCTCCGTACGTGAGCGCTGGCTTCTGGATGCCGGCCGAATATGAGCCGCACGCGGCCACCTGGCTCCTGTGGCCGGCGCGTCACGACAACTGGCGCGAGGGCGCGCGTCCGGCGCAGGCGGCATTCGCCCAGGTGGCATCGGCGATCCGGCGCTTCGAGCGGGTACATGTCGGGGCGATGCCGCAGCTCATCGCGCAGGCGCGCGCGATGCTGCCGCAGGACATCCAACTCCACGCGATGGAATACGATGACTGTTGGATGCGTGATGTCGGCCCCACCTTCGTGGTGAGCGAGCGGCCGCAGACGATTGGCGCGGTGCAGTGGCGCTTCAATGCCTGGGGCGGCCTCTATCACCCCTTCGATCGGGACCAGCGCATCCCGCTGCAAGTGCTGACTCACTCCACCGCGCTGCCGATGCGGGATCGCTACCTGGCGCCGATCACCCTCGAGGGGGGCGGACTTCACGTGGATGGCGAGGGCACGGCACTCCTCACCGAGGAATGCGCGCTCGATCCCAAGCGCAATCCCGGCATGACGCGCGAGCAGGTGGAGGCGGTGCTGCGTGAGTACCTCGGCGTCAGCCATTTCATCTGGCTGGGCAAGGGCGTCTTCAACGACGAGACCCGAGGTCACATCGACAACCTCGCCTGCTTCGCAGGCCCTGGCAGGGTATGTCTCGCCTGGACCGATGACAGAAGCGACCCGCAGCATGCGATCTCTCTGGATGCCTGGCAACGGCTCAGCGGGGCGCGTGATGCGCGCGGCCGTCGCCTCGAGATCTTCAAGCTGCCGATGCCCGGACCGCTCTACATGACTGAGGAGGAGGCGCGCGGACTGGTGCCGGGCGATTCCATGAAGCCGCGTCGCGCAGGTGACCGCCTGGCGGGGAGCTATGTCAATTTCTTCTTTGCCAACGGCGCAATCATCATGCCTCTGCTCGATCCGCGTACGGATGAGCGGGCCGCTGCGGTTCTGAGGCAGGCCTGCCCGGGGCGTCACATCGTCGGCGTGCCCGCGCGGGAGATCCTGCTCGGCGGCGGTGGCATCCACTGCATCACACAGCAGATTCCGAGCTGGGATGTGACGCGCACGCGATCCGGTTGATCGACCCGGCCGTCGGACCGAGACACGTCAGCCTGCGATTCTTTCCGCGGCATCGAGCCAGGCGCGCTGCGCGCGCCTGTAGTGGCCGGGGGCGATACGCGCCTGCTCGAGGAGATCGCGCGCGACCTTGCGCGCCTCGTCCTTCTGACCCTGGTTGTCGAGGAGCTGTGCGTAGCGGACTGCAGCTTCCGCGCCGGGATAGGAGTTGGCCAGCACGCGGTATTGCTCCAGCGCCTTCGCCATGCTGCCTTCGCCTTCGAGCGACCGTGCGTACAGCAGGTGCGCTTCGGGCGAGAGGAAATCCGGATTGTGCCGAAAGAGCTCTTCGAGGGTGGCGCGCGCGGCGGTCGCGGCGCTGCTGCCGAACTGCGCGCGCGCCAGGCCCAGCATCAGGTTGGGATCGTGCACGTAGAGTCCGCTGAGGGCCTGACGATATTGGTCGATCGCCTCCTCGTAGCGGCCGTGACGCACGAGCTCATCGGCGTAGCGCTGCCGGGCGGCGACGTTGCCGGCCAGACGCGCCTCGTTCTCGAAGCGACGCAAGTCCGCGAACGGGTCGACGGCGCGCTTCAGGCCCCGGGCCGTGCGCTGAGCGGTGCGGCTGCGGAAGAGGTCGGGGATGATTTCGACTGCCACGTAGGCGAGCGGGCCCGCTCCCGGCAGGAGCAGCAGCACCCAGACCCAGAGCCAATTGCGACCGGTCTTGATGCAATGGACGATCAGCAGCGCCTGAATGGCGTATGAAAGGATGAGAAAAAGCATCCGCCTATCGTAGCGCATCTCGGCGCTGCGGCCGTTGCCGGGTCTCGCCGGCTGCTCGATGCGATATGCTCGTGTCATGGGGTGGTCACCATCGATCGGGCACCGCCGGAGACTGCGGGTCTCGCGCATACGGGCCCCGTGGGTTCTTTTGTGGCTGGCGCTTCCAGTGGTGGCGGCCGCGCAGCAGGGCGTTGCGCCACAGCCTGCGGTGGCAGCCACTGCACTGTCTGATGAGGCAGCCCCGCACCGGCTGCGGATTGGCCTCGTCCTCTCCGGTGGCGGCGCGCGCGGCATTGCGCACGTGGGGGTGCTCAGGGTGCTCGAGCAGCTCCACGTGCCGATCGATGCCATTGCCGGCACCAGCATGGGTGCCGTGGTCGGAGGTCTCTACGCGAGCGGCCTCTCGCCGGATGAGATCGAGAAGACGATCCGCTCCATGAACTGGCAGGAGGCGTTCCGTGACCGTCCGCCGCGCGAGGACCTGACACTGCGGCGCAAGCAGGAGGATGAGAACTTCCTGGTCAAGTTTCCGATCGGCATCAAGGGCGGCAGGCCCGTGCTGCCGATGGGGCTCGTCCAGGGACAGGGCCTCACGGAGATGCTGCGCCGCCTGACACTGCCCGTCGCGCGTATCACCAGCTTCGATGACCTGCCGACACCGTTTCGAGCCGTGGCAACCGACCTCGAGACCGGCGAGGAGGTCGTCATGGGCTCCGGCGACCTCACCAGTGCAATGCGCGCCAGCCTCTCGGCGCCCGGTGTGTTCGCTCCGGTGGAGCGGGGCGGGCAGCTGCTCGTCGACGGCGGCGTTTCCGACAACGTGCCGGTGGATGTGGCCCGCGCGATGGGCGTGGATGTCGTGATCGTGGTGGATGTCGGCTTCCCGCTGCTGCCGCGCAACAAGCTGACCAGCGTCACGGCGATCTCCAACCAGATGCTCGCGATCCTGATGCGGCGCAAGTCGGAGCAGGAGCTCGGGCACCTCGGGCCGCGCGACATTCTCATCCATCCGGCGCTCGGTGATACGTCCTCGTTCGACTTTGGCAACGGCAACCGCCTCCTCGGCGTCGGTGCGACCGCTGCATGGGACATGCGCGCACGCCTGGCGGCCCTGGCGGAGAGCCCCAACCAGTATGCGGGCTATCAGGAGCGGCGCCAGTTGCTGCGCCAGCCGCCGCCGCGCATCGAATTCGTGAAGGTCCAGACGGGCTCGGAGGTCTTCTCGCAACCGATCGAGAAGCTCTTCAAGGACATGGTCGGCAAGCGTCTCGACCCCGACGCGGTCGGCCGGCGCATCACGACACTCTACGGCGAGGGCGGGCTCGATACGCTGGACTATCGGGTCGTGCAGCAGGATGGCCAATACGGCCTTCTGGTCGATGCCCGTGGCAACTCCATCGGCCCCAACTATGTGCGCTTCGGGCTGAGTCTCCAGGACGACCTGGAGGGCACCTCCACCTATGACGCCGCGATGCGCTACGTGATGTCCGAGATCACGCGGACCGGCGGGGAATGGGTGACCGATGCGCAGATCGGGCAGACTTCGCTGCTTTCCACCGAGGTATTTCTGCCGCTCTCGCAGTTCTCCGGCTGGTTCGTCATGCCCCACATCGCGGTTGCCTCGCGCAACCTGCCGTTCCTCATCGGACAGAGCGAGCGCGCACAGTATCGGGTGCATACGTTCGACTATGGGCTCGATTTCGGCAAGCAGTTCGGCAACTGGGGGGAGATCCGCACGGGGGTCTATCGCGAGGAGGGCCATTCGCGCCTCACCATCGGCGATCCGAACGATCCGAAGCTGCTCTTTCCTGCCTTTCAGACCTTCGGCTCACGCACGTACTTCACGCGGCTCAGCTACGATACGCTGGACGATATCAACTTCCCGCACTTCGGCGAGCGGGCGACGCTGCAGTGGACCGCGGCGCGCAACGTCGTGGGCGGACAGCCGAACTCCAATCAGATCACTTTCGACCTCCTCGCGGCGCACACCTGGAGCGACCGCAATACGCTCTCCCTCTCGCTGTCAGGTGGCAGCATCCTCAATCGCGTGACGGACCTGCGGCTGGAGTTCCCACTCGGCGGATTCCTCAACCTGTCGGGCCTGAAGCAGTACTCCCTCTACGGGCCGCATTACGGTATCGGGCGGCTGCTGTTCTATCGCAAGATCGGGCGCGGCGGGCCGGGATATTTCGATGTGCCGGTCTACCTCGGCATGTCGCTCGAGGCCGGGAACGTGTGGCAGAACATGAGCGATGCCAATTTCGACAATCTGCACAAGGATGCGAGCCTCTTCCTCGGGCTCGATACGTTCCTCGGACCGGTCTACGTGGGCAGCGGCTTCGACGACCACGGGAACCAGGCCTTCTACCTGTTCCTCGGCAGGACCTTCTAGATTGGCGCAAATCGCTCCCGGCGATTTGCGCGGCCAGCCATCTCACTGGTTTTGATCCCGCGGCCCAGGGAACGGCCCTGGGCCTAAAGCCCGCGACTTTCCGCGAGGTTCTCGATCTTGTCGAAGACCAGCGAGGGTCTGTCGCCGGCACGGGAGTACTGGTGGCGGCGGCTCATCTCTGCCAGCGCCGCATCGCGCTCATCGGGGGTGGGGTACCAGTGGATGCGGTGCCACTCGGGCCCGAGGAGCTTGCGGAAGGGATCGCCGGGGGGAAGGCTGACGCGGATGCCGTAGGGGCGCTGCTTCTCCAGCACCGGCGCTCTCAGGTTCTGTGGCTGGCTGATACCCATGGGGGCGGCAAGCTTAAGGGGGGGCAGGCCAGGCTGCAAGGACAGGCAAGGCCGCGGTCCCGTGGCGCTTGAGTTGCCTGCCTGTGGTCCCCACACTGAGGCATAGCTACCCGGGAGATCCCGCCATGGCCCTGCTTCGCAAGAAGACCACGATGCCGACCGCCGCTGAGGCGCTGCCTGGACGCAGCACTTCTCTGGAAGTGCCGCAGACGCATTACGTCAACGGCCATCGCATCGTCCCGCCATTCCCGGCCGGCCTGCGCGAGGCGGTGTTCGGCCTCGGCTGCTTCTGGGGCGCGGAACGCCTCTTCTGGCAGCTGCCCGGCGTCTACGCGACGGCAGCCGGCTACGCCGGCGGGTTCACGCAGAATCCAACATACGAGGAGGTCTGCAGCGGTCTCACGGGCCACGCGGAGGTCGTACGTGTGATCTACGACCCTGAGAAGATCGACTACGAGGACCTCCTCGGGACGTTCTGGGAGTCACACGATCCCACCCAGGGCATGCGGCAGCAGAACGACGTCGGTACGCAGTATCGATCGGTCATCTACTTCACGGATGCCGAGCAGCGCCGGGCCGCCGAGGAATCCAAGCGCGTCTACCAGGCCGGCCTCACCGCCGCAGGGAAGGGGACAATCACCACACAGATCCACGACGCACCGCGGTTCTACTACGCCGAAGACTACCACCAGCAGTATCTGGCGAAGAATCCGGATGGCTATTGCGGGCTGCAAGGCACGGGGGTGAGCTGTCCAATCGGGGTAAGCGTGCAGGTTCCTGCGCACTGAGGCCCTACGTGTTGCTTTTGATCGTCGGCGTCCAGCGACGACGGTAAGTCAGATCCCGAGCCGCAAAGCCTGCGGCCAAGCGTCCCTCCCTCGCCTCGAGCCCCAGCTCGGCACGCTTCATGCTGAGCAGACGGCAAAGCCGTTCCCTGAAAGGGCAATCGAGCGACCCATCTTCGCTGGCGCTGTGCCGGCGGAGCGCGGAATGACAATCAACAGTTGCGAGGCCTCTCGTCATGAAAATTCTTGGCTGCGGACCTGCGCCCGCGTACAGCGCCGGCGTGTCTCCGGAGGGAATCTGCCGGTCCCGTGTAAGAGTTGCTGCGAGTGGGCCGCGCGTCCATTCGGGATTCGGTGTGAGCGCAGCCGCGATTGTCGCTCTCGCTCTCTCTGCCTGCGGCGGGGGAGGCGGAGGCTCGCCGCCGCCTTCGGGCGGCGGCGGCAACAACCCGCCTCCTCCCGTGCAGTTCTCGATCGGCGGCTCGGTGACGGGGCTTTCCGGGACGGGCCTCGTCCTGCAGGACAACGGCGGCGACAATCTCGCCGTCTCCGCGAACGGCCCGTTCACCTTTGCCACCAAGGTCAACTCCGGTAGCGCCTACAGCGTCACCGTTCTCACGCAGCCCTCCAACCCGGCGCAGACCTGCACGGTGGCGAGCGGCAGCGGTACGGCGAGCGCCGATGTGACGACCGTTGCGGTCTCCTGCATGAACTCGAGCTCGGTCGGACCCACCGGAAAGTTCGCGTATACCGCGGACAACTCGGGCGGGAAGATCTACGCCTACACGATCAATCAGACCTCGGGAGCCCTGACCCAGATCAGCGGCAGTCCGTACCTCGACGGCACGGCGCCGGCGGCGGTGTCACTCGCGCCGAACGGGAAATTCGCGTTCTCCGCGAGTGACAGCGGGACGAAGATCCACGCCTTCACCATCGATCAGACCACGGGGGCGCTCACCGAGGTAACCGGCAGCCCGTTCAGCACCGGGTTGACGATCGGGTCTCCTTTCCCGGACATCGCCGTCGATTCGCAGAGCGCACATCTCTACCTCGCCAGCGCCGGGGATGCGGAGGTCGCCGGGTTTGCAATCAACTCCACGACCGGTGCCCTCACCGCCCTCGCCGGTAGTCCTTACGCCGCCGGCGCCGGTGCGGGCGCAATCCCGGCGTTCACGCCCGACGGTAAGTACCTCTACGTCATGGATCAGACCGCCGGGTCGGTTTCCGGGTACGCGATAAATGCGACCAGCGGCGCTCTCACCGCGATCGCCGGCAGTCCGTTCGCCGCGGGGGGCCATCCTTTCTGGATCAGCTTCACTCCGGATGGCAAGTTCGCCTACGTATCCAACTTAGCGTCCAACAACATTTCAGCCTACTCCGTAAACGCCACCACCGGCGCGCTGACCCCGCTGACCACACCAACGTTCCCGACGGATGGTGGTCCGGAGGATCTGACGATCGACTCGGGCGGCACCCACCTCTTCGTTCCGGTGTCGGCCGGCAGCGCCAATGGCGCGGTCGACGTATTCACGATCAACACCGACGGCACGCTCACGAAAGTGACCGGCAGCCCATACCCGGTCGGAATCGGGCCGAGGTTCGTGGACGTCGATCCAACAGGTAAGTACGCCTATGTCTCGAGCGCCGGCACCGGCGGCACGGGAGTGTATGGGTTCTCCATCGATCAGAGCACAGGTGCGCTCACCGCACTGACGGGTAGCCCATTCGACACCGGCGTCAACAGCCAGCCGCAGTTCATCACGGTTGATGCCAGTGGCAAATTCGGCTACACGGCCAATCAGGGCAACGGCACGATCTCGGGATTCGCGATTGATGCGACCACCGGCGTGCTGACCGCAATCGCGGGCAGCCCGTTCGCGACGGGCTCGAGACCGTTCTTCGTGTCCATCTCACCGGAGGCCCCGGGCATCCGCGACTGACGACCGCTAAAGCCCTATACTCCCGGAATGGCCTTGCGAGGCTGCCTCGCGAGGCCATTTCCGTCTCCGGCCATCCCAAGGTGCGCAATGAAGGCACGTACGCCAGTCCTTGCCCTGCTGATTCTCATCGTCATCGCTCCGGCTCGGGAGGCGCTGGCGGCGTATCGGCCCCCCAGTGGCGGTGAATTCGCGCCGGTACAGGCCCGGCACGGCATGGTGGCGAGCAGCAACGGGTTGGCCTCGAGGGCCGGAGTCGAGGTCCTGAAGGAGGGCGGCAATGCGATCGATGCCGCGGTGGCGACCGGATTCGCGCTGGCCGTCGTGCACCCTCAGGCGGGCAACATCGGCGGCGGCGGCTTCATGCTGATCCGGCTGCATGACGGCACGACCCACTTCGTCGATTATCGGGAAGCTGCTCCCGCCAAGGCCACCGCGACGATGTATCAGGATGCCTCCGGCAAGGTGATCCCGGGGCTGAGCAGGGTGGGCTACAAGGCCATCGGCGTGCCCGGGTCGGTCAAGGGACTGGTGTATGCCGAGCAGCACTTCGGCAAGCTCGGGCTCGCGCGGGTGATGGCGCCGGCGCTGCGCCTGGCGCGCCAGGGCTATCCATTGAGCTTCGGCGATGCGCGCCTGCTGAGCAGCGATTCCCGCCTCACCGGATTTCCGGATTCGCGCCGCGTGTTTCAGAATGACGGCAAAGGGTGGCACGAGGGTGATGTCTTCAAGCAGCCGGAGCTCGCCCGTACGCTCGAGCGCATCGAGCGGGATCCCGACACCTTCTACACCGGGCCGATGGCGCGGGAGCTCGCCGATTACATCGAGAAGGGCGGTGGGCTCATCACGGCGAAGGACCTTGCCGCTTACCGTGTGTTCGATCGCAAGCCGGTCACCGGCACCTACCGCGGCCTCACCGTCATCAGTTCCCCGCCACCCTCTTCGGGCGGCATCGTGCTGATCGAGCTCCTCAACATCCTCGAGGGGTACGACCTGAAGTCTGCCGGGGCGGATTCGGCGGCGTCCATCCACCTGATCACGGAGGCCTACCGGCGCGCTTTCTTCGATCGCGCCGTTTTCATGGGCGATCCGGCGTACACGGATTCGCCGATGATGCTCCTCCTCGACAAGCGCTATGCGGCGGCGTGGCGCAGCTCCATCCTGCCGCAGGACGCCAGCCGGTCGCTGTCACTGCAGCGTCCGACCATTCTCCCGCAGCTCACCCGCTACGCGACAGCGCATCCCGTCCTGGCGCAGACGCCGGAGTCACACCAAACCACCCACTACTCCGTGGTCGATGCGCAGGGTGATGCGGTTGCGGTGACTACCACACTCAATGCCTGGTATGGCTCCGGCGTGACCGCGGGTCACCTCGGCTTCCTGCTCAACGATGAGATGGACGACTTTGCGGCCAAAATCGGCGTACCCAACATGTTTGGCGTGCTGCAGGGATCGGCCAACGCAGTGGGGCCCGGCAAGCGGCCGCTGTCCTCCATGACACCTACCATCGTGCTGAAGGACGGCAGGCTCTGGCTGGTACTCGGAAGCCCCGGCGGTCCCACGATCATCACGACGGTGGCCAACGTGCTGATCGGCGTTGCGGACTACGGCCTGAACATCCAACAGGCGGTGTCGGCGCCGCGCTTCCACCAGCAGTGGATGCCGGATGAGGTCTCCATCGAGCCGGACCGGTTCTCGCCCGATACCCTGCGCCTGCTCGCGGCTCACGGCTATCGTCTCGAGTACGGCGACCGGGGCGATGCCGAGTGCATAGAGGTCGATCCGGCCACGGGCGAGCGCCTCGGCGCGAGCGATCCGCGCACCGAAGCGGCCCGGGCCGTGGGATACTGATGGCGTATAATCCGGAGCAGGGAGGTTGCAATCTTGCGCGCTCTGGTCATGGCCCTCATCTCGTTGCACGCGCTTTCCGGGGTGTTCTGGGCGGGCTCGACTCTGGCGCTGACCCATACCTCGCCCGCGCATAAAATCACGCCGGAGCTGTTTCGCGCGCAGATGTCCGCCGCCGTTCTGACAGTCGCCGCCGGCGCGGCTCTCTGGGGTATCGTGCTGCGCGGCGCCCACGGACCGATGGAGAACACCTTGGGCGTCGGGGCGCTGTGCGCGATCGTGGCGGCGGGCGTGCAGGGCGGCATGCGCAGCTCGCCCGTGACGGCGCAACGGATTGCCGCAGTGTTACTTTCAGTCACCGTTGTCTGCATGGTCATCTCGCCTTACGTAACCTGACACGATAGGTGCTGCCATGGCTGCATTGCGGGGTCGACGCTACCTCGTCATCCTCGCGATCCTCGCGGGGCTCGTGGGGTTGTATGCCGCTGCAGGCTTCCTCCTGGTCCCGCACTGGACGCGCTCGAAGCTGATCAGCCTCACGGCACAGGACTTCGGCAGGACGCTGTCGGTCGGGGATGTCCGCTTCAATCCCTTCACCTGGACGCTTCAGGTCGCCGACTTCTCCTTTCCGGATGCCGACGGCCGGCCGATGATTTCCTTCGGCCGCCTGGAGGTGAAGCTGGGGATCGCGAGCGTGTCGCGCCTCGCCCCGAGCCTGAGCGAGATCGTCCTCGACGACCCCCATGTGAATGCGGTGGTGCGCCGCAACGGCACGCTCAATCTGGCGGACCTCGAGAAGCCCTTCGCGCAGCCGGCCAACGCCACGGCGCAGCCCGCCGGCACCGGCAACAGGCCTTTCAAGGCATTCGTCGACCGGCTCGCGATCGCTAACGGCAGCGCGACGTACGAGGACGACTCGCGGCCCGCGCCTTTTCGCCTCGACCTCGATCCGATCGCCTTCGAGCTTCTGAACTTCAGTACCGTGGGCAGTACGGCGGGGAGCTATCGTCTCACCACCACCATCGGTCAGGGTGGCCGGCTCGACTGGGCGGGAACGGTTCGGGCCGCACCGCTTTCGCTGCGTGGCACGCTCAGGCTCGATGACCTCAGCGCGCGCCTGGTGGGCACGTATCTCGGCACCGCTCTGCCGGCCGAGGTATCCCGCGGCGCCGTTGCGCTTCAGGGCAGCTTTGCAATCGATGGCGCAGCCCCGGGTGCGAGCGCCCAGGGTGTCAGGATGAGCATCGACGTGCCGCAGGCGCAGGTGACGGGGCTCGGCGTGAGGCCGCGGCACGGCGCTTCCGACTACGTACAGCTCACCCGTTTCTCACTCGGCAACACCCACATCGATCTCGGGCAACGCTCCATCCGCGTGGCTGTGATCACGGTCGCCGGAGCCAATGTCAAAGGCTGGCTCGATCAAGGCGGGAAGCTCAATCTGCTGGAGCTCCTCGGGCAGTCCGCCGCCGGATCGCCAACCTCCGCGACTCCCGCGCGAAGGGCGGCGCAACCTGCGGCGCCCGCGGGCTCCGCATCGCGCAAGGCCGGCGCGCCGGCGTGGCGCATCGCCGCTCCGGACGTGCGTATCGAGGACACGCGAGTGTCTCTGGAGGATCGTGGCGTCAAGCCGGCCGGCCATCTCATGCTGGGGCCGCTGTCAGTCCGGATCCGGGGCTATGACAGCTCGCCGCGCAGCCGGATCACGGTCTCGGTCCAATCGGTCGTCAACGGCAAAGGGCGGCTGCGCCTGACGGCCGACGGCACCCTGGAGCCCGAGGCGCTGAGCGCGAAGTTGGACGTGAGCCGGATCGATCTACGGGCACTGCAGCCGTATTTCAACCGTTACACGGCGCTCACGCTGGTCAGCGGCCTCCTCAGCACCTCCCTGGAAATCGACCGCCGCGCCGACGGCCAGTTGAGCGCGGCGGGCCGCATCGGCATCGCAGACCTGCACACCGTGGATGACGATCTGAAGCTGGATTTCGTCAAGTGGCAGCGCCTGAGCATCGCCGGCTTCCGCTATGTCTCGAGCCCGGCGAGCCTGCAGATCAAGCGCATCGTAGCGGTGGCGCCGTATGCACGGGTCATCATCGGGGCAGACGGCACCTTCAATGTCTCGGAAGCGCTGCATCCGCGCGGCGCTCATCCGAAGACGGCCGCGGCCAACGGGTCGCGGGAAAAGGCAACTGCGGCCGGCGGGCAGCCGGCTGCGCGCGGGGGGCCGGCGCACGCATCGATGCCGATGAGTATCGGTCTGGTGCGTATCGCCACCGGTACTGCCGACTATGCCGATTACTCGATGCAGCCCAACTTCGCGACCGGCATCCAGAACCTGCACGGCTCGATCGAGGGCCTCTCCTCCGACCCGAGCTCGCGCGCCACTGTAGACCTGAGAGGCAAGGTGGACCGCTACGCGCCGGTCGACATCACCGGCGTAGTGAATCTCCTTTCCGCCTCGACCTACACCGACATCGCAATGAAGTTCCGCGGGCTCGAGCTGACACGCATGACTCCCTACGCCGTGCGCTTCGCCGGCTACAGGATCGCGAGCGGCACGCTCGATGCCGACCTGCACTACAAAGTGGATCACGCCAGGCTGGACGCCGATCACAAGTTCGTCATCGACCAGCTGCAGCTCGGCGAGCAGGTGCCCAGCCCGCATGCGACGAGGCTTCCGCTGCGGCTCGCCGTGGCTCTCCTCAAGGACCGGGACGGCGTCATCCGGATCGGCCTGCCGGTGACCGGCAGTCTCAACAATCCGCAGTTCCGCCTGGGACCGCTCATCGGCAAAGCGCTGCTGAATCTGCTGAGGAAGGTAGTCACCGCACCGTTCGCCCTGCTGGGGCGGCTCGGCGGCGGTGGGGCCGACATGGATCACGTCGACTTCGCGCCCGGAAGCGCCACTCTCCTGCCCGCGGCGCAGGACCGGGTGGCGGCACTCGCCAAGGCGCTGGCGCAACGGCCGCAGTTGCAGTTGCAAGTGCCGGCGGCGTTCGCACCCGATGTCGACAGGCCCGCGCTTGCGCGGCGGCAGCTGCGGGATCGGCTGCTTGCGCTCGCACGCACCGGAGCTGCCAGCGGAAGCCGATCGCGGCGGAAGGCGTCCGCGACGCCAGTGGGCCGCGAAGTTCTCGAGCTCCCCGCGGAGCACTACCGGTTGCTGCGCGCGGCCTATCAGAATACGTTTGGATCCAAAGGGGCGCTGCCCGCGGCGGCGCAAAAAGTGCCGCCCTTCGAGCCTGCCATCCTCGCGATGCAGTCGGCGCTGCTCGGGCGGATCCAGGTGTCGGATGACGATCTCAAGGCCCTGGGCGAGCGGCGCGCGCAGGCGATCCGCTCGGCGATCATCTCGGCCGGAGGCGTGGATGGGCAGCGGGTTGCCGTCACGGCGGGTACGCCGCAGCCTCCGCGGGCGGGCAGAGTCGCGGTCAGGCTCGGGCTAAAATGAGGGCACGGGCTCAGGCGCCGAACATGCTTGCCTGTGGACCGCCAGCCCTGACAATGACCGAGGAACAGTGATGCATCGACGTGGATTTTTGCGCGCCAGCGGCTCCAGCATGGTGTCGTTCGCGCCGTGGCCGTGGGCGTTCAATCGCCGCAAGGCGCAGGCGACGCCCTCCAGGGGCGTGACGCAGACGGGCAAGCCGGAGCCCTTCAGCTACGCCGATCTCAAGGGACTGGCGCATACCATGGCCGCGGGGCCGTACCACGAGTCCTACAAACCCCTGCCACCGGGCGTTCAGCACCTCAGCTGGGACGAGTGGGAATCGATCGTCTACAGGCCCGAGCGGGCGCTCTGGTACGGCGAGGACCTCTTCTTCCACATCCGCTTCGGCCATCTCGGATTCAGCAGCACCAAGCCGGTGCGGATGTATACCGTCGAGAGCGGCATGGCCCGGGAGATCCTTTTCGACCCCTCGATGTTCGATTACGGCAGATCGGGACTGAAGCCCGCGGATCTGCCGAAGGATCTCGGCTTTTCCGGCTTCGCCGTGCTCTTCCACACCGACTGGAGGAGCGATCGGGCGGTATTCCAGGGCGCCTCTTACTTCCGCGCGGTCGACGGGGACGGGCAGTACGGCATGTCGCAGCGGGGCCTCGCCGTCAACACCGGGATGTCCGGGCCGGAGGAATTTCCCGACTTCGTCGCGTTCTATCTCGAGCGGCCGCGCAAGGGCTCATCGCTCCTCACCGTGTACGCGCTGCTCGACTCGCCGAGCGTCGCCGGCGCCTATCGGTTCATTATCGATGTCGCCAGCACGCTGGTCATGGACGTCGATGCGGCACTCTATCCGCGGCGGCAAATCCAACGCCTCGGCATCGCGCCCTGCACCAGCATGTTCCTGGTCGGCGCGAACGATCATCGCGTGGACGATGACTGGCGGCCGCAGATCCACGACTCCGACGGGCTGCAGATGAATACAGGCGCCGACGAATGGATCTGGCGCCCCCTGGTCAACCCCAGATCGCTGGGTGTCAACACCTACGTCGATGAGAATCCACGCGGCTTCGGCCTGATGCAGCGCGAGCGGCGCTTCTCGGAGTACCAGGACGACGGGGTCTTTTACAACAAGCGGCCGGACTGCTGGGTACAGCCCAAGGCCCCCTGGGGCAAGGGCGGAGTCATGCTGGTGGAGATCCCCACCCGCGATGAGACGATGGACAACATCGTCGCCTTCTGGAGCCCGGCGGACACAGCCGAGCCGGGCCGCGAATATCTCTACGGCTACCGTTTGTACTGGTGCCGCGACAATCCGTTCGAAACCCACCTTGCGCAGGTGCATACGACCCGCGATGGCATCGGCGGCGTGGTGGGCCAGAAGCGCACTCATTTCGCCTGGCGCTTCGTCGTCGACTTCGTGGGCGGTGATTTCGCGATGCTGGGCCCCGAAGCCAAGGTGGTACCCGTCATCAGCGCCTCCCGCGGCCACCTCGAGATCACTTCTGCACGGCCCCTGCTGCCGATCAAAGGCTGGCGCGCCATGTTCGATCTGGTGCCCGACGACAGCGACCAGCCCATCGACCTCAGGCTGTATTTATCGCTGGACGGGCAGGCACTGACGGAGACGTGGATGTACCAATACGCACCTCCGCCGGTCACCCAGCGGCAGCAATATCTGTAAGCCCGGTGTCAACGTGGAACCTCGCTCCAGCGTTTGGCGTCTAACAGGCATGTGAGGAAACGTAGGGGTTGCCATGAGCCTCATTCGATTCGTCTCGCGATTGGCTTCAGCAGCGGCGGCGATGGCCCTCCTTGCCGCCGTCCCCGCCCTGGCGGCCGCCGACGACAGCGTCTCGGCCGTCTGGGTGCCGAAGAAGGTCCAATTCATTTACCAGGGCTTCACCACCCATTACTCCTGCGGCGGGCTGCGGGATCGGGTCGAGGCCATGCTGGCGAAGCTCGGCGCACAGGACCTCAAGGTCCGTGAGATGGCGTGCGTAAGGGCTGCCGGCCCCACGCACTTCCCGGGCGTCAGCGTGAACATGCGGGTGCTGGTACCGGCTTCCTCCGGAGACGCTGCCAAGGACAAAAACGCGGGTGCTCCCGTGCAGGCGCATTGGCAAAACGTGGACGTGATGCCTCAGAGCGCATCGTACAGCGAGCAGGGGAACTGCGAGCTGATAGAGCAGTTCAAGAGGACTTTCCTGCCCCTCTTCACGACTCGAAACGTGAAGTATCAGACGACGTGTGTCCCGCACCAGATCACTCTCGGGACCTATCTCAGCGCCGAGGTACTCCTGCCTCCCGGGAAGGTCGCGAGCGGCAGCTCTCACTGAGCGGTCCTGACCACTCCGCGGCTGTCGATGTCCGGCAGGAAGCCGGCCAATAGGCCGATGATCGGCAGGAAAGCGCAGATCTCATAGACCAGGTTGATGCCGAAGGAATCGGCGAGCTTGCCGAGCACCGCTGCGCCGATGCCGCCCATGCCGAAGGCCAGGCCGAAGAAGAGCCCCGCCACCGTGCCGGTCCTTCCGGGCAGAAGCTCCTGCGCGTAGACGATGATGGCAGGAAACGCCGAGGCGAGGATGAGCCCGATCGGCACGGTCAACAGTGCCGTCCATAGCAGATTGGCGTGTGGCAGGGCGAGCGTGAACGGCAACACCCCGACGATCGAGCCCCAGATGACGTACTTCCGTCCGATCCGGTCTCCCACCGGACCGCCCAGGATCGTGCCGAGCGCCACCGAGCCCAGGAATACGAACAGATAGATCTGCGAGGCCTGCACCGAGACGTGGAAGCGGCTGATCAGATAGAACGTGTAGTAGCTAGAGAGGCTCGCGAGATAGAAATACTTCGAGAAGATGAGCGCGAGCAGCACGCTCATCGCGACGGTAACCTGCCTGCGTGTAGGCGCAGCGTGGGTGGCACCGGGCTCGTGCCGGGGCTTCAGGCGTGCCATGCCGTGGTGCCGGTACCAGTGACCCACGTTGAGCAGCACGAAGATGCCGAGGAGCGCCGCGCAGGAGAACCAGAGGACGCTCATCTGACCGTGCGGCAGGACGATGAAGGCCGCCAGCAGCGGCCCGATGGCAGAGCCGAGATTGCCACCCACCTGGAAAACGGACTGTGCGAGCCCATGCCGGCCGCCGGAAGCCATGCGTGCCACACGCGAAGATTCCGGGTGAAAGACCGAGGAGCCCGTACCGATCAGCGCGGCTGCGACGAGGAGCAGGGTGTAGGTGCGCGCCGAGGCCAGAAGGGCAAGACCGGCCAGGGTGAAGCTCATCCCGGTCGCGAGCGAGTATGGCCGCGGCCTGCTGTCGGTGTAGCGGCCGATCATCGGTTGCAGGAGCGAGGCGGTGAGCTGGTAAGTGAAAGTGAGGATTCCGATCTCGCCGAAGGTCAGGGCGTAGGAAGTCTTCAGCATCGGATACAGCGCCGGCAGCAGCGACTGCATCATGTCGTTGAGCAGGTGGCAGAAGCTGATCGCGGCCAGGACCGAGAACGCGGTCCGGCCGGCGGCGCCCGCCCGGCTCATGCTTGCGGCGGCTTCGTTCAAGAATGACTCCCAATGCCCCTGTGACAGTCTGCGGGATTGCCGCGGGGAATCCCATCTCTCCTTTGGCGCAGGATGGAGGGACGGCCCAGAACCCGGGGAATCAGGTTTCGGGCCTGACGCGCTCGTCGGCCGTCAGCTCGAGCAGGTCCAGCTCCTCTTCGGCCACGTGGAAGGCGTCATCTCCGATGATGGAGCGGGCGCGCAGGTCCACCAGAGCGCGCCTCTGGGCCGCCACGGCCCGGCGAAGGACCTGCGCCAGGGTATCATCGCCCTGAGGCTGCGACTCCCCCTCACTGAGCCGAATGCGCGCCTCGTACTCCCGACGGAGCGTCTCGACCGACGGCAGGTCGTGGGGACCGTCCAAGGCTTTGAGCGCCGCGCGCGCCGTCTCGGCCCTGGCCAGCTGAACCTCCCGCTCCACGGCCCCGTCGTCCTTGAGCCCAACCCAGGCCATCAGGGGGCGAAGCGTCATGCCTTGCAGGATCAGCGTCACGAGCACGACAGCGAAGGCGCAGAAGAGAATCAAGTCGCGGTGCGGAAAGGCCGTAGCAGTGGTGCCGTCCGGCAGAGCCATGGCGGCCGCAAGCGTCACGATGCCACGCATGCCACACCACGATACTACGAGGCCGCCCCCGAGAGTGGGCATGGTCATCGGACGGCTGCGTCCCGCGCCGAAGCGGCGGAGTTTCCAGCGTGCGATCGTGTTGTGCGACATCACCCACGCGATGCGCACTAGGATTACCGTGATGCATACGGCCGCCGCGGACCAGAGATAAACGTGCCATTGAGACTCAGGTACGCGCGTGCGGATAGCGCGTAGCTGCAGTCCGATGAGCACGAACGCCAGTACGTTGAGAACAAACACCGCCACGTCCCAGACGGCATAGGAGGCGATCCGCCGCCGTGCGTCCGTTCGCCCCGGGGCGCGGCGCGCCAAAGTCATCGCGTACGCGATCATGGTGATGATGGATGACAGCCCGATCCGGCTCGCGAGCAGCCACACGGCGAAGGTACCGATGAACTGCAGCATCACGTTGATCGGAATATCTCGCACCCGCCGCGTTGCCCACATATATAGGCGGGCCAGGACTATTCCGGCGATGACGCCACCGCCGCACGTCAGCAGGAAGAGGGGTACGACGCTCCAACCGGCTACCACGCCGGTCATCGCTGCGGTCACCGAGATGCGATAGGCGAGCAGCGCGCTCGCGTCGTTGAAGAGGCTCTCGCCCTCGAGGATCACGACCAGCCGGTGCGGCGGCCGCAGCCGCCGCAGGACCGCCACCGCGGCGGAGGCATCCGGCGGTGCAACGATGGCTCCGAGCGTCAGGGCGGCGGGCCAGCTCATCCCTGGCACGAGCCGGTGAATCACCAAACCTACGGCGACGATGGTCACCAGGACCGCCGCGACGGCGAGGCTGCTGACCGCGACGACATTGCGCTTCAGATCCCGCGGCGAGGCATCGAAGGCGGCATCGAGGAGGATCGGTGCGACGAAGAGCGCCAGCGCGAGCTGCGGATCGAGGATGACCTGCGGCGTCCCCGGAATGAGCGTGAGAGCAACGCCCGCGAGCGCGAGCAACGCCGGATAGGGGACGCCCAGCCGGTCGGCCCACAGGGAAAGGACCGCTCCGACAAAGAGCAGCGCGATGACGAGCTCAAAGAGCGCCATGGCCAGGTGTTGTAGCGGAAATTCCCGGCCCGCACCACGCCGCCCTCACTCGGAGCGTCGACGCACAGGCACAGGGACGTGCCCCGCCACCGCAGGTGGCGGAGATCACGAGCAAAAACCGCGCTGTTGCTCGGCCCATCCTGGGCCTCGCCCCTGCGGGGCCGACGCTGCGCGTCGTCCAAAATCGCTCCCGGCGATTTTGTGCTCGTGATCGCGCTGGGCCGGGCAGGATGCCCGGATCCAGCGCTTTAACTAATCATTCGGATTGCTGCCGGGATTGGCATCCTGCAGCGGGAACGCCCGGGCAGCCGGTCCCTTCGCGTGGGCGCGCGCCGGAGCCTGCATGCTGCCGGTCGGCGGCTCTGCGGAGCTCGTCATCGACGGGGCCGGCTCCAGGCCGGCGCCGCTCGATATGGCGGTCTGGAAGCGCCGCGCGGCATCGTCATCGGTTCGCACCGAGCCCGAGATGATGTCGGTAGCCAGCAGGCCGGGATGGCGGTAGAGCTCCGAGTTTGACGAGTCGTCTATCGTGAGCGCGGCCCCCGAGAGCGCCAGTCCCGCGAAGATGCCGCGGGTGTGCGAGTACGAGTACACCCCGGCGTTGAAAGCCTGGTCGGTCGCCGCTGATGCCTGACGGCCAACCGGACCAGCCGCCACCGAGACGTCAGCGCCGAGGGTCAGCTTGCCGCCGGTGATGCCTTCGATGCCTTTGCGGGAAGTGAAGACCAGCACGAGATCCGTCTTCTGCACGCCCCACTGAAAGCCGAAGCTGCCGCCCGTGAGGGTCACGAAAATGGGGCCCGAGAAGTGGCCGCTGGCGTCTCTCACGACGAGGACACCGTGTCCACGCTCGCCGCCGAGGAAGAACGCAACCTTGGTGAACTCCGGAATCACTGCGATGCCATAAGCGCGCTGCAGAAGCCGGTCGGGGATGCCCTGATCGCGCGAGTCGCGGATGTCGTTGAGTACCTGTGTGGCCAGGAGGAGGCGTCCTTCCTCCCGGGCCTGCGCGTGTGCGGCGACGGCCGTGAACGCGAGCACGGCGCCAGCGAGAGCGGTGAATAAGCGAGTGCGGGTACGCATGCCTGAGATCCCCTATAAAGTCGCCGGAAACCGACAAGCCGGAGCCGGCGGCAGTGTAGGGGCAAAGCTTACCTCAGATCGACGGGCT
>Ga0134128_10001325_pt1 | contig 32026 bp, 29 predicted proteins | sample KB31754_FD_96462 | JGI IMG/M metagenome (GOLD analysis project Ga0134128, IMG submission 96462) | Terrestrial soil microbial communities with excess Nitrogen fertilizer from Kellogg Biological Station, Michigan, USA - KB3-175-4 | ecosystem: Environmental > Terrestrial > Soil > Unclassified ... | reverse complement strand
GGAAGGGGATCGAACCCTCGACCTTCGCATTGCGAATGCGCCGGGATCGAGAATCGGCCCGCTTGTACTCCGAAGGTCAAATTGTAACCCATTGATTTAATTCACTTCAAATCTGCGGTGTCGGACGGCCGTTGCAACCTAAAGGCACCCGAGGGCACGGGAAATCACCCTGGAGTCCCGCTAATCTCCCGCTGGCTCCAGCGGAACTTTTTGCCGATTTTTCGGCTGCTCTATTTCGGCTGACCCTCCGCAACCGTTCCACTCGTAACGACAGGGTTGCGGCCTCCCCCGGATTCAAGCATCGATTTTGAGGTTAGCCAGCCTATGTGCAGTGCTTCCCGTATATTCTGCAGCGCGTTGAAACCTAAATAACGATTTCGTGTATCGGCCGGAGGCGAGTATGGCAATTCCAGCGGGCGAGGCAGCCATAAGCTCAGCCTCAGTGTGGGTGAACGCGGGAGTCGCTGCTGCGGTTGTGGCCGGTGTGGTCGGCATAGTGACGGCGTTCATTACCGCTGTCGTTACGATCGGGGTCGCTGAGCGGAAGCTCAGACGCGACTTTCGCCTCGAGTTTGCTGCGGAAAGCGTCGCGCACGAGTTGATGATGGACGCCGAATGGACTCTGCGTTCGTTTGACGTCATTAAAAGACACTTGGGTGGCTTCGATGATGACGACCTGCGCCGGATTCTCGTACGTGCCGGGGCGATTCGTTTCTGGTCTATATCAGGAGAAGAGCTGTGGGGGCTGCTCGATCGCAACCGGCACCGACTCGGAGCTACAGACGTCAATGACGAGCCAGGCCATCGATGGGATAGTGGCCTCCAAATAGATCAGCATATCGACTGAAGCGCGATAGGGATCTGCTCCGCGCGGGCGCTATCAGCAGGGTCCGCTGTTTAAGAGCCAGTTCTCGCCCAAAATCAAAAGAAAGCAGCGGACGTAAGTAGCGATTTCATTCCCCATTTTGGCAACGCCGTCCGGCAAGTTCCACTGAGTTCGGCAGCGTCCGGTAGCACTTGTTGTATGGCGGGCATGCCTGCTGGTGACCCCGGTACCCATCCGAGCGGAAGCCGCACCCAGTAGGAGCCCGTCCGCGCGGGGACCCACGGGTTCAAGGAAACGGCTTAGGCCCATTGCGTGGGCAAGGCGCGCACCCAAATGCACCGGATCGCATTAGACTGCACGGCGAGGAGCGCACCGCCCGGCATGTGGCGCGACTGCTTACCACCGCCAGCGCGATACTCCGTCTACAAGTCCGTACACGACAGGAGAGCCATCAGGTGCCAACCAGGGTTTTCAACGCTGAGAACGGCAGTAGCGAGGAGTGGATTGATGTGAATGACGATGGCACGGTAACCCGCCACATCGAGAACGCGGGCTGGATTGCACTCAAATCGGGACTAATGCCACGTGAGGAAACGCTGGCCGCGGCGTACGGTGGGCCATCAGCGGCGGTCGTTGGCACGGCCACACCGTTCGTAAGGCAGTTAAGCCGCACCGATGCGAGCATCCGCGAGACGGCGGTCACCTGATACCGCCGGGGGAGCTCTATGTCGAAGCCGATCCCCGGGAAAACGGATACGGCCGCGAGAGATACTGTCTGGATTGCGCCCGTGTCCGATTCTATTGAGGGCTCGCCTCATTCGGCTTGTCCGCAAAGAACCCTGCTTGAATTCGTGGCAATGCTCTTAGCTCTGACGCCTTAAATTGCAGCTCCTTCGGTACCATCTCGGCGATGTTCGGACGACGTCTGAACCCGGTGAATAGAGAGTAATCCAGAATATAAGCTTCGAACCGCTCTCCCGCCCTGTGCGGCGTAATCGACTCGTGAATTAAATGGACCATCCGCAGGTCACTTAATATCTGAACCAGCGATCTCTCCTGGGATTTTTCGGTTCGCACTAAGAAGGCGTTCACCTTCTTTTCGTCGAGGCAAAGGGCCTCTAGCTTCGCCAACATCGCCTGAAGCGTTCCCGCTTCATTGCGAGCGTCTCTCTGAAGATCATCCATTTTTTGCTGACCAACCTCCCCTATCGCAATATTTACATCTGAGACCGTCACGGCAGTATGTCGGTTCCTTTGGGCATGCTCCAACGCGCGGCCGAACATTTGAAGAAAATCTCTAGGTACTCCCGCGTTGGCCCACACAAGTCTTCGGAAGGCTGCGTCAGGTATAACTGTGCTATTGAGCGAATAGCCCACTGCATTAAGAAAACTCTCAAGGATTGCGCGAAGGTGCTTCTCTGCTGCCTCAGGGTTTGTCAGGGTAAGGTCGAGCGATATGAATTGGGCGTCACCTGGCACCTGTAGACCCTGCCTCCCTTTTGGAGAGTACGGATTAAGAAGGGAACTCAGGCCCGCAACCTTGAGCCAGCCATTTGCGCCCTTGAGAGCGGCATGCAGGGTGTGAAGAAGCTTCGGCTGTGTCTCATGATCCACCAAATGGAAGTCATCCAAGAAAAGAAATGCGTTTACACCTTTTGCCTCCGTGAATTTAGACAGCGCCCTTTTCATTGAAGCAGGAGCCCTGTCAACTCCAAGCTCTCCAGAGTCTATTGCACCAACTATTTGCCTCAAAGTATCGACGACCACAGACCCAGCACCGCCTTCCAGCCGCTCCGCGGCTTCCGCCAGTCCCTCGCAAGCATCACGCAACACTTCTCGAAGAAGGTCATTTCCCACTAGGGTTGAATAGGTCTGCATGTCCAGAACGGCTACAACAGACGGCGTCTGCGACAACAGTTCCGTCGCTCTCCTTATAAGCGTCGATTTTCCGACGCCTCTTCGTCCTCGCACGATATGTGACGCCGGCTGCGCAAGCTGGTGATCTTCGCGCTTCTGGAACGGTACATACGGAATAACATAGCCGCGTGGAGACGCCCCCTGAGAAACTTCTCGGGTCGATCTAGTAAGGAGCGTCTGAAGCGCGTTCGCTTCTATAGAGGCAGGAAAATGTTCGGCCTTCTTGTATATAAGACCAATCGCACCTCGAAACGGATTCTCCGGATCCAGAGCCATCTGGCTCGCGTGCAGCGCGTACGTGTAAAGCGGAGCCTCGCGGCCTACTGTAAACTTCAAGAAATGTCGGGTCCCGACCAGCACGAGCTCCGACTGCAAGTCCGAGACGCCAACCTCACGTTCAAATGCGGCTTTAGCCTCTCTTTGCGCGGTCGATTCCTCAGAGGTCGTAGTCATAATCTCATACCATACTTGGTGTTTAGATAAACCCGGACTTCGTCGATAAACTCTTGCGCTAGGCGGACTGCCGCATCAGGCGTCAGCGTAAAGTCTGTAGAGGTACTCTGCCAGTTGTCGTAGTCGGCTCTCAGTCGATTTTCGTAAAGCACCGTCATTCTCTGCGACCATTGCGCTACATCAGGAAAGTCATCTGGAAGGTCCGTAGATGCCCTGCCATGATCATCTCCCTTTAAGCTGACAATCCCTTGCACAAGATAACGCGTCGCTTTTGAGCCATTGTACGCGGCGTAATATGCCCGCGATAAAGTAGCTCTTGGAATGCCGGCTTGAACCAGCTTTTGCGCCTCGGCCAGGTGTAGCTCGGCCAATTGAAACCACGACGCGCAAACGTGTCGCGCGAATTCACCTATGCTTGCACTACCGACCCCGAGAGACGTCAGCTTTTTGGTGAACTCGTAGTGATTCGCTGAAATTCGGAGAAATTCGAGCTCATGGACCGGCGGTGGTTTTGGCATGCGATAGCTCTACATTCCTTCGCCGATCCCGGATCCCAGTGCGGCTACGCCGAGATCCGACCAGTGGTCTTCGGTACTCGCCCGCCCGCGCAGCGTGCTGTACCGGAAGTCGATCTTGGAGAAGCGGCGATCCTTCGCCACGAGCCGTATGAAGAGCCGGTTGACAAACGCAGCCCCGACCACGTTTGTCTCGAACTTCGGTCCCTCGCTTCGACTTTCTGACTGCTAACGTGGGGCGACCCACGCCTGGATTCTTCGAGGCTCTGCATACTTGTCACGAATCAGTGAAGGGGTGGTCAGGCGGCGGATATTGCTCCCCCGACCGTGCATTCAGTTGAGAGCATTGTTCATCCCGGGAACAGTCTAACGGTCGATTTGAATCGTACGTCGTGGACTGAGGGATATTAATGAAATGCGCCCTCGGAAGTCGAGAGATCACGAAGGCCGCGGAGTTGCGGTCTTGACTCGTCCTCCTCCCGCCCAAACGCCTTCCCGGAGCTCCTCTGGAGCGCTTCGCACCGCTGTGCGGCGAGAGTCTGCGTGGCAAGGGCGCCTCACGGGCTTATCCGCGCCCATCTCCGGCTGGTCGGAGGCAACCTCAAGGTGCTCGCATTCGACGCTGCCGAATTGAGTCGGAATTAAATTCCGCCCGGTACAGCGGGTCACGGTCCGAAGGCCCGGACCGTGACTACCAGGGCTCCCCTGGGACCGTAAGCAGGACGACACTGCCCACCGCCAGACCACCAATTGCTGTCAACCGGCTCTCGGAGCCGAACTGGCCGCGGCCCCTTGGCTGCCATTGCGACCTAGGCTACGGTACACTTTGCGGTCGGGTCAGCCAAGGGGGGGCCGCAGGTCGTTAATTTTCGATCGGAAGCGAGCGGCAGGTCTTAGGATGAAGCTCGAAGAACTCCAACCCGATGCCAGCGTGCGCGGCATCATGCCAAATGGCGTCGTTTCCGTGGTCAGCGTGCAGTGGCACGGGTCGGAAGCTCTGACACTCATCTACCGCGGGGCAGATGGCCGCGTGGCGGATGAGATCCTCTACCGCCATGACGAGCCGCGCCTTGAAATCGCCGAGATCGGTCGTCCCTGGAGTTTCGACGGTGACGGTGCGCTCTTCCGCCTCGTCTCGGAGGCGCATCGCATCCGCCTCGCGCACCTCTTCGACCCTGTGCTCGCAGTGCATACCTCGCTCGTCGATCCGCTGCCGCACCAGATCACCGCGGTGTACGAGGCGATGCTGCCGCGGCAACCGCTTCGGTTCTTGCTTGCGGACGACCCCGGTGCTGGCAAGACCATCATGGCTGGTCTTCTGATCAAGGAGTTGATCGCGCGTGGTGATCTCAAGCGCTGCCTCATCGTCTGCCCAGGAAGCCTGGTCGAGCAATGGCAAGACGAGCTCTTCCGTAGGTTTCACCTTCCATTTGAGATCCTGACCAACGACAAACTCGAAGCCGCCCGCACCGGCAACTGGTTCCTCGAGAACGATCTCGCCATCGCGCGTCTCGACAAGCTCTCGCGCAATGACGACGTGCAGCAGAAGCTCAGCGCCCCGGACTGCCGCTACGATCTGATCGTCTGCGACGAGGCGCACAAGCTCTCCGCCACGTTCTTCGGCGGAGAGGTGAAGTACACGAAACGCTACCGCCTCGGCCAGCTCCTCTCCGGCCTCACGCGCCACTTCCTGCTGATGACGGCGACGCCCCACAATGGCAAAGAAGAGGACTTCCAGCTCTTCCTTGCGCTGCTCGACGGTGATCGCTTCGAAGGTAAGTTCCGCGACGGCGTGCACCAGGTCGAGGTCTCCGATCTGATGCGCCGCATGGTGAAGGAGAACCTGCTCAAATTCGATGCCACGCCGCTTTTCCCGGAGCGAATCGCTTACACGGTTCCATACAAGCTCTCGGACGCAGAGGCGCGCCTCTACAGGGAAGTCACCGACTACGTGCGTGAGGAGTTCAACCGCGCGGAGGCGCTGCAGAACGATAAGCGTGCAGGGACGGTGGGCTTTGCATTGACCATCCTGCAGCGGCGCCTGGCCTCCTCGCCGGAGGCCATCTACCAATCGCTGCGCCGACGCCGCGAACGACTGGAAAAGCGACTGCGGGAACTGGAGCTCCTGCAGCGTGGTGCACCGGCAGCCACGGCAGCACTGACCGCTCCACTGCTCGATGCCGACGATGTCGAGGATCTCGAAGAGGCGCCCGACAACGAGGTAGAGGCCGCCGAAGAAGAGTTCCTCGATCAGGCCACGGCGGCCGCGACCGTCGCGGAGCTGAAAGCAGAGATTACGACTCTCGCCCGTCTCGAGTCTCTCGCGGTCGAGGTGCGCCGGGGCGGCGAGGATACGAAGTGGCGCGAGCTGTCGCACCTGCTCAGCGAGATCTTTACGCCGGCAGGCCTCGGCGATCGAGTCGCCGAACCCATCCAGCGGTACGACACCGGACCCATTCCCAGGGCCGTACCTTCACCCCGCCAGAAGCTCGTCATCTTCACCGAGCATCGCGACACGCTCACGTACCTCGAGCGCCAGATCGGCTCGCTTCTCGGTCGTCCGCAAGCGGTCGTGCTGATTCATGGCGGCATGGGCCGCGAGGAGCGGCGCAAGGCGCAGGAGGGCTTCCTGCATGACCCCACGGTGCAAGTTCTGCTCGCCACCGACGCCGCCGGAGAAGGCATCAACCTGCAGCGAGCGCACTTGATGGTGAACTACGATCTGCCGTGGAACCCGAACCGGCTCGAGCAACGCTTCGGACGCATCCATCGCATCGGTCAGACCGAGGTCTGTCACCTCTGGAATCTGGTGGCCGAGGAGACGCGGGAGGGAGAGGTCTACCGGCGGCTGCTCGAGAAGCTCGAAGAGGCGCGCCAAGCGCTAGGGGGACAGGTCTTCGACGTCCTCGGCAAGCTCCAGTTCGATGGCCGACCGTTGCGGGATCTCCTGGTCGAGGCTATCCGCTATGGGGATCAGCCCGAAGTTCGTGCTCGCCTCACCCGCGCCATCGAGCACGGCGTGGATCGCCCGCATCTCGAAGGCCTGATCGAAGACCGGGCGCTGGCTCACGATGCGATGGACTCAAGCCGCGTGGCGCGGGTGCGCGAGGAGATGGAGCGTGCGGAGGCGCGCCGCCTGCAGCCGCACTACATCGAGTCGTTCTTCCTCGAAGCGTTCAAACGCCTGGGCGGCACGGTGCGCCAGCGCGAGGCGCGACGCTACGAGATCACACACGTGCCGGCGCCGGTGCGCAACCGTGACCGCCAGACCGGTGTGGGCGATCCGGTGCTATCGCGTTACGAACGCGTCGCGTTCGAAAAGACGCTGATCGCGCCGCCGGGTCAGCCGCTCGCGGCCTTCGTCTGCCCGGGGCACCCGCTGCTCGATGCTGCCCTCGATGTGACTCTGGAGCGCCACCTGGATCTGTTGAAACGCGGCACCGTGCTGGTCGATGACCGTGACTTGGGCACCGCTCCTCGCGTGCTCTTTACGCTGGAGCACGCTATCCAGGACGCGAGCGTCCTGCCCTCGGGTGAGCGCCGAACGATTTCGCGGCGACTGCTCTACGTAGAGATGGACGGCGAGGGACACACGCGCCACCTGCAGTACGCACCGTACCTCGACTACCGTCCACTCACCGAGAACGAGCCGACGATTGCTGAGCTGCTTGCCCGCTCCGAGTGCGCTTGGATTACGCGCACCCTGGAGCAGCAGGCACAGGGCCAAGCCATCGCCCACGTGGTTCCGGAGCACATCGCCGAGGTGCGCGGCCGGCGGCTGACGTGGATCGAGAAGACCCGCGCCGCAGTGAAGGATCGCCTGACCAAGGAAATTGCCTACTGGGATCACCGCGCGGAGCGGTTGAAGGATCAGGAGCAGGCGGGCCGGGCCGGGGCGCGGCTCAACTCGCAGGAGGCCCGCCGCCGCGCAGACGACTTACAGGCTCGGCTCCAGCGTCGCCTCGCGGAGCTCGACCGCGAAGCGCAGATCTCGGCGGTGCCCCCGGTAGTCCTCGGCGCACTGGTCGTCGTGCCGCTCGGGCTCGTGGCCGCCCTGAGTGGACGCACGCTCCCCGGGAGTGCGAATCCCGCCGACACCCAGGCCTCCGCCACGCGGGCCCGCGCTATCGTGATGGCGATCGAGCGGGCGCTCGGTTTCGAGCCAACCGACCGCGAGTTCGAGAAGCTGGGTTACGACATCGAGAGCCGTGTGGTCACCGGACCGGACAAGGGGCGCCTGCGTTTCATCGAGGTCAAAGGGCGCGTGACCGGCGCGGACACCGTGACCGTGACGAAGAACGAGATCCTCACCAGCCTCAATAAGCCCGAGGAGTTCATTCTGGCGATGGTGGAGTTCCTCGCCGGCGATGCCCATCGAGTCCATTACCTGCGCCGACCCTTCCAGCGGGAGCCAGACTTCGGCGTCACCAGTGTCAACTACCACTTTGTCGACCTGCTGACGCGGGCCGGGAAACCATCCTGAACCCGCAGGACGAGCAGGCCCCACCTGACCTCGACTCGGAAGCGATCGAGTTCCGAGCGATTTCCGAGTCGTTTACCACCGTGCGCAAGCGCGTGCGCGCTGACCTTTGCCTGCAGTATTTCCGGACGGAGACGGCATGACCGTTCGCAAGAAACTCATCGAAGTCGCACTCCCCCTCGAAGCGATCAACCAAGCCTCGGCGCGCGAGAAGTCCATCCGGCACGGCCACCCGAGCACCTTGCACCTCTGGTGGGCGCGACGGCCGTTAGCGGCGGCGCGGGCAGTGATCTTCGCGCAGATGGTGGATGACCCCTCGGCCTACGTGGACACGCTGCGTGCGGACCCGAAGCTCAGGCGCAAGGCCGAGGCCGCACTCAGGGCGCGACTGAAGCTGTGGGAGGAAGCCCGAGCATTCACCGCCAGAGCGAAGGGGACGAACCTGTCCATGCCGGAGCCTGGCCCCGAGCCGACTCTGGACGAAGTGCTGGCGGATCTGGAGCGCCAGCGGCTCTTTCGCATCATCGAGGACCTGGTCCAGTGGGAGAACACCACCAACGAGACGGTGCTCCAGGCGGCGCGCGATGAGATATGGGCGAGCTGGCGCCGCGCGTGTGCCGAGAATGCAGACCATCCGCGAGCAAGGGAGTTCTTCGACCGCAAGAAGCTGCCTGCTTTCCACGATCCCTTCGCCGGGGGTGGGGCCCTCCCGCTCGAGGCGCAACGGCTCGGCCTCGAGAGCTACGCGAGCGATCTCAACCCCGTGGCGGTACTGATCAACAAGGCAATGATCGAAATCCCGCCGCGGTTCGCAGGGAAACCGCCAGTGAACCCGGAGGCGCGCAACGCAAAGGCGCTCATTGAGCGGGAGTGGAAAGGCGCGCAGGGACTTGCCGAGGACGTGCGGTATTACGGTCAGTGGATGCGCGATGAAGCCGAGAAACACATCGGCCACCTCTATCCCAAGATCGAGATCACCACCGAAATGGCGAAGTCGCGGCCGGACCTCAAGCTCTACGTCGGTCGGAAACTCACAGTCATCGCCTGGTTGTGGGCGCGCACGGTGAAGAGCCCGAATCCGGCGTTCGCAACAGTGGACGTGCCTCTCGCCTCAACGTTCATGCTCTCCGCCAAGGGGGGCAAGGAAGCCTACGTTGAACCGGTGGTCGAGGACGGTAGCTACCGCTTCGCGGTGAAGGTGGGAAAACCGAAGAACGCGGAGGTGGCGAAGAACGGCACGAAGCTGGCGCGAGCAAACTTTCGTTGCCTCATGTCCGGCACACCGATCTCTGGCGACTACATCAAGGCCGAGGGCCAGGCGGAGCGCATCGGCGCGCGGCTACTGGCGATAGTGGCTGATGGTGATCGCGGGCGCGTGTATCTCGAGCCGACGCAGGAACACGAGATGGCGGCGGGGAAGACGAAGCCAGAGTGGAAGCCGGACGTCCAGTTCTTCCAGCAAGCACTGGGCTTTCGTGTTGGCAACTATGGCATGACCAAGTGGAGCGACATCTTCACCGATCGCCAGCTCGTAGCGCTGACGACGTTCTCCGACCTAGTGCAGAAAGCAAGACACCAAGCGAACAGCGATGCTTGCGCAGCAGGCATGCCAGATGATGGCCGGCCCATGCATGCAGGGGGCTGCGGCGCCACTGGCTATGCGGACGCAGTAGCGGTGTACCTCGCGTTCTGCGTGGACAAAATGACAGACACGAACACATCTCTTTGTAGTTGGCAGCTTGATCCGCCGAGATTGCGCGCGACCTTCGGACGACAGGCCCTTCCGATGGTCTGGGACTATGCCGAAGCAAACGTCTTTGGCGATGCGGCAGGCGATTTCCGCAGATGCGTTGGATCACTCACCGAAGTATTAGATATGGGGGTCCTGCTGGGGAGTGGCAGCGCACGTCAGGCAGATGCTCAGACTCTGACTGCTGATCGACCGGGAACGTTCTCCACCGATCCTCCTTACTACGACAACATCGGTTATGCAGACTTATCTGATTTCTTCTACGTCTGGCTTCGCCATTCTCTGCGGGCAGTCGTTCCTGAGCTCTTCGCCACTATGGCCGTGCCCAAGGCCGAAGAACTCGTAGCTACTCCTTACCGCCATGGTGGCAAGGAAAAAGCTGAAGCCTTCTTTCTACAAGGCATGACGCAGGCGATGCACTGTATTGTCGAGCAGTCCCATCCAGCCTTCCCTGTCACGATCTACTACGCTTTCAAGCAGTCTGAAACCGAGACCGATCTCGGTACCGCCAGCACCGGATGGGAGACCTTCCTTGACGCCGTGATCCGAGCAGGATTCGGGATCAGCGGAACCTGGCCGATGCGATCGGAACTCGCAACACGCAATCGAGGCCGCGATGCGAATGCGCTTGCGTCGAGCATTATTCTGGTATGTCGGCCACTATCGGCTTTTGCACCAACCGCAACGCGCCGCGAGTTCGTCACGGCGCTCAAGGCCGAACTGCCGGTGGCGCTCGCACACCTCCAGCACAGCAACATCGCGCCTGTGGATCTCGCGCAGGCGGCCATCGGCCCGGGCATGGCCGTCTACACTCGCTACGCAAAGGTGCTCGACGCCGAGGGCAAGCCACTCAGCGTGCGCGAGGCGCTGGCGCTGATCAATCAGACGCTGGACGAGGCACTGGCCGAACAGGAAGGCGACTTCGATGCCGACAGCCGCTGGGCACTGACCTGGTTCGAGCAAACAGGCTTCTCCGAAGGGGAATACGGCGTGGCTGAGCAGCTCTCCAAGTCCAAGAACACCAGTGTCGCCGGCATGGTGGAGGCGGGAATTCTCGAGTCGAAGCGCGGCAAAGTGCGCCTGCTCCGACCGGAGGAGTTGCCTGACGACTGGGATCCGGCCACAGATCCGCGCCTCACGGCATGGGAGATCGTTCATCACCTGATCCGCGCCCTTGCGAGTGGCGGAGAGAGCGCTGCAGCCGGGCTCGTCGCCCCGCTCGGCGCCAAGGCTGAAGTCGCCCGCGAGCTCGCCTACCGCCTCTACGCGCTCTGCGAGCGCAAGAAACGCGCCGCTGAGGCCCTCGCGTACAACGGTCTCGTCCAGAGCTGGCCTGAGATCATCCACCTCGCGCGCTCGGACAAGGAACGCAAGTCCGAGCAGGTGGCGCTGTTCGGGGAAACCGGGGAGTAAGCCATGGCCATCACCAACCAGGACCGCATCGGCAAGGCGATGGAGTTGCTCCGGGCGGGGCTTGCGCCATTCGCCGAGCGCGAGTTCAAGAGCCAGCATGCAGCACAGGCTCCTGACGCGGCGCGACGATACTTCAGTGATGATCGGACGGTCGGCAGGAAGCCGATCGCGGAGTGGGACGTGGCGGCGCTGCTAAAGCTGATGTGGGAAGCGTGGAACGAGGTCTTCGGCAAAACCCTCGGCCGCGCCGAGCGCTCGCTGGTGCAGGAGCTGCGCGACTGCCGCAACAGGTGGGCACACCAGGAGCCATTCTCGAGCGATGACACCGATCGCGCCCTCGATTCGATGGCGCGGCTGCTCGCAGCGGTCTCTGCCCCGCAGGCCGACGAGGTCAATCGGATGAAGCTCGAGCTGCGTCGGCTCACCTTCGATGAGCAAGTGCGCAGTGAGAAGCGCAAGGCCGGCGGCTCGCTTATCGAAGCGGCGGCCACCGGAACGCTCAAGCCTTGGCGCGAGATCGTGACGCCCCATGCGGACGTGGCGAGCGGACGCTACCAACAGGCCGAATTCGCCGCCGACCTCTGGCAGGTGCACTTAGGTGAAGGCACGGACGAGTACCGCAAGCCACAGGAGTTCTTTCGCCGCACCTATCTCACCGAGAGCCTCAAGAAGTTGCTGGTTGGCGGTGTGCAGCGCCTGTCCGGCAAAGGTGGTGATCCGGTGGTGCAGCTGCAGACGAATTTCGGCGGCGGCAAGACGCACTCGATGCTGGCGCTCTTCCACCTCTTCTCTGGGGCGAACCCGGCCGAGCTAGCCGGCATCGACGCTGTGTTGGCCGCGGCGGGTGTGAAGACCCTGCCCAGGGCGAAGCGCGTGGTACTAGTAGGAAACAAGATCTCGCCCGGCAATCCCACCACAAAGCCGGATGGCACGGTGGTCCGTACGCTATGGGGCGAGCTGGCCTGGCAGCTCGGCGGCAAGAAGTCCTACGCACGCGTACAGGCTGACGATGAGAAGGCCACGAATCCGGGCGACGTGTTGCGCGAGCTGTTCAAGGAGAACGGCCCCTGCCTGATCCTGATCGACGAGTGGGTCGCTTATGCGCGCCAGCTCCACGACCAGAGCGATCTGCCCGCCGGTGGCTTTGAGACGCAATTCACCTTCGCCCAGGCGCTCACAGAGTCGGCCAAGCTCGCAGGGAACTGCCTGCTCGTGATCTCGCTGCCGGCCTCGGACACCCAGGGCTCGCCGCACACACAGGCGGATGACACGGAAGTGGGCGGCATCCGCGGGCGCGAGGCGCTGGAGCGGCTGCGGAACGTCGTTGGGCGAGTGGAGTCCTCGTGGCGGCCTGCCACTGCCGAGGAGGGCTTCGAGATAGTGCGGCGGCGGCTGTTTGAGCCGCTGGCCGGGCCGGACGCCTTTAAGCAGCGCGACGTGACCGCGCGCGCCTTCGCCGATCTCTATCACTCCCAGAGCGCCGAGTTCCCGCCCGAATGCAGGGGCGGCGACTATGAGAAGCGCATCCAGGCCGCCTACCCGATACATCCGGAGATTTTTGACCGGCTCTACACCGACTGGTCCACGCTCCTAAAATTCCAGCGCACCCGCGGCGTGCTGCGCCTGATGGCGGCGGTGATCCACAGCCTGTGGGAAAAGGGGGACCGCAATCCGCTGATCCTGCCCTCCACGGTGCCGATCGACGATCCACGCGTGCAGTCCGAGTTGACGCGGTACCTGTCGGACAACTGGGCGCCCATCATTGAAAAGGATGTGGATGGGCCCGCCTCACTACCGCTCAAGATCGACGGCGATCAACCCAACCTCGGAAAGCTCCACGCCACGCGGCGCGTGGCGCGCACTATTTATCTTGGCTCCGCGCCCACCGCCGCGGCGGCGCATCGCGGCCTCGAGGATCGCCGCGTCAAGCTCGGCTGCGTGATGCCGGGCGAATCGCCGGCTGTGTTCGGCGATGCGTTGCGCCGTCTCGCGGCCGCGGCGACCTATCTCTACCAGGATGGGCCGCGGTTCTGGTACGCCACGCAACCGACGGTCACCAAGCTGGCCGAAGATCGCGCTGAGCAACTCAAGCGCGATGCCGACAAGGTCGCTCAGGAAATCGATGCGCGGCTGCGCGCCGATCTGCGCAAAGGCGGAGATTTTTCGCGCATTCACCCACTGCCGCGTTCGGGCGCCGACGTGCCCGACGACCTCGATGCGCGGCTGGTGGTCCTGCCCGCCGAGCACCCTTATGCGAAAGAAGCCGGCAGTGTGGCCGAGACGGCGGCCCGGGCGATCCTCGAGTCGCGCGGCAATACGCCGCGCCTCTACCGCAACACACTGGTCTTCCTTGCCGCCGACAAGGTCCGCCTGAAAGACCTCGACGAGGCGGTGCGCAGGTTCCTGGCGTGGAGATCGATACTCGAAGAAAAGGACGCTCTCAACCTCGACCCGCATCAGGTGCGCCAGGCCGAAACACAGAAGCAGGCGGCCGACGGTGCCGTGACAGCACGATTGCCCGAGACCTACCAATGGCTGCTGGTACCGGAACAGGCCAACCCGCAATCGGCGATCACATGGCAAGCCACACGGCTTTCGGGAAGCGAGGCACTGGCGGTGCGCGCGAGCAGAAAGCTCCGGAGTGAGGAGTTGCTGGTGCTGTCGCTCGGTCCGACGATGCTGCGCAAGCACCTGGATGAGATACCGTTGTGGCGCGGCGAGCATGTCGCGGTCAGGCAGCTCGTCGATGATTTCGGACGCTATCTCTATTTGCCACGGGTAGCGGGCCCCGAGGTTTTGATCCAGGCCATGCGAGACGGCGTGGCGCTGCTGACGTGGCGCTCGGACACGTTCGCATTCGCGGATAGTTACGATGAAGCCGCGATGCGGTATCGCGGATTGCGTGGCGGGCAGATGGTTCCGATCACACCGGAGAGCTTGGCGCTGCTAGTGAAGTCGGATGTGGCGCGACGGCAATTGGAGGCCGAGGTCCCTGCCAGTGCCCCTCCGGCATTCGCCCTTGGCGGAGGCGGCACGAACGAGGGTATTGCCGGCACCGCCTCCCCTGCTACGGCTGCTGGCGTTAAGACGGTACCTGTGGCTGCCCGCCCGCGCCGGTTCTATGGAACCGTGCAGCTTGATCCCGCCCGTGTCGGGCGCGACGCGAGCCGCGTCGCCGACGAGGTGATTGCCCATCTCGCGGGTCAGGTGGGAGCCAACGTCACAGTGACATTGGAGATTGCGGTTATCATGCCTGATGGAGCGCCGGAGCAAATCGTGAGGACGGTGACTGAAAACAGCCACACGCTCAGGTTCAGCAGTCACGGATTCGAGCGAGAGTAGGTGACGGCCTACCGCGTTACAGGCAGTGTCGCAGACTCTTATCGCGAGAGCTCTCAATCCGCTTCGGTAGCCCGCACGTACCGGCTCAAGTGAAAAGCCGCCATGGCCACATCACCGTCCGCGAGCGTCTCGGGCTCATTCTCGATGAACGCCGGCAGCGCCTTCGGCTCGAGCACCCATGGTTTGCCGGGATCCCGCTTCCATTGCGCGCTCATGGGTTCAACCCACCAGCCCGGAAACACGACAACTCCCCTCACCGCAAAGGGCTTGGCGGTGCTCTCCTCAAGCAGTTTCGCGAGCCACGCGGCACCGGCGCAGACCTGTACAAGGGTATTTCTGTCCGGTAGGTGCCCAGATACGAACACGCGATCATTGCTCAGGGTGACGCGAGCTTCGCCCCTCACCGGCTTCCGCCGGGTCTTCGTCTCGACTACGTAGCACCCATGCGTGGACAGAACGACGTGATCGAGATTGAAGCCATCCCCCGGAATATCGTGAAATACTCGAGCGCCGGAAACTCGCAGTCCTTCGAGAAACTGGCCCACCACGCGCTCGCCATCTCGTCCTAGCGTGAGCTGCCGGACACGCGTGCGGACACGCACAAAACGCCAAGCGAATGCTGCCCAGAGCAGAGCTGCTATGACCGTATACAACCAGGGTTGCCGTGGCGTGTGGCGCAAGGCGGCAATCCACTCCAGCGCCGCGACAAAAGCCGCCAGGATGGCTCCCAAGAAGTACGGTATAACCCCTTCGAGGACCAGCGTCTCTATTTCGGCTTTCAGCGAGTGCCCCGGAAATCGAAGCGGGGGGCTTTGAGGGGCGAACGTAACTCGGCCGAGCTCACGTCAAGGCTCCAGATGTGGCTTTCATCGGCCACAATAATCAGGCCTGAAGCTCTAGCCTACCGACCTCGTCACGACCTGCTGTCCCGGGGCCATCCCGCCCGCCAAGAGCGCCACCTCGGCTCTACCGATCAGCCTGCTCAAAGCTCATCAGCTTAGACGGCGGCACTCCCAGCGCACGCGCCAGCCGACAAATGTTCACAAGACCGATGTTTCGATAGCCTCTCTCGACATCACTGATATAGCGCCACGAGATCCCGCTTTCGCCGGCCAAGTCCTCCTGTGACCAACCTCGGGCGTGCCGTAAGGCCGCGAGCCGTCTACCAAAAGGCACTTTCGGGTCGCCGGACATCGATGGGATGCTAAAAGCACACCACTTATAGTTCCATGAACTATGAGTGGTATATGGCCGCGTATGCTGCTACAGTGGGACTGTCGGCCGCCCTGGTGCCGGGCGCGGCGGCCCGGTCAGCAAACGAGAAGATTTGTATGGCGGCCCAGCAAGAACGTCACAGACGACGAGCGAAGAGCAATAGACATGGGATCGGGGGCAATTCAGAGCCGAGCCGCAAGACGCTCGCAGCCATGCTCCGTGGAATTGCAAACGGTCTTAGTCTCACCTACTCGACATGCGTGACCGTCCAGCGTGCCCTCCAAAGCCAGAATTCGGACGAGGATACGGAGATTGGAGACTGCCTCCGCCACTACGTTGCCGCGCCGCTCACTCGTTACGTTGAGGACTTGCGGGACTTAGCGCAGTCCCTCCACCCAACGGAAGAGACCACCCAAGAAGCCCCGAACGGCCATGTCCGCAGTAGCCTCTCTTACTAGGTCAGCGCCGGGAGTAGCACCGGCTCGCGCGCCGATGCCGGTGGAGTATGACACTGCAATCAAGGCCCTCGAAGCGTGCACATCTTTGGATGAAACGAAGGTTTGGAGCAATGCAGCCGATGCACTGGCGGCTTGGGCGAAAATCTACAATTCAGACGAGGCGGAGCTTAAAGCGAAGCGCTTGCGACTGCATGCGTACAGGCGTATGGGGCAATTGGCTAGGGAGTTGCGCCCGCCAGGACGAATGAGAGGCGGTGGATACCGCGGCTGCCAAGGAAAACTTCCAGGGGCCATCAGTTTACTTCAGGAGTACGGGCTCACCAAAACGGAGGCCGGTGCAGCAAACTTCATCGCGCAACTTCCAGAAGAGCAGTTTCAGCGCATCTTAGCGCGACCCCTCCGCCCGACGACGGTGGCGAACCATTTGTGGGGCAAAGATCCTGTGTGGATTGCCTTTTCCCGCACGGCGATGGCGCTGCGGGGCGTTCTGCGACGCCATCCACCACGCGAGATTCAGGCGATCGCGCGCATGCTCGGTGAGCGACAGGAGGGGACGTTGCGAGTGGTCGCCGCGGATTTGCGACGAATGCTTCGTCAGCTTGAGGTTGTTAACGATGAAAGCAGCCGGAATCCCAATCAGTGATAAGACCATTGGCATGTGGCGCGTTGAACTGCCAGGGGGACACTGGTTGGCCCACCTTTTCTTCCACGACGGCGGAGCTACGCCCAGGTCCGAATGCACCCCAGACACCACCTGGCGCGGCTCTCAGGCCAGGCGCTTGGCGGCCTTACCAGTACATATAATGGCGTACCGTTTCCGCTGGGACAAGGACGGCGGGGACGAGCGCCCGTGGGCCATCTGCGGATTACGGCCCGGCACACCTGACGCGGATGCAATCGAAAAGGTGCGCCAGGCCCAGGATCGGCTTATGACTTACGGCCTGGGCGGTTGGGAGCTGCTGCGCGGTGAGCGCAGCGCGGCCGAATTCTTCGCGGCGCTCCGTGAGATGCCAGGCATGACCACCACGGCCGGAGCCGAGGTGACCCATGCTAAGTAGGTTGGTCACTCGCCCCGGTTCTCGTCCCCCGCTAACACCAATACCGGGCCAAGAGTAAGACGGATCATCCCACCCGTTCCCCGCTCGAGGTATCCGAATCGTGAGCGCTCTGCTACAGTCATTCCACCGGAGCGCTGCCAGGCAGAAGAACTAAGCGCCCACACAAGGCTCCATGTGTTGACACCAATTACAGGGGTGACGTATGGAATCGCAGACAAAGATGCAAGGGGATTTCCTTGAGCGTTTGTGCCGAGCGAATGAACGCGAGCTAGAGACGTATTTCACTCAAATGGTCGGAAGCGCAGATATCGCGCGGGAGCTGGTGAAGGAAAGTTTCACGCGAGTACGGACGTCGCGGCCCGAACAGGCGGCATTTCCGCGAGCCGCACTTTTTCGGGTCGCAACCAATCTGGCGTTCTTGCACTTGCGCAAACGCCGCGCGGAGCGGATGGGGCTAGAGGCACCGATGGAGATCGAGGAGGCGTGGGAAGCGCGCTCCGGTCGAGCCCGCCAGGGTCGGCAGCTCAGCGCAGACGAGTATGGCGCTAGTCTCGCCATTGCCATAAAGGCGCTGCGCCTATCTCATCGGAAGGTCTTTGTCATGGCGTATGTGCAAGGGAAACCACGTAAGGACATCGCGGCCGCGCTCTGCATCTCGGAGACGCGCGTCGACAAACACATCACGAAGGCGCTTACCGCCGTCCGCGATCACCTCAGTACCCGTGGCATTGACCCAGGAGATGTGTTCGGTTTGCTCGCCATCCTTCCGTTAGCCTGCTTACTCACCGTTCATTGACTCGACGCCAGACCTCCCACTCACCTTACCCTCGGGTTTTGACAAACTGGAGTTCCCAGGGTTTTCCGGAGACCTTACAACGATCAAAGGGTCCGACCGGAGAATGGGAAATGGCCAAGCCACCACGCAATCCGCGCGCTCGACTCGCCTACGAGTTCATCAAGGCGCACAGACGCGAACACCCCATCGAGGTGATGTGCCGGACCCTGGATGTGGCGCCGAGCGGCTACTACGACTATTACGATCACGACGGCGGCCGGCGGGTAACGATCCAGAGTTCGTCGAGCTCCTCTATGCATTCCTCGACGACGGCATCGTCATCAGACGCCTTAATCAGGGAGATGGGAACCTGCCTTACGGCCGAGTACGAGTGCTCCCGCGGATCAGTCGGCGTACTACTACGTCGCTGCGGTCCACGGATCGGGCCGCGAGCACCCGCGTCCAGCCCGGTAAACTGCGAATTGGAGTCAGCCCACGCCCGTAAAGCCTCCACGGGTAGTGCGCTCCTCTGCCGTCATAAGACCCAGCTTTTCCAATCGCGCCTCAATCGCTCTCAACGTGCGCCCGTGCTGGCGGGCAATGGCGAGGGGCGATTCACCCGACTTGAATGCTGCAACCAGCTTATGCTCCTCCTCAGTGGTCCAAGCCTCTCCGACATGGTCGGGCAGCTGGGCGCGCCGCTGCGCGCGCGCCGCCGTCTGTTCGAGCGCCGCGAGTCCGGCGAGCAGCGCCCGCAGCACTTCGGCGCGCTGCAGCACTGCCTCACGCGGCAACTCCTCCGCGGTGACCGGATCGATCCCCTGGATGAGGGACTTCAGTATCTGTTTTGACCTGGTCTGCTTCATGATGGTCTCTCCTAAGCGATGAGCAATCTCGGCCTTATTGGCAGACGCGCTGGGCTGCCTGAGTCCGGAGCCAGCTATGATTCGATCGTGGGTTCTCGATCGTATCGGCGGTCGTGCTCTCCCGATACGCGCCGATCTGATCGATGATCCTGGGGGTCGCACATGCTTGTGAGGCAGGCAATGGGCGGCCCCCGAGATCGCATCGACGATCGCTCAAGACATCGTCACTAATGGAAGCTATATCTAGTCTACATATATATCTGTAGAGTTGCAACTGCCGTAGCTTTAGGGTTCGGTTTAATGAAAGACCGTGCCCTGGCGGAGAGTGTTGGCGCTGCCATGCGGCACCGGCGACAGTTCCTCGACGTAAGCCAAGAAGCCTTTGCGGACAAGATCGGCATGCATCGCACTTACTACAGCGCACTTGAACGCGGCGAGATCAACCTGACCCTTAAAACGCTTCGCCGCGTATGCTCAGGACTCGGAATCCAGGTATGGGAACTTTTAAGGGACGCTGCCGTATAGCAGCACTTCCCAAGCTACCAGACGAGTGTTGACGTGAAGCTGGTCCGCTGGCCGCAACCGGCTTCGGAAGCCGCCTTGGAACCCGGGAATTATGAGGACAAGACCCGGCAGGAACCGCGCCTAGAATCAGAGACTTCCCACGCAGCCCCTTCGCGGCATATGTCATCATTTCCAAGCAGGGCCTCGTCAACACCGATCGCGCGCGCCTTTCCCGCCGCCAGTTCGTCAAGCCGCTTCAGTATCTCGACCTCCCAAGCCTGCTGTGCGTCGGCTTCGGGAGGTCCGTCCAGACTGGCGAGCAGGTCATGTGCGATTGCGCGCATTCGCTCCGGAAGGCTCGAGCGCTAGGTCGAGGGCGCGCTTCAGGGTTGCTGATGCCATAGAATTGGAGCTAGCTCAAGCGATGCCTCTCGTAGGCTCACGAGGAATCGAGCGAGGATTCGGAGTAGCGTATGACTTGGCATGAAGACCTAGCGCCAGGACGCTCCTGGGCCTCTCTATGGGCTGATTACATACTCTGTGGCAGGTGTAGAGGAATTCGTCGGCTCGACGGGAACTGCCCCGCGTGTGGTGATCCTTTGCTGCCAGGCCTTGCAGTGAAAGCTGCCCTACCCGATGGCCGAGAAGTCGAGCTGTCGCGAACCTTCATGGGGGCAGAAGGTCGTGCAGAGGATTATCTCTATCTAGAAATGCTTCAGCGAGAATGGGAACGCCCCGCACCCGATTTTGACCGCTTCAAATCTCGCCCCCCATACGAGCGCCCATCCGCTCGAGTCGCGCTCGTGCTCCTGTTCTGGAGCTACTTCGAGACACGCATCGAACGGTTGCTAACCCAAGCCATGCAGGATTTACCTGTGGCCGTGCGAAAAGACTTGCTTGATCGATATTCAGGAATCGGCGCGAGACTCTATCGGCTCTACAAAGTCATGTTCGGTGGGAACTATTTCGATGACTTAGCCAAACTGGGATTCCCAGGTATGGCAACCCTGTTGGACGATCTGCACAAGCGACGCAATGATTTTTCTCATGGCAACCCTTCCGCCATAAACGAAGCGACAGTAGTCTCACTCGTTGACTCTCTCAAGGAAGAGCACGAGGCGTGGATCGCAGTGTTCAACAAACGGGCTAGCCGAAAGGTCATCTCCTAAACGTCTCAATTGCGGGATCTTCCATTGGAAGCACATCTCCACTCAACGTTACCTTCAGATCAACTCATAGCTCCGAAGTCTCCAGTGACGTCTCCAGAATCGATGCGGCACTTATCGACAGAGGGCCGCATCGTCGTCGAGCGAACGGCTTGGGGTCCGCGCACTCTAGCGGCCCGTGCTCACCCACCTCAGCCAACGAAAACCTGTCTTAGAAAGTAACCCTAAAGGCCGATGGTCATTTCCCGAATGTCGCTTCGATCTCAGCTCGATATAGCGCCAGCCAGCTCTCTTCCTTGACGCCGCCATAGAGCAACCAGGAGAGATGTTCATCGAGAATCTCCACCGCTGCCTGGGTCAAACGGAAACCCGACAACTTGTACGAATTCGAATGCGTGCCGATGGGTTGGAGATGGTCAAGGCGCAGGATTGACTCCTCACCTCCCGGGAACGGCAGAACGTCCCATATAAACTGGGGATACTCGCAATGCCGGACACGCTCGACGAATTCCGGCTTGAATCCGGTGCGCAGAGCCCCCTTTCTTGTCGCACCATAGTAAGGAGCCACAAGCATAGTGGGCGCCGTCGCACTGCGCGGAGTCCCTCTGGTTAATGTAGCGTCTACAGCAGGACTCCCGCACCCGAGGATGAGACAAGGACGCCGTTTAGCTCGGTAAGCAGCCCAAACCTCACCGCTATGCAGAGTCATCGCAGCAACGGGTAGGTCCGTAGGTTTCAGTTGTGCATCTGCCCTCAGTGGAGCAACACGCAGAATCGCATCACTATGGCGCCCAGGTTCGGCTCGACCTACAGGCTCGAACGTGTAAGGAATCTGATCAATGTGCGGCGCAAACGCGAAAACCAGTGTCCCGCGGTTGACCGCTTGCTCGGCAGTCGCCTCCCACCATTTATTCGCGCCAACGATTGATTGTATGCAATCGTCAGGGAACATCGCCGCCTTTCCGAGGCTTTGACTTCCACACCTCCTCGGCGAACTCGACGACCTTTTCACCCGGCTCCAGAGGGTCTCCGGCGAGGTGATCCAACCACGCCAGTCCATCGCGATACACCTCATCGTAGCGAGGATTCTTTACCGGGTTAATGAGCCGGCTACCAGTCGCGGTTCTGTTCTGATGCTTCGCCTGGAGCGCGAGTACTCGCTCTCTGAATCCGCCTTTCTGTTTGGCAGTAAGGCTGTCGATTCTTAAAGGCACTTGGCCTACTTGCTCGGTCGGCGGCGCGCACACCATTGAGAATTCTAAATATTCGTGCGGCGCGGCGTTAAGCATCGGCTGAGTACGATACACGTGCTCCAGCAAACCTGGAGTATCCTTTCCAAATCTGCGAATGTCAGTTCGCAAATTCATTGCTATTGTGGCCGGCAGCGCGTGCTCCTTGTCTCGCAAGAGATCGTCATCACGCAGTGACCAGCGCACCCAGTCGTCTTTGCCATCGTATTGACTCTCATATGACACGACGGCTGCACCGATTGCCAGGAGAGCTGGTTGAATGCGCTGATTTACCTCCTGAGACCACGGTCCGAACTTATAAAATTGCCAGGCGATGCCGGTATACGTCTTGCCCGCATTGCGGCGCGCGAAGGCAAGGTCACCCAAATATACGTATTTGATGAGATGAATAGGACCCAGCTGTCGCTCATTCGGCTCGTCGTTTTCACCCGCAACCAAGAGCGCGTACTGAATAAGCAAATCTACGCGCCGAATGTCTGCGAGTGCTGCGGGAGATTGAGTCAAGGTGATGACTGGTGGCGACGCGACCCAGAGATTATAGCAGGGCGATGCTGAACTCCGTCCATGTGCGTGGTCGCCCTGCTATCAGGGTTCGTGCGTAGGTCTCGGAGAGCCTCGGCCCCCAATGTCGCACCCGGGCGCGGCGCTCGCAACGCCGACGACCGATCTAGCTCCGGCACCGGCACGTCCGAAACTAGAGCGTGGCCCGCGGCTGGGGTAGCTAGCCAGCCCGGCTGGCAAGCACTGGGGGACATTCCGTGACTGGATTCACTAGGCGTGCCACGCCCACCGACGCTTTGGGGGCAACCAAGCTCGGACTCTTCGTACAACTCGGCACCGAGTGGACGCTTCACGGCATTCATTCAACCATCAACCTTTGCATCTAAACTTGGTGGCTTGGCCCTAGCAGAAACGCCGGGACAGTTAGGCGTCAGCTAGTTTGAGAGCGTGCTGAAATTCTGCTCGATTAAAGAGAACAACCGGCGTTTCCTTTGGGTCGTCCGCCTGCTCAGCAACGTCAAGTCGTAGGCGCTTGTTAAAATAGTAGAGGAGTGCCCGACGGACCGGTACGTGCAAACGTCCATCGATCATTTCGTAATCACGCGCAACAGTCTGTTGCTGACTCGCCGCAAGTTTCGGATTAGGTATTAGGACGACATCAAAGAATTCCTGCCAATGAGTGTCGTCGCTTGCCGCCTTAGCAGCCTCAACCTGATCACCCAGATCGAGTATCCGAGACAGGATGAAATCCTTGAATCGAGTTTCCAGATGACAATACGCCCGGACGTGCCATCTCAGTCCATCGAAAGCAAACGCGTGGGGCGTAATGGCCCGCCACAGCGGCAACGGGCGCTTCGAATTCATCGAATGATAGAGGACATCAAGCCCCCGCTGGTCACGGATACACCCAAGAAGTCGTCGTAAGATGTTGGGATCAACGCGCCGATGAGGGATGGGCATTGCGTCCGTCGTCGGCAGTACGCCGATGCCGGTATCGGAAACAGAAATCACCTTGTCGCCGATCGCCTTAAGCTGGACGAGGTAGCGATCGGCATTGGGCTGGAGAAGCCTCGGTTCAAAGCGACTTGTGACCAAGAACCGCTTCTGGGATGCGTCATAGTCCAGATTGGCGGGCGCTAGCTCTTTGTACAAAGCGAGATCAGCGGACGCTTGGGCAGCTGAAACGCCAAAACGGTCAACGATGTCGGCGCGATTGAGGGTCCCATCCCAAAACAGTCGAAACTCAATAAATTCAAGGCGTTGCGTGACTCCCCAGCGGCGCTTGGATGCGTGGTGGTCTGCCATCTACAGATTTATACCTCAAGTCTCTTGACACATCAAATTACATGATGCATAAAGAAACCTTACAGGTCTCACTGAGGATGAAGACACCATGAATGTCCACGAGAGCGAGCGGAAGGTTCGCGTCCATTTTGATGGGCGGCCGCTAGAACTACCGAATCCCATCTCGGGTACCGCTCTCTACGCGGCCCTGCATGTGGCGGAGGGCGAAGTTCTCTATCGGGAAGAGACTGGCGATCGGGAAGACCAGCTCGTCTCAAAAGAGGCTCCGAGCATAGAGTTGGTCCAGGATGAGCACTTTTACAGCGCTCCTCCGCACAAGGTTGATCACGTGATCATCGTCAATGCGCGACGCAAGACGGTGTCCGGAAGAAAAATCTCGTTCGCGCAGGTCGTCAAGCTGGCATTCCCTGACGGGCCGCCGTCACCGCAGACCATCTACACGGTCGCGTATAGCAACGGGCCTCCGAGAAACCCTGAGGGAAAGATGGTTGCCGGGCAGACCGTGAAGATCCGAGACGGGATGGTTTTCGATGTCACAGAAACTAGTCGATCGTAACCCTGATCTGCTGCGGCTAAGGGACGAAGGCTACGCCGTCGACGTGCACGATGGATACCTTGTGGTTTCCGACATCCCGTACGTGGACGCTCAAAGGAAAGTTAGGCGCGGAGTACTGGTCAGCGAGCTAACGTTGCTAGGCGATCGCACCCAGCCACCGAGTACCCATGTAATCCGGTTCTCCGGCGACTTCCCCTGCACGAACGACGGTGTGCCGATAGAGGCGATCCGAAACCAAAGCCAGCGACAGCAGCTCGCTCCAGGCTTATTTGTGGATCATGCCTTTTCAAGCAAGCCAAAGACCGGCGCCTATAAGGACTATCACGAAAAAATCCGCACTTACGCCGGGATCCTCGCCGGATATGCGCAGGCTATCGAACCGAGCGCCTCGCCTCTTTTCACGCGGCCTCTCATGGATACTGAAGACAACGGCGTTTTCCAATATCTCGACACGGCATCTAGCCGCGCCGGCATTTCTCTGCTTAGCCGGAAGCTGACCGCGTCGAAGGTGGCAATAGTTGGACTGGGAGGCACGGGATCTTACGTCCTAGATCTAATGGCAAAAGTGCCCGTGCGCGAGATCCACCTCTTCGATGGCGACAAACTGTTCCAGCACAACGCGTTTAGGGCCCCGGGGGCTCCGTCTGCCGAAGACCTCCAAAAGGGCATGCTTAAGGTCGACTATCTCAGATCGATCTACTCCAGGATGCACCGAGGCATAATCGCTCACCCGCATTTTTTAGGTCAAGCAGACTTACACATGATGCAGACGATGGATTTTGTGTTCATCTGCATGGACTCCGGCCCGGTGAAAAGGATTCTCATCGAAGCCCTCCACGCCACTGAAAAGCCGTTTATCGATGTTGGTATGGGCGTCGAGCTCGCGGACGACGTCTTGACGGGTATTGCCCGAGTTACGACCTCGGTCACCGGCCACCGGAATCATGTTTGGGATTGCATTTCGTGCGCGGATAACGCAGCCGACAATATCTACTCGCGCAACATTCAAATAGCGGAAATGAACGCGCTGAATGCAGCACTTGCGGTCATTCAGTGGAAAAAACTCTGCGGCTTCTATTTTGACCCGAAACCTTGCTTCAACACGACATACGTCATTAGCACAAACAAACTCCTGGGAGATGAGGGAAAGAGCGATGACGTCGCTGCATAAATCAGTGGAAGGCGCGCGAGGCCGCTCCACTTATAGGCACACCTTCGTCGAAACCTTGCCGGACAAGCTTGAGGAAGGCATCTTGTACGTGTGTATGCCATACGCGACATCGGCCCACAACTGCTTCTGTGGTTGCGGGCGTGAAGTCGTAACGCCAATTCATCCGACAAAGTGGAAGCTCACGTTCGATGGGATAAACGTCTCGCTCACACCTTCCATCGGAAGCTGGGCTCTCCCCTGCAGATCGCACTACTGGCTCCAGGGCGGTCGGGTCGCCTGGGCGGAGACCTGGGCCGATGAGGATATTCAGGCGGCACAATCGCGGGACCTCGCTGCCCAAGATAGCTACTTTACCGAGCGACACAGGGCGAACCTAGACGAGCAGCCACAGCGCGCCAATGCGGAATCGACGAAGCCAACGTCGATTTGGCGAGGTATGGCGAAGTGGCTTTGGGGGGAGTGAGATGATCCATATAGAGGGATTTTGGAAGAGCCGGCTGCCTGGAGCGCGTGCACCGTCGGGCAGCAAATTGCCCGGGTGGTGCGAACGAGTTACGGCCATCAACGGTTTCGTCGAGCCCACTTTGACCGTCGTGCAAGGCGACCCGAACGTGGCTCGGCTGATTATCATCGCCGCTCCGGGCGCCGTCGGCAAAAGCTCGTACGCTCGCGCTCTATCCGCAGCAACCAATTCTGTGCTTGTCGACTTGGCAAGGACGTCACCACTGGGCGGCAACTTCTTTACGGGAGGGCTGGCAAATGCCTTTGAACCTAGAGCCCTATTGGACGCCGCAGAGGGCGAGATCGGCTTGGTTGTAGACGCACTCGATGAGGCACAGATGCGTGCTGGGCCTCAAGGGTATGAGGCGGGGTTGCTCGACCTCGCGGGGATTGCCGCAAACCCGTCTGCGGTCCCTGCCGTTCTTCTTGGACGAGCCTTGGCCGCGGAGGACGCGTACCTTCTGCTCAGCGCGAAGGGCTACAACGCGAGCCTTTTAAAAATTGAGTTCTTCGACGAGGATCAGGCCTCGCAGTACCTTCAAAAAAAGCTTCCGATTGTCGCCGCCCGCTCCGAAGGAGTCGCGTCAGCCTTTGAAACCCATGATGCCGTTTTTCGCGGCCTCGCGGAAGAGGCCAGAGCCAAGCTCATGGCCGTAACCGGTTGTGTAGAGACCCATTTCGCGGGATATGCGCCAGTCCTAGACGCCATCTGCGAATTCACGCTTGACTCCGACGGTGGTTTGAATCCTCAAGCAAAGCTTTCGAAGCTTAAAGCAGCAAGCCAAATAGAGCTGATCGAGGAAATTACCAACTCCATCCTTGAGCGCGAGCAGGGAAAGCTGAAGAGCCAATTTCGCGAGCAGCATCCGGCCGCAACCGACGGAACTCTCAACAGGCTCTATACCCCAGAAGAGCAGCTTGAACGGGTCGCGTTTTGCCTCTTTGGAGGCGACATACCCGCATGTCCGGAGTTATCCACGGAGGCTTACTATACGACATATCAGGAGATGGTGGAGAGGTTTGCACCGCAACACCCGTTTGTGTTCGGCAACGGAGTCGCGTCCAATCCGGTTTTCGCCGCCTATGTGGTCGCGTGGGCGCTGAGAGAATCAAGGCAAGCAGACGTCGTCCGACGAGCAGTACTTGCAAAGCCCAATCTGATTTCGGGAATCATTTTCGAACTTTACGACCGGCGTTTACGAGCAGCCCCGGATGCAGAGATGCCCCTCTCGGACGTTGGGATCCTTTATCAGGCTCTAAACTCTCAGATTGTTCCGGGTCAGCGAGTGCAGCTCGAGATATCGGATCAAGATACCGGCAACGGGGCTCCAGCAATTGAGGTGAACTTCGAGATACTGGAGCGGATCAATCCGAGCACCAATGAAGCGCCGTTAGGCCGTGCGTGGGGCCCGTATTCGACGATGGCTGAGACGGTACTTGAGCTACATTCACCATTTTCCAATGTCTATGTAAGCGCGCCGATAACCGTGCAACTGGGTGACGGCATCATTCAGCAAATCGGCGCACCGACCGAACTGTCCGTCGAAGCTCTACTCATTACCGCGAAGGAGGTCCTCGTGCACAGCGGAGGTGCCGATGTACCGAAGGAGCTTCAAACGGTGGCGCTTTTCGCGGACGAAGCGGATTGTGGCGGGGTGCAACCAGTCTCGGTTCGAGACGAAGTCGCATTATCGGTGTCGTGGCCCGGCGCGAAAGCGTTCCCCTGGAATACCTATGTCGTGGACGTCCCCGCCGCAGCGGACGAGGATGTAACCTTTATGCGACGGCGGCTGAGGAGAATCCTCACCGCGTTTCGCTCCCACAGCAAGGGAGCGCTGGTGAGGCTCGCTGCAAAGATCCATTCGAGCCGGATGACGAAAGATGCGCGCGGCGTGGCTCTCGTAGAGAGGCTCAAGGAGGACAAAATCCTTGTACCATTCGATGCGGGCAAGTTCTATCGTCTCGATCCGGATCTGATGGGCATGACTTTAGGGGTGGGGTACCAGGCCCTAGCACAGTCGAGGTTCACGCCGGAGTCGGACTCCTATTTGGCAGACGTCCTGGCAAATCTGAACCGGGGGTAATGTCCCGGGTCATCGTGTTGGAGCCCCCGCGCTGATTCTACGGTCTCGGACCGGCCCTCGGAGGTGACTCGCGATCCTCTCCTTCTCAGTCAAAGGCGGCGGCAACGATTCCGCGAAGCGTCGAACGACACCGGCGAGTTTCGGACTCCCGTCGCGCTCGAGGGTGCTTGCCAGTCCGCACCAACCGTTCAGCACTGCCCGGCGGGTTTCAAGCAGCACGCGCTTGCCCGGATCAGGTTTGAGTCCGCCCGATGCGATCTCTCGGACCGCCGCCTCGGCACGCGCTCGCATGTGCGTCGATTGCCCGCGCAGCATCGCACGATGGATACCGTCACTCTTTGTCGTCCGGGTCTCCCCTCGAACGGCCCTTTCTGTGGCGTTGGCTTCGACCCCAAGGTCACGAAGATACTGCGCGAAATCCCGACGCCATTCGCGTAGCGAATGCGGCCGGATATAAAGCCGCGCCCCCTGCTCACTCACGGCCTTGACCACCACATGCACATGCGGATGACCCTGATCCACATGGAGCGCCATGAGGTACCGATGCTTCAGTGCGAATTTCTCCCGTGCGAATATTTGGACGGCCCGCAACACCTTCTCGGGTGGCGTGCTCTTTGGCATGGATAAAACGATGTTGTGCACCAATTTGGGCGGTTTGCGACCCGCTGCAATCGCGCGCTCCGTATGGCGCCGGTGTGCCTCAAGGTCGAGATCCCAGTCCTCAAGTATCGCCCGCTCGAACCCCTTCCCTTGCAACCGCTCGCCGCCGTCGGTCTGCACCTCTCCGCGGCCCTCACGGCCTATGTAGTCGAGGTGCTGGGCGACTCCCTTGACACTACGAGCGCCGCCAGACACCTTGACCATCACTTCCGGCACGCGCCTCACAGTCCGGGAGATATGTGCGATTTCTGCCTTGGAGGGCACATGGTCCCCTGGACTTCGCCGCCCATAGCTGGCAACGTCGAGGAGCGGGACTTCCCTCCGAATATCAACGATGCGGCGTTTCGGCATGCCCTGACTCCCAGCTCGCAATATTGGCTCGGATGGTTCCCTTGAGGTGATCGCGCAATGCCGTGCATGCGCGCAAGAGCGCTTGAAGGTCCTGGCTGGTCGGACCGGCCAGATGCCCGGTTTGATTGGCGACGCGAGCGATCTGGTTGAGGTTCCGGCCCACCGCCCCGAGTTCGGCGACCGCTCGCTTGAGCTCGATGAGCATGCGCTCCGGGAACGGTGCGACTCCTCGGAGGTGCCTCCGCAGTACAATTGAGGCGTAGGTTGCGGTCGCCATCCCGCGAGCGGCGGCTCGTTCGCCTAGAAGCACCCGATCGTCCAGCCGGAGCCGCACCGAAAAACGAGTGCCGCGCATGGGATTGGCCGAGGGCTCCGGGATCGCCATCGTCACCGCCTGTGTGCTCTGAAGATTCAGCTCCACAAGTCGCTTTTGGAAGGCAGATTCGGAAAGGCCCAACTGCGCTGCCACGACACCGAAGCGCTGTTTGGTCTCGGCGCTGACCCAGGTCGAGAGGTGAGTGCTTCCGCCCATGACGACGGAAGTTTGATTCAAAGAGCTGCCGCTAGGCTATCCTGCAAACCCACCCAGATAGCACCTCCTCGCATGTTGCAGGCTGGGTGTCGTTTTCCCTTAAAGGCGGTACTGAGGACTGTAAATCGGGTACTGGACCCTTAATGATGGGACTGGTACCCAATAAAGGGAGGCACACTCGGGATGTCGGTGCGGCGAGGTTTCGTGAACTGGGGCCAGGATGAGTGAACTGAGTTCATGAAACCTGGAACGTCGCCCACCGCCCGGAATCAGCTTTCGATCTCCTGGGCACGCGCGCACGCCGGGAACGGTTGACTCTCCCGAGATCCGAGGCGCCCCCCCTCACATGGGTCAAAGCTGCCGGTTCTGAGCCTGCAAACGTGCTAGGGTGCGCGCAAATGGGGGGTCAACGCGACGCCGGTCTCGTCCGCGCGGTCGGGCCTTTGGGCTTGGCGGCCAGCACCATGAGCATGATGATCGGCGCCGGTATTTTCGCGGTGCCGAGCGCGCTCGCCGCCTCCCTCGGACCCTATGCTCCCCTCGCATTCCTCGCCTGCGCCGTCGGCATCGGCGCGGTCGCGATATGCTGCGCCGAGGGCGGGAGCCGCATGCCGACGAGCGGTGGGATCTACGGCTATGTTGAGGCGGCGCTGGGCCCTCTCGCAGGGTACGTCGCGGGCACGCTCCTGTGGGTCGGCGACATCCTCGCTGTCGCAGTGTCGCTGCGGCCCTCGCCGACGTCGCGGCGAGCTTGGTGCTCACGACTCTCGTAACTGCGGTGCGCACGGCCGTCATCGTAGGTGTCATCGGGGCCGTCGCCGCCGTGAATGTGGGCGGTGTGACGCATGGCGCACGGCTCGCCACCGCCGCAACGGCGCTGAAAGTCTTGCCGCTCATCGTTTTTGTCGTGGTCGGCGCCGCGACCGTCCACGGAGCGAATTTCTCGACCCCGCCCGCCTGGAAGCCCGAAGGGCTGGGGCACGCGGTCATCCTTGCGATGTTCGCGCTGTTTGGCATGGAGACTGCTCTGTGCGCGAGCGGCGAGGTCGCCCGGCCGGCGCGAACGATCCCGCTCGCACTTGCCATTGCGCTTGCATCGGTGACACTCCTGTATGTCGCCATCCAGCTCATCGCGCAGGGAATCCTCGGCTCTGCTCTGACTCATTCGCCGGCGCCGCTCGCGGATGCAATGGGCCGCCTGAGTCCCGGACTTCGGGTCGTGATGCTCGCCGGAACAGCCTTCGCCCTGCTCGGCATGATCGCCAGCGACATTCTCGGCACGCCGCGCATGTTGTTCGCGTTCGCCCGGGACGGTCTGCTCCCGCGCGCGCTCGGCCGCGTTCATCCGCGGACCCATACCCCATACGTCGCGATCCTCTCGTACGCCGCGCTCGCGATCATCCTCGCGCTCACGGGATCGTTCGCCGAGCTCGCCGTGCTTGCGACGCTGGCGACCGCCGGACTTTACGTCGCCGGATGCGTCGCGACTTGGCTGCTGGCGCGCCGCGGCGTGGCGCTCGCGGGTGCGCCGCTTAACTTTCGCTGGCTCGGCGCGGCAGCGGTGATCGGGGTTGGGAGCATGCTGCTGCTCATTGCGCTCGCCTCGCGCAGCGAGATCATGGGGCTTGCGGTGCTGATCGGCGTGAGCGCGCTCGTTTATCTGGTGCAGACGCGGATCGTCGTCGCGAGCAGCCCAACCTGAAGTGCCTCATGCCGCGCACGTGTCTGGTTTGGACTGCCAGGCAAATAATGACACTTTGCTGCGCAGTCCCCTTTTTAAGGTTCCAGTCCCATCATTAAGGGCCAAACCTCAGAGACCTAAGTCGCGGATTGGACTCTCAAGCACGCTCGCGTCCAGTACTATCTTTAAGGGAAAACGACACTGGGTGGTCCCTCCTCCTGCTCCTCCTACTCCTCTGTTCAGGGCCAAGCGCTCGCCCAGCTATTCTCGGAAGCCTCGGCGTACCGGGTGCTGGTCATGGAACGGAACTGACGCGGTGGCTTTACGCGCCTCTAACGCTCCTCCCACCTGCGCGCATATTCGGCTGAATCCGGATATGCCCACCGACAGCCGCCCTCTTGGCAGCGAGCCTACCGCACTGCTCTCTGACCATCTCATACCAGAAGGAAGAAAGGGGAGAGCGCCGAGCGCCCTCCCCTGCACTGGGCGATTATGCCAGCCGCGCCATAGCCAGGTCCCAAAGAGCTGAGTTCAGCCCCAGGTCCTGCCGGATTCCGGTAATCCGACGGGTGCGAGTCAGCCGGTTCGTGGCGGATCGCCGGACGATACCACCCCTCATGAGCGCCTCCTGGAGGACGTTATAGGTCCGCCAGAGATCGTTGCCCTCATCCTCCGGCCGCCGTGGCTTGAGGACAT
>Ga0134128_10001324_pt1 | contig 32033 bp, 33 predicted proteins | sample KB31754_FD_96462 | JGI IMG/M metagenome (GOLD analysis project Ga0134128, IMG submission 96462) | Terrestrial soil microbial communities with excess Nitrogen fertilizer from Kellogg Biological Station, Michigan, USA - KB3-175-4 | ecosystem: Environmental > Terrestrial > Soil > Unclassified ... | reverse complement strand
GGTACGCTGGCGCCGCTGTTCAACCTGCCGGAAGGGCTGCTGCGCGAGACCGGCCTGATCCTGATTGCCTATACCGCGCTGGTCGGCTGGCTCGCCTCGCGGCTATCGGTGCCGAGGCCGCTGGTCATGGTCGTGATCGCCATTAACGCGGTATGGACGGTCGCGAGTATCGCACTGCTGTTCTCGGGCGCGGTCTCACCGAACCTGCTCGGCGAACTTGCCATCGTTGCCCAGGCGGTCGCAACCGGCGTGCTCGCGGAGCTGCAATATATCGGGTTGCGCCGGAGCGCCGGCGCGATCGTGGCCTGAGCTGACACGATGAAGGCCCGGTCCGGGAGCGCTTCCCGGATCGGCTTCACGCCGCCGCGAGATCGAAACCGTCGACGGCTTTTCCGTTGGCGAGATGGGTAGCGGCCTGCTTGCCGTTGGCAGGCTTGCCAATGACAGCCTTGCCGACGACAGCCTTGCCAACGACAGGTTTGGCGTTGGACGACCTAACGTTAGTCGGCTTACCGTTCGCCAGTTTGCCGTTCGTCCGCTTCTTCGAGCCACCGTTCAGCTTCTTGAGCTTCTCGTTAACCCGGGCGAGCTTCTCGGCCAGGCGCTTGGCCTTGCGCTCGGACTTATCCCGCTCGCGGACCCGCTCGGCGCGGGCTTCAGCTCGCTTCTTCTTCCGCTTCCTCTCGCAGGCGTCACATCTACAGCCGATCGGCTTCAGATAGGCCTTGAAGTAGTCGGTGCCGTAATCGTAGCTGATCTCCTCGCCCTGCTCGATGTTCTTGATGGCGCGGATATAGACCTTGCGCTTGCGCGGTTTGACGTCGCTTTCCGCGTTCGGCCGGCAGGCATGGTTGATGTAGCGGGCGATGTTGGCGCGCACCGAGCCGTCGATGGTCCAGCGGTTGTTCAGCTCGAACAGATATTTGTTCTCGATCGCGTCATCATCTTTCTTCCTGGAATCGAGGATCGGACCGAAATAGCGGATGATCCGGGTCCCCTTCTTGATCGGCTTTGTGGCGAAGAGGCCGAGCCCAGTGCGGGAGCGGCCGATGCGATAGGGCTTGTTCGGGGAAATGGCAGGCATGATTTCTTCAGGAACTGACGCACGAAGGACGGCGGCAAAGGCGACGTCGTTCTTCTAAAGCCTTTCAACGCGGATGTCAGGTCTTTCTCCGTAAATGGCTCGAACCTTCCCCAGCTTGCACCCCTCCAAGCGCCCAATGCGGCTAGCGGGCAAGCTGAGGATTATCCGCGCGCGCGGCGGAACTTGCCAAGCGCCAGCAACACGCCACTCCCGCTATTTTTGAGCCTCTGTCGGTCACTGCGCGGATTGACAGGGAGCCCCGACAGGAGCCTGCTTGAGCAGAAATGCATCGCGACCCAGGCCGGGAGTGCTGTATGGCTGAGTATCCTGCGGGAAAAGTGACCGACTACGCCGACGGCGACCGCAAGGTCGTCGATTGCGGTGAGTTCGAGGTCGGAATTTTCAAGATCGATGGTGAGTTTTTCGCGTGGCACAACCGCTGCGCCCATCGCGCCGGGCCGGTCTGCCAGGGACGCATCATGAAGCGCGTGATCGAGCCGGTCGCGGACGACGGCACGACGCGTACGCTCGACTATGACCCGACTGAAACCAACATTATCTGCCCCTGGCATGGTTACGAGTTCAGCATCAAGACCGGCCAGCACCAGGGCAGCAGCCGTTTTCGGTTGCGCAAGGCAGAATTCTCCATCCGCGAGGGCGAGATCTATGTTCGCGTCTGAAGCCGATCGCCAGAACGATGCCTACGGCTGGATCGACCGGATGGCCGGCGACCTGCTCCGCGCCTCGCGCACGCTGGTCGAAAATGACGAAGCCTCGCGCGTCTCGGACGAGGCGGTGGCACAAATCCTGACCGCGGCGATCCGCCTCTACGTGGCGAAATCCGACGGCGAGGAGCGGACCTTTGCGCCGATCGCGGGACGCAACGACAGCGAGCTGACGCCGACCGAATTGTTATCGGCGGTTTCCGAAATGTTGCGCGCGATGCACTTGGGACCGATGGAGCTCGCGCTCTGGTACCGGCGCCGTCCGGACGAAGACACCTATTGCGGGGGAGAAAGATCATGAACATCCAGGGTCGCATCGGGCCGCAATATTCGCAGATCCAGGAAATCACCGTTCATACCGACACCCGCGACATCCTCGCCCACGCCAGGCGCAATGCGATCCGCCGCGGCCTGCAGGACTGGTTCGTCTGCGACATCGACGCCCATCACGTCGAGACTGTGTCGTGGAAGGAGATCGTCACCTATATCGAGGACCCCGTGGTCCGCGACAACGCGGTCCGGTTTCACACCGAGCGTCTTGCCGCCCCGCCTTACGGACTGAATGGCGACCTTGGGCTGCGCTATCAATCGGTTGGCGGACGCATCCCGCACCAGGATGGCCAGCGCGAAATCGTCGAGGAGACGGGCGTGCATCGCGACGTCACGCTGACGCGCCGGGCGATGGATTCGCTCGGCATCGACAACATGGTGGTGTTCCCGACGCCGATGCTGTTTCTCGGCATGCACCCGCAGCCGGAAATGGAGGTGTGGCTCGGCCGCGCCTATAACCGCTGGCTGATCGAGCGCATCCTGTCCGAGGACGACCGCATCAAGTCGCTGGTCTTTCTCCCCTTCAACACGCCGCAAGAGGCCGAGCGAACGGTCAAGGAATTAAGGGACAAGAAAGGCGTGATCGGCTTCTGCGTGACCTCTACCCGCTACAAGCCGGTGCATCACAACGACTATATGCGTCTGTATGCCATGATCGAGGAGACCGGCAAGCCGCTCGCCTTCCACGCCGGCTATCACTGGCAGGACCCCTCGCTTGCGACCATCAACCGCTTCCTCGGCATGCACGCGCTGGGCTTTGTCTGGTGCAACATGATTCATATGACCAACTGGATCCTGAACGGGATTCCCGAGCGTTTCCCGAAGCTGAAGACAATCTGGGTCGAAAGCGGGCTTGCCTGGGTGCCGTTCCTGATGCAGCGGCTGGACGACCAGTTCCTGATGCGCCCGTCGGAGGCGCCGCAATTGAAGCGGCTTCCGAGCGAGTACATGAATACAAACTGCTACTACACCACCCAGCCGATGGAGACGACGCATCCGAAGGCGCTGGAAAGCACGCTCGACATGATCAAGGCCGAAACGCAGCTGCTGTTCGCCTCGGACTGGCCGCATTTCGATTTCGACCTGCCGCAGGAAATCTGCGACCTTCCGTACCTCGGCGAGCAGGCCAAGCGCAATATTCTGGGATTGAACGCGGCGCGGATCTTCAATCTCGATCCGACGCCGGTGAAGAAGCTGGTGGCCAAATAGTCTCGGACCTCATTTTTCGTCATGGCCGGGCATAGCCGTTCGTAGAACGGCGTCGCTTCCGCTTCGCCTACGCCCGGCCATCCACGTGTTTCTTGTGGAGCAAGCGAAAGACGTGGATGCCCGGCACTGGGCCGGGCACGACGAAACTCGAACAGGGACGCGCTGGTCAGACGCTCAGGACGCCGGCGACGGCGGCTTCATCATCGCGACCTTGAGCATGGTATCGAGCAGCGTCTCGACGTCGGTGCCTTGCGGCAGGCGCTGCAGGATGTCCTCGAGCCGGCCATCGAGCATCAGCATGGTAAAGCCATGCACCAGCGACCAGGCGCGCGCGATCGCGGCCGCCTGCTGCAGCGTCAAGGCTTCCGCTTCGATCTGCTCATGGCGGCTCGCCGCAATCGCGCTCGCCAGTCCCGAAAAGGAGGCTTCGGCCGCCTCGTGAAGCGAGGGCCTCGAATAATCGAGCCGTTCGGTGCGGAACATCAGCCCGTACATGCCGGGGTGCGCCTTGGCGTAGCCGACATAGGCCTTGGCGCGTGCCAGCCCTTTCGCCGGAGAGGGCACGTCCGGCGAGCAGGCCGCGGCCATCGCCGCGTTGAACTGCTGGAAACCGATCGCGGCGAGCTCGCTGACGAGCCCGGTGAGGTCGCCGAAATGATGCGTCGGCGCCGCATGCGACACGCCGGCTTCGCGTGCAACCGCGCGCAGCGTGAGACCCGCGATCCCATCCCGCTCCAGCACCCGCTCGGCGGCCTGCAGCAAGGCGTCGCGCAGCGCGCCGTGGTGATAGGGCGTAGACTCCGGGGCTGCGCGCCGGCCGCGCCTCGTTTTGGCGGCGCGTAAGGGCGCGGCGCGGGTGCTCGGCTTTCTGGCGCTTCGTGCAGGTCCTGCTCTCTTCATCATGCTCGCTTTTATATGACCTTATTTTGACACTGTAAAGATTTTGCTTGACCGCGACCATCGTCCGCGATATCCATATCTTTACGATGTAAAGATCGAAACAAGGAGTGTGCGATGCGACAGGAGAGCGCAATCCGGCCGGAGTGGGCGAACCGCGGTCCGATCCCGATGGAATGTGACGCCCCGTTCCTGAAAGTGACCGGCGAACTGCCGCGTGAACTGAACGGCACGCTCTACCGCAACGGCCCCAACCCGCAATTCGACGCGCCCGGCGCGCACTGGTTCGTCGGCGACGGCATGCTGCACGCCTTCCATCTCGAGAACGGCCGCGCCGCCTACCGCAACCGCTGGGTCCGTACCCCGAAATGGCAGGCCGAGCATGACGCCGGCCGCGCGCTGGTCGGCGGCTTCGGCCGCAAGCTACCGGGTGCGCCGGCCGATCTGACCGATGGCGGCGTCGCCAACACCAATATCATCTTCCATGGCGGCCGCCTGCTCGCGCTGGAAGAGGCGCATCTGCCGACCGAGATCGAGCCTGGCACGCTCGCAACCCGTGGATACTGCGATTTTGGTGGTCGCATCGCAGGTCCCTTCACCGCACATCCGAAGATCGATCCCGCAACCGGCGAACTGGTGTTCTTCGGCTACAACGCCTCCGGACCATTCACGCCCACCCTCTCCTTCGGTTCGGTCGATGCAGCCGGCAGCGTTACGCGTTTCGAGCGTTTCGAGGCGCCCTATGCCAGCATGGTGCACGACTTCATCGTCACCGAAAATCATCTGTTGTTTCCGGTGCTGCCCATCACCGGCAGCATGGCGCGCGCGATGGGCGGACTGCCCGCCTATGCCTGGGAGCCGGACAAGGGCACCCATGTCGGCGTCATGAAGCGCAACGGTTCGGCCGAGGACTCGGCCAAGGACATCATCTGGTTCCGCGGCGAGAATTGTTACGTCTTCCATGTCATGAACGCCTGGGAAGACGGCAGCCGCATCATCGCCGACGTCATGCAGTTCGAGGAAGCGCCATTAATCCCGCATCCCGATGGCCGGCCGACCGACCCAAAGAAGTCTCGCGCGCGGTTCTGCCGCTGGACCTTCGATCTCGCCGGCAATACCGACCGCTTCAGCCAGGTCTATCTCGACGATCTCACCGGCGAGTTTCCGCGCGTCGACGATCGCAGAGCGGGCATCAGGAGCACACACGGCTGGTACGCCTGCGCCAATCCGGATCTGCCCACCTTCGGAGCGCTGTCGGGCATCGCGCATGTCGACGGCGAGGGAAATCGGCGCGGCAAATATCATCTGCCCGCCGGAGATACGATCTCCGAGCCGGTGTTCGTCGAGCGCGGCAAGGATGCCACCGAGGGCGACGGCTGGCTGCTCGCCGTGGTCTATCGCGCGCGGGAGAATCGCAGCGACCTCGCCGTCTTCAACGCCACCGATGTCGAGGCAGGTCCCGTGGCGCTGGTGCATCTCGCCCACCGCGTGCCGGATGGTTTTCACGGCAACTGGGTGGCGGCGGAGTGAGCGCCCAGCTCTCCGTCATTCCGGGACATCGCGAAGCGATGGGCCCGGAATCCATAACCACAGCCGGGGGTTATGGATTCCGGGCTCGCGCCTAGTGGCGCGCCCCGGGAATGACAAGTCAAACCACTTGATATTGCGCCTTTTCAACCTTAATCAATTAATGTTTACAATGTAAAGATGACCCTTGACCACCATCGTTTCAATCCCTATTCATCTTTCCAATGTAAAGATTGACCCGGAGAGGCTGATGTCAATGACAATCTTCCTCATCCTTGCGCCCTATGGCGCCTTCGCGACGCTGATGCTGCTTACGTCATCCACTTTCAGCCTGCTCACCGCGGCCGGCGTCAGCCTTGCCACCGTCGCCTTCGACGCCGTTCGCGGCCGCTCCCTGAAGATCCTGCCCGCCAGCTCGGCGATCGTGTTTGTCGGCATCGCCGCCTACCTCAACCTCATTGATCCCGGCATGAGCGACAAGGCGGTGAAGCTTGCCGTCGATATCGGCGTCTTCGCCGTCTCGCTCGGCTCGATACTCGTCCGCCACCCCTTCACCACGCAATATGCGCTCGAATCCGTGCCGGCCGAGATCGCGGCGATGCCGGGCTTTTCGCGCGCCAACTACATCATCACCGGCGCGTGGACGGCATCCATGCTGCTGATGATGCTCGTCAACGCCGCCATTCTCTACGTGCCTGGCTTGCCGATCTGGCTTGGCCTTGCGGTGGCGTTCGCCGCACGCAACAGCGCAGTGTTCTTCACCAAATGGTATTCGGCGCAGCGCCGCGCCGGAGATCACACGCCGCCGGCCAACGCGTTGCCGAAGGCGCAATAGACACTTGAATCTGGAGGAATGCCGATGAAAGACGTATTCGCCCGCCTTGCCAGCGACTTCTTCTCCACCATCGTCTTCCTCGTCATCTATTTCGTCACCGACAACATCGTCATCGCAACCGCAGTCGCGATTGCCGGCGCCATCGCGCAAGTGGCGTACAACCGGATCAAAGGCAGGGAGCTGGGCTTCATGACCTGGGCGAGCCTCGGGCTCGTGATCGTGCTCGGCGGCGCCACCATCCTCACCAGCGACCCCCGCTTCGTGCTGGCAAAACCTGCAATCGCACATTTTGCGATCGGCGCGATCATGCTCAAGCGCGGCTGGATGTTGCGGTACATGCCCCCGCTGGTAGCGGAGACCATTCCCGAATATGTCACTTTTGCGGGCTTCGCCTGGGCCGCGCTGATGTTTGCGCTCGGCTGTGGCACGATTGCAATCGCAGCGACCGGCGATCTCAAGCTCTGGACGCTTTATGTCTCTGTTGTCGCCCTTGGCGCCAAGATCGCCGCTTTCGCGATCCAGTATGCGGTCTTCCGCCTCGCCGTCACCAGCCGCCTCCGCGCGGCCCGCGCCGCTGCGGGCATCTGAGGCGCGCCTTTAGAGCCATCAAACCGATTGGGCTAGCGCGACGATATAGGCTATACCGCCGCGCTAGCCGTTTTTGCGGCGATGATGAGGAGAGACGAATGGCGGTGGACGGAAACTGGAATCTTACCATGACGACGCCGATGGGCGATCGCAACGCGACGCTGAGCCTGAAGAGCGCCGGCGGCACGCTGACCGGCACGCAGAGCGCCGATGGCAACTCCACCGAGATTTTCGACGGTTCCGTCAGCGGCAACGACGTCGCCTGGAAAGTATCGATCACCAATCCGATGCCGCTGACGCTGGAGTTCAAGGGCACGGTCGCGGGCGATGCCATCTCCGGCGAGATGGGCATCGGCTTCATGGGCAACTTTCCGTTCACGGGAACGCGGGCCTGATCGCTTTTCGTCGCCTCGGCCCACGCCGAAGATGACGTTACGCAGGCCGCCGCGGCACGATCGCAATCGGATTGAAGGTATAGACCGCCTCGCCATGCTGATTGTAGGCGGTCCATTTGATGCGGACGATGCCCTGCGGCTTCGTCTTCGACGGCACCAGCTCCAGCACCTCTCCTTCCACATGCAGCCTGTCGCCGGGCCGTACCGGCTTCAGCCAGCGCAGATCGTCGACGCCCGCCCCCAACAGCGGATGCGGGCCGAAGGGTCGGCAGGTAATCGCGAGCTTCATGGCGATCGCCGCGGTGTGCCAGCCGGATGCGGCAAGCCCGCCGAAGATGGTTTGCTTGGCGGCTTCTTCATCCTGATGAAACGGCTGCGGGTCGAACTCGGCGGCAAAGCGCAGGATGTCCTCTTTCGATACCGTCACCTCGGCGCTCTTGAAGCGCATGCCCGCTTTGAGGTCATCGAACCATTCAATCGTCATTTTCATCTCTCTCGTCGCAATCGACTTTGATCCTGTTGCCGCCGGGTCAGTACCAAATCTGCATCCGCAATCCATAAGCATCGCACCCCGTCATGTCCGAAGGCACGCATCCTTCGGGCTCGCGCGCCGCGATCGCGACCGCGCAGGCGTCGAGCACGTCGTCACGCTTCGCACCGGTACCGATCCGCGCCTGGCTGAGCCAACGATCGATCTCGCGAAATCCGTGTCGTTTGAGCAGCCTGCAACGGCGGGACTCTCCCTCCTCGGACTTCTTCGGCGGCAGCGGTTCGCCGCCGTTCAGGCGCAGGAAGACCAGTTCGGGATGAACCTCGCGCACATCGAGCGCGCGATAGGTGCGCACGAAGGCGTCGACCTCCATGATCTTGCGCCCGAGATACCAGAGCTGGCGCGAGACGCGCGTCTCGCCGCGCCGGTGCGCTTCGCTGTTGGCCGCATCGGGATCGGAAAATTCCTGCCAGAGCCAGCGCCGCGCGCCCATGAAGACGCGAGAGACGTGCGGCCGCAGCCTTTCGCGCGCAAGCCGGTCGCAGGCGCGCTCACCGTCCTCCTGCATGCCGATGGGAATATCGATACCGGCGCGATCGAACGGGCCGCGCAGCGCATCGGAGACGCTGGCATGAAACGAGATTGTGCGCGCCTCGCCGTCGAGCGCGACGGCGACCCAGCCGCGCGAAAACCCGTCGAGTCCGATCGCCCTCAACCGAGATTAAGCTCCTTGAAGAAGTCGTTGCCCTTGTCATCGATGATGATGAACGCCGGGAAATCCACGACCTCGATGCGCCAGATCGCTTCCATGCCGAGCTCGGGATATTCGACCACCTCGACCTTCTTGATGCAATGCTCTGCAAGGTTTGCCGCCGCTCCGCCGATGGAGCCGAGATAGAAGCCGCCGTGTTTCCGGCAGGCCTCGCGCACGGCCGGCGCACGATTTCCCTTGGCCAGCATCACCATCGAGCCGCCGGCAGCCTGGAACTGATCGACGAAGGAGTCCATGCGCCCCGCCGTGGTCGGGCCGAACGCGCCGGAGGCATAGCCTTCCGGCGTCTTCGCGGGCCCCGCGTAGTAGATCGGATGGTTCTTGAAATAATCCGGCAGCGGCTCGCCCTTCTCCAGCCGTTCGCGGAGTTTCGCGTGGGCGGAATCGCGCGCCACGATCATGGTACCGGTCAGCGACAGCCGCGTCTTGATCGGGTGTTTCGACAGGCTTGCCAGGATGTCCTTCATCGGCCGGTTCAGATCGATCGGGACGACGTCGCCGCCCAGCGCCTGTTCGACCTGCGGCAGATATTGCGCGGGGTTGTGCTCCAGTTCCTCCAGAAAGACGCCGTCCCTGGTGATCTTGCCGAGCACCTGGCGGTCGGCGGAGCAGGACACGCCCAGGCCAATCGGCAGCGAGGCGCCGTGGCGCGGCATGCGGATCACGCGCACGTCGTGGCAGAAATATTTGCCGCCGAACTGCGCGCCGACGCCGAGCGATTGCGTCATCTTGTGGATTTCCTGCTCCATCTCGAGATCGCGGAAGGCGTTGCCGTTGGCCGAGCCATGGGTCGGCAGCGCGTCGAGATAGCGGGCGGAGGCGAGCTTCACCGTCTTCATGCAGAGCTCGGCCGACGTGCCGCCGATGACGATCGCGAGATGATAGGGCGGGCACGCCGCGGTGCCGAGCGTCAGCACCTTCTCCTTCAGGAAGGCGAGCAGGCGATCCTTGGTCAGCACCGATGGCGTGGCCTGGAACAGAAAGCTCTTGTTGGCGCTGCCGCCGCCCTTCGCCATGAACATGAACTTGTAGGCGTCATCACCCTCGGCATAGATCTCGCACTGCGCCGGCATGTTGTTGGCGGTGTTCTTCTCCTCATACATCGAGAGCGGCGCGACCTGCGAGTAACGCAGGTTGCGGCGCAAGTAGGCGTCACGCGCGCCTTCGCTCAATGCGGCCTCGTCCTCACCGTCGGTGATGACGTTGCAGCCCTTCTTGCCCATGATGATCGCGGTGCCGGTGTCCTGGCACATCGGCAGCACGCCGCCGGCGGCGATATTGGCGTTCTTGAGAAAGTCCAGCGCCACGAACTTGTCGTTGGGGCTCGCCTCCTTGTCGTCGAGGATGCTGCGGAGCTGCTTCAGGTGCCCCGGCCTCAAGTAGTGATTGATCTCGCCAAAGGCCGCCTCCGACAGCGCGCGCAGCGCCTCGCGCGAAACCACCAGCATATCCTTGCCGAGCACCTTCTCGACCCGCACACCCTCGGTCGTGATCTTCCTGTAGGGCGTGGTGTCCGGCCCGAGCGGAAACAGCGGCGTGTGCTTGTAGGGTGGAACGGGCTTTTGCTGGTCGGGAAAGGCGGTAGGGGCGTTCATGGGTGGCTCGTGGGTTGGGGCCGGAAACGTCTCAAGACGTCGGCGATCGGTGCCGTTCTAAGCATTTTTAGGCGAAAAGAAAGGGAACCGATTGCAATTAAGGACTGTCGCTGTCGCGGTCCTGCGCGCCGTGAAGTACGGCCGTAACCACCACTCGCTCCGCTTCACGATCGACCTGATAAACGACGATATAGGGCAACCGGGGCACAACCCCATTCGAACGTGTCGGGATCTCGGCCCGCGTGCCCCATCAATGGGAACGAAATCAACAGTTCGGCGCTCCTGAACAGCCGATCAACCACGTTCTTCGCGGCTGCCGGACTATTCTGCGCGATCCAACTATAGATGCCTTCAAGATCGGCGATGGCCTCATCGTCGAAGACAAGTTGCATTTGAACGCTAGGAGCCCAATTTTTCGATACGCGCCCGGGCTTCCGCGTGAGACAACAGCTTGCGATTGGGGTTGGCAATACGTCGACGCACTTCTTCGACCTGAGCGTCGGTCAGACGCAGGTCGCGCATGTGTTTGACGTAATCGAGCAACGCCCCAGCGGCAGCGTTCTGATCATCCGCCGGAAGTTGCTCGACCAAGCGTAGTGCTTCTTCAAGCAGTTTCGTCATAACTGTCATATAGCACGGCAAACTGGAAAAATCACCACTTGCGGCGAGGGAGCCGCGCTACCGGAAAGGTAGAAACCCGCCCTTGCGCTCCCCTTCCCCATTCGCTTCAATGGCGGCCAAAGGGGCCTTCACATGACATCCCGACGACCGTTTCGCGGACCGATCCTGCTTGCCGCCGCGCTGGCGTTTTTCGTCGTCGTGTCCGTCTCTCCCGCCCGCGCCGACCACTGCGACGAAATTGCCAGGCAACTGGCCCAGTCGATCGACGGGCTCAAGGTCAACTTCAAGGCCGCCAACATCATCTATCTGACGCATCCGGCAGCGGCCGAATTGTCGCTCGGCTGCCGCAACAAGCAATATGCCAACGAGCTCTATGCCAAGACGACCCGCAAGATCAAACCGGCCTTCTTCGATCTCGTCGGCTCGGCCGCGGCGGTGATCTTCTCGCTGCCGAAAGGCGACACCATGACCGGCACCTCGCGCTGCCTCAAGCGCATGGGCCTCCTGCGCGGCAACAACATCACCATGCGCTATAAAAGGCTCGCCATGCAGTGCACGCGCACGAGGAAGGATGCCTCGATCGTGGTCCGGCGCGGGCTTGAGCAATAGCACGCGATCGCCGCAGCCTGCGGCGTGAGCTCCCTGTTCACCATGGCGGCGCCTCCGCGCTGATCGCTCGCATTTTAGCAATTGATTTCACCGGCCTTTGACGGAAAGGCGGTCACGGTCGGGACAACAGAGGATCCGGCCGATGGATATTTCCAGCGTCTCAGCTTCGACCCCGGTCACGGCGGTGGCTTCGAGCGACTCCCAGCCGCAGCAGGTGGCTGCAAGCAGCAACGGCGACAACAGCACCTATCAGCCGCCGCCGAAGCCGCCATTGCCGCCCGGACAGGGGACGCGGGTCGATCAGCTCGCGTAGCGCACGATCCGCAAAAGTGTGCGGCGGTCGCCAATAAAATAAAGCTAAGCGGCCGACACTCCGCGGGGCGCGCCCGCTTCCGCAGTCACACGCGCAATCGACTCCATCACCCTGCCCCAGCCCGAGCTCATCGCGTCATAGGCGAAGCGGTTGCTCGGGAAGACGAAGCCGTCGTGCACCATCTTCAGATGCGTGCCGCCCTCGATCTTGGTCAGCGTCCAGGTCACCTCGGAATTGAGGCGCGATCCATAATCCGGATTGGAGCCCGAGCCGCCCTTCCAGGAATAGCGCAGGCAGAACGGCGGGTCGCATTGCAGGACCTCGCAATGCACGATCCCGTCCCAGTCCCCCATCGGCTTGGTCTTGAAGGTGAAGCGATAGCCGACCACCGGCTCGAAATCGTTCGGCATCAGCCATTTCGCGACTCTCTCGCTGCGCGTGAGCGTGCGCCAGATCTTTTCCGGCGCATAGGGCAGCACCTTCTCGACGACAATTGCGTGCGTCTCACTCATCACTCGTCTTCCTCCAGAGCCCGTTCAAGGTTTTCGAAGCGCCCGCGCCAGAACGCTTCGTAATAGCCGAGCCAGTCGACCAGCGGCGAGAGCCCCTTCGGCGCCGCGCGGTAGTAGATGTGCCGCCCCTCGCGGCGCTCCGTGACGAGACCGGCCTCGCGCAGCGCGCGCAGATGCTGCGACACCGCCGGCTGCGACACTTTCAGCCCCTTGACCAGCGCCGTTGCCGCGACTTCCGGATCATCAACGATGCGCTCGAACACTGCGCGCCGCGTGGGATCGGCCAGCGTCTTCATCACCGCAGTCACTTGCGCAGCAGAGGTCATGACGATATATAAGCTATTACTTATGTATCTGTCAAGAACAGGTGGCGCGGATCGACGCCTGGCGCTCAAATGTGAGCTGCATCGACGGCATCGAGTTCGCCAGGCTGACGATGACGCCGATCGATGGGAGGAATCGATAGCTTGTCATTCCGGGGCGATGCGGAGCATCGAGCCCGGAATCTCGAGATTCCGGGTTCGCCTGTTACGAGGCGCCCCGGAATGACCAACTCACGAATCCAATTCCTTGTAGCAGCGGAAGATGCCGTCCTCGTTGAAGGCAATCCGCCGCTCGCTTTCGAGATAGGCCTTGATCTTCGGCCGCGCCGCGACGCGATCACGCAGCGCGAGGAGGCCGGGGATTTTCTTCTCGAACGCATTCATGCGCTTGGGGAACGCATAGCGCAGGCCCTCGACGATCTGGAACAGCGAGAGGTCGACATAGGTGATGCGCCGCCCGGTGACATAGAAGCCGCCATTGTCCTGCACCAATCCCTCGAAATAGCCGAGATATTTCGGCACGCGCTCCTTCCAGAATTCATCCGTGCGCTTCTTCGCCGGCGCCTTCTGGTCCTCGTAGTAAAGCGAGGGTCCGAGCGGATGGTGGGTGTCGTGGATCTCAAGCACGAGATCGGTGATGGTGAGCTGGAGCTGATGCACCCACAGCCGGCCCGCTTCGGTCTTGGGCGCAAGGTTATGACGCACGCCGAGATAGAGCAGGATGTTCGCGGTCTGCCCGATCACGAGTTTGCCGGCTTTGAGGAACGGTGGCGCGAACGGCGGCGGCGCGCCCTCTCCCATCATGCGCATCATCGCGCTTATGCCGCCGCTGCCGCGCGCCACGTCGACATAGCCAGCGCCCGCATCCTCGAGCGCGAGACGAACATATTCGCCACGGCCCTGAATGAAGGGCCAGTAATACAGTTCGTATTTCATCGGCTTTTTCCCAAATCTCCGGCGAGCCCCGGCCCGCGAGCACCAACAAACCGATAAGACAATCGTTCTCTGCCGCCGTCGAGCCCCGAAGGTGGGTGTCATACGCCCTTCTTCGCCAACTATCGTCCGCAGTTCTACTTCCGGACCGCCGACGTCACCGGCACCGTCGGCCTCGGAGACGGCACCGAGATGGTGATGCCGGGCGATAATGCCGAGCTCACATGCGTTCCGGAATGACCTGCGGTCAATTCACCGCGAAGCAGTACAACAATCCGTCGCCGCCGGTGCTCTTCAGGTCGTTCTGGGAGCAGCCGCCATCCGGTCCGCGCGAGGGATGCGAGGAATTCCAGGATTTTGATGTGTCGTCGTCGCGCAGGCCCTTGCGGTCGGAATGGCCGAGCATCGCGGCACCTTGCGTGCTGCTCGTCCAGTTCTTGCAGGTGCGATCCTGACCAGGTCCGAAGGCGGTGCCGTCCGGCTGCGAGCCCGTCAACACATCATGCCGGTTCGGTTTATCTCCGATGCCATTGCTGACCTCACCTTTTTCGGTGAGGTCGGTCTCCTTGGTCAGGTTGTTGCTGGCACTGTGGAGAGCGGCGACGTCCCTGGCGATCACCACGCCCTTGACGTTCTGCCATGGTCCCTTGCCGATGCGGTCGCGCGCATTGATGGCGGGCTTGCCGTCGGCGGCCTGCGTCGAGAGATAGGCGTGCCAGACCTTGGGGGCGCCAAAACCCGCCGCCTGCGCCAGCGTCTGGCAGTGGTTGTCGGCGCCGGCGACGCCGCCGAGATTGCCGCCATTACCGATGCCACTGCTGGTCAGGAAGAACGTGGTATTGGCGGATTGCGCCGAAGCTGGCGCGGCCGCCAGAAGTCCGAATGCAACGGCGACGCAGGCAGAGACGGTTTTTGCGGGAGAGCTCATCTGTTCCTCCACTTGGCTGCTTGTGGTTGGGGCTTTGCTGTTTGTAATCCTGGGCGCAGGCACTGCGTTGAACCCGCGGCAACAAGGCTTATTCCGGCGCGGGCCGGCAATGAGCACAAATGAAAAAGGCGCCGCGGAACCGCGACGCCCTTGTCTCGCAACTCATCCGATGATCAATTGGTCTGCTGGATCGCCGAAAGCATCCAGCTGCCGCCGCGCGGCCGCGCGAAGGTCCAGACCTCGGTGGCTTCCACCGGCTGCTCGCTGCCGCTGATCAACTGGCCGGAGTTCATGTCGACATAGCGGTCGACCATCGAGAAGCGCATCGCGACGCTTGCATAGTCGGTGTCGCCCTCGCGCCAGGCTTCGGCAAGATCGCCCTGCAACAGCCGTGTGCCGGAAACCTTGTTGACCTGGCCGCGCGCGCGGTTTTGCTGCATGTCCTCGGTGAAGAACGTCACCATCTCCGGCGTCGCCAGCGTGCGCAACCGTCCGACGTCCTCGCTGGAATAGGCGGCCTGCGCCTCGACCAGGATCCGCTCAAAGGCTTCATAATCGGCGGGCTCGATCTGCAGCGGCGCGCTGGTTGTGCCGAGCCCAAAGCCCCGGCCGCCGAGATTCGCGTTGCTGGCGTTACCGATCCCGCCGCCACCATCGGCATAGGCCGGCTGCGACATCTGGCGACGCTGCCACCACGACATCGCCATCCGCACCAGGAAGACGATCAGCGCGATCTGCAGGAGCAGGCCGAGGATCGAGGAGAAGCCGCCGATGCCCGAGAAAAGCCCGCCGCCGAACAGCATGCCGAACAGGCCGGCGCCAAGGAAGCCCGCCGCGAGACCGCCGAGCAGCCCGCCGCGGTTGAACAATCCGCCGCGCATCGGCGAGTTCATGCCGGGGCTGTTCTGCTGGCTGAAGGTGCGGTTGAACGGCTGCGCCGAGTTGGGGGCCGTGTTGGTCGAGGGCGGCATGGAGAAAGTGCGCGAGCCACGCGAGCCCGACGAGAAGCCGCCGCCGGCACGGGCATCGGCGGAGGTGACCGCAAGCGTCGTCGGCAGCGCCAACGACAACACGATGGCAAGCGCCTTGACGAACCCGCAAATGCGAGGGGTGAATGTCATGTCGGTTTTTCCAAATTTCCCCTGGTCAGGGGAACCGCCCTTTACATGGGGCAGGGATTGCGAAAAGTGAAGCCACCGCTGGAACCCGCGGCTGCGGCGCTCAGTCGCGGCTGAAACTCGTCACCCCCGGGGCTTGACCCGGGGGTCCATCATCTCACCCAAAGATCTTTACGAAGGGGTGGATGCATGGCCGGGTCAAAGCCCGGCCATGACAACGGGAATCTCACCCTTGCGTATCATCGAGCCTACTGCGGTGCCATCGTCTCCTTCACCGCCTTGACGAGCTGCGTCAGCGTGAAGGGCTTTGGCAGGAAGGCGAACTGCTCGTTCTCGGGCAGGCTCTTCTCGAAGGCGTCCTCGGCATAGCCGGAGACGAAGATGATCCTCAGATTGGGATTGCGGCCGCGCATCGATTTGAGCAGCGTCGGGCCGTCCATCTCCGGCATCACCACGTCGGAAACCACAAGATCGATGGCGCCGTCCTTCCCCTCCAGCGCTTCCATCGCCTCGATGCCGTTGGACGCCTCGATCACGCTGTAGCCGCGCGAGCGCAGGCCCCGCGCGTTGAGCGAGCGCAGGCCCTCCTCGTCCTCGACAAGCAGGATGGTGCCTTGTCCGGTGAGATCGGGCCGCGGCCCCCTGGGCTCGGCGGCCGCCCCGTTCTTCGCCGCGCCGTTGGTGGCGTGCTGATCGGCATGGGCCTCGGCTTCGCCGCCCTGGTGGCGCGGCAGGAAGATCGAGAACGAGGTACCCTTGCCCTCTTCGGAATCGACGTAGATGAAGCCGCCGGTTTGCTTGACGATGCCGTAGACCGTCGAAAGCCCGAGGCCGGTGCCCTTGCCGACTTCCTTGGTCGAGAAGAACGGCTCGAAGATCTTGTCGCGGATGTCGGGTGGGATGCCGGTACCGGTATCGCTGATGTCGATCCGCACATATTCCGCCGCGGGCATGCCCTTGTGGGCGAGCTGGGCGGCTTCGCTCGCGGTGAGGTTCGCGGTCTTCACCGTGAGCTTGCCGCCGTCGGGCATCGCGTCGCGGGCATTGACTGCGAGATTGACGATCACCTGCTCGAATTGGGAGACGTCCACCTTCACCGGCCAGAGGTCGCGGCCGTGCACGAGATCGAGCTTGACCTTCTCGCCGATGAGCCGGCGCAGCAGCATGGTGAGATCGGAGAGCGCATCGCCGAGGTCGAGGACCTGCGGCCGCAGGGTCTGCCGGCGCGAGAACGCGAGCAGCTGCCGCACGAGCGTGGCGGCGCGCGTCGCGTTCTGCTTGATCTGCATGATGTCCTGGAACGACGGATCGGTCGGCTTGTGCGCGTTCAACAGGAAATCGTTCGCCATCATGATGGCCGAGAGCACATTGTTGAAGTCGTGCGCAATGCCGCCGGCGAGCTGGCCGACCATGTCCATCTTCTGCGACTGGTTGATCTGGTTCTCCAGCGCGCGTCGCTCCGTGGTCTCGAGCATGTAGACGATAGCAGCTTCCGTCTCGCGTTCGTCCTGCTCGACCGCAGTGACGAAGAACTGACCCCAGCGCTCCTTGGCGCCTTCCAGCATCACCTCGACCGGCGCGATGTCGCCCTGCCCCTCCGCGGCCTGGTTGATCGCGGCGATCAGCCTGGAGCGGTCGCGAGCGTTGACGGCGCGGAAGATCGACCTTGCGGCAGCACCCTCGCCGTTGAGCTCCTGCGCAAGCTTGGCATAGCGGGCATTGGCGCGCACCACATTGCCGCTGCGGTCGACGGTCGCGATCGCCATCGGCGTGTGATCGAAGAAGCGCATGAAGCGCACCTCGGCGGCGCGCTCGGGATCGGAGCGCTCATCGCGGGCGCGGCTGATCACCAGCGTGCGCGATGGGCCCGGCACGCCGTCGGCGCCGAAGGCGAGCTTGTGGTAGAGCCGGGCCGGCATGGTCTTGCCGCCCCGCATCTTCAGATCAATGTCGAAGACCTCGGTCTTGACCTCGCCCGGCACCGCGACGATCGAGGTCAGGAGCGAAGCGCCGTCACCGGAGACGATATCGGTCAGCCTCAAGCCGCCCGAGCCGATCTCGGCAAGGTCGTAGTCGAGCCAGTTCGCGAGCGTCGCGTTGACGTAGGCGAGTTCGCCCGCCGGATCGACCGAGAAGAAGCCGCAGGGCGCGTGATCGAGATACTCGATGGCATGCTGAAGCTCCTGGAACACATCCTCCTGGCGCTCACGATCGCGGGTGATGTCGTCGATCGACCACACGGCATATTTGGCGTCGCGCTTGCCTGAGCCGAGCGGGCGCACCCGCATGCGCAGCCACCGGCCGGGGCCACCCTCATGGGAGGCGATGCGCACCTCCTCCTGCTGCCGCTTGCCTTCGCGCGCGGCCTTCAAGAGTCGGAACACGGCTTCCGACACATCGGGATTGCCGATGAAGACCCGCTCGACCGGGCGGACATCCTGCGCGCCGGTGGCGCCGGTCAGCGCCAGATACGCGCCGTTGAAGTAGACGACGTGGCCGCGCGTGTCGGTGACAGCAAGGCCGTCGGCGGCGTGATCCGCGATGCGGCCCGTCACGGGATCATCCGCCTTGCGATCGGCAAAGCGGATGATGCCGGCGGCAAAGGCGAACAGGCTGAACAGCCCGACCATCGCGAGCACGGCCAGGAGCCCGAGGATATAAGGCTGCGCCTGGTTGCGCCCGATCGTCATCAGCGCGACCGCGACCGCAACCAGCGCGCCCGCAACCAGAAGCACCAGCACGATCGAACCCCGCCGCCGCAGCGGCTCGGACGCGGCCGCCGGCTCGGGCGTTGAATCGAGATCGATACGGGCGTTCATGGCGGGGAACCCGGCCCTCCGGTTGTCGTCGCGACTGCCGACGTGATTCTTGCCGTGCGGGCTCCTGAGTGCCTGAATCGGGCCTGCAAACGCAAGGGCATCAGGCCCTTATTTGGCGATTTGCGGGCATATTGGCCGGGTTTCCGCACCCTCGCCTCATGACGCCCGCCGCCCCGAAAGGTTGCGGCGCAGACCCATGACGTAGCCGATGACCTCGGCGACCGCATGATAGTGCTCGACCGGAATCTCGTCGTCGATCTCGACGGTCGCGTAGAGCGCGCGCGCCAGCGGCACATTCTCGACGATCGGGATGTTGTGCTCGTTCGCGACCTCCCTGATTTTCAAGGCGATATGGTCGACGCCCTTGGCGACGCAAAGCGGCGCCGACATGCCGCGGTCGTATTGCAGCGCGACCGAATAGTGGGTCGGGTTGGTGATGATCACGGACGCCTTCGGCACCGCTGCCATCATCCGCTTCTTCATCCGCGCCGCGCGGATCTGGCGGATGCGGGCCTTGATGTGCGGATCGCCTTCGGACTGCTTGAACTCCTCCTTCACCTCCTGCGGCGACATCTTCTGCCGCTCGTACCAGGTGCGGTACTGGAAGAGATAATCGAGGATCGCAACGACGGAGAGCATCGCCACCACCGCACCCATCAGATGCATGGTGAGCGAGCTGATGATGGTCAGGAGCGAGGTCGGATCGACGTGCTCCATCGATTCCAGGCGCATCCGCTCCGGCCAGAGGATCGCGGTCATGACCGCGCCGAGCGCGGTCACCTTGAACAGACCCTTGCCGAAATTCGCGGCCGCCTGCTTGCCGAAGATGCGCTTGGCGCCCGACATCGGCGAGATCTTGTTCAAGCTCGGCTTCAGCGGCTCGCCCGACCACACCAGGCGATGCTGCACCATGTTGGCGGCGATCGCGGCGATCACCAGCATCAGGAGCGGCAGGCCGATCGCGGCGATGACGGCGTACTCCAGGTTCTTCGCGAGCGACAACAGACCCGGACCGTCTGTGCGGATCATCCAGGCATTGGCGATGAGATTGCGCATCGGCACCAGGATGCCAGTACCGATCGAGCCGCCGAAGGTCGACATCACGAGCGTACCGCCCGCGATGATGAACCAGGTGTTGATCTCCTGGCTCTTGACGACGTCGCCGCGCTCGAGCGCCTCGTCGAGGCGCTTTTGTGTCGGGTCTAGTTGCTTGTCGTCTGAATCGCCTTCCTCGGCCATCGTTCAAGCGATCCTATTTCAGCGGCATCAAGTCGTGCATGACGTGGATGAAGTAATCCATGAAGGTGCCCATCATCGCCGCCAGCACCAGCGCGAGGATGAGGAAGCCCGCGAAGATCGAGAGCGGGACGCCGACGAAGTAGACCTGCATCTGCGGCATCAGCCGCGCCAGCACGCCAAGCCCGACATTGAAGACGAGGCCGAACACAAGAAACGGCGCGGAGAGCTGCAAGCCGATCCTGAATGCGGCGGCAAACGCGCTGGTGGCGAGCGAGGCGACATCGCCGCTCGCCAGGGTCTCGCCCGGCGAGAATACCTTGTAGCTATAGTCGAGCGCGGCGATGACGAGATAATGGCTGTCGGTCGCAAACAGCATGGTGATGCCGAGCAAGGTGAGGAAGTTGCCGATCAGGAGCCCCTGCTCGCCTTGCGTCGGGTCGACCGAGGTGACGAAACCGAGGCCCATCTGCTGGGCAATGATGGAACCCGCGACCTGCAGCGCCGCAAGGGTCACGCGCGCGGTCGCTCCCAACACGATCCCGATCACGATCTCATGCAGCATCAGCACCAGCAGCGCCGTGATCGACGTCATGTCGACATGGTAGGCCGCGCGGTGCAGCGGCAGCATGATCAGCGTGAGCAGGAGCGCGATCGAAAGCTTGATGCGTACGGGAATGTTGGATTCGCCCAATCCCGGCAACAGCATCACCATCGCGCCGATGCGGGCGAACATCAGCATGAAGGCGGCGGCAAGGGCCGGCAGCAGGGAGACATCAAGGCGCATGCCCCAATTTGCATCAGCTGCCGATGATTCGCGACGATATCCGCATCATAAGGGCGTGCAGGGTATCGGCCATGAACGGCAGCGCCAGGATCAGCGTCACGAAGATCGCGAGTATTTTCGGCACGAACACCAGCGTCTGCTCCTGGATCTGCGTCAGCGCCTGGAACAGCGACACCACGACGCCGACCACGAGGCCGACCACCATCAGGGGAGAGGAGACAAGGACAATAGTCCAGATCGCATCGCGCGCGACATCGAGGGTTTCAGCACCGGTCATTATTGTGTTCTCACTTGCTGCTGTTATTTGGCGAATGGCGAGTCGCGAATGGCGAATGGACCGAGAAACGACCACCATCCCCCTAGTCGCCACTCGCTATTCGCCATTCGCCAATTTCAAATCGTCATCTTCATGATGTCTTCGTAAGCCTGGATCACCTTGTCGCGCACCGACACCAGCGTCGACACCGCGACGTCGGTGTCCGCGACCGCCGTCACGACATCCATCACATTGGCCTTGCCGGACGCCATCGCCATCGTCTGCGCATCCGATTTGCGCCCTGCTTCCATCACGCTGCCGATCGCGTCCTTGAGCACCGCGGAGAACGACGGCCCGCCGGCATCCGAGCCCTTGCCGGAGCCGGTGCTGTCGAGAATGCGGGCGAGATTGGCGTATGCGTTGGCGGCAACTGTCGGTGAGGCCATGGCTCAATAATTCCTGTTCAGGCCTTGAGGATATCGAGGGTGCGCTGGATCATTCGCCGCGTCGCGCCGATGATGTTCAGGTTCGCCTCGTAGGATCGCTGCGCCTCCCGCATATCGGTCATTTCGATCAGCGGATTGACGTTGGGATATTTGACATAGCCGTTCTGGTCGGCGGCCGGATTGGACGGCTCGTATTTGGTGCGGAAGTCCGAATTGTCGGGAACGATCTTGCCCATGCCGACGGTTCTTGCGTCGAGCGTGCGGTCGAGCTGGGACGTGAAGGTCGGGATCTTGCGGCGATAGGGATCACCGCCCGGCGTCTGCGACGTCGAATCGTCGTTGGCGATATTTTCCGAAATCACCCGCATGCGGCCGGCCTGCGCGCGCAGGCCCGAGGTCGCAATCCCCATCGATCGCATGAAATCGCTGATGTTGTCCGCCATGATGCTGTTCCCTTAAGTTCCCGCCTTACTTGCCGATCGCGGTTTTCAGAAGCTGCAGGCTTTTGCTGTAGAGTGCGGTGATGGCCGCATAGTCCATCTGGTTGGCGGAGACCTTCATCATCTCCTCCTCCAGGCTGACCGCGTTGCCTGCGGGCCGCGTTTCGAAGCCGATCTTGCCGTTGACGTCGAAGCTCTGGCCGCCGCCACCGGACGGCGCGATGTGGCCGGCGGCGGTGCGCGTCATCGCAAGCTCTCCCATCGATCCGGTCTGGGCGCCGGCGGCGTTGAACGTCGGCTCGACCAGGTCGCGCGGCTTGAAATTCGGCGTATCGGAATTGGACACGTTTTCGGAAAGGACGCGCTGGCGCTCCTCCTGCCACTGCATCTTGGTACGCAACACCGACAAGGCCGGAATATCGCTGATCGACATCGCGCCGCTCCGCTGTTGGTCCCGGCTTCGTTCCCGGGAGCTAGGCAGAATTTGCCGCGTGTATGGTTAATAGGCGGTTAAGGTGCGCTCGACGCGCGCAAGCGTGATCGCCCCCGTGATCTTACGGAGTGACATTCGTCACTTCTTGATTGAGCGCATTTTCGCCACGAATGCTGCGTTAACCCCAAGACTGTGCGGTGCTCCCAAATCCCAAGAAGTCATTTTGGCCCAGCCGATTCATGGGTTATTAAGGAGTTGGGGCGGCAGTTCCTGCCGCAGGGGGGTTAACAGCTCGTTGCGTTCTCGGGTTCTGGTCGCCATCGGGCGCCGCATGTAGGACGGCTGCCCAACCTGAGAAAAGCGTTATTTGGCAGGACAAAGCATGTCGGGAACACTGACCTTCATCTTCGCATTCGTGGCGGTGCTTGGCCTGATCGGCCTCGCCGCCTGGCTGGTGCGCCGATTCGCGGGCAACCGCCTCGGCGCCAGCACCCAGCGCGGACGAATGCCGCGGCTTGCCGTGATCGACGCTGCCGCCGTGGATGGCCGTCGCCGCCTGGTCCTGGTCCGGCGCGACAATGTCGAGCACCTCCTGATGATCGGCGGCCCGACCGACATCGTGGTCGAGCCCAACATTGTCCGCGCCGTCGCGGCGAGGGATCAGTTGCCGCAGCGGCCGGTTGGCGCCGAGCCGCCGCGAATCGCGCCGTTGCCGGATGCCCACGCCTGGACCAACGGCGAGGACGGCCGTGGCGAACTGCAGATGCCGGAGCCGCCGCCGCGTCCGGCCCGCCCCGCCTACGCCGAGGAGATGCGCCGTCCCGCCCCGCCGCCGATTCCGGAACGGCGCGGTGAGCCGCTTGCCGGTTTTTCGCCGGAGCCGATACCGATGCGCGGCGAGCCAAGGGCGGAATCAAGGGGCGAAGCGAGGCACGAGCCGCGTCTTGAGCCGCGGCCCGAACTGCCGCCGCGACTGCCACGCAGCGAATCCATGCCGCGCGAAACGATGCCGCGCAGCGAACCGATGCTGCCGCGGTCGCAGCGCCAGAGCGAAGCGGCCAAGGCGCCACCGATGCGCGCGCCTGAACGCGCGGTCGCTGCGCCTCCTCCTCCGCTACCGCCCCCACCGCAACCACCCGCGAGCGCAGACCAGAATCTGGCCGATATGGCGCAGCGTCTCGAAGCCGCGCTTCGCCGCCCTGCCGCCCCGGCCACCGAGGCCCCGCCGGTCGCGCCCGAGCCGCCGCCACCACGGCCCTCGCGCGCCGAGCCGCAGGCCGCCCCCGTTGCAGCCAAGACCAATTTTGAAAACCTCGAAGACGAAATGGCCTCGCTGCTTGGCCGTCCGAAGTCATCGTCTTCGTGAGGCTCCCGAAACCCCCGCGTAGAGTTTTAATCCTTACCACCCTGATCGCCGCAGTCGCGCTGGCCACGCCCGCGCTCGCCCAGGACATCAGCATCAATCTCGGCGGCGGCAATGGCGGCGTCTCCGAGCGTGCGATCCAACTCATCGCGCTGCTGACGGTGCTTTCGATCGCGCCGTCGATCCTGATCATGATGACGTCGTTCACCCGGATCGTGGTGGTCCTGTCGCTGCTGCGCACCGCGATGGGCACGTCGACCGCGCCGCCAAATTCCGTGATCATTGCGCTGGCGATGTTCCTCACCGCCTTCGTGATGGGGCCGGTGCTGCAGAAATCCTATGATGACGGCATCAAGCCGCTGATCGCCAATCAGATCACCGTCGAGGAAGGGCTGCAGCGCGCCTCGGTGCCGCTGCGCGGCTTCATGGAGAAGAACGTGCGCGAGAAGGACCTGAAGCTGTTCATGGACCTTTCCGGCGAGCCGCCGCCGGCCACGCCCGATCAGCTGTCGCTGCGCATCCTGGTGCCGGCCTTCATGATCTCGGAGCTGAAGCGTGCCTTCGAGATTGGCTTTTTGCTGTTCCTGCCCTTCCTGATCATCGACCTCGTGGTGGCGTCGGTCTTGATGTCGATGGGCATGATGATGTTGCCGCCGGTCGTGGTGTCGCTGCCCTTCAAGCTGATTTTCTTCGTGCTGGTCGACGGCTGGTCGCTGGTCGCCGGCAGCCTGGTGCAGAGCTACGGGGGGTAGCTATCCATCCGGCGCATTGGATAACGCCGCCGCGCCTGATTATGATGGGCATCAAATATCAGGGAACGCGCCATGCAGCAGCATTTTGACCGCACCGCAGAAGACCTCGGCAACTCGATCCATCTCGAGCACGTCAACGTCCAGGTCCCCGACCAGCGGCTGGCGACCTTGTTTTACATCACCGGCCTCGGGCTGACCCGCGACCCCTATCTGATGGTCTCCGACAGCAACATGTGGGCGAATGTCGGCCGCAGCCAGTTTCACCTGCCGACCGGCACGGCACAGGTGCTCCGCGGCCATACCGGCCTCGTGATCCCGGGCCGGAAGGCCCTGCTCGATCGCCTTGCCGCGGTGGCGCCCAAGCTTGCCGGCACCGCCTTCTCGTTCCGCGAGCACAACGACCATGTCGAGGCGACCTGCCCCTGGGGCAATCGCCTGCGCGTCCATGAGCCCGATGCAAGCCGCTTCGGCCGGATCACGCTCGGCATTCCCTATGTCGAGTTCGACGTGCCGGCGGGCACCGCGAAAGCGATCTCCGCCTTCTATCCCGAGATCATGGACATTCCCGCAGAGCTCAAGAACGGCGACGGCACCATGGCGCGCGCCAAAGTCGGCAAGGACCAGTATCTGCAATTCCGCGAAACGACTTCGCCGCAGGCCGAGTTCGACGGTCACCACGTGCAGATCTACATCACGAACTTCTCGGGCCCCTACCAGCGCCTCCTCAAGCGCGGTCTGGTCTCGCGGGAGGACAATCAATACCAGTATCGCTTCAAGGACATCGTGGATCTACGAAGCGGCAAGCCGCTCTTCACGATTGAGCACGAGGTGCGCAGCGCCACCCACCCGATGTACATGCGGCGGCTCGTCAACCGCGATCCCGCGCAGACCAACCGCACCTATGCCCACGGCCATGATGAGCTTGCCTGGGCGATGGGACCGGACGAATACGACCAGCGCTAACGCGCCGCGTCGTTCAGCTCGCGTTCAATTGCGTGCAGCTAAGAGGAAGTGGCGCGTGTGTTCAGTATGAACTTACCTACCGCGCCGGCACTCAATCGCAAAATTGCCTCTTCCCGGTGATATTCGGCCGTCCTCCTGTCTTTGTCTGGTCATCAAGCCCCGAAATCTGTCGCCGTATGCGAGGGGCTTCAACAGGAGAACGGAATGTCCACAACGATCTCAGCTGATTTTGACACTGCCAACACCAGTGGCGGTCCTTATTGGGCCATGAACTCGACCTGGAATGTAGGCAACCTCGTCAACGGAACGGACTTTACGCAATCGTTGACGATGCAGAACTCCAGCACCCCGAACATCGGCACGACGATCAGCTGGAATTTTCCGAATACGCCGGCAGGTTACAACGTGTACTCCTACCCGGCCGTGTTCTACGGCGACTATGCGGGCTTCAACTCGCCGGCGACCAGCGTCACGGCGGAGCAGGTCAACAACCTTAAGACGCTTACGCTGAGCCAGAACATCTCGCTCTCCGGCCAAACCGACCAGTATGATGCCATGTACGATGGCTATCTGACTTCGACGCCGGATGGGGGCCAATCGGCCGTCCAGCACGAGATCGAGGTCTACGCTCATGCCCCAGGTTATGTCCAGGACTGGGTCGCGAACCTGCCGCAGCACAGTTTCACGGACGCCCAGGGCATGCAATGGACTATCGCCACCTCGGGCAACATTGTCGTTTTCGTGCCGTCGAACTTCCAGGACCTGACGAACAACAATGTCGACCTCAAGGCGCTGCTCCAGGCTGCGGCGGCAGACGGCGTGATCTCCGGCAACGAGTATTTCGATGGCATCGCGCTCGGCAATGAGCCCCGCGAGGGCAGCGGCAGCATGACCATCAACTCGTTCTCGGTGAATTACGACGGCGATCACACCGGTACGGCGAGCACTGGCACAACCGGCACCGGCACGGGATCGACGGGCTCGACCGGATCGGGCTCGACCGGCAGTTCGACCTCCGGCGGGTCCTCCTCCGGTAGCTCGACTTCCGGCGGCACCACGGGCACCGGATCGGATTCGACCGCATCGGGCGGCACCACTGGGACCGGAACGGCTCCTGCGGTCACCGTCGCCGCCGATTCGCTGTCGGTCAGCCCCGGTCACAGCGTCGATCTCGGCATGAGCGTCAGCGTGCCAACAACCGGGGACGACGTGACGGTCAATATCAGCGGCCTGCCGAAGTACGAGACCATCACGGACAATCTCGACCACAAAACCTTCAGCGGCAGCAACATCACGCTGACGGCCGACGAGGTGAACAGCGGACTCTCGCTGACTTCCAACTACAAGGGTCACGGCCATCCGACGGCGACGCTGACGGTCACTGCGACCGACCACACCGCCAACTCATCGAGCGCGGCGCAGTCGATCGTGGTAAAGGATCCGGCGAGCACCGGCGGCACGACACACCACACCGGCGGCACCACGGGCACCGGCGATCCGGCAAGCACTGGCGGCACCACGCACACCGGTGGCACCACCGGCACGGGCGATCCGGCCGGCACCGGCAGCACGACGCACACCGGTGGCACGACACACACTGGAGGCACCACAGGCACTGGCGGCACAACGCACACCGGCGGCACGACGCACACCGGTGGCGCCACCGGCACCGGCGATCCGACCAGCACTGGCAGCACGACGCACACCGGCGGCGGCATGACGCACCACCACCATCACCACCACGCTGGCGGCACGACCCATACCGGCGGGACGATGCACACTGGCGGAACGGCGAACAGCGGCAGTACAACGGTCACTGGCGGAACGGCGCCCGCCGGCGGGACACAGGCCTCCAATCCTCCGGCGACCGCAAGCGGTCAGGACACATCGTCGAATACGCATCAAGACGCCGGAGCGCACGGGGGCCACGACGCTGCCATCCATGATTTGATGGCCTGCATTCAGCACCAGGTGCAGTCCTTCGAACATATGTGGCACTAACCATCACTCGTCCGATGCAGCGGCGCCCACCAGGGCGCCGCTAGCGGACGCTTTCACACAATCAGCGAGTACGGCATCACCAGTACCGCACGATCGGCGCTAGCGCGCCGCGTCGAGGGGCTTGAACAGGAGAACAGAATGTCTCGTTTCCAATCGCTGGACGCGATCTTGGCTCACGACAAGAACTTTCGTGAATTTTTCTCCGGCCTGGCCAGTGGCGCGTCTAATCCGAGCACCACGAGCACTGACGCTGGCAGCGCGGATCCGACCGCGACAGCGCCCGCCACGGGAGCCGTTGCGCGCACCACGATCTCGGGTGATTCTGACACTGCCAACACCGATGCTGGTCCTTATTGGACCATGAGCTCGACCTGGAATGCGGGCAACCTCGTCGACGGAACGGACTCTCCGCAGTCCTTGACGACGCAGAATTCCCACACCCCGAACGTCGGCACGACGACAAACTGGAATTTTCAGGGCTTGAAATGGACGATCGCCAGCCAGGGAAATATTGTCGCGTTCGCCCCTGCGAACTCCCAGCATACGAACAACAATATCGACGTCAAGGCGCTGCTCCAGGCCGCGGCGGCGCACGGCTTGATCTCCGGGAACGAGTATCTCGACTCGGCAAATGAGCCGCACGAGGGCAGCGGCAGCATGGACTAGCCGTCACTCGTCCGATGCAGCGGCGTCCAAAGGTGCGCAGCTAACAAGCGGATCGACGCTTGGCCGATCGAGAGTGCGAGCAGTGAGTCGCGCGCTCGTCGTTCGCGCTGGGGCAAGATGCACGCGCAGCGTATCGCGCTTGGCGTTGCCGTGACGCCGAGCTTTCTGATATGGCCGCAGCCGCTTAGCCGCTGCGCTTTCCGGGCAACATGTCCGCTGGCTTGACACGAAAACAGGGCAGTAGCGGAGAGCATGATGACGGAAAAGCCGAGTCCTTACGGTGTCCCTAGAGCGTGTGGATCGTACGGCTCACGATCGCCGAAAACGCGTCGACGAGCTCGTGCTGGTCGACATCTTTGCAAAAGAGGGGTCTTCCAACCTTCTGTCTCGACCGACATCCGTTTGGCCGTTCGGCACCTCCAACTGAACCCCAACTGCGGTAACAATCCTTTTGTATGCGGTCCTGGAGATCGAAAACTGCCTGTTCTCGCTAAAGCTGATCCCCTACCCCTTTACATCGTACTGCCTGGAAAGGTGATCGCCGATCTGCACCAGCATCGCGACGGCTTCCGGGTAGCCAGGCTTGGCCGCGGTCGCCTGATCTGCGCCGGCGCGAAACTCCCAGCTATCGCCGTCGCGGATGATCGAGATCGCCATCCCCTCCGGCGGATCGGCATGCAGCTTCAACTCGGCCTTCGCCATCTCGATCAATTCGGCCTGGCTCCTGACGGGCTTGCTCATGCAGACAGTCCCTCCGGAATTTGTTCCGCAGGTTGCCGCGCCGAAACCAGGATGTCGAGAGGCCCTGCTTATCCCCCTACCCGCCGCACGCTCGCAGGGATCGGCGGCAGGGAGCCGGTCGGGGTCGGATCGGGCGCGCTCTCCCGCGCGGTGTTGTCGGGAAAGCGGTCCTTTATGTCGCGCAGGAAGCCGTCCAGCGTGTCGACGCTGGCCGCCATCTTGGCGATCGCGGCGAACTCGCCGGTCGAGGCGGCGCGCGGCTTGCTCGCGGCGTCGAAGGCGATCTTGTCGGCCTCGCCGCTCATCAGCGGCGCATATTTCTCGCGGAAACGCGCCATGCCGATCGCGTCTTCGGCGAGCGCATAACCGACCACGGCGCGGATGATATCGCTCTTCTCGGCCGCATTGAGCGGCTTGAAGTCGCGCCAGCGGTCGCCGTAATAGAGCTCGATCTGCTCGGAGGCCTCACGCCAACGCCGCGCCGCCCAGTAGATGTCGGAGCGGAGCCGGATCGCCTCGCGCCCGGTCAGGTCTGAGACGATATCGAGCGCGAGGTCGTGGCGGCCGATGTCGCTCTGGGCGCGAGCCTCCAGCAGCAGCCGCTGCTGGCGCAGTTCGCCGGAGAGATCGGCGATGCGGGTTGCGTGCAGGGCGGTGATGGCGCGATCGGGCTTGTGATTGGCGAGGTACACCATCGCCAGCCTGGCTGCGACCTGCGCGCGGGCCGAGCCTTCGAGGCGATGATCGACCTGGTACTGCAGCAGCTCGGCAGCCTGGTCGAGCAGGTCGACCGCGACCAGCCGGTCCGCGAGGCGGCGGATCATCTCGTCGCCGCGGCGGCCGATCGGCGTCAGCTCGCGGAATTCGTAGAACATGGCGAGCGCGTCGATCGGTGGCAGAGTGTCGCCTTTGGACGTCAGGAAGATCTGCGCAAACAGCGCCTGCGCGCGGTCCTGCGCCTGACGCGAGGCCTCGGAGTTGGGCTCGAGCCTCGTCGCCGTGCGCGCCGCCTGCAGCGACTCCGCGTAGTGGCCGGTATCGATGTAGATCTGCGACAGCATCTGCAGCGTCTTCACCTCGGTGCTGTCGCCACGCCAGATCATCGACAGGAGTTCCAGCTCGCGCCGGGCATCGTCCTGCTTGATCTCGTCGCGCTTCTGTAACAGCGCGATCTGGAGCTGCTTGGCTTCGGCCGCCGCCTTGCGGTCGTCGGAATTGACCGCGATCTTGTACGCGTCGAGCGCGTCGCGGTCGTGGCCCAGCGCCTCGGCAAGGCGCCCGCGCAGCACCGCGAACGCCGGCTGCATCTGTGGCGGGACGCCGATCACATCGAGCTCGGCTCTGCGCTCGTCGGCGCCGGCATAGTCCTTGACCTCGAGCGCAGCGCGCATCGCATCCGCGGTCACGATGCGCTGCAGCTCGAGCGGAAGCGAGGCGATCGCGAACGCGACGTTCTTGAACTTCTCGCGCGCCTCGGCCCATTTCGACTGTCGCTCCAGCGCCAGGGCCTGCCACATCTGCGAGTCGTAATTGGAGCCGATCGAGGGGTTTGCAAGGTCCTTCAGCCCCTGGTCGGGACGGTCGATCAGGATGCTCGCGACCGCATGTATCATCAACGTGAGGGCTTCATCCTTCTTGGGATTGGGATCGGCCAGCGCCGCTTCCGTCACGCCCTTGGCCTCATAATACATGCCGCGCGCCACGTAGAAGCGCGCCAGATCGAGCCTGGCCTGGGGGCGCAGATCCGGCTCGGCGTGGGCGAGCGCCTGCATCAGCGCGTTCTCGCGCTCGAAGAAATTCTGACTCTGGTTCTTGCGCCATTCCTCCATGTCGAACAATGGACGCACCGCAACCGGCGCGCGCTCGGCGGCGGCGTCGACCGCGGACAGCGTGAGGCCACCGGGCTTGCCGAGAATGACTTTGCTGCCGGCGATCTCGACGGCGACATTGTCGGAGTTCGGGCGGATCGCGATGCCATCGGAGGTATCGAGCAGCGCAAAGTCGACGAAATCCTGCCGCTTGATGAAGCCGCGGACCGGCGGCGCGGCGGTAACGACAAGGAGCGTGTCGCCGGCATCGGGATCGATGAAGCGATGCAACCGGCCGGGATTGGCCAGCGGGATCGCGAGGTTGGCGAGCGCGGGATCGGTGATGTTGCGCACCACCGTCAACGGCTGCGGCGGGTTCTGCACCCTGTCGGCAAAGGCGAGCGTCCAGACGGTGCCTGGCGAGCGTTCGTCGGTGGAAAGCGAATGCATCTGCGGACGATTGAGGCGCATGCGGATCGCCTGGCCCGTCTTGAGCGGCATCCGGCTGACCTCGCCGATGATGGCGCCGGCCTTGGCGCGGATCGGCTCGAGATCGAGCGGCTGGGTGGAATCGAAGATGAGCCAGACGGTGTCGCCGCGGCGGAACGAGGCCGCCGGCGTCACCTGAGGAAACGAGAAGCTCAGGCGCAGGCCCTCACTGTCGCGCCAGGCGTCGACCTTGACCGTGTCCCCTGCGGCTTTTGCCTCGGTTTTTGAGTCCGCTTTGGGCGCTGCTGAGTCCACTTCGGCGGCAGTCTTCGCCGGCGCGGGCACAGGCGCGGCCTCCGCCGTCATCTTCGGCGCGTCGGCGGGTTTGGGTGCTTCCGCCACCGGCGTTTGCATCGACAGCTTCGGTGCTTCCGCGGGCGGCGCAGGGGCCTTTGCCGTCGGTGCCTGGGCCATCGTCGGCGCTGCGGCGGAAGGAGGCGGCGCGGATGTTTCTTTCTTCGGCGCGTCCGGCGCAGGCGCGGGAACCGCGGCGGCGACCGCAGCCGCGGGCTTGGCGGCCTCTGGCGCCGGTTGCGAAGCCTGAGCCTTTGCTGCCTGCGGCGCCGTCGCGGGCGGCGCCGCCTCGGACTTGGTATCCGCCTTCATCTCACGGGCAATCGTCTCCGACGTCGGCGGCGCGATCGCTTGCGAATGCTGCGCGGGCGCGGCTTGTGCGCTCGACTTTACGGCGGCCGACGATACCGGCGGAGCTTCGGCGACGGGCAGGAGCTGCGTCTGCGCTTTTCCCTGCGGCGTTGCGACGTCGATATTGTAGGTCTTGTCCTCGTGGAACGAATGCACGTCGACGTCGCCGATCATGCTGATCTCGACCAGCGTCGAGTTGCCCTCGATTTTCTGGGTGATCGAAGCGATGTTCGGCGGCGCCGCGATCTTCGCGTCCGCCAGGTCGAAGGTCAAAAGCGAGCCGAACGACAGCGTGAGCTTCTTGTCGTTGAAGATCGAGGACGCGCCGACGCCGTCGGGGAGCTCGAACACGAAGCGCACGAAGGTCGGCTGCACCAGCGCGCG
>Ga0134128_10001323_pt1 | contig 32038 bp, 24 predicted proteins | sample KB31754_FD_96462 | JGI IMG/M metagenome (GOLD analysis project Ga0134128, IMG submission 96462) | Terrestrial soil microbial communities with excess Nitrogen fertilizer from Kellogg Biological Station, Michigan, USA - KB3-175-4 | ecosystem: Environmental > Terrestrial > Soil > Unclassified ... | reverse complement strand
GGCGGGCATCACGCGAGCCCGCATGACGCAAATTACCAAACTGCTGGATTTGGCCCCTGACATCCAGGAGGAACTCTTGTTCATGCCAGCGGCGAAACCAGTCACAGAGAGAAATCTGCGTCCTGTGGCTGCTCAGATCGCCTGGCCCGAACAGCGTCGCTTGTTCAGGAGCATGCTACCCGGGCAGCCCACTTCCAAGTTATCTAATCCCCACGATTGAAAGCACTATTTCCGAAACTGTCCGACGCCGTTTACAATGTTTGTTTCCGGAGCGAAGGGGATCTCTGGGCGCGCGCGCACTGACGAGCGCGTCCGACCGATGGATCTCAAGCAAATCGTGATGAACGACAGCGAGCGAGCGGCAGTCGACAATGGCGCCCAACAGCGATTCACTAAGCGATCCCAACAGATCAATGCCGATTACGACCAGGCCTTCCGGCTACTTACGGCTCCAATGCTCATCCGCCGGCCAGTTCCCGGCTTTACGCAAAAGCTCACTGAACTAGCATTGGAAGTGATGCGCACCCGCATCCTCGCGTATGCGGACGCTTATGTAGAAGCGTTTACGGAGGCAGGAATGCAGGTCGATCTTAAAGCGGCAAGCGCCGTACAGGATTTCGCCAGAATCTGTGAGAGCGTTTCGTTGGCGAATTTGAGGTCAACTCCCGAAAGGCTGGATAAACGAGCGGCGGATCTAATCGCGCCGTGGCCCATGGGACTCGATCAGGAATTCTTGCGATGCCGGATATCGGCCGCCACTGAGGCGGTTTCCCGACTCAGAACTGTCGCGCCGCAGGGTACGCCATCCGCATCCACGGCAGTCCGACCCGCGGAAACTAGAGTTACTACATCTCGCTGGTTGAAGCAGAAGGGGAATAAAATCTGCGAGCTCAGGGACGAATGCGGGTGGAGCGTTGACGAGCTGGTGCAGAATAGCGGAATCGACAAGAAGTCGATTCTGGACCACCTTTCCAACCGGTCCGGTATGAATCCCAGTACCGCCAAGAAGTACGCCGACGCATTCAGCGCAAAGTTGGGGCGTCGCATCACGGTCGGCGACATCGCCTCCCGATGATCCGGCTCCCTCGGCCGTTTGTTTACGGTTGGACGGCGTCCTCCAGGGCGGACAGGCGAACTTCCAGATCTTCGCTTTCTAAGGTATATCTTGCAGCATCGAGAACGCGCGTCGCGGCGCGCACCCGAGCAGCCGCGGGTGCCTGCGGGTCCAGCATGATTCTTAGCAGGGTAGCAGCAGCTGCGCTGGATGCCTGCTGCAGTCGAGCGTTGGCCTGGGATACCGCGGCACGGCGGGCTTCCCGGTACGCTGCTTGAAATTCGGGGACTTTCAACCAGCGCAGGAGGGTCGTTCTCGCGACGCCGGCCGCTTCCGCGGCATCTTCCACACTACGCGATGATAGCAGTGCATGGATCGCCTCTTCTTTCTTGCGTCCGAACTTGGAACCGTGTCCTGTCATCTAAACCCTCCTGTCCCGCCCCCTTCGTCAAGAATCTCGCTTAACGTTTGCCGCGCGTTGTTCCACTATCTCGTCAAAGGTCCGGCCATCTTGATCCAAAGTGGCGCTTTTGCCAGTCATTTTCTGCCATCGCCTGATCACGACATCGACGTATTTGGGATCGAGTTCCAGCCCGTAACAAACGCGGTGTGTTGATTCCGCCGCCGCCAATGTCGTACCGCTGCCCAAGAACGGTTCATAAATCAATTCGCCGCGCTTGGTGTGATTCAGAATCGGTCGCCGCGCCAATTCAACGGGCTTCTGCGTGGGGTGATCATACTTGTCCTCCTCGGATCCACCCATGATGAATTTCGGCGATGGCGAACTCCAGATGGTGGAGTTTTCACCTGGCTTTCCATACCACGGCGCGTTTTTCCGGCGCACGTACCAGCACGGTTCATGCTGAAACCAATAATGTGTCCGGGTAAGCACCGGCCGGCCTTTGTCCCAGATCACTTGCTGGTGATGAACGAAGCCGATGCGGAGTAGCCCATCCAGCACCTCGCGGGTGAACTTAGATGCGTGCCATACGTAAGCGACCTCCAGACTCGATACCAGGGCGAATGCGTCAGACCAGTCGGCTCGCGTGTCACCAGAGATGCTGGTCGCCTGATGACCAATCGTGCGTGCCTTCAAATAGCTGGACTCCGCCTTGCCGCAGCCGTTGAGACCTGCCCGGTCCCGCCATTCCGAATCCAATTCAATTCCGTAAGGCGGATCAGTGATCATAACCAGCGGCTTGGCTCCGTTCAGAAGGCGAGATACATCTTCCTGTCGTGTGGCATCTCCGCAGAGCACGCGATGCCCTTCGCAAAGCCACAGATCACCTATCCTGGAACTGGCGACTGCCGACAATGGCGGCGCTTCATCCTCATGAGGGACTTCGTGCAACAAGTACTGGTCGATTTCGTCGCTATTGAATCCGGTCAGGTCTAGATCGAAGTGCAGGTCCTGCAGCTGTTGTAACTCCGCTGCCAATAGCTCGTCGTCCCACTCGGCCCAAGTAGCCGACTGGTTGACCATAAGCCGGAACGCCTTCACCTGAGCCTCCGACCATTCGTCACACAAGATCACCGGGATTTCGGCCATCCTCAGCTCCCGGGCGGCTTTCAATCGGAGGTGCCCATCCACCACCTCGCCGCTGCTGCGGACGAGACACGGGATCTTGAAACCAAATTCCCGGATGCTGCTGCACATTCGATTAACGGCAGCGTCATTCTTTCTCGGATTGCGGCTATATGGAATTAGCCGGTCTATGGGCCAGATCTCCGTTTGCACGGGAGCCGCTCGGTGCTGCTGCGGCTCGTTATCAACTTGCGTACTGCTCTGAGCGTTTGTCATCTCGTCCTCGCTGGGGCCTGTAGCCCGACTTTGATTCTGAGACCGGAACGTTCGGAAAATCAGGGGGAAATGGCCGGATTGTTGGGGGGAAGTTGGGGGGAATTGCTTGTCCGGCGAGTGGCACCTGGGCTTGCGGGCCGAAATTTAATGGGGGTGGTGCGCCGGCGGCGACGCACCCGGGTACGTTCATCACACGCTGAGACGTTGCCCGGCACTGGATGTCTAAGAATTTGGACACGAACCAACCTGCGTTGGCTGTCTGCTCAATAGTAACGCGAGCGTAAAGGATTTTTCCTCAACGGCTTAGAGCAGTTCCGGGATTTCGTGGTCGGCGCTCCCCAAAACCTGGCTGTATCATCTGGTCCTATCTGGTCCCATCTGGCCGTCAGTAGCGGCTCTCCTCAGAGACACCTCGAAGTGAACCATTCCTGCGGAGCCAAACATTTCATTTTCGAACCGGCTTCCCTTCTGGTTAACTGTCAGCACGCCAAACGTGGCGCGAAATGGCCAATACTCACCCGATTGGTTATCTTCAAGGGTCGGTCGCGAGTGCGGGTCTACGAACGAAATGCTGTCGTCCGGGCGAGTTTCTCAGGTTCTCTGTGCGGTCGGCCTCTTCCGGTTAACTGCGCATCCGGCGAAAATGAGCCGCGTACGTGGCGACTCCGTCAGGCATCGCCCGCCGTTCTCAGCTACACATTGCAATTCCCTAGCTATGTCTCACGACCGAACAAAACCGTTTGTCGCTCACGGTTCGGGCCGCTAGATGAGTACAGGGCACATGCCATAATCGCGACAGGTAGTAAGGCACCAGTAGAAGAGATAGCCTTTGTCGATGCGCGCCGTCGGGTCGCTGCCATCGTATTTGAGATTCCAGTCTTTGTCCTAGACCAGAATGTCGGGGAAGTTGTTGCCATCGAAGTAGGCCGGCTGGCGCTCGAACTCCATGAGGTTGGCGGCCAGTACTTTGCCCGGCACCCAGCTCGCCAGCATGTAGGGCGACGTCGGGGAGAACGGTTGCTGTGCCCATTCGCGCGCCACCGGGCGGAGATTGAAACGAACGCGCGGATACCAGGGATCGTTCAGCGGGACGTTGTAGGGCGGGAGAACCACGCGTACAAGGTTTGCGGTCAATTCTGGCATGCGCTAAGGATCGATGCTACCGATAATGAATAAAATCATCCCGGCTATTTTACTCTCGGAAACGCTTCCCTTCAGATGGAAGAACGTACTGAGAAAGATCCGCAACAATGTTCATAATCCGGCACTGTTGCGCAATCTCTCTAAAATCTGGTTCACCATCCTTCTTGGGCTGCGTGCAGTGGATATGGTTATCCGCCGAAAGAAATCCAAGCAGCTTTTCTCCTCGTACGATGGGCGCTACAATCCATGATCCGGCCGGATCTTTATCAAGATCGGTGCAATTCGGGTCCGTCCTGCCGAACATGGCTGGGTGCTGCCACCTCGCGAACGGATCATGGCGGTATCTATTGATCGTGTACCGACAATAAGTATCTGTTGCGTCCGATTTACACCCTACATAGGCATCAGACTTCAATTTTCCGGGGAGAGTGGCGTCATCGCTAGTAAGTGATCGCACGCACTGGAAACTCATCACACGCTTTGTGCCGCCGTCGCGCTCGTCCGCAATTGGAGTGAGGGTTTTCCAGACCCTTACGCGCTTCAATCCGGTCTCTTCCACAAGTAGGCCCTCCAGCAAGGCTGTTAGAATGCCACCGCGGAACTCGGCATCCTTAAGATCTGATCGGGACCACACCTTGCCGTGATCGATTTGGCCGAGGCGGTTGTAGAACTTCTCTAAGAACTCCTCAGCCCGCAACCGGTCCGTTCCAAGACGGTCATTCGCGATAAAACTGGAGAGTCTCAACACCTGTCGGCATGAAGACTGGAACAGTTGGCAGAGCGGGGTCGTCACATCTTCGGGAAGACGCCGAGAATCCGGGTTGAGCCACGTAACGAGGATCGCCTCCGTCTGCCCGCCTAAACGCACAGGACAGGCGAACACCGGCCCCGTAATCCTGAATCGTTCCACACCCAGTGGACTGAGCCAACTCGTTCGCATTTCCGGAGGCAGCGTCAATTCGTGTTGTGCATCATCGACGTGTATTTCGTGCCTTTCCATAAACACTTGAACAGCGAGGCTCTTGCTATCAAACCCATAACAGAACGGTTCCATATTGTTCACGTGATGCGCAACCAGTTGCTTTGCTTCATGGTCAATCTCATACAGGATGAAATCGTGACCGAGCGCTCTTATAAGGCGCGATTTGTTTAGGAGGGCCTCAAAGCGGCTCGGCTCTCGATAGAAGCTTGCCAGAGGAACAGATCTCATCCTCCTTCTCTCTGACTGAATGTACACTCGCCCCAGTTCTTCCACTAGTCGTCGCGCGACGTAGCGGTGATCGCTCGTATACGCATCAACTACATTCGCCTCAAGATTCAATGTGCCCACGCGTCTGCCATCGGCGATAATCGGGTATGCCAACTCAGTCCGCACACTACCGTCACAAGGAACATATTCAGTATCTGCCCAACCGTTTGACCTTAACTCCGTCTTTGCATCCGCGACATCCCGTATGTAGATGTAGTCCTTGCTGATATCGGCGTTGGCCTGAAGAAAAGCGGTTCCGATTACGGAGTCATGTGCGATCTCAGGTAATGACCGCCCTCCTTTCAAAGGAGGGTGACTAGCAACACGTCGGATCTGAGGGTTTGCATCGTCTGCCATAAAACACACGTCACCTCGGCTTGAGCCGGTAATGCGTACGGCAGTTTCAAGAATGAGCTGTGCCGCCTGCGCGCGTGTAGCCGAAGATTCGCTTCTTATCTGCCCGGCAGTTTGGAGCTGAACACGGGCGACCTGGCCAGATAGATCCCTCAGTATCGAAGCAACTCTCGCGGTTGCTTCGTCGCGGTGTTCTGTGGCAATAGTGTATTCAAGGACCTCTATCGCGAAGGCATCTTTAAGATACGCTCGAAATTTGTCGTCCACTTCTTGGGCGGGCATAATGGCATAGTGAGGTCCGAATTTCTTGCCAAATCTGAGCCGAGCTTCATCGACCAAGTGTAAGAGGTCGCTGTCTCGCAAGCTGTAGCCGATGAAGAGCATCGTTTTCCAGGTCAGAAGCGATTTTAAGCATTCGTTGAACTCCGGATTGCCAAATGTACTGTCACGATAATGCGTTCGGGTGAGGCGAATTGATTCCGGGTCATTAGCCGACCCGTGTAGCTTAATGATCGCAAACTTCTTAGAGCGGATTGCGTTAAAGACTCCATCTGTATCTCGCCATGTGAACGATGGCGCTCTGTCATAAGCCGCCTCTAGTAGAAGATCGAAATTAGTTGTCAAAATCAGGCTAAATGGTAATCTCGCAATGGCAAGGTGGATGTCATTGGGTTCGCCGCCTTTTCCGAAGACGCTGTCGATGTAACTTGTGAATACCCTACTTGGCAATTCGCGCTGTAGCATTTCCGCAGCTTGCAGGAAATCTCCTCCCTCTAGAAGTTCTCTTGTGCGGCGCCATCCGCCCCTGCCAGTTTCGATCCCCCGAATATGCAGACATTCTGCATACGCCAAGAGATCCAGCAGGAACGTACGCCAATCAGGAAGTCCGGAAGAGATTGAGGCACCCGATCCAACAAACGCGACCGCCTCACCAGAAGCGAGGGCATCTACCAACGGCTCGATGATCATATGCCACCACAAACCTCAGAGTTGGAAACACACGGGCAGTCGATCTTCGGCGTAAGAGACCAAGCTGCACCGGTTTGATAGAGTATCACGCTCCTTTCTGAACCGCTAGTACGGGCCTTGTCGGGCGTTCGGGCGGATTCATGAGTTGGCTGAGTTCACATAATCAAGAAGGAGAAATAGATACTTTGGCGATTGCAGTTCTCTTGGACAGCAGTTGAGGTGTTCTTAAACCTGAGGTAAGGTCCACATGGCTACCGATAATGCCCATTATGAGGACCTAAATGAATGATTTGATTGCGGTGGAACGAGAGAATCCCTTTCACAAACTGAAGGCGCTTGTGCTGGACAGCGTCTCCTCCCCAATCACCAAACGCGTTTACAATCTCGGGCTGGATGAGTTCTTCGCCTGGTACAGCCAAGAGTCCCGCGGCGGGTTACCGCACCGTGAGCACAGCCGCCAGTCGTTCACCGATCATATCGACGGCCGCGTTGGGCGAGAACGGTTCTTTTCCGCGTTACGCGCAGTTAACCGGAAGACCGCCCACTGCGTAGAGACGGTGAGCCAGTGTGATTAATTCTCCGACGGCTTGACTGCGCGATCGACAACGATGATCTCGGTGGCAGCCTTCGCTGGTTCGAGAGTTAGTCCGAAGGCGCGCACGATTCGAAAGATAGAAGGGGCGGGCTTGCGCAGGCGCGCTTCTTCCGCAAGATCCTGCGCGTTCCACACGTACTCATAGTTGCCGGAGATATTCGTCTTATTGAGCACGGGACGATCCAGGTAGAGAGAGATTAGTCGCATGAGACCGTTGATGTCGCCGCGGATAACCCGCTCCTGCCCAAGAGATTCGAAGCTCCGCGCGGTAGTCTTTGGTGCATTGCCCTTCTGAGCCGGCACGGGTTCCTCGGCGGTCGCCCGCTTCAACTTCAGACCATCCTTGGCGACCACCAGGTTGTACACTGGCAAATCGCGCATCTCACGGTGGATCTTCAACTGGAACCGATCGGCTAGCATCGTCCGGAGCATGGCGCGTAGCTGGTCGGATGTCGGGTCCGAATCCCCCGCCCACTTGGCTTGGATGTCGTACATGTCGCGGTTGGGTAAGGCCCATTCCGGCAGGCCGGAGATTTGGTAATCAAGAACGTTGTATGCGTCTTGGACCAAGTTCTCGAGGGTAGCGTGACTTTCCTCAAAGCGGCTGCCGGTAGGGCGCAGCACTCGCTTGGACGGATCGGGGCTGGAGAAGCGAAAGAACGCACTGCCTGCCGGCGGAATAAACCTCTTAATGGAAACGACTTCGAAGGCCAGAGGCGTCTCGGCTTGAGCTTGGGCCAAACATGCTGCAGCCATGCCGAGTCCGATTGACCAGCACGCAGCGGCTGCTCTGGACCTACTGAAGTTCAGAAGCAGCCGTCTATTCATGCGGGATATTCCTTCTCCGACGTTATCTCTTCGGGACCGCTCTCTCCTACACACGATCCAGCCGAGCCGTTTGTGACAACGCTGCAGGACACCGAAAGGGTAGGACAGGACGTGCCACAGGTTGCCTAGCGCGCGGACCACACCTCTTTACCTGCATAGCGCCGGCGCGTTTCAATACTAACCGAACGTTAACTGAACGTGCAGCCGTGTTCGGGTCCTACCGGGCCGCCAAGCGTCCGTGATGCGGTTCGCCCCCACCCTGGCGGCTGGTTGCGATACCGGCGGGCGAGTGTATTCGTGAATCGACCTGCCCCGTTGACTTCCGCAAAACGCCCCTAACCTGCCTATAGCGATCGTCGTCAAACTGCTGAACGGAGCCGAACCCCAATGAAGATCTCGGGATCTGCCGGCCTCTTCGCGATGTGTGCCTTAGCGCAGACACTCCTTTCGTTCGAAGCGGCGTCCATAAAGCCCCACCGCGGCATCATCCAGTTTTCGCAAGATCCCCACGCAGAAGGCCGGCGCGTCGTGGGCACCGCAAGCACGCTGCTCGACTTTATTACCGTCGCCTACCAGGTCCGTTACGATCAAATCGGCAACGCGCCGAAATGGGCTGACACGGAACACTACGATTTCCAAGCCACGGGCGGACCCGGTGATAAGCCCCTTTCAGCCGCCGCCTTTCACGGCATGTTGCAGGCGCTCCTCGCCGACCGCTTCCAACTCAGGGTCCATCGTGAAAGCCTGGAAGTGCCCGTCTATGCATTGGTTGTCGCGAAGCACGGTCCTAAGCTGGCGACCGTTCCGGCCACGGAGAAGGGCGGTTGCCAAGTAAGCGCGAGCCCACGCGGCAACCACCTGGAATGCGCCAAGGGTACTCTGGATCGACTAGTGACGCAACTGACCTACACCGCCGGACATCCGGTAGAAGACCGGACCGGGCTCACAGACTTTTATAAGTTCACCCTGGATTGGTGGCCCGCCAACCGAAGCATGCCCGCCAACCTCGACGTTCCCGACATGTTCCACGCCGTTGAGGAGCAACTGGGCCTTCGACTCGAAGCGGGCAGGGGAACCTTGCAAAAACTGGTCATTGATCACGCCGAAAAGCCGACGGAAAACTAAGCCCTCCGCGGCAAGGCACGCGAAAGTAAAACAATGCTCGGCAAGCGACCCTGATATCAACGGCGCGGTGGCTCACGCCAATCACGCAGAGTAGCGCAGACCGGTCCAGCTGCGGGCTGCTATGACATGCACCTGGTCACGAATTCCACGTTCTTGGTGGTTTCTGCGATGAAGGTTTCAACGCTGGTGTGTGGGGTTTCAAAAGCCATCCAACCGTCGAAACCGTTATTCTTGATGATCCCGAACGCCTTCGGCCAGTCGATAGACATCACTTGCTCTGGGATCGGGCTCTGCGGATGGTGATCGAGCAAGTGGCGGTTTTCCAGAAGGAATCCGGCGCGGCCGTTCTTCAGGTGCATCATGCAAATGCTCGAACCCAAGACTTCCAGGCCCTTCATTCCATCGCCGGGATGGCCCATGTGGTCTGTGCCGGTGGCGTCCCAATACGGTCGCACGGCGGGATCTCCCACCAGGCTCATCAGTTTCTGATATTCCGCCAGGCTAAGCGAAAGCTCAAGGCCGATGCTCATTCCGGAGTCGGCCGCCACTGGTCCCATTTTTTTGAGTAACTCCACGCACGGACCGTAAGACGACTCGTCGTCCATCTTGGGGCAGGTGTTGAAGAAGCCGAAAAGCACCACTACTGTTGCGCCCACCAGTTCGCCTGCCTGGATGGTCTTGCGAACCGATTCCTCTACGGCCGGCCCGGCGGTGACGAGTGTCGCGCCTCGTGGAAAGGAGCCAGTCACGGACACGGTCCTGATCTTCCAACGGTCGGACTCTTTTTTGTAAGCCAGCGCCTTGGCGCGGTCCCATAACTGCATCCCGCCGACTTCCAGCCCTCCCAACCCCGGGACGCTGGCGGCGAGCTCATAGCAGGAGACGCCCGGCTTCTTTGGCATGTTGCCTTCCCGGTGTGCAATCTTGACCGGCGTGCGTTCGGCCCAGGCATTTATCGACGCAACAGCGGCCGCCGAAACAGAGGTTTGTAAGAACCGGCGGCGGTTCAACACCGGGAGACTTTTTGTCAGATTCATTTCGTGCTCCTGTCGGCAGACCTTTGTGCGTCTGCTGCGCAAGTTACTCAAGTGACCATCCTGCCGATACGGGACCGTCACTGATCCATCCCCGCTACCGTTTGTTTCCGCGGAATGCCGCCTGTGCGAGTTCAGCCAGGTTCTCGCGCCATAGAACCCAGCTATGCCGCGCTCCTTCCGCCGGATGAAACTCATGCCGGATGCCGTGCGCCGTCAGGACCTCGTCAACGCTCTTGGTGCGTTGAAACAGGTTGTCCTGCGTCCCGCACCCCACCCACAGGAGGGAGAGCGAGCGGTTCAGCTTATCCGCTTGAGCCAGTTGCTGCGCGTATCTGCCCGCGATGTCAGGTTCCGTGACCGGGCTGAACACTCCGATCCATGCAAAGCGATCCGGGTGCCGCAGTCCGATCTCCAGGGCTTGCATGCCGCCCATCGAAAGGCCCGCCACGCCACGATTCCTCGCCCCCGGCGCCGCATGGTAGTGCGATTCCACGGCCGGCATAATCGATTCGACCAGGTCCTGATCGAACAGCTCGTTATTGCGGGAGAGGTCGGAACCGCTCGGCGGAAGAATGTGGCCGAACGGCATGACCATCAGCATCGGCACGGCGCGCTTTTCCGCGATCAGATTGTCGAGAATGAAGTTTGCGCGCCCGATCGACTCCCAGTTTGTTTCCGAATTCCCAGCGCCATGCAACAGCACCAGCACGGGATAGCCCTCGGGGCGACGCGGATCATATCCGGGCGGCGTGTAGACGAAGAAGTGGCGCGTGCGCCCGTCCAGCACCTTCGAGTGGTACCAGTTCTCCTGCACTGTTCCGTGAGGCACGTCGCGGATATCGTGCAGCCGGGGCGGATTACCCGGAACGGCTACCAGGCTCTGCGCGGCGCCGTTAGCGGCCAGTTTCACCGCCGGATTATTCGGGTCTGCCACGGTCACCCCGTCCACAGTGAAGGAATACGCCAGCACTTCGCTCGGCAGCGGCCCGACGGTTACAGACCAGATGCCGGTATCGTCGCGAGTCATGGCGACGGGCGGGGAAACGTCGATTCCCCCAGCCGCCACCCATTCTCCCCTCAGCGTCACCTCTTTCGCCGTTGCAGCGCGCAGCCGGAAAACTACGTGTCCGTCCGGCTGCACGTCCGGCGAAACCACTGGCGCGGGCGGCCGCGGCCTGCTCTGCTGCTGGGTGGGGTTTTGAGCCCACCCTACAAGCAAGCCGGCGTACGCGGCCAGAATCCCTGCTTGGAAGCGGCGCATCCGGTTATGCCAATACTTCCGGAATGAGGTGACCGTGAACATCGGTCAATCGCATGTCCCGCCCGTTGAACCGATAGGTCAGTTTTTCGAAGTCCAGCCCCATCAGCCGCAGAATTGTGGCATGCAGATCGTACACGGACTTCGGGTTTTCCACCGCGCGGTAGCCGTATTGATCCGTGGCGCCCACTACGGTGCCACCCTTGACGCCGCCGCCCGCGAGCCACACGCTGAAGCCGCCCGCGTTATGGTCGCGCCCGTCCATGCGTTCGGAAATCGGGAGCCTGCCGAACTCGCTGTGCCAAACAATCAATGTCGAGTCGAATAGCCCGCGGCTCTTCAGATCCTTAATAAGTCCCGCGATGGGCTTGTCAGTCTCGGCGCAGTGCTGCTCGTGGTTTGCCTTGAGGTCCCAATGCGCATCCCAGCACGGCTCGAAGTTGCCGCCGCCCGAGTAAATCTGCACGTAACGCACGCCGCGCTCCACCAAACGGCGCGCCATCAGCGCCTGCCGTCCGAAATAGCCGGTCACGTCGTCATCAATCCCATACAGCGCACGCGTAGCCGCCGATTCCTTGTTGATATCGATGGCGTCTGTGGCATACGACTGCATTTTGTACGCGAGCTCGTAACTGTAGATTCGCGCCGAAAGTTCGCTGTCCAGCGGATTGTGCTCCAGGTGCTCCTCGTTGAGCTTGTTGAGGACCTTGAGCCAGGCCTGCTGCTCTTCGGGCGTACGGTCCGCCGGCGGCTTCAGATCCACAATCGGCGGGCCGCTCGAGCGGAACTGGGTTCCCTGGTATGCCGCGGGCATATACCCGTTGCCCCAGTTGGGCGCACCGTTGATGGGACCGCCGCGATTATCCGTGAACACGATGTAACCGGGAAGGTTCTCGTTTTCCGTTCCCAGTCCATACGTCACCCAACTCCCGACGCTCGGTGCGCCCGCCAGAATCGTGCCGGTATTCATCTGGAAGAGTGCGGGACCATGCGCCGGACTGAGTGCGTTCATTGACCGGATGAGCGCAATGTCGTCGACATGCTGCGCCACATTCGGGAACAGTTCGGATACCTCCATGCCGCTCTGGCCGTACTTCTTGAAGGTCCAGGGCGAAGGCATCAGGCCGCCCGGCGTCCCCATGCTGGCGACCACCTCGCCCACGCCCGTCATCTTCTCTCCCTCGCGCTTCAAAAGTTCCGGCTTGGGATCAAAAGTATCCACATGGCTAACGCCGCCATAGCAGAAGATGGAAATGACCGACTTGGCCTTGGCGGGAATCGCCTGCGGCTTGGGGGCGAGTGGATTTTTGTTCCGCTCCTCCGCCAATAGCCCTTTCTGATTCAGTAGGTCCAATAGAGCGAGACTGCCGAAGCCGCCGCCCAGCTTACTCAACATTTCTCTACGAGAACAACAAAAGTTTTTCATGGCCGGTATGCAAACTCATTAAGGTTGAACATAGCCTGGCAGAACAATACCAGGCGTCCCGGGCCGCCGTTCAGATACGCGATGGACGCGCTCTTTTCCGTTGCTGTTGGAGCCCGGCCTAGCGCCAACTGGAAAGCATCGTTTACCTGCGCCGCGGCGTCCGCGCCCGCGTCCTTGCGGACCCGGTCTGCGAACTTTTTGGCCTGCGTGATCACGAAATTGTTATTCATGAGCATCAGCGCCTGCGGTGCAATCGTGGAACGGTTGCGCCGGTCGCAAGTGTTGATCAGGTTCGGTTGATCGTATGCCTCGAACAGCGGGTAGCGAATGCTCCGCTTGGAGAACACGTACAGGCTGCGACGCCACGTGGAGGGATCGTCATCGGGCTTGCCCGGCCAAATGCGGTGCGAACTGCCCTGTACGATCTCTGGAGCGATGTAGGGGTAAATGGCCGGGCCGCCCATAGTGCGGTCCAGCGTGCCTGCCACGGCGAGAATCTCGTCGCGAATTACTTCCGCTTCCATGCGCTCGCGCGGCATGCGCCAGAAGTAGCGATTCTCGGGGTCTATCTCGCGATCGGCCATGTTGTCGTCGCTGACCATCTGGTAAAGCTGCGAGTTCATCATCAGACGGTGCATCGTCTTGACGCTCCAGCCCTTGCTGACGAATTCAGACGCCAGCCAGTCCAGCAGTTGCAGGTGCGCCTGCTGAGGCTGCTCGCCCATCTTGCCGAAGTTGCTCGGCGTACGCACGATTCCCTCGCCGAAATGATGCTGCCAGATCCGGTTTACCATCACCCGCGGAGTAAGCGGATTGTCTGGAGAGGTAACCCACTCGGCGAAACCGCGGCGGCGCCATGTGGTCTTCGCATCCGCCGGCGGCTTCGGGAAAACGTACTCGGTCGGACTCGCGACGGATAACACGCCCGGAGACATCAGAGTGCCCTTGGCGTCGAAGATGCCCCGCATCAGGAAGTAGGAAGGCTGCGGAGTCGGCCCGGAATCCGTGGTGGCGAGCGCCGTCGGATACAGATGCGGCTTTTGTGCTTCCAACTCGGCGATCTTATCGTTGAGTTCCTGGTGCTTCTTCCGCTCCTCCTCCGTCATCAGCGAGACGATCATCGGCTCGTCGATCTTGTGGGCAAGCGTATCGTTCGTGAGCGTCTTTTCGATCTGCTGCACGTTTAGTTTCTGCCCATCCGTGCGTTTGTCGGCCGGAGTGCGCCAGGCTTCCTGCATGTAGGGCGGCAGTTTGCTGATCGCTTCATCGATCAGCTTTTTCTGGTACGGTGCTTCCAGATCCGCTTTCGCCTTCCGGTACGGGCGCTGCAGTTCCGTGATGCGATTGGAGTCTTCGTGGTACTTGGCTACCGCTTCCGGCGGAACCAGCGGATAGGCATACGGCCGGGTCGAATAGAAGACCGCCTGGATGCGGTAATAATCCTTCTGAGGAATGGGGTCGAACTTGTGATTGTGGCAGCGGGCGCACCCGACGGTCACGCCCAGAAACGTCATGGACGTCGTGGTGACGATATCGTCGAGCGAATCCTGCTTGCCGCGTTCGCCGCCGCCGCCGCCCGAAGGACCAAGCCGCAAGAACCCGGTGGCGGTGATCATCTCTTGCGCCAGCGCCTGGGGCGTATCCTTGGTAATGTACTCGTCGCCCGCGAGTTGCTCCTTCACGAACTGGTCGTACGGTTTATCACTATTAAACGCGTTCACCAGATAGTCGCGGTAGCGCCATGCTTCCGGACGGTCCCGGTCGAACTCAAAACCGTCGGAATCGGCATACCGCGCCAAGTCCATCCAGTGCCGCGCCCACCGTTCCCCGTATTGCGGCGAGGCCAGCAGTTTGTCTACCAGCTTCGACCATGCGTCCGGCGATGTATCCTTGACGAACGCATCGACTTCGGCGGGCGACGGAGGCAGTCCCGTCACGTCCAGGTACGCACGCCGCACCAGCGTCCGCTTATCCGCGCGCGGCGACGGCTTCAGGCCCTTTGCCTTCATTGCGGCCAGCGCGAATGCGTCAATCGGATTGATGTTCCATGCCGCCTCCTGGACATTGGGAGGCGCGACGCGCTTCACCGGCTGAAACGCCCAATATTTGCGCTCTTCGGGCGTGATGGGCCGCTCTTCGAGCTTGGCCATGGCAGCCTGCTCGGCAGCGCTGGCTTGTTTCGCATCGACCTTTGGATACGGCGCGCCGGATTCGATCCAGGTGCGCAGCGTTTCGATGTCCTCGTCGGAAAGCTTCTTCCCGGGCGGCATTGCCGGTTCGGCGACGTGGGTGATCACCTTGTACAGCTTGCTTTGTTCGGGATCGGATGCGACGATCACTGCGCCGTGCATTCCCCCCGCCATCGCGCTCGCCTGTGTTCGGAGATCGAGACCGGAGGTTTTCGCGGCGCCGTGGCAGGGAAAGCAATTCTTCTGCAGAATCGTATAAGCATCCGCGGCGTGCGCGGCCGGAAGCCACACCAGCAGGCTGCAAGCGAAAGCGCTTACATAGGCAATCGGGCGAGAGAACAAGACTACACCCCCTTTCCGGGTTACGTTTATAAATTTTCCGCCAAGGCCCTGAAAATTGTCAATGGGTATTTCGCTGTATCCAACTAATTTTGCGTAATACGCAATAACCACGAAAAATCTTTGCCTTTTGCGGCCCGGGTGCTGTAGAGTCCCGATATGGAATCCCGCCGCGAATTTCTCTTCAGTTCTCTTTCGGCGGTTGCAGCCGCCGCCGCGTGGGCCGAGCGCGCGCCCATCAAAATCGCGCATCGCGAAGGCAACATGCTGCACGTCTCCTCCCCCGGAGTCTACGAGCTTGCCGCCAGTATCGGAGGCATCTCCGGGCTGGAAGTGCAGACCGTCCGTTCCAACCTGTGGGATCGCCGTACGGCACTCAGTTACAAGCGCGAATCCATCCGCTGGAACATTCCCACCATCTCGATGGGCGGAATCATGCCGCAAGGCGCGTCGCTCGTGAAGCCGGCTACGTCGGAGCCGCCCATCCGCAATGCCATCGTTGCGGGCGAAATTCTCGGCGCAGGCGTAGTGCTCGTACCGGCGTTCCGCGAAGATTGCCCCAAGATGGACGACGAGTCGTCCTACGGCCCCGTGGTCGAGCTGCTCCAGAAACTCTCGCCCGTGGCGGCGGACGCAGGCATTGTTCTGGGCCTCGAACTCTCCCTCAGCCTGGACGAACATCGCAAATTCTTCGCCCTCATCGATCGTCCCAATGTGCGCATCTATTGGGACGCCACCGGCGTGGACAGCATGCATCACCCCACCGAGGGTTTAAAAGGCATTGAGACGCTTGGCGATCTCATCTGCCAGCAGCACCTCAAGAACGGCAGCAAACTGATGGAAGAGCCTTACCTGATCGATTGGACGAAAGCGCTGCCCGCCATTAAGGCGAGCGGCTATCAGGGCTGGCTCGCCTTCGAGACGCCGCACGCGACGCCGGAAGCATGTGTCGAGCAGACGCGCCGCAATCTGGCGTTTGTGAGAAAGTACCTGGGGTGATCACTCGCCGCCGGCGGCCTTGAACACCACCACGGCGCCCGTGGCCTGGAGCGTTCCCGTCCATGTCACGCCGGCGGTTACGCCCTTCTGCGCTGCGGGAAAGAACCGGTCCAGCGCCGCGAAGCTGTACTTGGCGCTCGTTGGAGTCAGGTAGGAATCTTCAATCTTGAACCCCTGCCCGGCGGTGTAGGCGCCGCCGTTGGCTGTCACGATTCCCATCAGCGCCACCGATCCAGCCGGCGCATCGAACGGCCCGGAGGTCCACGCCCCCGGAAGCGCTCCTTGCGGCCCGGCCGCTTCCGCCGCCAGCGGCGCCGCCGTATCGGCTCCGCTGAATTCCATCACCACCATGGCGGGGTAGATCATCGTGGCCCGCCCGGTGGCCGCCGGATGTATGCTCACCACGTTATAACCTTCCCCCTTCACGTTGCGCGCGTAGAACCACTGCCCATACCACGTGCCTTTGTTGGGAGTCGCGGGCGTAAACGTATCGCCCGCCGAATCCGTCACCGATCCCACGGGCTGTGCGCCCGAGTAAGTCGCCGTCCAGACCGCGATCAGGTTGCCGGCGCTGGAGCTAAATCCATTGGCGGCTAGCGTCGTCACCTCCGCTCCCGTCAGTTCCTTGGCGATCTTGTGAGCCACCAGCGTAACGGCCGCGTCTAAATGCAACTGCGAAAGCAGCGCGAGAGCCAGCATTCCGAATGCGCGCATGTGAATTCCTCCTCTTCCTGCAAAACTACAATACCTTCAGGCAATCGAACCTTTTTGTCAAGTCTACAAGTTTGGGCTTGACTTTTGCCTCCGAAATATGACTTTCTGGAACGTAGCAAGGAGAAATAATGCAATCCATTTTGCGTATTACGCAACGCGCGCTTCCCGGTGCGCTCCTATCGCTAGTCCTCGTTCAGGGCTTGGCCATCGCCCAGACTGGATACAAGGTCCTCGGTTGGGACAAAAATCATATCGCCATTGTCGATCCCGACGGCAAAGTCGAATGGGAATTTCCCGTCCAGGCCAATTCGATGCACGATATCCAACTGCTGCCGAACGGGAACATCCTGTTCCACAATGGCGTCACCGTGCAGGAGGTCAATCGCGACAAGCAGATCGTGTGGGAATACGTTTCCAAACCCAAGGAGGGCTATACGGGACGGGTGACGGTGCACTCGTTCGAACGCCTTCCGAATGGCCTCACCATGATCGCCGAGAGCGGCAATCAGCGCCTCATCGAAGTCGATAAGAGCGGCCGCATCGTGCACGAAATTCCGCTGACCGTGGACAAGCCCAGCCCCGGAAGCGATACGCGGCTGGTGCGCAGTGTGCCCGGAGGCGGCTACCTGGTAGCGCATGAAGCGGACGGCAAAGTCCGCGAGTACGACCGCAACGGCAAAGTCATTTGGGAGTACAAGATGGATCTGAACGGACAACCGGCTTCGCCAGGCCTTACCGGACACGGCGTCAACGTCTTCTCCGCGAAGCGGCTGCCCAACGGAGACACCCTGATCGGCGGAGGCAACAATAACCGGGTTATCGAAGTCAATCCCAAGGGCGAGATCGTCTGGAGCGTCAGTTCCAAAGATCTGCCCGGGATTACACTGGCATGGATCACCACAATCGATCCCCTCCCGAACGGCGACATCATTTTCGGGAACTCGCATGCCGGACCGGATAACCCGCAGTTGATCGAAGTTACTCGCGACAAGAAAGTCGTCTGGACGTTCAAAAACTGGGATACCTTCGGAAATACATTAGTCGCCACTAAGGTGATTCGCAAGTAAGCGCGAACTTACTTGCCCAGCGCCGGCAGCCCGGCCCGTGCGATCTGGCCGTCCTCTTCCGAACTGCCGCCGCTGACCCCGATAGCGCCGAGTAACTGATCGCCGGAAAAGATGGGCTCTCCGCCTTCGAGCGGCATGGAATTGAGCAGCGCGAGCGCCGGCGTGCCTCCGCTCGAGATCCGGTCCTCGAAGGCTTTGCTCGGCCGCTTGTAATACACTGCCGTGCGGGCCTTGGCGATGGCGACATCGATGGAGCCGATCTGCGTGCTGTCCAGGCGTTCGAGATAGATCAGGTGTCCGCCATCGTCTAGGATTGCGATCACCACGGGTATCTTCTGTTTAGCGGCTTGCGCGGCTGCGGCGGCGGCGATTTTCTTCGCGCCCTCCAGCGTCAGGGTCTTGCGTTCGGCGATCTGCGCCGCGCCGGAAGTAACTACCATCGCTCCGAGAGTAAGTACGGCTGCAAGTTCAGTCAATAGCATGTATCAAAGCCTATCACCGGCGACGCCTCCGCCGCGGAAAATGTTGGCGACTTGCGACCGTTTCCGTAATTACAAAGAGAAACGAAGCTTGTAACGTATGACACGGGCCCCGAAACGTCCTCTCCAAGAAACGCCTTCGATTCAAAGTCTCGATCGCGGTCTGATCATCCTTGACGCCGTAGCTAAATCGGCGCAGCCAGTGTCTCTGGCGGACTTGACCGAGTTACTTCAAATTGACCGCAGCAGTGTCTTCCGCCTCGCCAATACGCTCAAGCGCCGCGGCTTTCTGACGATCTCCAGCCGCGGCAAGGACTATATACTCGGGCCCTCCATCTGGCGTCTCTCCAGGCAATACGACTGGAGCAGCGTACTCATTACCATCAGCCATGAGTATCTGAAGAAACTCGCCGCTACCACGAACGAAACCGCGCACCTCGCCGTCCGCGAAGGCAAACACGCGCTGTTTATCGACCACGCGACCGCCACCCATGTGATCGTCGTCGCCGGGCAGACGGGGGAATCCGTTCCCCTTTATTGCACCGCGCACGGGAAAGCCCTGCTTGCCGATTGCCGCCCATCGGACATGAAGGGAATCTTCGGATCTCGCGCGCTGCAGTCGTACACGCCGCGGACCATCACTTCCTTTGAAGAGCTTGCGAAATGCTGTATGGAAATCAAACGCTTGGGCTACGCAACCGACGAAGCTGAATATCAGGAAGGCATGCGGTGCGTAGCGGCAGCCGTTCGCGACAAGGACGGCGCGGTAATCGCGTCCATTGGCATCTCGGCGCCCATGATCCGCTTCCCCCGGGAGCGCTTTGCCACCACTGCCCGCCAGGTGCTCGTAGTCGCGGATGCCATCAGGAAGGCGATCGCCACCCGGACCGGTGACGACTAAGTCCGCGCCGTCGCGAAAGTCGTTCTCTGCGGACGCCGCTAGTTCGCTCGTACGGCGAAGTGCTGGCGGTCTACGGTATCGATCCCGTGACTGCTGTCGCGCGATACGCCGATAATCAGCATCTCCAGCGGCTCGCTGCCCGTGTTTTCCACGGAGTGCATCTCTCCCAGTTGCAGCGGAAGCGCGTCGCCTTCCCGCACGGTTGCCGATTCCATTCCGGCCGTCTGCGACGATACGGTGAATTTACCCTGCCCTTTCACGACATAGAACACCTCGCCCACTTCACGGTGCAGGTGCGGTCCAAGAGAAGCGCCTGGCGGCAACACGATCTGGTCCAGGTACGCCCAAGGCGTGAGGAATACACTCGGGTTCAGCACGCGCCGGTACTGTGCCACACCCTTTCCGCCATCCATGGCTTCGACGGGCTGCAACAAGGCCCGATCGAAGCGTGAGCTCATGAACACGGGGATCGGGTCCAGTGGCACGCCGATTCGCGCATCCTCCAGGTTGTACGCGTCGGACGCGCCTTTCACCGAAGTGACCTGGATGTTGAGCCACTGAACCGGTTTGTCCGTCGCATTGTAAATTGCGTGCGAATGCCCCATCCGGCAGATCGCTCCCGCGGGCCCTTTCAACACGCTGGTGCGGCCGTCGATGGTAAACTGCGCTTCGCCATCTAAGATGATGAACATCTCCTCGCAGGTGTTATGAAAGTGAGCCCCTACTCCGCTCTTCGGCTCCAACACAGCCCGATGAAGCAGGGAAAAATTGGTTTCCGTAGAATGCGAGTCCAACAGGATCATCCCCGTCAGTTGCCCCGCACCTCCATGCACCGCCTTCTGTGGACGAAATTGCGAAGGATCCGCGTGCGCCATCCGCTGGAGAAGTCCCTGTCGCGCCGCAAGCGGAATCGCCAGCAGCGCCGCCGTTTGCCAGATTCGCTTTGCTAGTGAACTCATACGCTCTCCTGTCTTGACTTGCCGCTCTAGGCTTTGATAGCATGGGCCGATTCATAATGCAATAGCGATTGCGTATTACGCACAAACGGGGGGCGAGTCATGGCGATAAAAACGACTGTGGGGGTCGCGCACAGCGCCGCGGATCTCGGCAAGCCTGCCGAGTACACACGGGAGCATCTGGATGCAGTCAAGGGGATGATCCGCGACATCGCCGATCAGACAATGGGCGGCATGCGGAATATCGTCAAACCCGGCGATAAAGTCCTTATCAAGATCAACACGGTGATCCCGGTGCCCGCCAACGCGGGTTTTACCACCGATCCGCGCATGTTGGAAGCTCTCGTCGAACTGGTGCAGGAACAGCGCCCGTCGCGCGTGCAGATCGGCGAGCGCTGCGCCCTCGGCGGCGACACGCTCAAGGCCATGCGCGAGTGCGGCATCGAAGAAGTCGCTCTACGCACGGGCGCGGAGTTGTGTCCGTTCGATCACGTGCCGTTCGATATGTATACCATCGATCGGCCCGTGAGCTTCAATGAATTCCCGGTGCCTCGTCCGGTGCGTGACGCGGACGTCTACATCGGGTTGCCAAAGATGAAGGTGCACGTGCACACCATCTTCACGGGCGCCATGAAGCTCCAGTTCGGCAACCTGCCCGACTACGACTGGATGGTCCGCTGCCATCGCGACGACATCTTCCAGAAGATCGTCAATCTCACGCGCGCAGCCAATCCCAAGTGGTTCGTCATGGACTCCCTGTACGCCTGCCAGGGCAACGGCCCGTTCAGCGCGTATAGCGACGATCTGATCAAGGACTTCAACACCATCTGCGGCGGTCCGGACCCGGTGGCTGTTGACACGGTTTGCGAAGCGCTGATGGATTGGGACGAACCCGGAACCAACGTGCCTTCCACTGTGTTGGGCGCCGCCGAAGGATTGGGCACGAATCTTCTCGACGAGATCGAAATCGCCGGGGCTCCTCTCGCCTCCGTCAAACGCCGTTTCCGCCGCGCCAACACCACCTTGCAGGGCGTCTTCCCCAACGTCAACCTCATCATGGGGTCCACCTGCGAGGCCGGCTGCAAAGCCATCTTGCGCATGCAACTGGATCAACTCAAGGCTGATGGCACACTCTCCCGTCTCAAACGGCCGCTGTACGTTTTCACCGGATTGCAGTTCGAAGAAAAATTCACCGACCTCGATGGCGACGTGATCGTCGTCGGCGATTGCGCCAAACCCGCGCTGGATCGCTTCCCCGGTGCGCAGTATTGGGGCAGCTCGGAACGCTTCCCGAATTGCACCCCGATTTGGGCCAATATGCCAGACCTTGGAATCGCGAACTATGTACGCCAACTCGTAGAGGTCGGAACGGCTGCCAACGAATGACACCCGAGGTGGCGCAGGAAGAATCGCGAATGTACCCCGGCCGCCTTTTCGACAGCGCCGCCGCGCTGCGTCGCGGACGCCTGCTGCTGTTCGCGATCAAGGATTCCGATGTCCGCCTGCTCACGCTTGAGCAGTGCCGGTACGCAGTCGATAAAGGTTTGCACGCGGGCGGCGCGTTCTCCGCCACTATCCCCCTGGTTTCACTGTATTACGGGGGCTACATCGAAGCCGATGTCGCCGATCCCACCCGCGTGGGCCAGGATCTTTTCGTGCTCAGCAAGGGACACGCCGTCGCCGCGCTGGCTTCCATCTACGCCGAGCTGGGATATTTTCCGCCCACTCTCCTACGCAACTCGCGTTCTTACGAGAGCATTCTGAATGGCCACCCCGGTCCGCTGCTTCCCGGCGTGCACGTCGCTACCGGACCGATGGGCCAGGGTCTCGCCGTGGCGCAAGGTTTTGCGATCGCGGGGAAGAACAGCCCGCATTTCGATTGCTATGCTGTAACCGGCGATGGCGAATTGCAGGAAGGTCCCATCTGGGAAGCCGTGATGTACGCGGGCCAGAAGCGCCTGGACAATCTCTGCGTGCTCGTCGACCGCAATAACGGGCAGCTCGATATTCACGATCGCATGGTTTTCCAGATGCCCGACCTCGAGGGCGTCTTCCGGTCCTTCGGCTGGGAAGCGCAAACGGTGGATGCCACTCAGTATGGCCCGGTCTGCGAAGCACTGGACCGCTTCAAATTCGGACCACGAAACGGAAAACCTACTGCGATCATTTGCAACACCACCAAAGGACATGGCGGATTCAGCGACTTCTTCAACCGCCATAAGGTCGCCGCTGGCGACGGCGTGCTGCTCCATGAAATCGCGCAGCACGAAGGCGAGCGAGCGCGCCGCGTCGAAGAGTTCCGCCGCTTTCTGCGTACGCTCGGCCCCGTTGCCGAAGATGCCCGCGTGAAGACGGCGCTGCTGAACCTCGCTCGCCAGATGCACCTGGATTCCGAACGCCTCGACGAGGAGGCGCAGCCGCTGCCCTCCACTGCCGGACCGGTCCTCACCCGCCGCGTACCGCCGCGCGACAAGCGCGTTCCGTACGATGCGGCGCTGCTGCCCCGTCTCGACGCCGCCCGTCAGTACGGCGCCGCGGAGGTCATCACGGCCTCCATGAAGATCTTCGCGCGTCATCCGTTGGTAGTCTCCGTCGATTCGGATCTGGCGTCCACCAGCGGGCTGGAGGCCGGCGTCGCCGCGGTGGATCAGAGGCGCGCCCTCAATGTCGGGGTGGCCGAAGCCAATATGATGGGTATCGGCGAGGCCTTCGCCGCCGTCGGCTATAACGCCTGGATCAGCACATTCTGCCCGTTTTTCGATTGGAAGGTGATGCGGCGCATTGCCGTGGGACAGCAGGAGCGCCTGGAAGCCATGGAAGCGCGCGACGGATGGCTGAGTGAAGGCCACGGCCTCGATCTGACCCTGCTCGCCACCGCCGCCAATTTCGAGACCCGGACCAACGGCGCCACCCACATGGCCAACGATGATGTCACCATCTTCGACGGCATGGCGCACCTCAAGATCATTGACGTCTCCTGCCCCCAACAACTTCTAGCAATCATGCGCTGGATTATGGAGGGCAATCGTGGAATGGTGTATCTGCGCGTCATGCGCACTCCATCCGCCGTACTCTACGGCGCCGACTACCGTTTCGATTTCGGCGTGGGGCAAGTTTTGCGCGAGACGCCCGAGGATCGCGCGGTGATTGTGAGCAGCGGACGCCAGGTACACGAAGCCCTCGCCGCCGTGCCGGAGTGCGCTCGCCTCGGCGTCCCCACCGGAGTGGTGGACATGCCGTCCATCGACGAGGATCTGCTGCTGACGCTGCACGACTCCGGCAAGCTCCTGTGTATCGCGGAGCAGAACAACGGCTACATCTTGCAAAACCTGCTCCGCATCCTCGCCCGCCACAAACGGCCGTACGAAGGGATTCTGGCCGTGAACACGCTGGATACGCAGGGCAGGCCTCGCTTCATTCACTCGGGCACATACGAGGAACTGGTTCCCGCCTTCCGGCTTGCACCCACGCAACTGGCCGCCGCGATCGCGGACGCGTGCGAGGGACACTGACATGGCTGTGGTCGTCTGCGCTGGCTCGCCTCCGCCGAACTCCTTGGAGCACGCCATCTCTCGATGTGTCATCCGGGTTGCGCATGGCGAAAAAGTGCGCCCCGCGCATTCACACCTTTGACAACTATCGGTTCTTTGACGAAGTGGATTTCCCCGAGTAGCGGGCGCATGGGCGCCCACGCGGATTCCTGTCCGCGCGTTCCGTCGTTCGGGTTTAAATTTCCTTGACACACTTTTTCGGGCTGTGGTACGATCCTGCAACATTACGCAATACAGTTTGCATAATGTGCAACACGAGGGGGGAAGGGGTTCGTGCAATATCAAAGCGCGGCAATGCCGGGAAACCCTATCGTCGATTTCGCGGTAGACCGCAACCTCCTGCAATACATCGGCGCCGGTTTGCAGCGCCCCGAGTGCATCCTCGCGGAAGCTTCCGGTGACCTGTGGGTCGCCGATGCGCGCGGCGGCGTCGTCCATCTTGCTCCCGACGGATCCCAGGAACTCATCGCGCAGCGGCGCTCCGGCCATTTCGCCGGCGCCGGGTCCGAAGCGTCGCGCTACCTCGAAGGCACGCTGCCGAACGGACTCGCCTTCGCTTCGAACGGCGAGATCCTCATCTCTAATTTCGGGACCGACTGTCTGGAAATCATGTCGCGCGACGGCCGTTCCAGGGTCGTCGTCGACACCATCGACGGACGCCCCATCGGTAAAGTGAATTTCGTCCTGCGCGATTCCCGCGATCGCATCTGGGTCACAGTCTCGACCCGCGTCACTAACTGGATGCATGCTCTCCGCACCGATCTCTATGACGGCTACATCGCTCGGTACGATCGCGAAGGGTTCCACATTGTCGCCGATGGATTCCGCTTCACCAATGAGATTCGCTTCGATGCGCGCGAGGAGTTTCTCTATATCGTGGAGACCGCCGGCGGCTGTATCAGCCGCATCCGGCTGGATGAACACGGCGATCCCGTCGAGCGCGAGATCTTCGGTCCGTCGCGGCTCGGCTCCGGAGCCTGGCCGGACGGCATCGCATTCGATGTCGCAGGCAACCTTTGGGGCACACTCGTCTACTCCGACAAACTGTTCGTGCTGACGCCCTCCGGCGATATGCACGTGCTCTTGGATGAAGGGAACCCCGCTCGCGTTGCCGCTCTGGAAAAGGCGTTCCTCGCCAACGCAGTGACCGAGGACGTCCTGTTCGCCACCGGACGCGGCGTCGCGCCGTGGATGGCCAGCGTCACCTTCGGCGGCCCGGACCTGCGCACGGTCTATATCGGTTCCCTGAAAGGTTCCCGCATTCCCTATTTTCGTTCTCCCATAGCCGGACTGCCGATGATCCACTGGAAGCCGGCGCTGCAAGCAAAAAGTATCAACAAACGGTAAGAGGAGACTATCGACATGACGATCATGAAGTTTCCGGCTGCGATCGCAATCGCGTTCACTCTGTGGCTCGCGTCCACCTCATTCCGCGCTGAAGCGCAAGCCGGCGCCGCCGGTAGCATCAGCGTTACCGTGCAGGACCCGACCGGCTCGTTAATTCCCAACGCTGTTCTGGAACTCCGCGACCAGGGTACCAACGAAGTCCGAAAAGCGGTTACTTCGACCAGCGGCTCCTACACGTTCCCGAACCTTCCGTTCGGCTTGTACGAACTCGCCGTGACCGCCAACGGGTTCAAGCGGCAAGTCTTCAGCTCGGTGCAGGTCCAGACGGCCCGCGCTACCGAAATTGCGGCGACGCTGCAACTCGGCGGGGCCACAGAAACGGTGGAAGTCACCGGAGCGGCGCCGCTGCTTGAATCCACGTCCAGCACCGTCGCTACAACCATCGACACCAAGCAGGTTGTCAACCTGCCCATTCAGGGCCGCAACGTCTTCAACCTGGCATTTACAACGCCCGGCTTCTCTTCGACGCCGCTGGCCGTCGTCAGCCAGACGACGCTCTCGCAAGGCCCGCAGGACAACACGATCCCAACCAGCGGGACGTATAACAATTTGCCGGGCGGCGCTATCGTGGGCGCGACGCTGGATGGTGTTCCCGGTATCAGCGGACGCTTCAAGAGCGCCGGCTTCCAGTACGGCACTGTCGTCGTGCAGCCTCGCCTGGAGAACATCGCCGAAATGACGGTGCAGACCAGCCAGATGGACCTCAGCGGCGGCGGGGGCACCAGTTCGCTACAGATCAGCCTCGTGACGCGGCGCGGGACCAATGAGTTCCACGGCCGCATCTTCGAGGATTTCCGCAATACCGACCTGAACGCCAACACCTGGATCAATAACGCCCTGCGCCTACCGCGCAACGTCATCAAGCTGAACGATTTCGGCGGCAGTGTCGGCGGACCCATTCTCAAGAACAAGCTGTTCTTTTATGCCGCCATGGCGGAATCGATCGCGCCGCTGACGCGAGTATCCAACGCGACCGTGTTGAGCCCCGCCGCCCAACAGGGAAACTTTTCCTATAAAATATCCAGCGGCGGACTTCAGACCGTCAATGTTTTACAACTGGCCGGCGCCGCGGGTTATCCTGCCGCGGTTTTGCCGAATATCTCCGGCCAATTTTCCAAGATCAACGGCATCCTGAGCACGGGAACTCTCACTCCGACCTCGGACCCGAATCTCTACACCCTGAACTTCGTGGAGCCCGCGCGGCAGACCATCAAATACCCCGTCCTTCGCCTCGATTACAGCATCAGCGATACCAAGCACGTCAGCCTCGTTTATAACCAGACGGCCACCACATGTGTAAACTGCAACGCGCCTGCCTGGCCCGGCGGCATCAACACACTCGAAAGCGACGCGGGTAGCGTAAACCCCAACAACCGCATCATCTCGCTTTCCTACGACTGGTCCATCCGGCCCTCGATCATCAATCAATTCCACGCGGGATATACCGGCCAGAAGAGCGTCTTCAACCCGGAAAACCAAGCCATCGACCTGAGCAACGCGTACACCGAATCGTGGGCGTATGGCCAGAGCGTGGCCGCTCTGGGCCGCCTGAAGGTTTCGTCTTTTTATCCCCTGTTGAGCGCCAACGATAGTCTGCTGTGGCAGAAAGGGACCCATTCCCTCACGATGGGCGGCACCTGGTGGCGCGAGCAGGACCACTATTGGAATAGCCCGAGCGGTTACCCCCGCTACACCTTCGGCGTGAACAGCCTCGATCCCGTTTCCACGGTCTTCACCTCGGCTCTGAGCAGCGCCGGAACCACCCCGCTGGCCAACGCCGAAGCGCTTTACGCCACCCTGGCCGGCCGGATCTCCGCCGTCAGCACCACCAGACCGCTGGACTTCGGAAGCAAGCAGTACAAGCCGTTCGGCGAGTACGACCTCGACGAAGTACAACAGTCCGCCGGCTTCTTCTTGCAGGATCGCTGGCGCGTGAGCTCAAGCCTGACACTGAACTATGGACTGCGCTGGGAGATCATCGGCGACGATCACGATATTCACGGTGACTACACCAGCAGCCGTTCGGTGGCGGACTTGTGGGGCCCCACGACGCTTGGAGTGAGCTTCCAACCTGGTGCGCTCGCCGGCGTTCAGGATCCCCAAATGATCGCCGCCGTGCACCACTACAATACTTCCTGGGTGAATCCGCAACCGGCGTTCGCCGTGGCGTGGAATCCGAAGACCGGCGGCGGACGCCTGGGCAAAATCTTCGGCAGCGGTGACACCGTGATTCGCGCCGGATACTCCATGCGCGTCTACGATGAAGGACAGCAGAACTTCTGGGCTTTCGGCTCGAGCAGCGGCGCGTTCTTCTACCAGTCGCTGGCGCTCACTCCCACAACCGCGCCCGGACTCGGCAACTTTATCCCCGGCTCGCTGGCGTTCGGCGATCCTCTTCCCGCGTATTTCGGCACGCCGGCGACTTGGCAGCCGCAGATCTCCCAGTCAGCCACGACGTTCACGTCCACCACGCCGTGGGGCTTCAACCCGAACATCCGGTCGCCCTACGTGGAGGAGTTCAACGTCAGCTTGCAACACCAGATCGGCCGCAGCAGTGCGTTTGAGATCCGCTATGCCGGTAACGTGGCCATGCACGTCTGGGACGCGTACAATATCAACGAAGTAAATATATTCGAGAACGGTTTCCTGAACGAGTTCACGAACGCGCAGCGCAATCTCGCCGTTAACGTGGCGAACGGCAAAGGCAACAGCTTCGCCAATAACGGCCTCGCCGGACAGTTCGCGCTGCCGATCATGACGGCCGCATTTGGCAGCCCCACCGGCTCCAACTATACCAACGGCTCATTCATCACCTACCTCCAGACTGGCGCGGCGGGCGCCATGGCGAACAATATTGCCGGCAATCAAGCGTTCGTCTGCAATATGTTCGGTGCGAAGTTCACGCCCTGCGCCGCCCGCGGCTTTACGGGCGCCGGCGCGGGCTACCCGATCAATTTCTGGCAGGTGAACCCGTTCGCAACCGGACGGGCTGTCAATTATGAGGACTCTTCGGGGCACTCGAACTATAACGGACTCCAGACCGAATTCCGCCAGCGCCTCACTGACGGCATTCAGTTCAACTTCAACTACACCTTCTCGCACTCCATGGGTCTGCTTTCGCAGAATGCCATCCAGGGGCAGGCAACCGGAGCCAGTCTCTATTACACCAATCGAAATTTCCGCCTGAATTACGCGCCCAGCGCGTTTGACATCCGCCACGTGCTCCACTTCAGCGGCACCTTCGACCTGCCCTTCGGCAAGAACCGCCGCTTCCTGAACACCAACAAAGTGGCCGACGAAGTCATCGGCGGCTGGACGCTCGGCACCATCATTACTTTCCAGACCGGAACGCCGGTCGTGTTGAACGGCGGCTATCTCACCATGAATGAAAAGGACCCCGGCGTCGTATTCCAGAACGGCCTTACCGTCTCGCAGTTGCAATCCAGCGTCGGCGTGTATCACGGCGGCAGCCCCTGGGCCTACTTCATCGATCCGAAGTACGTCGCCTCGAACGGCCAGGCGAACTATGCCTCGATCGCTCCGGAAAGCACGCCGGGACAGTTCGGCTACCATCCTTATTTATATGGTCCGCACTGGTTCGGCGGCGATCTTTCTCTCAACAAGGCGTTTCCCATCCGTGAACACGTGCGGGCCACGTTCCAGGCGGAATGCCTGAATTTACTCAACCATCCGACTTGGGGACCCGTTACCAGCGGCGCGAGCACAGCTAACGTCCAGGCTCTGACCTTCGGCCAGACAACCGGTGGATCCACCGGCCCGCGCGTTATCGAGTTCCGCCTGAACGTCGAGTTCTAACGGTGCGAAACTCGGGAGAGACAGAAACGTGATCTGGAACGGCACGAGGCGGCGCGCACAGCATCGGCGGCGGCCTCGTGCACTGGTCCAGGCGGAATACTCGAAATGACGCCAATTCAAGAACAAACCAATACGGAAAGCGGCGCCGCGGCTGGAACTCTGTCCCATTTCATAGGCGGAGCGCAGGTACAAGGCGCCTCGGGCCGCTTCGGCCCAGTCTACAATCCCGCCACCGGAAGACAAACTCTGCAGCTTCCCATGGCCAGCTCGGCCGAAGTAAAACGGGCCGTACAAGCAGCCGCCGATGCCTTCCCCACATGGTCCGCCTTACCGCCCCTCCGCAGAGCCCGCGTGCTGAACCGCTTCGGCGCTCTGCTCGAACAACACCAGGAACGCTTGGCGCGTCTCATCACCAGCGAGCACGGAAAAGTGCTTTCGGACGCATTAGGCGAAATGCAGCGCGGACTGGAAGTCGTCGAATTCGCCACCGGAATCCCGCACCTGCTGAAGGGTGAGTTCACTGAACGGGTCGGACGCGGTGTCGATAGCTACTCGATCCGCCAACCCCTCGGCGTGGTCGCGGGCATTACGCCGTTCAACTTCCCTGTCATGGTGCCCCTATGGATGTTTCCGGTGGCCTTGGCCTGCGGCAACACCTTCGTCCTCAAGCCGAGCGAAAAGGACCCCTCCCCATCCATTGAGATGGCCCTCCTGCTGAAAGAAGCGGGTTTGCCCGACGGAGTATTCAATGTTGTCCACGGAGATAAGGAAGCCGTCGACGCGCTCCTCGACGACCCTGGCATCGAGGCCATCAGCTTTGTTGGCTCCACTCCCGTCGCCGAGTACGTCTATGCGCAAGGAACCGCCGCGGGAAAGCGGGTCCAGGCCTTAGGCGGCGCCAAGAACCACATGGTGGTCCTCCCCGATGCCGATCTCGACCAGGCTGCCGACGCGCTCATGGGCGCCGCCTTCGGGTCGGCGGGCGAACGCTGCATGGCCATCTCCGTCGCCGTCGCTGTCGGTGACCCCACCGCCGACGAACTCATCCACCTCCTGACGCGCAAAATCACGGCGCTGAAAGTTGGCCCCGGAGAAGTTCCCGGAACAGAAATGGGTCCGCTGATCACCGAACAGCACCGGGAAAAGGTGCGCAGCTACATCGATATCGGCGCCACCGAGGGCGCTCACTTGTTGGTCGACGGCCGCCAGAGCCAGTTCAACTCCGACGGATTCTTCGTTGGAGCCTGCCTATTCGACCGCGTGACTCCCGCCATGCGGATCTACCGCGAAGAGATCTTCGGGCCCGTCCTGTCGGTAGTTCGCGTTCCGGATGGCGAGGCCGCCCTCCAACTCGTCAACGATCACGAGTTCGGTAACGGCACGGCCATCTTCACGCGCGACGGCGGCGCGGCTCAGGCCTTCGCCAGCCGGGTCAAAGCCGGCATGGTCGGCATCAACGTTCCGATCCCCGTCCCGATGGCGTTCCATTCATTCGGCGGTTGGAAGCGTTCCTTGTTCGGCGATCATTACGTGCACGGGCCCGAGGGTGTCCGCTTCTACACAAGGCTAAAAACCATCACGGCACGCTGGCCTGACGCGATTCGGAAGGGCGCCGATTTTCACATGCCCGTTCACAACTAAGTTGAAATCCATGCGTACGCTCCTAGCTCTGCTCACTGTTCTGCCGGCCGTCTTCGCGCAAAATACTCTGACGCCCCGGGAAAAGAAGGATGGATTCCAGTTGCTCTTTGACGGCAAAAGCCTCAACAACTGGCAGACGATCAAGCGCAGACCCAACAACAGTTCGTGGACCGTCGAGAACGGAATCCTGACCTACGAGAAGGGGGAAACCTGGCTGGCCACGAATGACACCTACTATGACTTCGTCCTGCGCCTCGAATACAAGACCGCCGAGAAGACGGATAGCGGCATCTTCGTCAACGCCAGCGCCGCCGGCAATCCCGGTGCTACCGGCGTGGAAGTCAATCTCATTAGCGACAATGGCAAGCCGGCCACTACCCGGTCAAGCGGGTCGCTTTGGGATATTGCCGCGCCGGAAGATAACATGGCCAAGCCGGACGGTGAGTGGAACACCATGGAAATCGCCGTACACGAAAGGCGTCTCACCGCGGTGTGGAACGGCAAACCCGGCCTCGACGTCAATCTCGACGACCCGCAATATCCGAAGCTCGCGGGCAGAGGCAGCTACGGACATATCGGTCTCCAAGCCCATGCCTTCGGTGAACCCGCCGCCTTCCGCAACATCCGAATCAAGGTAATTAGGAAGGGGCCGCCCGATCTGCCTGTCCCGTCGGCTGAAAAGCAGGAAGGGAAGCAGTAAGCGAGAAAGTGCCTGCGGAAAAACGGAAGTGCGTGGTGGACCAGGACGGGTCGCACTAACTGATTGATTTCTTCTTAGCCCGCGTGGACGCTAAGACAAATCCATCCTTTGGCCGAACAGCCAAACGGTATCGACGTCATGGCCTCCCAACGTGAGTGCTATCCACACTTCATCGGCTCCAACGCAGTCTACCCTCTAACCAGGCCCGATACTCACCCAGAAAACCGGGCCTGGAGTTTGGAAACCTCATGACCATCCACCTCGCCCACGCAATGTATTTGGCTAGGGCGAATCTGAGGTTGATAACACTGCGATTGGGAACCCGGCAGATTCTCAAGCTGGGCAGGCGGTGATCTGGGACGCTTACCGACGGACTGCGCAGTTAACCAGAGGGCGTCTACCTTGCAGGGAGCGTGAGAAACGGCGGCGCGCACTCGCGC
>Ga0134128_10001321_pt1 | contig 32045 bp, 29 predicted proteins | sample KB31754_FD_96462 | JGI IMG/M metagenome (GOLD analysis project Ga0134128, IMG submission 96462) | Terrestrial soil microbial communities with excess Nitrogen fertilizer from Kellogg Biological Station, Michigan, USA - KB3-175-4 | ecosystem: Environmental > Terrestrial > Soil > Unclassified ... | reverse complement strand
CCGCGGACGAGCTTTCGGCGATGGGTCTGTCGACGACGGTGGCGGATGCGCGGTTCCTGAAGCCGCTGGACACGGATCTGGTCGAGCGGCTGGCGCGCGAGCATGCGGTGCTGGTGACGGTGGAGGAGGGCGCGGTGGGCGGCTTCGCCGCGCATGTGCTGCAGCATCTGGCGCATGCCGGGCTGCTCGAGCAGGGGCTCAAGGTGCGGCCGCTGACGCTGCCCGACCGCTTCATCGACCACGACGCGCCCGCCCGGCAGTACGAGCAGGCCGGCCTCGACGCCAGGCATATCGCCGAGGCCGCGCTCGCCGCGCTCGGGCGCGGCACGCACGCGATCCCGGCGCGCGCATGATCTCGCGCCGCGCCTTCTTCGCCGCGGCGATTGCCGCGGCTGCGGCGGTGCCGTTGCACGCCGAGGCCGCTGCGCCCTCGACGCCGGGCGCGATCATCACGAGCTTCTATGACGTGTTGCTGACGACGATGAAGGACGGTCCGACGCTGGGCTTTTCCGGCCGAAGCGCGCGACTCGCACCGGCGATTCGCCGCGCCTTCGACCTGCCGCTGATGACCCGGCTGATGGTCGGCCCCCAATGGACAGGGCTCACCCCGGCGCAGCAGCGCGATCTGGTCGCCGCCTTCAGCGAGTTCAGCATCGCGACCTATGCAAGCCGCTTCGACGATTTCTCGGGGGAGCGCTTCGAGGTCGATTCGGCGACGACGCCGGCGCCGCCGAACGGCATCATCGTCCATTCGAAGCTGATCAAGAGCGACGGCGAATCGGTGCAGCTCAATTATCTCATGCACCAGGACCCGGAAGGCTGGCAGATCGTCGATGTCTATCTCAGCGGGACGGTGAGCGAGCTGGCGACGCGGCGCTCCGAGTTTTCGTCGGTCATGCGCCGCGGCGGCGCAGACGCGCTGGTCGACGCGCTTCAGAAAAAAGCGGCTGAGCTGCGCAGCTGACCGCCCGGCTATTGCGCCGGGGCTTGCGAGGTCTGTTTGACCGGCTGGGGATCGCGATAGAGTGAATCGAGGTCCGGGATCGCCGCCGGCTCGCCGTGCCGGAGCTCGGAGGCGCGATGCTGCCGCCAGAGGCTGCGCAGTTCGGCGTAGAAATCGATGGCGTTGCGCTGCAGCTCGTCGAGGGTGTCGAGATTGCGGGCGCGCTGATCGATGCCGTCGACGGCACCGCGCACCAGCCCCACGTACCACCAGTGGTAATTCGAGGCCAAGTGATTCCAAGGGTCGGCGTAGCCATCGACCCCCATCCCGACGGCATCGCGCGGGTCCGAGGGTCCGAAGATCGGCAGCACCAGGTAGGGCCCATCCGGAACGCCCCAGCTATAGAGTGTCTGGCCGAAATCGCCGGACTGCTTTGGGAGCCCGTTGCTGCTGGCGAGATCCATCACTCCGCCCAGTCCGAACGTGCTATTCATCAGGAAGCGGGCAAAGGTGTCATGCGCCCGCTTGAACTGGCCCTGAAGGAGATTGTTGGCGAAGACCAGCGGTTCGCCCAGGTTGTCGAGGAAATGGCGAATCGCGTTTCGGCCGACCTCGGGCACAACCGCGACATAGCCCTTCGCCACCGGCTTGAGCGCGACCCGGTCGATGAACAGGTTGAAGTCGAAGATCTTGCGGTTGAGGGGCTCGAGGGGGTCGTTGGTCTTCTCGAACTCGGCGCGGGCCGACGGGTCGCTCGGCGGCGTCGCACAAGCGCTCAACGCGAACAGCCCCAGCACGAGGAGCGCCGCGGTCATGCAGGAACCGTTGAGAACGGAATGGAGCCGCTTCATGTTGTTGAATTCCCGCGAGTTCGGGCGCTCGTCCCCCAAGCCGCGGCATCGTTGACAATGCCGCGTCCGAATGCAACAGCAATCTTAACGATAATCCCCCAGCCCCGGTCGTCGCGCCGGTGACGCAGATCACAGTATGTATCTCGATTCGTTAATAATTCTTGGATGGGTGTTGCTCGCGGGCAGCAGTGCCGGTTGCGCGTACCTGGCCTATGCGGGGTGGGTGACGCGGCGCTTCGCGGCGCGGGCGCAACAGCGTCCAGTACGCTCGCCGCCGGTCAGCGTGCTGAAGCCGCTCTGTGGCGAGGACCCGGAGCTCTACGAGAATCTCGCTTCCCTCTGCCGCCAGGACTACCCGGCCTGGCAGATTGTCTTCGGCGTCCAGGATGCCGCCGATCCCGCCATCGCCGTGGTGCGCCGGGTCATGGCCGAATTCCCTGCGGCCGAGCTGAAGCTGGTGATCGAGGCGGGACGTCGCGGCGGCAATCTCAAGGTTGCCAATCTGCAGAACATGGTGCCTGCGGCACGCCACGACGTCATCGTCATCGCGGACAGCGATATGAGGGTCTCGCCCGACTATCTCGCCACGGTGACCGCGCCGCTGCTCGATCCCGCGATCGGGCTCGTCACCTGCCTTTATCGCGGGGTGCCGACCGGCGGCTTTTGGTCGCGGCTGGCCGCCCTCCACATCAATCACGGATTTCTGCCTCAGGCGATGGTGGCCGACAGCCTGGGCGCGAGCGGCGGCTGCTTCGGCGCGACGCTGGCGCTGCGCCGCGACACGCTGGCGGCGATCGGCGGTCTGGCGGCGATCGCCGATCAACTCGCCGACGACCATGCGCTTGGCGCAGCGGTGCGCGGCCTCGGCCGCACCGTGGTGCTGTCGCCCTACCTCGTCGACAATGTCATTGCCGAGCCCAGCCTGGCGGCTCTCTTCCGTCACGAACTGCGCTGGGCCCGCACCATCCGCCTGGTCGCGCCGGCCGGCTTTCTCGGCTCGATCGTGACCCATCCCATGGCGCTGGCGCTCGGCGCGCTGGCGCTGGGGACACAGCCGATCGCGGCGCCGGTCCTGCTGCTGGCGGCGCTTTCCTGCCGCGCCCTCATGGTGCGGATGGTTGATCGCGCGCTCGGCCTGGTGCCGACGCCGCTCTGGTTGATGCCCGGTCGCGATCTGTTGTCGTTTGCGGTATTTGCCGCTAGTTTCTTCGCGCGCAAGGTCGCCTGGCGCGACCGGACGTTCCGCGTCGGGCGCGACGGACAGCTGATACTCGACGGAGACAGGCCGGCATGATGAAGACACTGTTCCTTCACCCGCCGTCATATGAGGGGTTCGACGGCGGCGCCGGCTCGCGCTATCAGGCGCGTCGCGAGATTCGCTCCTTTTGGTACCCGACCTGGCTCGCGCAGCCGGCGGCGCTGGTGCCGGGGAGCCGCCTCATCGACGCACCGCCGGCACGCATTCCGCTCGCCGACGTGCTGCCGCTGGCGCGCGACTACGATCTCGCCGTGTTGCACACCTCGACCCCTTCCTTCGCCTCCGATGTCAAGGTGGCCGAGGCGTTGCGCGACGTTAATCCCAAGCTCAAGGTCGGCTTCGTCGGCGCCCGCGTCGCGGTCCAGCCGGAGGAGAGCCTCAAGGCATCGACCGCCATCGATTTCGTCGCCCGCAACGAGTTCGATTTCACCGTCAAGGACGTCGCCGAAGGGGCGGATTTCGCCGCCATCGACGGACTCAGCTATCGCGACGCCGCCGGGCGCATCGTCCACAACCGCGAGCGGGCCGTCCTCGAGAACATGGACCAGCTGCCCTTCGTCACCGAGGTCTACAAGCGCGATCTCAAGATCGAGAATTATTTCATCGGCTACCTCAAGCATCCCTATCTGTCGCTCTATACCGGCCGCGGCTGCAAGTCGCGCTGCACCTTCTGCCTCTGGCCGCAGACCGTGGGCGGTCACCGCTATCGCGTGCGCAGCGTCGAGCACGTCATCGAGGAGATCCGGCTGGCGAAGCACTACTTCCCGCAGGTGAGGGAGTTCTTCTTCGACGACGATACCTTCACCGACAACCTGCCGCGCGCCGAGGCGATTGCGCGCGAGCTCGGCAAGCTCGGCGTCACCTGGTCCTGCAATGCCAAGGCGAACGTGCCACGCGACACGCTCAAGGTGCTGCGCGACAACGGGCTGCGCCTGCTGCTCGTCGGCTACGAGTCCGGCAATCAAAAGATCCTGCACAACATCAAGAAGGGGATGCTCGTCGACGTCGCGCGGCGCTTCACCAAGGATTGCCACGAGCTTGGCATCACCATCCACGGCACCTTCATCCTCGGTCTGCCTGGCGAGACCAAGGAGACGATCGAAGAGACCATCCGCTTCGCCAACGAGATCAATCCACACACCATCCAGGTCTCGCTGGCGGCGCCCTATCCGGGCACCTTCCTGCACAAGCAGGCGGTGGAAAATGGCTGGTTCGACGCCGAGCACGCCGATCTCGTCGACGAGCACGGCATCCAGATCGCGCCGCTCCACTACCCGCATCTCTCGCACGAGGAAATCTTCGACTCGGTGGAGCTGTTCTACAAGCGCTTCTACTTCCGCGCCGGCAAGATCGCCTCGATCGTCGGCGAAATGGTGAGAAGCCCCGAGATGATGGTGCGCCGGTTGCGCGAGGGCGTCGAGTTCTTCCAGTTCCTGCGCGAACGGGAGCTGGCGCACTGAAGCTGCGCCGGCGGCTCATCGTCTGCGCCGACGATTTCGGCCTCGACGATGCCGTCAATGTGGCGGTCGAGCGGGCGAGCCGCGAAGGCATCCTCACCTGCACCAGCCTGATGGTCGGCGCGCCGGCGGCGGCCGAGGCGGTCGCGTGCGCCCGGTGCCTGCCGCGGCTTCGGGTCGGGCTCCACGTCAATCTGGTCGACGGCGCGCCGGTGCTGCCGCCGGAAGCGGTGCCGGACCTCGTCGACGGGCGCGGCCAGTTCGATACCAACATGTTCCGCGCAGGCTGCCGCTTTTTCTTCGCGCCGCGCGCGCGGCGGCAGCTCGCCGCTGAAATTCGCGCGCAGTTCGCCGCGTTCCACGCCACCGGACTCGAGCTCGACCACGTCAATGCTCATCGCCACATGCATGTCCATCCGACGGTGGCGGGACTGATCCTGCGCATCGGCCGGGAATTCGGCGCGCGCGCGATGCGGGTGCCCGACGAGCCGCATGCGTTGCTGAACCATGTCGCCGCCGCGGAGGGGAGCCGCGTGCGCCGGCCGCTTTATCGGCCCTGGATCGCCATGCTGCGCCGCCGGCTGCGCCGCGCCGGCATCGCGGTCAACGACCATCTGCTCGGTCTTGCCTGGACCGGGAGCATGACGGAAGAGCGCATGCTGCGCCTCGTCTCGGCGCTGCCACCCGGCGTCAGCGAACTCTATTGCCATCCGGCCGCGACGCAGACCCCGCGGCTTCTCGCCACCATGCCGCGCTACCGCCAGACCGAAGAGCTGGCGGCGCTGCTGAGCCCGCGCCTGCGCGCCGCGATCGAGCGCGACGGCATCGAACTCGTCAGCTACGCCGATCTTGCGCCGGGCTGACGCTCACCGTGCGGGCGGTTCTCGTGCCGGCCCGAGCAGCGCCGGCAGGACGAAGAAGGTGCACAGCAGCGTGTAGAACAGGGCGACGGTGAGCAGCTTGCCCATCTCAGAGGTGCCGGGATCGTTCGACAGAGCGAGGCTGCCGAAAGCGGTGCCGGTGGTGAGTGCGCTGAACAGGATGGCGCGCGCGGTGCTCGACTGCAGCGGCTCGCCGTGACCGGTGCGCCAGCGCATGACGAAATAGATGTCGAAAGCGACGCCGACGCCGAGCAGCAGAGGCAAGGCGATGATGTTGGCGAAATTGATCGGCAGCCCGGCGAGGACGCTCGTCGCCATGGTCAAGAGGCCCGCGAGCAGCAGCGGTGCCAGCACCATCACCACATGCCAGACCCGCCGCAGCACCAGCGCCAGCAGCGTCGAGATGGCCGCGACCGCGATGAGTCCGGCAACGAGGAACGCATTGGTGACCGTGCGTGCCGATTCCTGGATCGTCACCGGGGTGCCGGTGGCATCGGGTGCGATCTGCTGGACGGCGGTGGTAAACCGGCGCAGCACCCGGTTCTCGCGGGCGTCGCCCTTCGGGAAGACCTCGATCCTCGCCTGCCCGTCCGGAGCGATCCAGTCGCGCTTCAACGACTCCGGCAGGCTCGCCAGGGTGACCGGCTCCGGCTGCAACGAGAGCCGTAGCTCGTTGAGACGCTGTTCGATGCCGGGTGCGAGGTTGGCGCGCAATGCCGGCAGCACGGCTGCGCCGCGGGCCATCACCTGCTCGAGCGCCTTGGCGAGCGCCGCGGCGCCGGCGCTGCCGCGCTCCGCAGCCTGCTTCATGTCCGCCGCGCACCGCGCGATCGTCGCCAGCACCTCCGCATCGGAGGGTGGCGGCTTCACCTGCGCCGGCGTCAAGGTCGGGCCGAGAAGCTGCGCCGCGTCGCTTATAATGGCGATCTTTGCCTCTTGGTCCTCAGGGACATAGCTCGCCGCGGTGACAACCTGCGCGACCTCCGGCAGCTTTTCGAGCCTTGCCGCGAGCGCCGCAGCGTCGGCAACGGACGGCGAGAGGATGTCGATGGTGTAGGGGGTCGTCGACGGGTTCGACATCAGGTCGAACAGAGTCGATACCGCCTCCTGCTTCGGGTTCTGCAAATGCAGCGGGTTGAAGTCGAAGCTCAGCCGCGGCATCAGGGCCATGCAGCCCAACGCGAGGAGAACCGAAGCGACCAGAACCGGCCTGCGGTGGCGCAGCAGGAAGCGGTCGACCGGCGCAGCGCGGGCGAACCCGACCGGGCGCTGCTCGCCCTTCGGCCGGAGGATGGTGAGCAGCGCCGGCAGCAGGCTCAGATTCAGCACAAGCGCGAGCAGCATGCCGACCCCGGCGATGAGCCCGAGGTCGGAGACCCCGGTGTAGTTGGTCGGCACGAAGGAAAAGAACCCTACCGAGGCGGCGAGCGCCGCGACGGTGAGCGGTCCGCCAATGCCGCGCGCCGTCGCCCGCAGTGCTTCCGGGAAATTGTCGGCATGGAACCGCTCGTCGCGATAGCGCACGCTGAATTGGATGCCGAAATCCACGGCGATGCCCACGAAGAGAACGGCGAAGGCGACCGAGATCGGGTTGAGCGGACCGACTGCGCCGACGGCGAATACGCCGCAGGCGACGAGGCCGACGATCAGCGTGGTGATGATGGCGGCGAAGAGCCGCAATGAGCGGAGCGCCAGCATCAGCCAGAGGCAGAGCAGCCCGACCGAGAGCGAGGTGGAAAACCACGCTCCATTGCTCAACGTCGAGAACTGGGCGTCCGAGAGTGCGACCGGTCCGGTGATTCGCACGCGGACGCCGTTCTCCGGCGTCAGTCCGAGCTGCTGCGCGGCTTCATGGACCGCCTCGGTCGCCCGCTCGCCCGGCTGGACGGCGCTGTACTGGAGCCTGGGTTGCGTCAGGATGAATCGGCGCAACTCGAGCGGCTCGGGCTTGCGGCCGGTCATCATTGCCTGCCACGAAATGGGCGAGTGCTTGCTGGCGAGTGCCGCTTCGGTCGCCTTGGCCACCGTCGCGAGAGGCGCGTCGATGGCCTTGGCACCTGACTCGTCGTGGATCAGCCCTTGCGCCGCGAGGTCGAGCGCGTCGAAGACGCCGCGCAGGCTCGGATCGGCGGCCAGCGTGCCGATCAATGGCTGCGCCGCGATGATCTGATCGGCGAAATCCTGCACCTCCTGCTTGGACAGGAAGAGAAGCCCGTTCTTCTGGAAGTAAGAGCCGCTCTCCGGCCGCCGAACCGTACGGAACAGGTCCTTTTCGGCCGCAAGCCGCTTGGCCAGCGCCGCGCTCGCATCGCCGGCCTGGTCGGCGGTGGCGGCGTCGATCACCACCAGCAGCAGATCGGCATTCTGGGGAAAGGCGGTGTCGAGCGCCTTCTCGCGCTGGCGCCAGGGCAGGTTGGGATTGATCAGCTTGTCGACGTCGGTGTCGATACTGATGTGCTTGGCCGCATAATAGCCACCGCCGATCGCCAGCAGCAGCACGACGACTGTGATGGCGGCGGCATTGCGCCGGCTGAACTCGACGAGGGTCGCGATGACGCCCAGCATAGCGTCTTCAGGCCTTGTGCCGGCTTGACGGCATCACCGGGCCGCGAGCGGCGGCGCGCTGCGCGGATGGGATGGTGCTGGGGGCCGCGGGCAAGGACCGAAGCGCCGTTGCGGCGGGGTGTGGCGCAGCGGCGCGCTCACGCGAGGCGGAGGGCTGCATGACACCTCTTTATCGAGGACCGGCTCGCGAGGCGCAAGCCCTTCCGAGGATCGGCTATGCAACCTGCCGTCCCGCCGTCGATTGACGCCACTGGATCCGGCCGATAGCCTCGTCGAAATGCGGCCGAGCAAAGCGGCATGAAAGTCACCGTCTTCGGCGCCGGCGCTATTGGCGGGTACATCGCGGCGAAGCTCGCGATGGCCGGCCATGAAGTGGCGGTGGTGGCGCGCGGACCGCATCTCAAGGCGATCGCGGCTGAGGGACTCCGGCTCGAGGAGCGCGGCGAGACGCGCGTGCTCAGGCTGCCCGCCACCGACCGTGCGGAGGAGCTCGGCCGGCAAGAGCTGGTGGTGATCGCCACGAAGGCGCATGCGATGCCGGGGGCGGCACCGGCGATTGCTTCGCTGCTCGGTCCCGAGACGGTGCTGCTACCGGCGCAGAATGGGATACCGTGGTGGTTTCCCTACCGCGCCGGGCCGCCGCTCGAGGGCTCGCGGATCGTCGCGGTCGATCCCGATGGCAGCGTCGCGCACCATCTCGCTGCCGCGGGCGTCGTCGGCTGCGTCGTCTACATGGCGGCTGCCGTGCCGGAACCCGGGCTCGTCCGCCGCTTCGGCGGCAATCTGCTGATCCTGGGCGAGCCCGACGGCACGAACTCGCCGCGGCTCCGGCGCGTTGCCGAGGTGCTGGGCGCTGCCGGCATCAAGGTGGAGACCACCCCCCGCATCCGCGATGCGGTCTGGATGAAGCTCTGGGGCAACGTCGCGTTCAATCCGGTGAGCGTGCTTACCGGGGCCAAGATGGCTCGCCTCGCCGAGGATCCGGGCGTGCGCGCCGTGCTGCGCGGCGCCATGCTCGAATGCCAGGCCGTCGCCGAGCGGCTCGGCACGCGCTTCGACCGCGACGTCGAGGCGCGCATCGAGGAGGCGCGTGTCATCGGCGACTTCAAGACCTCTATGTTGCAGGATTTCGAGGCGGGGCGCCCGGTGGAGATCGACGCTTTGGTCGGCGCGGTGGTCGAACTCGGCTGCCGGGTCGAGGTGAAGACACCGATGCTCGAGTCGATCGGCGCGCTGACCCGCATGCGCGCGGCGGGCTAGAGCTCAGGCCGATCCGTAGACCGGGCGGATGCCGCTTGCGGGACGCAGCGCACGGTTTCGCGATAGAGGATATAGAGGCCGCTGGCGGCGACGACGCCACCCCCGCCCAGCAGCGCCCAGCCGGGCACATCCCCCCAGATCAGGTAGCCCAATCCCAGCGACCAGATCATCGAAAGATAGCTGAAGGGCGCGGCGACGGCCGCCGGGGCGAAGCGGAAGGCCTGGGTCCACCAGAACTGGCCGATGCCGGAGCAAAGGCCGGTGGCCGCCATCAGCAGCGCGTCGGTAAGGGCGGGCGCGGTCCAGGCGTAAGGCAGCAGGATCGCGCTCAGCGCGGTGGTGACGAGCGCCTGGTAGGCGACGAGCGTCGGGCTCGCCTCGGTCAGCGTCATTCTGCGCACGGCGATGGTGACATTGGCGCCGATCGCCGCGCTGGCCAATGCCATGAGGGCACCGGTCGAGGCAAGCCCGCCACCGAACCCGCCGCCGGAGCGGACCATCAGCAGCACGCCGCCGAATCCGACCAGCACCGCCGCCCAGCGATGGCGGCCGACCCGCTCCCCGAGCAGCGGGATTGACAGAATGGTGAGGAAAAGCGGCGCCGAGAAGGTGATCGCCACCGCATCGGCGAGCGGCATCAGCCCGAACGCGGCGAAGATGCACATCATCGAGATGAACTGCAGGACGCCGCGGCCGACATGCTCCCCGAGGCGGCCGGTGCGCAGCAGTCGCGCGCCGCCGCCGGCGAAGACCAGGCCCAGTGCCGGGAAGAGCGAGAACGCACAGCGGAAGAAGACCACTTCCTCCAGCGGGTAGCGCGCCGCCTCCCATTTGACGAGCGCGTTGATCATCGAGAAGACGAAGACCGAGGCCAGCATATAGAAGATGCCGGCGCGGACCTCCTCGCGGCTCGGGACCGGCATGACGAAGCGCCGCGCCGGGCCGGGAGAGGGCGCTCGCCATCGGACTTGGGCAGGGCGTGCCGGCATGGCGACGGGTTTCTACGCCGGCGGCACTTGAAACGGAGTTAACGCCGTGTCGGGAGACTGTTATCTCCAGCCGCAGCGGCCTCTGAAACCTTTGGTTCGCCCGAGCGTTGACGCGTCGGTTGCCCGCGCCCGGCTCCCGTATCGAACAAAGAGGATGAATGGCGTCCCGTACCAGCTGGAAAGGCCTTCTCGTCCTTGGCCGCATGGGGTGCGCGGTGCGGCTCCAGGCCGCCGCCGCCCGGACCGACCGGCTGGGCTTCCAGGCGCTCAACCGGGCGACCCTCAACCGCCTGCAAATGCGGCCGCATGACCCGCAGACCGGCAAGGAGGTGACGCGCGAAGCGGTGGTGCGCGGCTACGAGGTCGAGCCCGGGCGCTTCGTGCCGCTCGAGGAGCGAGAACTGGTCGAGATCGAGATCGACTCCTCGCGTACGCTACGCATCGAGCGCTTCGTCGAGCGCGACGCCATAGACCGCGCCTATGTCGATGCCCCCTATTTCCTGATGCCGGACGGGCGCGCTCCCGACCCGGCCTATGCCGTGCTGCGCGAAGCGATGCGCCGCCGCGGCCTCGCCGCCATCAGCCGGCTCGTCCTGGGGGCGCGCGAGCGCGCCGTGGTCATCGAGCCGCGCGGGAGGGTCATGCTGCTGACCAGCCTGCGCGCGGCGCATGAGGTGCGGGGCGAGGAAGCGGCCGGCGAGAGCGAGGATTCAGCGCCCAGCGAGGCGATGATCGAGCTTGCCGAACGGATCATCGCGCGGCTCGCCGGGAGCTTCGATCCGCGGCGCGACTTCCGCGATCGCTACCAGGAGGCGCTCTTCCATTTCGTACAGTCGAAGCGTCGCGGCGAAAAGCCGGCATTGCCGGCGCTCGCGCCGCCGAGCGTGGTCGGCGATTTGCAGGAAGCGCTCGAGAGCAGCCTGGCCGAGCTCTCCGCGCCGCTGCCGCGCGGCTCGGCGAAGGCCGGGCTACCCACGCACTGAGCGACGCTCCCGGTCAGACCACCGCTTTGCGGCAATAGAACGCTTCTGCATATCCCGACAGCGCGTTGCAGCCGATGCCGCGCAGGCGCAGCAAGGCGAAGAACGTCTCCTCGGTGAACCAGGAAGCGCGTGTCCGTTGGCTCGGAAAATGCTCCAGCAGCCCCGCGACCTTGCGCCGGCAATGCTCGGCGCCGAGCGGCACGAACAGGTTGGGATTGCCAAGATCGCCGTCGTATTTCGGGATCTCGTATTCCCAGACGAGATGGTCGCGAAAGGTGTTGTAAGTGAGTTCGGCGACCAGCCGGTGGTCCTGGTGCAGGTCGTCCCGGCAATGCGTCAGCACAAGCGACGGGCGATACTGCCGCTTGAGCCGCTCGAACTCCTCTTTGAGGGCGGCGTGTTGGGAGGGAAAGAACCCGTCGCGGAAGTCGCGGATCTCGATTTCGACCTCGGCGAGGCCGCCGAGGAACCAGCGCGCCGCCGCAGCGGCCTCCTGCCGGCGGTGCTCGTCGCCGCTGAACACCAGCCAGCGAACGCTCATGTTCTTGTGCTCGGCGGCGAGCCGCAGGATCGTGCCGCCGCAGCCGATCTCGATATCGTCCGGATGGGCACCGAGGCAGAGCAGGCGGAGCGGCTCCTGCGCCCCGGCGAAAGCGAGGCTGAGCACGGCCGCCTCAGCTCCCGGCGCGCACGTGCCAGGCCGCTGTGGGCGCGCGTTCCGCCGGCTTTGAAGAGGCGGAAAGGCGCGGTGCCTCGGCCGGCTCGCGACGCCACACCTCCCAGGGCGCGCGGCCTTTCGTGTAGAGGCTTTCGAGCGCTTGCAGGTCCTTGAAGGTATCGACGCAGCGCCAGAATCCCTCATAGGGGCGCGTGGCCAGCCGGCCTTCGCCGATGAGCCGCTGGAACGGCTCGACCACGAGTTCGTCTCCCGCCTGCATGTAGTCGAAGATCTCGCGGCGAAGCGCGAAAAATCCGCCGTTGATCCAGGCATTGGCGCTCATGACGTCGTCGATCGACGTGACGATCCCGTCCTCCCGGCGCGAGACGAAATGGAAGCTGTTGTTGGGGCGGACGCTGAGGAACGTCGCGACATGATTGCTGCGCCGGAAGTCCTCAATCATCGGCGGCAGAGTGAAATCGGTGAGTCCGTCGCTGTAATTGGCGAGGAAGATCTCCTCGTCGCGCACGAAAGGCTGCACCGCCATCAGCCGCTCGCCGATATTGGCGTTGATGCCGGTATCGACGAAGGTGATGCTCCAGTCCTCGATGTCTTTCTGCAGCAGGTCTATGTGCCGGCCGCCCTGGGACAGGACGAAATCGTTGGAGCGGCATTCGTTGTAGTTGAGGAAATAGTCCTTGATGACGTCGCCCTTGTAGCCGAGACAGAGGATGAAATCGCGATGACCGAAATGCGCGTAGTACTTCATCACCCACCAGATCAGCGGCCGATAGCCGATCTGCACCATCGGCTTCGGGATCGTGTCGGAATAGTCGCGCAGCCGCATACCGAGGCCGCCGCAAAACAACACCACCCGCATGACTACCTCGCTTGCCTTGCCACAGGCCTACGCATCACGCGTAAACGGTCGTCTCCGGGATGGGCACGACGAACTTGCCGCCCCACTCGCGGATGAAGGCCATCTGCGCCATGATCTCGTCCTTCAGGTTCCACGGCAGGATCAGCAGATAGTCCGGGCGCGTCTCGGCGATGCGCTCGGGCGGCAGCACCGGAATGTGCGTCCCGGGCAGATACCTGCCGTGCTTGTAGGGATTGCGGTCGACGGTGTAGTCGACGAAATCGGCGCGGATGCCGCAGTAGTTGAGCAGCGTGTTGCCCTTCCCAGGCGCGCCGTAGCCGACGATCCGCTTGCCGGCGCGCTTGGCGTCGATCAGGAAATCGAGGAGGCCGCGCTTGGTCTCGCGTACCCGCTCCTCGAAGGCGGCATAGGTCGAAAGCTCGCGCAAGCCGGCGCGGTGCTCGCGCTCGACGAGCGCGGCAACCGAGGGCAGCGTCGGCTGCGCCGCATTGTCGGCGTGACAGACATAGAGCCTGAGCGATCCGCCATGGGTCCACAGCTCCTCGACGTCGAACACCCTGAGACCCTGCGCGGTGAGAATGCGCTCGGCCGTCATCAGCGAGAAATACGAGAAATGCTCGTGATAGATCGTGTCGAACTGATTGCCTTCGATCAGCCGGAGCAGATGCGGGAATTCGAAGGTCGCGACGCCGCGCGGCTTCAAGATGGTGGGCACGCCGGCGAGGAAGCCGTTGATGTCGGGCACCTGCGCCAGCACGTTGTTGCCGATGACGAGGTCGGCGAGCGTGCCGGCGCGCGCGAGCTCGCCCGCCAGCTCGCGATCGAAGAAGCGCGCGAGTGTGCGTACCCCCTTCGCCTCGGCCGCCTCGGCGACGTTCTCGGCGGGATCGATACCCAGCACCTCGTAGCCCTTGGCGACGAAGAATTGCAGCAGGTAGCCGTCATTGCTCGCCAGCTCGACGATCCGGCTGCCGTGGCCCAAGCGGAAGCGCTCCGCGGCCATCTCGCAGTACTGCCGGGCGTGGTCCAGCCAGGCGCGGGAGAAGGAGGAGAAATAGGCGTACTCCCGAAAGATGTGCTCCGGGGCGACGTATTCCTGTACCTGCGCCAGGAGGCACTCGCCGCAGACCATCACCTTGAGCGGGTAGAACGGCTCCATCCGGTCGAGCTCGTCGGCCGCCAGAAAGCTCTCGCAGAGCGGCGACATGCCGAGATCGACGAAATCATGCAGCGCGCCGCCACAGAAGCGGCAGCCGGCAGGCGTGCGGGCGGCGGTCGGAGACATCGATGCGTCGGCGTTCGGTTCGGGTGGGGAGGTGGGGGCGGCTTCGAGCGGTCCGGCGGCCCCGCCTTTCTCGCGGAACGGGACGACGAGCGGCAGATCGAGCGCCATTCATTTCCTTTCCAGGGAGAGCCGCAACGGGCCCGGGAGCGTCGCGCGGAAGGGAACGCCCTTGTCCACAGATTGTTCCGCGGGAGGGGAAATTTCGCCGTCCGCGGGAGAAGCGGGGAGGGCGCCCCCTGCGGTTTTCCGGTTGCCTGCCGCGGCCGCGCGTAGTCTCCTCCAACTCCCGCCACCGAGCCGCCTGAGGATCTTCGATGTCCACCCCGTCCGCCGTTCCTACTGTTGCCAGCCTTGCCGCGGCACTCGCCTCCGGCAAAACCACGAGCCGCGAGCTTGTCGAGGCGGCGCTCGACCGGATCGCTGATCCGGCGGGCGAGGGGCGGCGCTGCTTCCTGCGCGTCTATGCCGAGAACGCCCGCGCCGCTGCCGATGCGCAGGATCGGTTGCGCAACGCCGGATACGTGGCCTCGCCGCTTGCCGGATTGCCGGTATCGATCAAGGACCTCTTCGACGTCGCCGGGGAACGCACCCTGGCGGGATCGCGCGCGCTCGACGATGCGCCGCCGGCGGCTGCCGACGCGCCGATCGTGGCCCGGCTGCGCGCCGCGGGCGCTGTTCTCGTCGGCCGCACCAATATGACCGAATTTGCCTTCTCCGGCGTCGGCATCAATCCGCATTACGGCACGCCGGGAAACCCCTTTGATCGCAAGCGGATACCGGGCGGGTCGTCGTCGGGTGCGCCGGTTTCGATCACGGATGGGATGTCCGTCGTAGCGATCGGCACCGATACCGGCGGCTCGGTGCGCATTCCGGCGGCATTCTGCGGCACGGTGGGCTTCAAGCCGACGCAGCGCCGCGTGCCGCGCGACGGGGCAACACCGCTCTCGACCACGCTCGATTCGGTCGGGCCGCTCGGGCGTAGCGTCGCATGCTGCGCGGTGACCGACGCGGTCATGGCCGGTGAGCCCGCCGTCGCGCCGCCTGCGGCCGCTATCGCCGGGATGAGACTGGGCCTCCCACGCACCCTGGTGCTGGACGGTCTCGATGCCGAGGTGGCCGCCGCCTTCGAGCGCGCCTGCTCCGCGCTCTCGCGTGCCGGTGCGCGCATCGTCGAACTGCCGCTCGCCGAACTTGCCGACTATCCGTCGATCAATGCAAAGGGCGGCTTCTCGCCGCCGGAGGCCTATGCCTGGCACGAGCGACTGCTGGCGCGCCGCGGCCAGGATTACGATGCACGCGTGCGGCTACGCATCGAGCGCGGGCGCTCGATGAGCGCCGCTGAATATGTGACGCTTAGCCGCCGCCGTGGTGAATTCATCGCTGCAGTGGCGCAGCGGACGGCGGATCTCGATGCGCTCATCATGCCGACGCTGCCGCTCGTCGCGCCCGAAATCGCCGCCTTCGAGCGCGAGGAAGAGTTCTGGCGGCTCAACGGGCGCATTCTCCGCAACACCGCCATCGTCAATTTCCTCGATGGCTGCGCGCTGACCCTGCCGATCCAGCGGCCGGGCAGCGCGCCGGTGGGGCTGATGCTGGTCGGAAGCCAGAACGCCGACCGCCGATTGCTCGCGCTGGGATCAGCCGTCGAAGCGGTGATCGAGCGCGAGCGCCAAAGCTAGGGCGCGGCGAACCGCGCGGTGGCCGAAGCCCCCGCGCGGTCCTTGCTCGCAGTCGGGATTACCTGAGCTCGCAGTCGGGATTACTTGCTGCCGCCGGCACCGCTCGCGCCGCCGGCCCCTGTGCCCGCGCCGCCAGCTGCGCCTGCGCCTCCCCCACCGGTACCACCCGCACCGGCACCGCCCGCGGCGCCACCCGTCCCGGTACCGCCCGCGTCGCCGCCCGGCGATTGCGGCGCCATGGTGCTGCCGCTGCCCTCTGTGGAGTTCGCGCCTGGCGTGGTGGAATTGGCGCCTGGCGTGGTCGAGCTCGAGCCCGTCGAGTTGCTGGGCGGGGCCATGGTCGTTCCGCTTTCGCCCTGGCCGTTGGTCGTCGATTGTTGAGCCAACGCCGTGCCGCCGGCGAGAAGGGCTAGAATCGCTGCGACCGGGAGAACTGACTTCATGGGGTTCCTTCCTCCGAGGATGCTGTCCACCCTCGGCCAACAGGGTCGGGAGCGGTAGCGCTCCCGACGAAACCCCCGCGCGCCGGCTTCGCGCGGCGCTCTACTGCGCGGCCCTGCGCCGTCAGATGGAAGGTTGCCTTCAGCCGACGCTTCCGCCGTCCAGCATCGAGGAGCCGCGCCGCAGGCTGCGCTGCAGAGTGGCCAGCACTTCGGGGAGCTTGCCGCCGGCGAGACGCTGTCGGCCGCTTAGCACCGCGAACTCGCCCAGGCGGCCGCCGCCCGAGGCGGTTTTGACGACGGTATAGAGGGCGCTCTCGTGGGTGTGGCGGAAGACCGAGAACAGCGCGGCGCCCTCGCGCTGATCGATCGCATAATCCCGCCATTCGCCGCGTGCGACCTGGCGGCTGTAGAGCGACAGCAGCTGCTTGAGCTCGGGGCGTGTGAAGAAGACTGTCTTGTGTCCGCGCCGGTAATCGTTCAGACGAAAGAGTGTCGCCATCGGCCGCCGCGGAAGAAGCTCGTCATGGGATCGCCACAATAAGCAGTTTTCCTCATTTCAGGGCGCAGGTCCAGCAGCAAACCCGGGCGTCCCGGTTTGCCTCCCCGTGGCCGAAACGCTATGGTGGCGCCCGCCCGGCGCGGGTTGGAGCAGTTTGTGAGCGACATTTTCCATGAAATCGACGAGGAGCTGAGGCGGGAAAATTTCGCCAAGCTCTGGACGCGCTACGGTAAGTACGTGATCGTTGCCGCGATCGTGCTCGTGCTCGCCACGGCGGGGGTCGTCCAGTGGCGCCGCTATCAGCAGAGCCAGCGCGAGGCCGAAGGCGCGCGCTACCTGACCGCACTCGATCTGGCGCGCCAGGGCAAGGACAAGGACGCGGCTGACGCCTTCTCGATCATCGCCCGACAGGCGGGCGGCGGCCACGCCATCTTGGCGCGTTTCGAGGAAGCGGCGCTCAAAGCACGTGCCGGCGACATCCCCGGCGCGGTCGCGCTCTATAGGGCGCTGGCGGCGGACGGCTCGGTCGATGGCATGTATCGCGACGTGGCGAAGCTGCTGGCCGCCGAGTACGAGCTCAAGAGCGGTGACCCCAAGGCGATCATCGAGCAGATTGCGCCGCTGACGTCGACGACAAGCCCATGGCACCCGACCGCCCTGGAACTCACCGCGCTTGCCGAACTCAAGAGCGGCGACAAGGCCGCGGCGCGGGCGACCTATCAGCGCGTGGCCGACGATCTGGCGGCGCCGCAGGATCTGCGCGCGCGGGCGGCCGAGATGGTCGCGGCGCTCGCGGAGTGAAGCCTTGACTGCGGTTCGGGTTCTGGCGCGTCTCACCGCCGCGGGGCTGCTGCTGACGGTCGCCGGGTGCAGCTGGTTCAGCGACATTTTCGCCGATACTGCTAAAGAGAAGCTCAAGGGCGAGCGTGTCTCGGTGCTCACGCTCGACCGGACGCTCGAGCCGGATCCGGCCCTCCTCAAGCTTCCGGTAAGCCTGCCGAAGCCGGTGCTCAACGCCGACTGGCCGCAGTCCGGCGGATACCCCACGCATGCGATGCAGCACCTGGCGCTCGACGGCCCGCTCCATCGCGAATGGCGAACGAGCATCGGCGCCGGCCAATCGCGCTATGGCGCCGTGCTGTCGCAGCCGGTGGTCGAGGCCGGGCGCATCTTTGCGCTCGACGCGCAGGACGTGGTGATGGCGCTCGATGCAAAGACCGGAAGCGAGTTGTGGCGCAACGACGTGAAGCCGGATAGCGCTCTCGCGCACGCCTATGGCGGCGGCATCGCCGCCGCGGGTGACCGGATCTACGTCACCACCGGCTATGCGCAGGTGCTGGCGCTCGATGCCGCCACCGGCCGAGAGATCTGGCGCCAGCAGGTCAGCGCGCCGATGCGCGGTGCGCCGACCGTGGCCGATGGGCGCGTTTTCGCCGTGACCGTCGAGAACGAGCTCGACGTGCTGTCGGCCGACGACGGCCATCGGCTGTGGACGCATAACGGGCTGCCGGAGACTGCCGGGCTGCTCGGTGCAGCGAGCCCCGCGGTCGAGGGCGACATCGTCGTCGTGCCATACAGCTCCGGCGAGCTCTACGCGCTGCGCGCCGAGAACGGCCGCCCGCTCTGGACCGACAATCTGGCCACTGCACGGCCACTCGGCGCGCTCTCGACTCTCGCCGATATCCGCGGCCGCCCGGTGATCGATCGCGGCCGCGTCTACGCCGTGAGCCATGCCGGGCTTGTGGTGGCGATCGATCTGCGCACCGGTGACCGCGTCTGGGAGCAGGAGGTCGGCGGCACGCATGGGCCTTGGGTGGCCGGCGACTTTCTCTATCTTCTCGCCAACGACTACGACCTGCTCTGCCTCATGCGCTCGGACGGACGCGTGCGCTGGTCGATCGAGTTGCCGCGTTACGCGGATCCGGATAAGCGCGTCGATCCCGTGCGCTGGGCCGGTCCCGTGCTGGCCGGCGACCGGCTCATCGTCGTTTCCTCGAACGGCGACGCGATCTCGGTCTCGCCCTATACCGGCAAGGCGCTTGGCCACGTCGAGTTCCCCGATGGCGTCTTCCTCGATCCCGTGGTCGCCAATGACGTGCTCTATGTGCTGACCGACGAGGCCGATCTCATCGCGCTCAAGTGAGCGCGCCGGAGGGGCGATGGGATTGACGGTCACCATCATCGGACGGCCCAATGTCGGCAAATCGACGCTGTTCAACCGCCTCGTCGGTCATCGCCTGGCGCTGGTCGACGACACGCCGGGCGTGACGCGCGACCGGCGCGAGGGCGAGGCGGCGCTGGGCGATCTGCGCTTTCGCGTCATCGACACGGCGGGGCTCGATGAGGCTGCATCCGGCAGCCTCGGCGCTCGCATGCAGGAGCAGACGGCGCGCGCCCTAGCCGGTGCCGACGTTGCGCTCTTCCTCATCGATGCGCGGACAGGGGTGACGCCGCTCGATCGGCATTTCGCCGATGGGCTGCGGCGCGGCAAAGCGCCGGTCGTCCTGGTCGCAAACAAAGCCGAGGGGCGGGCGGGCGAAAGCGGGCTGCTCGATGCCTTCGAGCTCGGCCTGGGCGAGCCGGTCGCGATCTCGGCCGAGCATGGCGAAGGCATGGCCGAGCTCTTCGCAGCGCTCAGTCCCTTCGCCGCGGCGCCGGAGACAGCGGTGAGCGAAGGGCCGGGCGAAGCCGGGGAGGACCGGCCGCTGCAGCTCGCCATCATCGGCCGGCCCAATGTCGGCAAGTCGACGCTGGTCAACCGCCTGCTCGGCGAGGAGCGGGTGCTCACCGGGCCCGAGGCGGGAATCACACGCGACGCGATCGCCACGCTCTGGCAATGGCGCGGACGCAAGGTGCGGCTCATCGATACGGCGGGTTTGCGGCGGCGGCCGAAAGTGGAGGAGAAGCTCGAGAAGCTCTCTGTGGCCGAAACACTGCGCGCGATCCGCTTCGCCGAAGTCGTGGTGCTGGTGCTCGACGCGATGCAAGGGCTCGAGAAGCAGGACCTGACCATCGCCGAGATGGTCGAGGAGGAGGGCCGTGCGCTCGTGCTCGCGGTCAACAAATGGGATCTGGTCGAAGATCGGCAGGCAGCGCTGCGCCGCGTCAAGGACCGGCTCGAAACCTCGTTGCCGCAGCTTCAGGGCGTGCGCCTCGTGACGCTTTCGGCGCTGAGCGGCGCCGGCCTCGCCAGGCTGATGCCGGCGGTGATCGAAACGCATGAAGCGTGGAACCGCCGCATATCGACGCCGCGGCTCAATCGCTGGCTCGTCCGGGTGCAGGATCGCCATCCGCCGCCGCTGGTCTCCGGCCGCCGCCTCAAGCTGCGTTATATGGCGCAAGCGAATATCCGCCCGCCGACCTTCGCGCTCTTCGCCTCCAAGCCCGGCGATCTGCCGGAAACCTATCGGCGCTACCTCGTCAACCTGCTGCGCGAGGATTTCGATCTGCCGGGCGTGCCGATCCGCATGATGCTGCGCAAGGGCAAGAACCCGTTCGCGGGGGAGTAGGTTTTAGTCGCGGCGCTTGCCGGCAAGCGCGCGGCGCAGCGCCTGCAGCTCCTCGAAGCGCTTCGTCACGTCACGCAGGATCGCCGCCATGCCCAGAACGCCGCCAGCCGGCGACGGGAAGGGCAGAATCGTGAACTCGATCGACACGCGCGTGCCGTCCTTGCGCAGCCCAGGCACGGCAAGCATCTCGCCCGCTGCATAGCGCGACCGGCCGGTCTCCATCACCTGTCGCCAGCCCTTCCAGTGCCGGTCGCGCAGCTTCTCCGGAATGATGATGTCGAGCGAACGGCCGACCGCTTCCGCCGCGCTCCAGCCGAACATCTGCTGCGCGCCCTTGTTCCAGAAGCGAATCAAGCCCTCGGCGTCGGCGAAGACGATCGCATCCGGAGCCTGCTCAGCGAGCGTGCGGCAGAACTCATCGAAGTCGAATTCCATGAGCGTGCTCCTGGGAGCTGTCTAGGCGTGGACGATCTCACCGTGCAGCGCGCACTCGGCGGACGCCAGCGCGACGAAGGGCTCGACCACGTCCTCTGGCGTCCTGAGCTGCGATCGGTCTTCGCCGGGAAAGCCCTGCAGGCGAAGCCTGGTGGCGACCACGCCGGGATCGACGAGGTTCACCCGGAGCTTGGTCTTGGCGACCTCTCCGGCATAAATCCGCACCATCGTTTCGAGCGCAGCCTTGCTGGCGGCATAGGCGCCCCAATAGGGCGTCGCGTCGCGCGCCGCGGCGCACGTCGTGAAGATGGCCCGGCCGGACTCCGACAGACGGAGCAGCGGGTCGAGCGAGCGGATGAGGCGCCAATTCGCCGTCAGATTCGTGTCGATCACCTCGGCCCAGATCTTCGGGGTGAAATGGCCCATGGGCGACAGCGTGCCGAGCACGCCGGCATTGGCGACCAGCACGTCGAGCCGGCCGAAGCGCTGGTAGAGTGAGGCACCCATCTGATCGAGCTTGTCGAAATCGCGCAGATCGAGCGGCACCAGCGTGGCGGTGCCACCGCCCGCGCGGATTTCGTCGTCGAGCTCCTCGAGCCCGCCCACCGTGCGCGCAAGCAGGATCACATGCGCGCCCTCGGCGGCGAAACGCCTGGCCACCGCGGCGCCAATGCCGCGCGACGCGCCGGTGACGAGCGCCAGGCGGCCCGCGAGACGGCCGGAGGGTTCAGACATACCGGCGCGACCGGCGAGGCAGGCCGCTCATGCGAGCCTCGTTCACGCCGTCTCGGCGAGCAGCGAGAGCTGGGTGGACACCTTGCCGGCGTCGTGGTCTACGAGCGCGATCGGGTAGTCGCCGGTGAAACAGGCATCGCAGAAGCGCGGCGCGGCGGGGTCGCGCTTCACTTCGCCCATCGCGCGATAGAGCCCCTCGATGGAGATGAAGGCGAGAGTGTCCGCGCCGATGAAGCGCGCCATCTCGCGCACGTCCATGCGCGAGGCGAGCAGCTTCTCGCGCTCGGGCGTGGCGATGCCGTAGAAGCAGGAATGACTGGTGGGCGGGCTCGAGATGCGCATATGCACCTCGCGCGCTCCGGCTTGCCGGACCATCTCGACGATCTTGGTCGAGGTGGTGCCGCGCACGATGGAGTCATCGACGAGAATGACCCGCTTGCCTTCGATCTTCACGCGGTTGGCGTTGTGCTTGAGCTTGACGCCGAGATGGCGGATCTGGTCGGTCGGCTCGATGAAAGTGCGGCCGACATAGTGGTTGCGGATGATGCCGAGCTCGAAGGGGATGCTGCTTTCCTGCGAATACCCCAATGCCGCCGGCACGCCGGAGTCCGGCACCGGAATGACGATGTCGGCCGCGACCCGGCTCTCGCGCGCGAGCTCGGCGCCGATGCGCTTTCTCGCCTCGTAGACGCTGATGCCATCGACGACGCTGTCCGGGCGGGCGAAATAGATGTATTCGAAGACGCAGAAGCGCTGCTTCGCGCGCTCGAAGGGCTTGCTGCTCTGTACGCCCAGCGCATTGATCGTGACGAGCTCGCCCGCCTCGATATCGCGCACGAACTCGGCGCCGATGATATCGAACGCGCAGCTTTCCGAAGCCAGGATCCAGGCATCGCCGAGCTTGCCGAGCGCCAGCGGCCTTACTCCCAGCGGATCGCGGACGCCGATCAGCCCATCCTGAGTGAGCGCCACCAGCGAGTAGGCGCCCTCCACCTGCCGCAGCGCATCGACCATGCGCTCCTCGACGGTGCGCTTCAGGCTGGTGGCGATCAGGTGAACGATCACCTCGGTGTCGCTGGTCGATTGGAAGATGCTGCCGCGGCCGACGAGCTTGCGTCGCAGGTGGTAGGAATTGGTGAGATTGCCGTTGTGGCAGATGGCGAGGCCGCCGAATTCGAAATCGGCGAAGAGCGGCTGGACGTTGCGCATGGCCACTTCGCCGGTGGTGGCGTAGCGCACATGGCCGATGGCGGAATGCCCCCGCAGTCGGCCGATCACTTCCTTGGAGCTGAAATTCTCGCCGACATGTCCCATGCCGCGATGAGCATGAAACTGCTCGCCGTCATAGGCGACGATACCGACGGCCTCCTGCCCGCGATGCTGGAGCGCATGCAGCCCGAGCGCGGCCAGTGCGCCCGATTCGGGGTGGCCGTAAATCCCGAAAACCCCGCATTCCTCGCGCAGATGGTCGTCGTCGAGCGGATGAGTGGTCAGCATGACGCTGCCTTGGTTAAGAGAGAGCGCAGGAATTCCGCGCCTGACATAGGCATCACCGAGCGGAATGTCGAGCATTCCCGTGCAGTTTCTACACGCAACCGCTGGTTCCCGCCAGAGGGCGCGGCCACTTATTGCGTGCCCTGCTGCTGCTGGATCAGGCGGTCGAGATCGCGCTGATCCGAGTTGGTATAGCCGGCCCCATGGCCTGTCGCGGTCGTCTGCCGGGGCCGGCTCAGCGCATCCATCGCGCCGGCCGCTTCCTGCATCTGCTCCGCCGCCCGTCTTGTGCCCTCGGCAGTGGCCTCGGCGCGGACGCGATAAACCGCGGGGACCAGCGAGCGCAGCCGTTCGGCACCGGTCGCCAGCAGCGGCAGCGTCCGCGCATCGGCGATCCAGGTCGGCTGCTGCGCGGCAGGCGGCAGTGCCCATGAGAGGGCGATGTAGGCGATGCACACCAGCACCAGCCCGCGCACCAGGCCGAAGACCAACCCCAAGGTGCGGTCGACGGCGGAGAGCGAGCTCTCCTTGACGCGGCGCGCGACCGAGGACGTCGCGAGCGAAAGGATGATGAGTGCCACGAGGAAGACCGCAAGGCCGGCCACCGCTTCGGCGACCGCGCCCCGCGGCAGGAAGCGCTCGGCCACCGGGGTCGCATAGGGCAAGCCATAGAGCGCGGCGAAGCCGGCGCCGATCCAGGCTGCTACCGACAGGGCCTCTTTGACGAAGCCGCGGGCGAAGGCGAAGAGCCCCGACAGCAGCACCACGCCGATGACGATCATGTCGAGCAGGTTCATCGCCGCACTCCCGGCAGGGCGACGCTGCGCTGGGCGCGGTGCGGCAGATCGTCGAACAGCTCGGCCAGCTGGCGCAGATGGCGGATCTCGCGCAAGGCGATGCCGGCCGGCGGCCTGCGCTCCTTGCCGCGGCCGCGATAGGGCGGCACCAGAGCGCCGGTGAAGCCGAGCTTGCCGGCTTCCTTGAGGCGCGCCTCGGCCTGCCCCACCGGCCGCACCTCGCCGGAAAGCCCGATCTCGCCGAACACCACCGTCTCCGCCGGCACCGGCTGCAGGGTGAGCGCGGAGACGAGAGCGGCGGCGACGGCGAGGTCGGCGGCCGGCTCGGCGATGCGCAATCCACCGGCGACGTTGAGATAGATGTCGTTGAGCCCGATCTGCACGCCGCAGCGCGCCTCGAGCACCGCGAGCACCATGGCAAGCCGGCTGTTGTCCCAGCCGACGACGGCGCGGCGCGGCGTGCCGAGGCTCGAGGGCGCCACCAGCGCCTGGATCTCGACCAGCACCGGGCGGGTGCCTTCCATGCCGGCGAAGACGGCGGCGCCGGAGGTCTCCCCCTGGCGTTCGGCAAGAAAGAGGGCGGAGGGGTTCGGCACCTCGGCCAGCCCCGCATCGGTCATCTCGAAGACGCCGATCTCGTCGGTCGGCCCGAAGCGATTCTTGACCGCGCGCAGAATGCGGAACTGGTGACCGCGCTCGCCCTCGAAATAAAGCACCGTGTCGACCATGTGCTCGAGCACGCGCGGCCCCGCGATAAGCCCTTCCTTGGTGACGTGGCCGACGAGGATCACGGAAAAGCCGCGCTGCTTGGCGAGGCGGATGAGCTCCTGCGCCGAGGCGCGCACCTGGCTCACGGTCCCCGGCGCGCTGTCGAGCGTGTCGAGATACATCGTTTGAATCGAGTCAATGACGACGACCTCGGGCGCATCGACGGAATCGAGCGTGGCGATGATGTCCCGGATGCTGGTGGCGGCGGCCAGACGGACCGGCGCTCCGGCGACGCTGAGCCGCGATGCGCGCAGCCGCACCTGGTCGAGCGATTCCTCGCCCGAGACGTAGGCGCAGCCGGCCGACGCGCCGCCCCTGCCGGCGGCGAGCGCAGCGACGACCTGGAGCAGCACCGTCGATTTGCCGATGCCGGGATCGCCGCCGACCAGCAGGGCCGAGCCCGGAACGATACCGCCGCCGCAGACGCGGTCGAACTCGGCGATCCCCGAGACGCGGCGGGGCGTCGCCTGCGCCGTTCCTTCGAGGCCGGAAAAGGCGAGCTTGCGGCCCTTTCCCCCGCCGAGTCCCTTGGGCGTCGAGTCGCGCAGCGCCTCTTCGACGAGACAGTTCCAGCCGCCACAGGCGTCGCACTTCCCCGCCCATTTGGGATGGGCGGCGCCGCATTCCTGACAGACGAAATGGGCCTGCGCACGCGGCAAATCAGTCTCCTCGACCGCTCACAGCGCGCGCACCTCCATCTTGATCGGCCCTTCGGCGCGGCCGTGAATGAACTGGTCTACGTAGGGGTTGCCGGACCGGTCGATCTCGTCCTTGACCCCGGCCCATATGATACGCCCTTTGTAGATCATGGCGATACGGTCGGCGATCTTGTGCGCGCTCGCCATGTCGTGGGTGATCGAGATGGCGGTGGCGCCGAGATCGCGCACGCACTGGACGATGAGGTCGTTGATCACGTCGGCCATGATCGGATCGAGGCCGGTGGTCGGCTCGTCGAAGATGATGATTTGCGGCTCGGCGGCGATGGCGCGCGCCAGCGCGACCCGCTTCTGCATGCCGCCCGAAAGCTCCGATGGCCTGAGCTCGCCTACCTCGGGGCCGAGCCCCACCGCGCCCAGCTTCTGCAACGCGATCTCCTTGGCCGCGCGGCGGTCGATGCCGCGGCCCTGGATCAGCCCGAAGGCGACGTTCTCCCAGACGCGCAGCGAGTCGAACAGTGCCGCGCCCTGGAACAGCATGCCGAAGCTTTGCATGAGCTTTTCGCGCTCGCGTCCCGGCATGCCGATGACCTCGCGGCCGTCGATCTTGATCGAGCCGGCATCGGGCTCGAGCAGGCCGAGCACGCATTTCACCAGCACCGACTTGCCGGTGCCGGAGCCGCCGATGATCACCAGGCTCTCGCGCTCGCCGATATCGAGATCGATGCCGTCGAGCACGACCTTGCGGCCGAAGGACTTCCTGAGGCCGCGGATGACGATCTTCGGCGGGTGGCTCATGGTCAGAAAAGCACGCTGGTGAGCGCGGAGTCGAAGAGCAGGATGAGGATCGAGGCCGAGACGACAGAATAGGTCGTCGCCGTGCCGACGCCTTCGGCGCCGCCGCGCGAATGGTAGCCGTGATAGCAGCCCATCAGCGCGATGATGAACCCGAACACCGCGGCCTTGATGAGCCCCGAAATGACGTCGTCGGCATGCAGGTAATCCGCGGTCTGGCCGAGATAGCCTGCCGGGTTGAAGCCGAGCTTATACGTCGCGACGAGAAAGCCGCCGAACACGCCGATGATGTCGGCGATGAGGACCAGGACGGGCACGGCGACGGTGCCGGCGAGGAGGCGCGGCACCACGAGGTATTTGAAAGGATTGGTCGCCAGCGTTGAGAGCGCGTCGATCTGGTCGGTGACGCGCATGGTGCCGATCTCGGCGGCCATCGCCGCGCCGATGCGACCGGCCACCATCAGCGAAGCGATCACCGGGCCCAGCTCGCGCGTCACCGACAGCACGACTACGAGCGCCACGGCGCCTTGCGCGTTGATGCGGCTGAAGCCGGTATTGGTCTGCAGCGCCAGCACCACGCCGGTGAAGAGGGCGGTGAGACCGACCACCGGCAGCGAGTAGTAGCCGATGTCGATGAGCTGGCGCGCGATCAGCCGCGGATAGAAGGGCGGGCGCAGGCAATGGCTCAGCGCCTTCAGCGCAAAAAGCGCAAGCCGCCCGGCGGCGCCGAGGAAGGAGAGGAAGACGCGCCCGACCCGAGCGAGGAAGTCGAACATGCTCAGCCGGCCTCGCCGCGATAGATCCGGTGATAGCGCTGTCCGAGCGCCGTCAAGATCTCGTAGCCGATCGTGCCGGCGGCGGCCGCCACCTCGTCTACGCCGTAGGTATCGTCCATGAGATCGACGAAGTTGCCGGGCCGGGCCAGGGCGGGATCGATGCCCGTCACGTCGAGCGTCAGCAGGTCCATTGAGATGCGTCCGACGACGGGAACCCGGCGACCGGCAATGCCGGCGCTACCGCGATGGCTCCCCGATCGGAGCCAGCCATCGGCATAACCGACGGCGACCGTGGCGATCCGGCCGGGGCGCTCCATGCGATGCGTCGCACCATAACCAACGGTCATGCCGGTGTCAATGTCGCGCACTTGCAGGATTCTGCCTTTGAGACGAACCACTTGGGCCATCGGATTGGGGCGCCCGGGCAGCGGATTGACGCCATAGAGCGCGGCGCCGGGGCGGACGAAGGCGAAATGGTAATCGGGCCCGAGAAAGATGCCGGAGCCGGCGGCGAGGCTGGCCGGCGCCTGGGGCAGGAGACCGAGCGCGGCGCGGAACGCCGCGAGCTGCTCGGAATTCTGCCGCGCCCCGGCATCCTCGGCGCAAGCGAGGTGGCTGAGGACGGCGCGAAGCTGCAGTCCCGCCAGGCGCTCCGGCGCGCCGGCGAGCGCCGCCAGCTCGTCGCGTGCAAGGCCGAGCCGCGCCATGCCGGTATCGACATGGATCATCGCAGGGAAGGCGCGCGTGCGGGGATTGGCGCGCCAGGCATCGATCTCATCGGCCGAGTTCAGCACCGGGATCAGGCGCGTACGGGTGAATTCGCCGCCGGTGCCGGGCAGGAAGCCGCCGAGCACCGCGATCTCGATCCCGGGCAACACGCGCCGCAAGGCGATGCCCTCGTCGATGGTCGCGACGAAGAAGAGCCGGCAGCCCGCGGCGGCGAGCCGCGGCGCCACGCGCGCCATGCCGAGGCCATAGGCGTCGGCCTTGACTACTGCCGCGCAGCTTGCGCCGGGGGCGAGCCGGGCGGCGAGCCGGCGCCAGTTCTCGACGATGGCGGCGAGATCGACCTCCAATACGGCGCCGGCGCGCGCGAGCGCGCGCGACCGCCGCTCAGTGGTCATTGGGCAGGTGGTCGTTGCGGACGAAATTCTCGAAGCGGGTGGTCTCGCCGTCGAAGCGCAGCGTCACCTTGCCGATGGGACCGTGACGCTGCTTGGCGATGATCACCTCGCCGGTGCCGTGCACCTCCTCGAGCCGCTGCTGCCAGTCGGCATAGCGTGCGTTGAACTTGTCGTCGCTCTCCTCCGGACGGCGCATCGGCTCGCCGCGGCTCAAGTAGTATTCCTCGCGGAAGACGAACATGACCACGTCGGCATCCTGCTCGATCGAGCCGGATTCACGCAGGTCGGACAGCATCGGCCGCTTGTCTTCGCGCTGCTCGACCGCGCGCGAAAGCTGCGAGAGGGCCAGCACCGGCACGTTGAGCTCCTTTGCCAGCGCCTTGAGCCCCCGGGTGATCTCCGAGATCTCCTGCACCCGGTTCTCGACGCTGTCGCCCGAGCCGCGCAGCAGCTGCAGGTAGTCGACGATGATCATGCCGAGACCCTGTTGGCGCATCAGCCGCCGGGCGCGGGTGCGCAGCCCGGCGATGGTGAGAGCAGGGGTATCGTCGATAAAGAGCGGCACCGAAGCGAGCTTCTGGCTCGCCTGCACGAAGCGGCCGAAATCATCGTGCGAGACGTCGCCGCGGCGGATGCGGTCCGAAGCGACGCGGGATTCTTCCGAGAGCACGCGCGTTGCCAGCTGCTCGGCCGACATTTCGAGCGAGAAGAAGCCGACCACCGCGCCATCCTCCGCCTCGACCTTGCCGTCGGCGGTCCTGGTCGGGCGGAAGGCTTTGGCGGCGTTGAAGCCGATATTGGTGGCGAGCGCCGTTTTGCCCATCGACGGACGGCCGGCGAGGATGACGAGGTCGGAGCGATGCAAGCCGCCCAGCAGCTTGTCGAGATCGGTGAAGCCGGTCGAGACGCCGGTGGTGCGGCCGCTGCGCTTGAATGCGGCCTCGGCCATGGTGATCGCCTCGGTCAGCGCCTGCTTGAAGGCGCGAAACCCACCTTCGAACTGGCCGGTCTGGGCCAGGTCGAAGAGCTTCTTTTCCGCCGCCTCGATCTGCCCCGTGGCGCCGCGGTCGAGGTCGTAGTCATAAGCGTCGTTGACCGTGTCCTCGCCGATGGTGATGAGCTGCCGGCGCAGATAGAGGTCGTGGATCGTCCGGCCGTAATCCTCGGCGTTGATGATGGTCACCACCGAGGTGGCGAGCCGCGCCAGATATTGAGCGCCGCCGATCTCGGTCAGTGCGCCGTCCTGGTCGAAGAGATTCTTGAGCGTCACCGGATTGGCGATCTGCCCGCGCTCGATCAGCTTCGCGATTGCGCCAAAGATGCGTCCATGAACGCCCTGCGCGAAATGGTCGGGGAGCAGGAACTCCGCCACCCGGTGATAGGCCGCGTTGTTGACCAGAATGGCGCCGAGGAGCGCCTGTTCCGCCTCAATATTATGCGGCGGCGAGCGGTAAGCGGCATCCCCCTCGCGCAGCGGCGTTACGTTCGAAGGCGTGGCGGAAGGGAGGGGTGATTCCATGTGCTGCACAGATACCGGACGGAGGGTGTCGAACTCGACGGGAATGTTATCAACTCGCGTCGCCTGTGGACATGACCATTCCATGCACAGGCCTGTGGAAGGCGGGGACGCCGAGTCGCTCGCGGGCGTTAGGCCGGTCCGCAGCGCGGGTGAGGCGCGGCCGAAAGTCGCGGCGCGGCGGCTTCCGGCCGGAGTGTCCCAGTTTGCTGCGCTAGGCGCGTGCCCGGATGCGCTCGGCGGCGGGGGCGCGGTGGCTGCGCTCGAAATCGGTGATGTAGTCGCGCGTCAGCGGCACGGTGTCCACGCGCTTGGCGAGCTGCATCTGGAAATTCATGTGGCCCTGGTGGCGGAACGCGATTTCGGAGCCCGCGAGATAGAATTCCCACATGCGGCAGAAGCGTTCGTCGTAAAGCGCCCGGACGCGCTCGCGATTGGCGTTGAAGCGCTGCCGCCAGGCGCGCAGCGTTTCGGCGTAGTGCAGGCGTAGGATCTCGATATCGGTGATCCAGAGCCCCGTGCGCTCCACCACCGGCACCACTTCGGAGACCGCCGGCGAGTAGCCGCCGGGGAAGATGTATTTGCGCAGCCACGGATTGGTGGCGCCGGGACCATCGTGCCGGCCGATCGAGTGGAGCAGCGCGACGCCATCCTCGGCCAGCAGTTCCTTCACCTTGCGGAAGAAGGTCGGGTAGTGGACCACCCCGACATGCTCGAACATGCCGACCGAGACGATCCGGTCATACCGGCCCTCGGCCTCGCGGTAGTCGCACAGCTCGAAACGCACCCGGTCGGCGAGGCCGGCCGCCTCGGCGCGTTGGCGCGCCACCTTGAGCTGCTCGCTCGAGAGCGTAAGGCCGGTCACCGAGACGTCGCATTCGCGCGCGAGATACAGCGCAAGCCCGCCCCAGCCGCAGCCGATATCGAGAACCTTCTGGCCGGGCCGCAGCAGCAGCTTTGCCGCGAGATGGCGCTTCTTGTTGGCCTGGGCTTCCTCGATTCCCTGGTCGGGCACGAGGAAATAGGCGCAGGAGTATTGCCGGTCCGCATCCAGGAAGAGGTCGTAGAGCGTGTCCGAGAGGTCGTAATGGTGCGCGACATTGGCCCGGGCGCGGCGCAGCGGGTTGTATTGCTGGAACACGCGGAAGGCGCGGCCGAAGCCGTTATAGAGCGGCGTCAGCAGGGTGTGCGGCGCAAGATTCATATTGGCGCCAAGGAAATCGAGGAAGTCGTAGACGCTGGCATCCTCGATAATCAGCGTGCCGTTCATGAAGGCTTCGCCGAGGTAGAGCCGCGGATTGAGGAAGAGCTTGCGGCCCAGCGAGCGGTCCCTGAGCCGGATGGTGATCGTCGGCCCGGGGTCGCCGCCGGCGAAAGTTTGAACCGTGCCCTGTGCGTCGATGACGCGCAGCGTGCCCTGACTCACCAGGTGACGAAGCAGATAGGTCAACAGCATCGGTGCCGTCCTCCCTGGAGAGCCGTGACTCGTTGGTTTCCCTCAACTATCTCGCAACTGAGCCCGCCGTTACAAGAGCCGCGCTTGGGGCCGCTCCATTCGCCTAGAGCATGGCAAGGGGCTCGGCACGGCGCGGCGGCGGGAAGCCCTGATCGAGCTCTGCCAGATCCTCCGCCGAAAGGGTTATATCGAGCGCCCGACGATTCTCACGGGCATGCTGGGGTAGGGCCGCTTTCGGGATGGCGATGACCCCCTCCTGGCGGATGAGCCATGCCAGCGCGATCTGGGCGGGGGTCGCGTCATGCCGCCGCGCCACCGCGGCGAGCGCGCGATGGCGCAGCAGCCGACCCTGCTCGATGGGCGAGTAAGCCATCACCGGCATGCCGTGCCGGCGCAGCCAGGGTAGAAGTTCCCATTCGACGCCCCGGCGGCTGAGATTGTAGAGCACCTGGTCGGTGGCCGTCGCCTCGCCGCCGGCGAGGGCGCACCATTCCTCCATATCGGCCGTGTCGAGATTGCTGACGCCGTAATGGCGGATCTTGCCGCTGCGTCGCAGCTCGAGGAAGCCCTCGAGCGTCTCGGCGAGCGGCACCTCGCCCCGCCAATGCAGCAGGTAAAGGTCGATCCGGTCGGTCCCGAGCCGCTTCAAACTGCGCTCGCAGGCGGCGATCGCTCCGGGGCGCGTCGCGTTATGCGGATAGACCTTGCTGACGATGAAGAGCGACTGCCGCCGGCCGGCGATGACCTTGCCGACCAGCTCCTCGGCACCGCCTTCGCCATACATCTCGGCCGTGTCGATGAGCGTCATGCCGAGCTCGATGCCAAGGGTCAGCGCGGCCGCTTCGTCGGCAGCGCCGCGGCGCGCCTCGCCCATGCCCCAGGTGCCGAGGCCGAGCGCCGGGACCCTCTCGCCGCCGGGCAGGGCTACCTGTCGCATCGCGCAATTCCCTCTCGCTTCCGTCCATTGGCGCGAACGCCTGATGCAGGCAAAATGTCCTTTTGAAGGGCGCAACGGGGAGGGGCTGCGATGAGCGACCCGCCTGCCGGTCCGGAGCTGCCGCCGGTCTCACCCGGCAGCATTCTCGTGGTGGAGAGCGGCGAGGGGCTCTTGAAGCAGTACCTTCTCGATGGCCGCCATCGGCTTGTCGCCGACGAGCCGACGCAGCTCGGCGGCAGCGATGCCGGCCCCAATCCTTACGAGCTCCTGCTGATGAGCCTCGGCGCCTGCACGGCGATGACCTTGCGGCTCTACGCGCGGCGCAAGCAGTGGCCGCTGGAGCGTATCGCCGTGCGGCTCAGGCATCAGCGCATCCACGCCGAGGACTGCGCGGAATGTGAGACCAGGATCGGCTT
>Ga0134128_10001318_pt1 | contig 32139 bp, 29 predicted proteins | sample KB31754_FD_96462 | JGI IMG/M metagenome (GOLD analysis project Ga0134128, IMG submission 96462) | Terrestrial soil microbial communities with excess Nitrogen fertilizer from Kellogg Biological Station, Michigan, USA - KB3-175-4 | ecosystem: Environmental > Terrestrial > Soil > Unclassified ... | reverse complement strand
TCGAGCGCGTCGGAGACCTGCATGGCCAGCTCACGGGTGGGTACGAGCACCAACGCCTCCGGCACCGCACCTCGCCCGTCACCGGACATTCGCTGCAACACCGGCAACGCGAACGCGGCCGTCTTTCCGGTCCCCGTCGCCGCCTGACCCAGCAGGTCACGCCCCTGCAGCAACGGCGGGATCGCCTCGCGCTGAATTGGCGTGGGCTCCTCATAGCCAAGCCCAGCCAGCGCCCGCAGCAATTCGGGCCGCAGCGCCAGATTGGCGAAGCCCGACGCGTCCTCGGACGCGTTCAAACTCATCATCACCCCTCCTGGTCCCGCTCCCGTCCATCCGCGCTCACTCAAACAGTGCATCCCTGTGTTAGTCGAGGTAGTCACGGAGCGTCTGGGAGCGGGAAGGGTGGCGCAGCTTGGACATCGCCTTGGTTTCGATCTGCCGGATGCGTTCTCGGCTGACACCGTGGACGTGGCTGATTTCATCAAGCGTGCGTGGTCGGCCGTCAATGAGCCCATATCTCAACCGGACAATGCTGGCCTCTCGCTCGGAGAGCGTGGCCAGTATGGAGCGCAGGTCATCCCGAAGCAGGGTGAAGGAGACCGCATCCATGGCGACCACGGCCTGAGAGTCCTCGATGAAATCGCCCAGCTGAGAGTCGCCCTCGTCGCCGATGGTCTGATTCAGCGACAGGGGTTCCCGGGCGTATTGCTGAAGCTCCAACACCTTGCCAGCGGTGATGTCCATCTCCTTGGCCAACTCCTCGGCAGTGGGCTGGCGACCGAGATCCTGGAGCAACTCGCGCTGGATTCGGCCCAGTGTGCTAATTATCTCGCCGATGTGCACCGGAATCCGGATGGTCCGGGACTGGTCGGCCATCGCTCGGGTGAGCGATTGCCGGATCCACCAGGTGGCGTAGGTGGAGAACTTGTAGCCCTTGGCGTAATCGAACTTCTCCACCGCTCGGATCAGACCGAAGCTGCCCTCCTGAATCAAATCCAGAAAAGCCATCCCGCGGCCGGTGTAGCGCTTGGCCAGCGAGACTACCAAACGCAGATTGGCCTCCACCAAGTGGTTTCTCGCGCGCTGGCCGTCACTGACGATTAAGCGCAGATCCCAGCGCAGCTCGGAGGAGAGCTCGGCGGTGATGTCTCCGACCCGACCGAGCTGCTCGGCGGCATAGAGCCCGGCCTCGATGCGCTTGGCCAGATCCACCTCCTCCTCGGCGTTAAGCAGGGCCACTCTGCCGATCCGTTTGAGATACGCCCGTACCGAGTCGGCCGAGGTGGTGAGCTCGGCGTCTTTGCGGGCTTGGCGCAGCGCCTGTGACTCCTCCTCATCCCACACGACCTCCTCGGACTGCTCCGCATTGCCCAACGACTCCGCAGAACCCTCACCGCCCGCGCTACCCGGCAGGACGTGGCCATCCGGCGACTCGAGGGACGCTGGACTAGGTTCGCCGCGCTCGAATCTCCCATCCTCGATCGGCGCCGCTCGCGTCTTTCTGGGCGCCTTGGTCACTCGGCGACCGTCAAGGGATACCCGGCAACGCTCACCGTCTCACTCCTCGACCCGGTTCCCGGTGACACCCGAATTTCTGGTGGCAACCTCACCGAGCACTCGATGCGGGCAACACGACTTCAGCTCCTCCAGGACTCCATTGCTAGCGCGGTACTCCTGAACTGTACGGGGTCGGTTGCTGGTCGGCGTGGCGCTCGGCACGGTCAGTCGCTCGAGCGCCACCCGGTGGTTACCGGACGACCGGCTCCTCACTTGCGGTGAGTGCTGGGAACGCCGCGATCGTCACCAGCTACGCTGGTCTCGATCGAAGCTTCTGATCCCGCTGGAAGACCAGTTGGCACAGCATTGACCGGTGTGCTCGGGAGCCTGCGGGCCACCTCGTGCGGACAGTGAGCGAGGACTCCCGCTTGTGCGGTGTCGTCGTCCGGTGGGGAAAGAGGACGCAAGCCGTAGAGCACGAGCACACCGTGCACGACCTCGTCGAGGCGGTCGGTCCCTTCGATCGGGTCGTCTTGCCCGAATGAGCGAGGCCGGCCGGGCGAGCCAGCTAGACCTCCGCCAGCTACTCCACGGCTACATGGACGGGGTTGCCGCGGCCAGCAGGATCCACAACCAGCGAAAGGCGCATCTTGACTGATCACGTAACACCGCACAACCAGGACGACGGGTTGTTCCGCACGGCTGGGCAAGAAGACGAGCGGCAGCCGGCGTCAGACATCACCGACGTTAGACCATTGACGCGACCGTCCCAGAATCTGTTCCCCCACGCAGTCAACCGCGAAACAGCGAAGCACCAGCATCCGACCGCTCAGCGCGACGATGCGGCGATGCGATCGCTGCGGTTTCCCTTCCACGAAAGCGACCGTCGATAGCGGACGAGCGGGTTGCAGTTGCGTTCCTCACCATCACGCTTGGTGAGACTGCTGCGCGCGCGAGGACGTGGCGACCGCATCGTCGTCGCTCAACGAGCCTGCGTTCGTTACCCCAGCTATGGCTAAACAGCTTCGGATGCGCCGCGTGCGCGTGACCAGCGGCCGCATGCTGCTGGCGCTCGGCCTTCTGTTGGCAACCAGCACCGAACTTGCGCTCCCAGCCCAGGCTGAGCCGTGCTCGTCGACGGGCCCGGACTGCTCCGATCAAGGATTACCGCCTGGCCACCAGGATCAACCGAACCCACAGCTCAGCTCGGGATCGACAAAAGCAGTAGTAACCCGGGTCGACCTGGTGTGGCTGTGCGCGGAAGCGGAAGACCGACGAGTGCACCGAGATTTCACCGACGAGATCGGTCGTGGTTGGTGCACCAAAGCAAAAGATGGCACACCACTGTTTCAACTGGTGACTAAAAAAGATAACAATCCCGACCCGACCGGCTTCTCGTTCGGTCTCCGCATTGAGATTAACCGCGTCAGCGGGTCCGGACCGGTCACAGTCGGACCGTTCTGGGCCTATGACAAAGATGGGCCTACAGCCGGCGAAATCCTGGGAGAGACCCCGGCCATGGTGACCTTCGTCGAAGGTCAAACATCAAAGATATCCGGTTTTGAGTTCTGGGTTAAATGCAAGGACCCGGACGGTGATGGACTGCTCGGCGACGGCCCCCCGAACAATGTAACCACGGGTCTGGTATTCGGCGGCAGCGTAGGCAATGAAGGCAACAGTCACGAAGGAGACAAGCCCTGGTTTCCTTTCAGAAAGCCAGATCCAGCCGAGATCAATGTGACCACAAAACATGACCACCCCACAAAGGTGTCAAGCAACGAATTTTTGACCTTATGCACGTAAGCCGATATGATCTTCGCGTTCCGGGAAACAAAGCTTGAGGGTGCCGCCCGACGGATGTGTGCCACCATCGGATGGTGAGTATCGGGCCGACCGGCGAGGCTGACGACGCTCGGCGCCGGCCAGGGAGTCGATCGGCTCTCGATCCTCGCGCGGAATCAGTCGGCGCCCTATCTGTTCGCGCTGGCGCGCGGCAAGCTGTGCGTGGTGACCGGCGCCGGCGACGCCCGGTCCTGGCTGCACGACGCGCTGGGGTATTTCGTGTCGGCGCAGCTGCCGGTCGATGCCGCCCCGACCCAGCTCGAACTGGCGAAAGCGCTTGCGTCGATGACTCCGGCGGCGGTCAGCGCAACGAGGAGACAGTGCGGCGATTGTTCGCCGCACTCACCGCGAACGACGCGGGCACGATGGACCAGCCGGCCAGCGCCTCCGTAACCAGGCAGCGGGACCGGGCAACGGTGTCCTGCCAGAGCGTATGGAGCTGGTCGGGGCCCAAGGGGGCTCCGGCTCTCGTCCGTGCAGCCACTGGGAGAACCACGAGTCCTCGACGTATGCCAGGTGCTCGACCATCCCGCCCAGGGTCATCGACGACGGGGCGACCGTCGCCTTCAGGCCGGTCGCGCCGAGTCCCCGCACTTCCACACCAGGGTCGCGCGCTGGTATTCCAGGAAGCCCAGGAGGGTGGCGATCTCGTCGCCCATGAGGGGAGGTTCGGGCCGACCCGGTTGATCGCAACCCCGGCGGTTCACCCGCGGGCCCACTCGGGTAACACTGCTGCGATGACGCGGGGAGTCGTGGCCGCCGGGCATCCGCTGACCGCCGAAGCGGGCGCGAGCGCGCTGCGTGCCGGTGGCAACGCGGTCGACGCCGCCCTCGCCGCGATATGCGCGTCGTTCGTCTGCGAGCCGCTGCTCACGGGCCTGGGCGCCGGTGGCTACCTGCTCGTCGGAACCCCAGGTGGGGACGACATGCTGCTGGATTTCTTCGTCGAGGCGCCTGGACGTGGCGCCGACCGGCCGCGGCGCCCCCAGCTCGTGCCGGTCTCAGTCGTCTTCGGTGACGTGGTCCAGGTCTTCCATGTGGGCGCCGCGTCCGTCGGCACCTATGGTTGCCCGGCCGGGATCTGCGCGGCGCACGTACGGTTCGCTTCGCTGCCCCTGGCCGAGCTGGTGGCGCCCGCAGTGCGCATGGCCCGCGAAGGCGTAGCGCTCAACGCCCAGCAGACCTACATTTTCGAGCTGCTCTCCCCGATCATCGCGACCTCGCCGGAGGCGCGCGCCCTGTACGCCGAGACGCCGCCGCGCGAGGGCCAGGTCCTGCGCCTGCCGGAGGTGGCCGACAGCCTGGAGCGCTTGGCCGCCGAGGGTGCGGCGCCGTTCTACACCGGCGAGGTCGCCGCGGCCGTGTGCGACTGGGTCGGTGAGCGCGGCGGCATGCTCTCCCCCACCGACCTCGCCGCCTACCAGGCGGTGCCACGAGAGCCGATCGACATCAGCTACCGCGGACTGCGCGTGCGGACAAACCCCCCGCCCTCGGCCGGCGGCATTCTGATCGCGGCGGTCCTGGCCGAGCTGGACCGCGAGCCGGCCCCGCCCACCCGCGAGCGGCTCGTCGCGGCGATGATCGACGCCCAGCGCGCGCGCACCGCAGCGTTCATGGACAGCCTGCACCTGCGCGGCTTCCAGGAGGAGTTCCTCGGCGCCCGTCGGAGTGTCGGCGGTAATACCACGCACATCTCGGCGATCGATGAGGACGGTTGGACTTGCACGACGACGGTGAGCAACGGATCATGCTCGGGCATCGTCGTGCCCGGGACCGGGCTGCACCTGAACAACATGCTGGGTGAAGCGGACCTGAATCCGTCGGGCTTCCACCTGCACCCACCGGGGCGCCGGCTGCCGTCGATGATGGCGCCGACGCTCGTCCGGCGCGCGAACGGCGCTGCCGAGTTGGCCCTCGGCTCGGCGGGCTCCAACCGCATCCGCTCGGCGATCCTCCAGGTGATCTCCAACGTTGTGGATCGGGGCATGGGGCTTGCCGAGGCAGTCCAGGCTCCGCGGCTGCACTGGGAGGACGGCGTACTCTACGTCGAGCCCGGCGCCGAGCCCACAAACCTGGACGGAATCGTGATCGCGCGCTTCACCGAGCCCAATGTCTTTTTCGGCGGCTGTCAGGCGGTGCGGCGCGACCCGGACTCGGGCCACATGGTCGGTGCCGGCGACCCGCGTCGCGGCGGCGCCGTCATCGCAGTGTGAGCGTCACATCACAAGGCGAGCACACCGGCCGCCCACAGCTGCCATTCGACGTTACCCTGGGCGATCAACGCCGAGGCCTGCTCACTGAGCGCCTGATCGTTGTGGTCGAGCGCGTAGGCCAGCACCGCCTCGTCCCACGCCTGCCCGTGCGCAGCGTTGCTCCCGGACCCTGTTCGCCTGCCCGGGCGTGAGCGCCTCGGGACCGGTCGGTTCGTCCGGGTGTCGCTTGAACAGCAGCCGGATCTGCTTGACCACCGGATTCTTCAGCAGGTCCTTGGCGATGTCCTTGCTGACGTCGCCGGCCATGGCACCCAGCACCGGCAGCACCGCACTCGACGCCAGCAGCAGGTACGGCGTCATCATCGCCACAGTGATCCCCGACCCGAGGGCACTGTCGCCGCTCGTCGGGCACGAGCTGAGCAGTGAGATGTCGGTTCTCGTCGAAACTTGACGTCGCAGGTATAGACAGACGCAGAGACGGGCATCTTCGTTATGCGCACAATTCGTATCACCGGGGAGTGATCCAATGAGCGATGCCGGAAAGGACATAGACGAGGCCGCGGAGCCGTTCATGGAACAAGCGAGGGAGGCGCTCGGCGACGTGACCGCCGACGAAGATATGGACAACGCTGCGAATCCTGCGCCGCGGCTCGGTGAGCGCGGTGGCAGCCGCCCGCAGACCGACATGCCCCCCAAAGTAGACCGCGATTGATTTTCCTGAGTTGGCCGCGTGACCGCCTTGAAGCCCGATCAGACGTGCGCGCCTAGGCTGCAGCCATGTCGGCGCCACCGCACCGCGCGCGGATCGAGGACGTGCACGAACTGGCTTCAGGCATGCCCTATGTGACGGTCGAACGCGGGCCGCGCGGCAACCCGGTTTATCAAGTTGGCGGCAAATCGTTCGTCTTCTTCCGCACTCCCCGGCCAGACGCAGTTGATCCCGAGACCGGGGAACGCTATACGGACGTGATCATCTTTTGGGTAGCGTCCGAGTCCGACAAGCAGTCATTGGTCCAAGATCAAGCATCGCCGTTTTTCACCACCCCACACTTCGACGGCCATCCATCGGTGCTGCTGCGAGCGAGCCGGATCGGCGAGCTCACCCGGCAGGAATTGGCCGAAATAGTCCAGGACGCCTGGCTGTCTCGAGCATCGAACCGCCGAAGAACGACCTGGCTCAAGACGCACCAGTAGCAGGCAGGATGGCCGGGCCAGCCGACCAGTGATGAGTTTTTCCAGCTACGGCGGTCTGCACGGTTGTCAGGCATCGGACGACGGTAAGGGGTGCAGGATGGGCAAGCTGGTGGTGACCGAGTTCGTTTCCCTGGACGGGGTATTCGAGGATCCTGGCGGCAGCGAGAGTTTCGAGCACGGCGGCTGGACGTTCACCTTCGACCGCGGCGCCGACGGCGACCAGTTCAAGCTCGCTGAACTGCAAGCGGCCGACGCCCAGCTGTTGGGCCGGATCACCTATGAGGCGTTCGCGAAGGCATGGCCGTCGATCACCGACGAGGTCGGCTTCGCCGAGAAGATGAACAACATGCCCAAATATGTGGTGTCGTCCACGCTGGCGAACGCGGAATGGACGAACTCCACGGTCCTGCGGGGCCCGCTCGATTCTCAGATTCCCGCGTTGAAGGCCCGCCACGCGGGCGACATCCTCGTCGCCGGCAGCGGCCAGCTCGTCAGTGGCCTGATGCAACACGACCTGGTCGACGAGTTCCGGTTGATGGTCTTCCCGATCGTGCTCGGCACCGGCCGGCGGCTGTTCGCCGGCAATATCCCGGTCACCCGGCTGGGCCTGGTCAGTACCACTCCGGTCGGCCCGGACGGGGTCACCATCCTCACCTACACCCGTACCGATAATCCGCGCTGACTTCGGGTTAGGGCACCGAAGCAAGAGGGTTGTCAAGCCGGCACCCTGAGGCTGGCACCGTCCTGCCGCAGAGCCCACTACCGCCTCTCGGTGGCGTATGGTTGTCCGGACATCGACACCGGGCAAAGTGGAAGGCCGCGAGGGATGGCGCGTCGCGACCGGGCCAAGGCGGTCGACCGGAGCAGTCCGCTTCCCCTGTGGGCACAGGTCCAGGACGACCTGCGCAGGCGGCTGGGCTCCGGCGCGTTCGTCGAGCGCTTCCCTACCGAGCTGGAGCTGGTCGAGCAGTACGCGGTGTCCCGGCACACCATCCGGGAGGCGCTGCGCCGGCTGCGTGATTCCGGTGTGCTCGACTCGGCTCGCGGCCGGGGTACCTGGCTCGCGCCGCAACCCATCGAGCAGCCGCTGGGCAGCCTGTACAGCCTGTTCCAGGAAGTCGAAGCCCGGGGACTGCGGCAGCGCAGCGACGTGCTGGCGTTGCGCACGGAACACAACTCGGAAGCGGCGAAGCGACTGGAACTGCCAGCCGACGCCGAGCTGGTGTACTTGGAGCGGCTGCGGTGGGCAGACGAGGAGCCACTGGCCCACGATCGGATCTGGTTGCCGGCGGCCCTTGCCGCGCCGCTGCTGAACGCCGAGTTCACCAGCGGCGGGCTCTACGACGAACTCGCCACCCGTTGCGGGGTGCGCCTGACCGGCGGCCGGGAACGGATCAGCGCGGTGGTGCCGGATGCGGCCACCAGGTCACTGCTGGCCGTTCCCCGCGCGGTGGCTTGCCTGCTCATCGAACGCACCGGCTGCCTGCACCGCCGGCCGGCCGAATGGCGGATGGCCACGGTACGCGGTGACCGGTTCGCCGTCCTCACCGACTGGGGCCCGCGCGGCAACATTCTGCGGGCGGACAGCGGTGTCACAGCCCTCGCGAGTGCGGGTTTCTCGCCTGTTGCGGGTGCCGCTGGAACAGCCAGAACAGCCACGCCAGCGACGGCACCAACACCACGGCACCCGCTATCAGGGTGATCAGCATCGCCCGCAGCGTCGGTTGGCCGGCGGCCGCGTTGTCGATGCTCAGCGACGGCACCAGAAGTAGCGGGAACTGCGCGACGGCCCAGGCCCACAGCACAGTGGTCACCGCCAGCGCCGCCGTGATCCGCACCAGCCGGTATCGGCGGGTGATGAGTAACCACAGCGAGGCCAGCCCGGCCGCCGCGGATGCAGCTACCACGGGCAGCGCCCGTCCGGTGAGCCCGGCGAACAGCAGGGGCGCGTCAGCATGCAGGATCGCGATGCCGGCCAGCGCCACCGCCCCGACGGTCAGGCCGGTGCCGAGCGCGCGGCGGCGGAATGCCTCGGCCAGGTCATGCTGGGCGGCCCGGACCGCGTCGGCGCACAAATAGACGGCGGCCAGGTAGGCGCAGATGCCCACCGCAAGCACCCCAGCGAGCAATGAGGTGGGGTTCAGCCAGCTACCCAGCACGTCTCCCTGGGCCAAACCGGGCGGCACCCGCCCGGAAGCGATCCCGCCGGCCACGGTGCCCAGGAAAAACGGGGTGAGCACCGAGGAGCTCGCGAAGGCCGCGCCGAACAGCCGCCGCTGCGCAAGCGCCTCGACGTTCTTGCGGAAGGCGAACGCGGCGCCCCGGGCGATGACCCCGAGCGCGACTCCGGTGAGCGGGATGTAGAGCGTGGAGGCGATCGCGGCGAATGCCGGCGGGAAGCCGGTCCAGAGCACGACCAGGACGAAGACCAGCCAGACGTGGTTGGCCTCCCACACCGGCCCGATCGCGTGCTCGATCAGCTCGCGCTGCCGCGCACCGCGAGTCGCACTGCCGGCGACCAGATCCCAGCCACCCGCGCCGAAGTCGGCGCCGGCCAGCAACGCGTAGGCGGTCAGGCCGACCCACAGGCAGACCAGCACGGCGTCGGCGAGGCTCATATGCATCTCAAATGACGCTGTATTCCTGCACGTCGGACTCCTGCGGCGCGATCGGCACCGGGCGGTGCCGAGCCAGCCGGCGCAGCACCGCCACGGTCGCAACGGTGAGCAGCGTGTAGATGACCAGCACCGCATAGAACCCGTAACGCAACCCGGGAGCCGGGTTGATCGCGTCGGTGACGGTCATCAGGTGGTAGACGATCCACGGTTGGCGGCCCACCTCGGTGGTCACCCAGCCGGCCTCCATCGCCACCGTCGCAGCGACTCCGGCCACCGCCACCGCGCGAAGGAACCACGGTGTCGCGGGCATCTCGCGGCGACGCCACCACGACCAGGCCAGCCAGCCACCCAAGGCAAGCAAGGCGAAACCGATCCCGACCATCAAGTCGAAGGCCAGGTGCACCAGTGTCACCGGCGGGCGCAGCGTGGCGGGCACGACATCCAGCCCCTGTACCACGCCCTGCGGATCGAGGCGCACGAGCAGCGACAGCCCGTACGGAATCTCCAGCGCCCCATGCAGGCGATCACCGCTGTAGTAACCACCGATCGCGATCGGCGCCGCGGCGCCGCTGTGGTACAAGCCCTCCATCGCGGCGAGCTTGGTCGGTTGGTCGAAGGCGACCATCCGGGCCGCCCAGTCACCGACCACGATCTGCGCCGGAGTGGCGGCGATGGCCAGGGTCAGCGGCAGCAGCAGCCCGAGCCGGTGGTAGCGGTCCCGCCGGCCACGCAGCATGGCCACCGCGTATACCGCCGCCGCAGCGAACCCGGTGACCATGATCGCGGCCAGGATCATGTGGGTGGTCTCCGGGCCGGTGGCCGGGTTGAACATCGCCGCCCACGGGTCCGGGTCGACCACTCGCCCGTCCACCAGCCGGAATCCGCGGGGAGTGTTCATCCAGGCGTTGGCCGCGACAACGAAGAACGCCGAGGCCACCCCGGCGACCACGATCGGCAGCCCGGAGGCCAGGTGCACCCGCGGCGGCAGCCGATCCCACCCGTACAGGTAGATGCCCAGAAAAATGGCCTCGACGAAAAACGCGAAGCCCTCCAGCGCGAAGGGGAACCCGTAAACCTCCCCGTAGCGCTGCATCAGGCCGGGCCAGAGGATGCCCATCTCGAATGACAGGATCGTGCCGGATACCGCGCCCACCGCGAACAGCACGCCCATCGCCCGCGCCCAGCGGCGCGCCAGGAGCTGGTAACGCATCTCACCAGTGCGGATTCCGCGCCACTCCGCGAAGAGCACTAAGGCCGGAAAGCCAACCCCGAAGCAGGCGATGATGATGTGCCAGCCCAGCGAGAAACCCATCTGCGACCGGGCCGCGACGAAATCACCGATGCCGGCGGCCCGGAGGAGTTCGAGCACGACCATGGCAGGCACCTCCCCAGCCCGAGCAGTGTACCGCGCTTTGTCCGGACAATGATGCCTTTTCGTAGCTGCCGGCGGCGGGTACCGTCTCGTTGTCCGGACATTAGGATGGTGACGGACGGAGGAGCGCGAGGTGATCCTGCAACAGTTCTACCTGGCTTGCCTGTCGCAGGCGTCCTACCTGGTGGCCGACGAGGCTTCCCGGCGAGCGGTGGTCGTCGACCCGCGACGCGACGTCAGGGAGTACCTGGAAGCGGCCCGCCACCAGGGTCTGTCCATCGAGCTGGTCGTGCTGACACACGTACACGCCGACTTCGTACCCGGGCACAGCGAGTTGGCGGCGCAGACCGGTGCCGAGGTCGGGATGGGCGCGGCCGCACCGGTGAGCTTCCCGATCCGGCGGCTTGCCGACGGTGAGCGGATCCACCTCGGCGACCCGCACGACGGCGTGATGATCCAAGTGCTCGCCACCCCCGGGCACACTCCCGAGTCGATCACTCTGGCGGTCTACGAACATGCCCGTGACGCCGTCCCGGCGGCGGTGCTGACCGGTGACACCCTGTTTCTCGGCGACGTCGGACGCCCGGACCTGCTCGGCTCGGTCGGGCACACCGCCCAGGAGATGGCCCGCGAGCTGTACCGCTCGCTGCGGACCCGGATCCTGCCGCTGCCCGACGAGGTCCTGGTCTACCCCGGCCACGGCGCGGGCAGCGCGTGCGGCAAGTCGCTGTCGTCGCAAACCGTGTCCACCCTGGGCCAGCAGCGCGCGGTGAACTACGCGCTGGCCCCGATGAGCGAGGACGAGTTCGTCACCACGGTCATCGAGGGCCTACCCGAGCCGCCGGCCTACTTCGCGCAGGAGGTGACCCTCAACCGCGCCGGGCACGACGCTTTCGATCCGGATGCCACCATCCCGGAGATCCCGGCCGCGGAGGCGGTACGCCGTGCCGAAGCCGGCGTGCTGCTCCTCGACGTGCGGGATGACCAGGCCTTCGCGGCCGGTCACCTGCGCGGCGCGGTCAACGTCGGGCTGTCTGGGCGCTTCGCCGAGTACGCCGCGGCAGTGCACGCACTGGAGCAGCCGGTCATCCTCATCGGCAACGCCGGCGAGGCTGCCGAGGCTCGGCTGCGGTTGGCCCGAGTCGGCATCGACACCGTGGCCGGCGCGGTCACCGATCTCGACGCCCTGATCGCCCAACCGGACCTGACGTCCACCCAGAGCCGGCTGACCAGCCAGCAGGCCGCCGAGTGCATCGCCACCATCGCCGACCTCCAGGTAGTGGACGTCCGGGGTCCGGGTGAATTCGCCGGTGGCGCCCTGCCCGGTGCGGTGAACCTGCCGCTGCCCAGATTGCGCGAGCTGATGTCTACGCTCGATCCGGAGCGGCCGGTCCTGGTGAATTGCGCCGGCGGTTACCGATCCATCGCGGCCGCGAGCCTGCTGGCGGCCAACGGTTTCGCCGACGTCTCCGACCTCATCGGCGGCTGGAACGCCTGGCAATCCGAGTGAGTCCGCCGAGAGCGTGGTCCAGCGTGTGGTCGAGGTCGGCGCTGTGGGCGCTGGCGCGACATCCGGGGTAGACCCAGAACCGGTCCCGGATCTGGACATCGCGGCGCAGCGCGGCTGCGGCGGACCGGGCGGTTGCGCGCGACCTCCGCGGGGACGGCACCCCAGCCGGGGACCTCACCGGGGTGCTCGTCGCGTCCGAGCACAACTCCGGACCGGGCGCCGTCTCGGCCAAGTCCGCGGGAATCGCCTGCCGAACCATCACCACCCGTACGCTACAAAACAGGTCTGACAGTCTGCGGGCACTCACCGCAGCAATACCATCGCGCACGTGGAGAGCACGTGACCGCCGGAGCGGCCGCCAGCTTGACCGGCTTGCTGTTCGCCTTGATCTATGTCCTGGTGGTGTTCGTGGTCCAACCGCTGTTGCTGCACCGCCGGACAGGACACTCTGCCTGGTTGGCGAGCCTGGGTGCCAACCGCGCGGAGCGCAGCGCCAACGTCTTGTTCCTCGTGGCCTGCGGCCTCGAGTTGGCGAATCCCTCGCTTGCGCTGGCCGGAATCCGTCCGATCGGGACGGTGCTACCACCGGCAGTGGCAGGGCTGAGCGCGCTGCTGTTTCTCGGCGCGCTGGTCCTCGCCGTCCACGCCCAGCGCACGATGGGCTCCGCCTGGCAGACCGGCATCAACCCGCAGTTCAGAACGCCGCTAATCGTGCATGGTCCGTTCCGGCTAATCCGCAACCCGACATATACCAGCGTGTTTGCCAACGGGCTGGCGGTCGGTCTGCTGGTGCCTACCGCGCTCGCCGCCGTTGCGGTGCTGGTGTGCCTGGCTGCCCTACAGATCCAGACTCGCCTGGTGGAGGAGCCGCACCTCAAACGGCTGCATCAGCGCGTCTACCGCGATTACGCGGCCCGGGTCGGCCGGTTCTTGCCGCTAATCGGCCGGTTACGCAGGACCGGCTGAAACCCGTCGCTGCCACCGATGATGCTTCAGACCGGCAGCGCGAGTGCGGTCACCACGATGAGAACCACCACCGAGGCGCCGATCAGGCGGACCTGCCAGCGGGCCGTGAGTTGGTCCGGCAGCGGTCGCCGGGCCAGCTGGTGTCCGCGCTGCCGGCCCACGAGGTAAGTGGCCACCACGATCACCGCAGCCAGCCCGGCTGGTAGCAGGCGCAGCGGCCCGGTGTAGTTGTTGAGGTCGCGCAGCAGCAGCAGCGCACCGTTGCCGAGCACGCCCAAAGACGTGCGGTGCCACGACAGCGTGGTCCGCTCGGGCTGCAAGCCGTCATCCGGTGATCGGCGGCCCGGAGATGTACTCACCTGCCGACCATCTTGCTGACCACCAGCACGAACCCGAGCAGCGCGACCAGGATCAAGCCACCGGCGAGCACCCACGGGACGCGGTGGCGGGGTAGCGGCAGGCCACGACGGATGGCGTGGTCGACCTGCTCCCAGCGGCGCAGTCCCCCGCCAGCGGTGATCACTGCGAGCGCTGCGAGCAGGCCGCCCGCGACGTGCCGAGCGCCCGGCACCGGGAACTCCGGGACCAGCTGTACCACTGCCACGGCCGCGGCCAGCAGCGCCAGCGCCGTGCGCAACCAGGCCAGGAAGGTCCGCTCGTTGGCCAGCGTGAAGCGATAGTCCGGCTCGAATTCCTCCTCGGCGTCCTGCGGGATGTTCATCCCGACGGCCTTCCGGTCACGAGCGACCCCTTTTCCACGGTGGTCAGGATGCACCGCCCGACCGGCCCGTCCGCAGCCGCGGCGTCGCCTGTCGAGCCGGACCGGATCGCTTCCGTGCGCGCGGTGGCCCGGCGTAATCTGCTAGGCCGCCCGCACCTGCGACCAGGCTGCTTCCAACGGGATGGGAAAGCGACATGAACTGGACATGGAATATCCGCAGCCGTGACGGGGCGATGAACGGCCTGGAGTTCGCGCGTTGCACCACCGCCGGCGGGTTCAATCGAGTGCTCATCCACGCCGCGCCGGCCCAGGCGAAGATCGAAGTCATCGCCGACGACGACCGGGTCGTGGTCCGTGGCGATGTCGATCGGGACGGTGAATACTCCCCGATGACCTTGGTCGAGCTCGACGGGTCGGCCCTGCGCCGCAGCGAGGTGTGGCCCACCGAGGAGCTTTACGGGTTGCCCGTGCTGCTCTCCGGTGGCGAGGTAGGCGTTCTCCAGAAGTGGCAGCACGCCGAGGACCACAGTTGGTGGCGGTGGTCCGTCGAGTTCTCCAACCACGTCGGCCGTCCTGCCGACTGGGCGCCCCTGGGCCAGCAGATCCGTCGCTAACAGCTCGAGGCCAGCCGAAGCAGCTGACGCAATGCCGGCCAGACCCGCTGGCCGAGGGCTGCGTCGGCGGCGGGGGTGCCCAGAACCGCGCAACGTGGCTGCCCGCCGGTGAGAAGCGCCAGCAATCCTTCGGTATCCGAGAGCACGTCAGTGGCTGTCGAACTCGGTGAGCTGGTTCAAGATGAGGCCGACGACGGCAGTCGCGGCCGGGTGGTCGAGCGCGTCACCCAGCGCGGGATCGCGGTCGCCGGCGAGGATGCGCTGCACGACAGCGGCAAGCGGCGCCCAATCTGGGTGACCCGCGAGAGCTCGTAGTAGCGGTTGTAGGGCGTTGGTGGCGTCGAGGTCGCCCTTGGCGGCCGCGACCGTGGCCTTGGCCAGGGCGGCCAGCGGCGGACTCTGCTCGCGCGGCGAGGCAGGTGTGACGCCGGCCCGCCAGGCGTTGGCGTCGACGGGCACGGTGCCGGCCAGCGCAGCCAGCGCACGCCGCACGATGACGGTGTCGATCGGATCGAGCCCGGTGACCAGGGCAGGATCACGCTGACCGGTACGGATACGGCGCAACACGGCGACCACCTGCCGCCAGTCAGCGTGCTCCCCTAACGAAGCCAAGACCAAGTCAAGGGCCTGATCAGCGACGGTGTCACCGCGGTCTGCGGCGACCAGGCTGGAGATCACCGGCTCCCACTGATCCAGGTGGCTTTGCAACGGCTGCATCACACTCACTCCCCACCCCCGCGGTACCAACCGGCAACTGGCGCGCCTCCCTTGACGATAGGTGGTCCCGACGCAACGCAACAGCATTCTGAAAGGGCGGCCACTGTGGATACGATCGTCAATACGTCGGCCTCATCTGGCATGCTGAGCCGGTGCACACCGCAGCGTCACAGCGGCGCGACCCGCTATCCATGATACGCCGTATTGGCGGCGCGCTAAGTATTGCGACCATCCTTGTGATCGGGGTTGGCGCGTGTGATTCATCGACATCCCACCAGACCGCCGACGTTCATCTATCATCTGCACCAGCAGTTCCATCGACGGCGGCAAGCGCGACCGCAGCCCCGATGACCTGGACAATGCCCAACCTTGTCGGTTCTCGTTTGCAAGCGGCTCAGGACCGAATCCAAAGCCTCACAAACTACGCGATAACCATTACGACATCGCACGACGCGACTGGTGCCGGCCGCCACCAGATCTTCGACAGAAACTGGAAGGTTTGTTCACAGAATATCGCTCCCGGCAGTACGATCAATAGGGACACGCGAATCGACTTCGGCGCGGTCAAGCTCCAGGAGCGCTGCCCGTAGTTCGTGATCATCGACCACGACGTGGTGCGTCTGCCCAGCGGATGAGGCCAGCCCGGCTGGCCCCGAGCTCTGGCCGGCGATAGCGCTTCAGCGCTGTATGTTGGTGGATGGTCAAACGCTTGGCGCGCTACTGTTGAGGCCGCACCGACTTGTTGGAGATTGGCATGCCCCAGCTGCTCGAGCGTGACAGGGTCGATTCCTCGGAACATTCGGGCAGCCGCAGCCGGGGACCCCGGAAGCTGCTCGCCGCGCTCCTCGGGATTGCGGTCCTGGTGCCGGTCACCACGCAGCTTGTGGATGTGTTCCCACACTGGGGCAACCCGTTCAAGCAACAGATCGTGGACCATAGTCCGGCGCCGCTGCTGCTGGCGTTGCAGGATATATCGAAGTACCACGCCGCCACCGGCACTTTTCAGGTCGTGGTAGACGTCGAGCACGACACCCTTCACGTGCCGTCGCTGATCAGCGGCGAGCGCACCACCTTCCTGGGCACCGGCTCGGTCGACGCGATGGTCGACTTCAGCAATCTCGGCCCGGACCGGGTGGCGGTGTCCCCGGACCGACGTTCGGTCATTGTCGCGCTGCCGGCACCGCGGTTGGCGCCTGCCGTCCTCGACCCGGCCGCGAGCCGCGTGGTCGGCCGCGAGCGGGGCCTGCTCAATCGAATCGCCGACGCATTACAAGACAACCCGGCGGATGAGCAGGAGCTCTACCAGCTCGCCCAGGCCAAGTTGAACGAGGCCGCCAAGACGAGCGATCTGGCCCGCCGTGGCCAGGAGAACACCCGGCAAATGCTCACCACACTGGCTGGTTCACTCGGCTTCTCCGACGTCACAGTCACCTTCGAGACGGTCTGACGTCGGTTCCACCCATGCCGAGCGGCGTCACCCACCTGCCGCTCGGCGAAACGAACCAGGCGCCGCTCGCTGGACCGGGGGTGGGGTCGGGTAGCACGGTGGTCGCCGGGTCCTGTCGGATCTCCGCGCCCCACCGGGCCGTTGTACACGGCCAGTGTTCGAGAATGGCCCGGTCGGTGGACCCATGTTTGCCGGCCTGGCCGGCTGGCCGGCAAAGACGTCGCCGTGAGAACCGAGAGACCGAAGTCATGGAGATCTGGATCAATCCGAACTGCTCCAAGTGCCGCTCAGCGTTGTCGCTACTGGATGCGGAGGGCGCCCAGTACAAGGTGCGGTATTACTTGGAAGCACCGCCAACCGTTCAGGAGATCGAAGACGTGCTGCAGCGCCTCGGCCTGGAGCCCTGGGACATCGCCCGCGTCGGCGAGCCCGTGGCGGCCGAGTTGGGCGTGGCCACGTGGCCACGCGAGGACAGTGACCGCATCCGGTGGATCGAGGCCCTGGCCGCCCATCCGATTCTGATCCAGCGACCGATCATCACCGCAGACGACGGGACCGCGGTGGTGGGGCGCTCAGCGGATTCGGTCCGGTCTGTCCTGCCCTAGGCCGCTGTGCCGACCGCCCTGTCGCTCCCCAGTGTTTAAATCCGGTCGCTGCGGGTACCTCCCGCGGCGTGACCGAGCCGCAGGAGCCGGGCGATCCGGCTGAACCGTCCGTTGTGGAGTTGGTCAGCCGGCTGTCCGAGCAAATCTCGCAGTTGGTACGCGAGGAGCTGCGGCTGGCGTTGTCGGAGCTCAAACAGAAGGGCAAGCAAGCCGGGACCGGCGCCGGATTGGTCGGCGCCGGGGTAACAATCGCCGTGCTCGGACTGAGCGCCCTGGTGGTCGCGGTGACCAGCGCGCTGGCCCGGGTGTTGCCGCTGTGGGCGGCGGCGCTGGTCGTCGGCTTCGCCATGCTCGCGGTCGGTGGGTTACTGACGTTCATCGGTGCCGGTGAGATCAAGAGTGGCATGCAATCCGTGTCGGAGCATGCACTGGCAAGGCTGGCCCACGACGTTGAAACCATCAAGGACAGCGCCAAGCGCTGACCTCGCTCGGCGGAGAGACGACCGTGTGCGCGGCGCTGGCACAGGCCGCCGGCCCTGCCTCCAGTTCGCGTGACCCGAGGCCGAATCCGCTGCGTCGAAATGCGCGTAACTCGACAGCTCCCTGGGCGTGATCCGAAGCCAACTGCTCGGTGTTCGGCGCGGACTGCGGCGACTCGCCACCCCTACTGGCCCGGCAGAAGCTCAAACATCCGAAACAGGACTCCAAAACATCCGCACGCGGCTCCGATGACCCCAGCCCGCATCAACGCAATGCTCGAGTCAGGACGCCCCATCGGAAGGCACGAACTTCAGATGAAGCCGCTACGGTAAGTAACGGTACCTCGAAAGGATGTAGCTATGCCGGCGTACGTAATCATGGCGAGTTTCACCGAGCAAGGACTCCAGCACGCTAAGCAGGTTCCGCCAGAACTCGCAGCGGCCAAGAAACTCGCTCCGAAATACGGGGTGACGTTGCCCCCCAATAACCTATATATGCTCATGGGCGGCGACTACGATTTTCTCGCTCATGTGCAGGCTCCGGACGACAAGGCGGTGACCGAATATGTGTTAGCCGCCGGCATGTCAGGTTATACCAAACCCGTGATCCTGCAATCATTCACTGAGGCTGAGCTCAACGAGATCTTCTCCAAGCTGTGATCGCAAGCACGCTAAGGGAGATGAGCCAGGCTCACGCAGCGCCGGCCGTGGTCACCCGCGCGATCTCACCGGCCACGGCGGCCGCCTCCCGATCACCGAACACGATCAGGTAGTGGTTGGTGTCGTCGATGAGCAGTTCGCCCAGCCCCGGCACGATGCGCCTGGCTTGGTCGACCAGGGTCTCAGGGATCAACGGACTGGGTTCATCGGCAAAGCCACGGGGCGCGCGCAGCAGGACCACCGGTTGGGCGACGGCGGCCAGCGCTGCCCACGCGGCGGTCGCGTCGAGCACGTCGCGCCCATCGACCCGCACCGCCTCCTCGACCACCCTGGAACGCAGCGAGCCACGCGGCCCGACCAGGTCGTAATCCACGAAGTCCGCGATGTCGGCGTTCCAGTGGTGGGCGAAGCCCGGGTGGCGGCGCCAGAAGTCGCGGTAGTGCCGACGGGACGCGAAGGTCATCCGGAGCCGTACCAGAGCCGGGCCGAGGACGCTGTCGATAACCGCGTCGGGATCGATGCCGCCGGACAACCGCCGCGAGAGGCCACCGTCGACCAGCACGACGCCCGCGGAGCGTTCCGGATGCGCCGCGGCCGCCCGCGCGGCCACCCATGCCCCCAGCGAATGACCGGCGAGCACGGCCCGTTCCGCGCCCCAGTGGTCGAGGACCGCGACCAGGTCGGCCACATGGGTGTCGAGTCCGTAGGGCCCCGGCAATCCGGCGCTGGCACCTCGGCCCCTCAGGTCGGGTACCAGAATTGTGATGTTGCGGGCCGCCAGGTGGCGGGCTACCGCCGCCAGCGCGCGGTGCGACCCGGTGGTGCCGTGCAGGCCCAGCACCACGGGCGCGGCGCCCGGTGCACCGGGACCGGCGACGCCGACGGTCAAGGCGCCGCCGGCGACCGGGACCGCCAGTTCGGTATGAAACGGGGTGGTAGGCATCGCCGGGCCTCAAGGATTCAGCAGGTGCTGGTTGGTTCGGCGGACCAGGTAAGCGAGCTCTGGTATCTCTACCACCTCTCGATCTGCAGCATGAAGCAGTTCGGCGCCGTCGCAGTTGACGAACAGGTCCGGCTCACGCCACGCGAACACGATCCGCGCAATCGGGGTGGCGAGGATGAGGTCGGTACAACTGCGGGGGCGCGAGGAGCGGGTACTGCATGGTTCGAGCGAGCTGTAGAGGGTGGCCCCGGCCAGGCGGTAGTCGTGCGGCACGAGCTTGGCCAGAGCGGCCTCCTCCGCATGATCATTAGGGTGCGTCTCGCGGGAGTAACCCGTGGCGAGCACCACGCCGTTGGCTTCGACGATCACCGCGCCGACCGAGAAAGCGCTGCGCGACGGGGGGCAATTGTGTGCGAGTTCGATAGCTCGCCGCAGGTACCGGCGATCCCGATCGGTCGAAGATCGCCTCATTGGACGCCATTGCCGGGGCAGGCCAGGTAGCGGAGCAGGACGACGTCGCCCATCTGACGGGTCTCGGCGAGCGTCAGCGGATGTTCCGGACCCTGCGGGAACCGACCGGGATGGACGAACCGGGGAGCGGCGTGACCACCGATGAGAAACGGAGCGATCACCACCTGGATCTCATCCACTAGGCCGGCGCTGAGAAACTGAGTATGGACGGTTCCGCCACCTTCCACCATCAGGCGTTGCACCTTGCGCTTGGCGAGATCATCCAGTACTGCTGCCAGGTCGATGGGGTCTCCGGCGGCGACGACGGCCGCCACATCGCCGAGTGCGTCGCGCAAGCCCGGAACGGCGGGATCGCGCGCGTAGACGAGTTTCTCGCTGTCCCCCGAGGTGAAGAACCGGGCCGCTCCGTCCAGCTCACCGCTACCGGTCAGCGTGACTTTCATCGGATGTGCAGCCATGCCACGCCGGATCCGTTGCTCCCGGTGCTCGGCAGAGCGGATGAGCAGCCGCGGGTTGTCCCGGCGGATCGTGCCCGCCCCCACCAGAATGGCATCGACACCGGCCCGGACCTCATCGACCCGATCGAGGTCCGCCTCGTTGGACAACATCAACCGGGCATCGCCGGAGTCGTCGAGGCAGCCGTCGATGGACATCGCCGCCGACAGCAGGACGTACGGGCGTGCCGCCACGACCGTCGATTATCCGCTCCGAGAACGCCCAGCGTGCATTCACCGGACGCCACGGCTAGCAGGATTGCATTCAGACCGTCTTGGGACGCCCTTGTCCCGGATCGCGGGTGCGCCGAGAGACGGTCGCCGGGGTGCGCCGTTACCGCGGCAGACGCTTAGGCAATCCGGGTGGATTTTCCACCGGCGAGAACCTCACCGGCTTTTCGCCGTCGCGACCAGCTGGGCACGATATGGCGGACCGCCCGGTCTGTCCACGCCCGTCCGATACGTCTGACCTGCACAGACGGCGGTTCAGTCCAGCGCCCACGATGGCGCGACAGATCCGATCGGTCAGCTACCACCGCCATGGCCCATCGGCACGACAGCAGGGTGACGGGGCTTTAAGTTCACGAGCGGCGTCCGGTAGACAGTGCACTGCGGCGTGACGGCAGTTCGGTCGAATCGTTAGGCGTGACAAGGGCGCTCTCGGGGTGGTCGGGGGAGCGACAAGGAGGTAAGTCAGTGGATCGTCGGGTGCGGCGAGCGGTACTGGATCGCTTGGCAGCGGTTGAGGACATGGCTGCACGGGCGGGCGCGACGCTGTCGGCGCCGCTGGCGCGCAGACATATCCAGACCATCACCGACGGATGGCGGGAACTGCTCGTCCAACACCAGCCTGACCACACTGGCCGCTGCCCGGTCTGCTCGGGATGGTTGCGCCGTCGCCGGTGGCCTTGCCATGTGTGGGAGACCGCGCACCAGCACCTCATCGGGGACGGAACCGAACCGCTTGAGCGGCTCGCCCGCAATCCCAATCCCTTCTGCCAACCGCGCCAGGTACTGGTCGTGCCGCGCCAGCTCGAGGCTTCCCCCGTCAGTTCCCGGTTCAGCCAGGACGACAAGGCGCCGATACACCATCGCTGATCTCTGAGCCGGGCCTCAACGACCCCGTGGCTGCCGGGATCGCCGCATAACCTGGCAAACGTGCCCGCACAGATTTCCGCGCACCGGGGCGGCTGGATCCGCAGGCTCTGGGCAGCTTCCTGGCGCCATCCCCGCTTGGCGCTCGTGGCCCTGCTCGCTTCCGGCGTCGGCGTCGGCGCGGAGGCGGCCACCCCACTACTCACCCGCCTGGCAATCGATGACGCCGTGGCGGGGCTCACCCAGCGACTGGGTTGGCTGGTCAGCGCGCTGGCCGGGGTGGCGCTGCTACAGTTCGCAACCGCGTTCGTCCGCCGTTATCTCGGCGGGTGGCTGTCCTTGGATGTGCAGCACGACCTGCGCAATGCGGTATTCCGCGCGGTGCAGAAACTCGACGGCGCCAAGCAGGACAGCCTGCGCACCGGGCAGGTCGTCTCCCGCGCCATCTCGGACCTGGCGCTGGTACAGGGCCTGTTGTCGCTGGTACCCCTGACGGCGGGGGTGCTGGTGCTCTGTGCTGTCGCGCTGGTCGCGATGCTGTGGCTATCCCCCGTGCTCACGCTTGTCGCGCTGGTCGTGGTGCCGGTCACCGGGCTGATCACCACCCGGATGCGGCACCGGTTGTTTCCGGCGACCTGGTCGGCGCAGCAACGCGCGGCCGACCTCGCCGAGCACGTGGAGGAGACCGTCACCGGGATCCGGGTGGTCAAGGGCTTCGGCCAGGAGGCCCGTGCGGTGTCCCGGCTCGAGACGCTGGCCCGGCAGCTGTATGCCGAACGGCTACGCGCAGCACGGCTGAACGCGACATTCGCTCCGACCCTCACCGCGTTGCCGTCACTGGGACAGGTCACGGTGTTCGCCCTCGGCGGCATGCTGACGCTGAACGGGAAGATCAGCTTGGGCACGTTCGTGGCGTTCGCCGCGTACCTGACGCTGCTGGTCGTCCCGGCCCGGTTGATCGCCAACCTGGTGGTCCTCGCGCAGTTGGCCCGGGCCGGAGTGGAACGGGTCTACGAGCTGATCGACTCCCAGCCGGACATACAGGACGCACCAGACGCGATCGACGTCCCGGACGGTCCGCTGGCGGTGCAGCTGTCCGGCGTGCGCTTCGGCTACACCCGCAGCGAGCCGGTGCTCGACGGGCTGTCACTACGCATCGAACCGGGCGAGACGCTGGCCCTGGTGGGTACCCCGGGCTCGGGCAAGTCCACCGTCTCGCTGCTGCTGGCCCGGTTCTACGAGCCGCAGCAGGGCACTATCCGGATCGGTCCGCCCGGCCACACCGTCGACATCCGGCAGCTACGGCTGGTGTCGCTGCGCCGAGCCCTGGGAATGGTCTTCGAAGAGGCGTTCCTGTTCTCCGACACGGTGCGGGCCAACATCGCCTACGGATGCCCGGACGCCACCGACGAGCAGGTGCGCCGGGCCGCGAAGGCGGCCGCGGCCCACGAGTTCATCTGCGCCTTGCCGCAGGGCTACGACAGCAAGGTCGGTGAGCGCGGGCTTACCCTGTCCGGCGGCCAACGCCAGCGGATCGCGCTGGCCAGAGCTCTGCTATCGGACCCGCGGGTGCTGGTGCTCGACGACGCCACCTCCGCGGTCGACGCCGCGACCGAGGCTGCCATCCACGCCACCCTGCGGACGGTCACCGCGCAGCGCACCACCTTGCTCATCGCGCACCGCCGCTCCTCGCTGGCCCTGGCCGACCGGATCGCGGTGCTCGACGGCGGCCGGGTGGTCGACGTCGGCACGCACGCGGAGCTGAGCGTTCGGTTCGCGCTGTTCCGCGCGCTGCTCGCCGGCCCCGGCGAGCTGATCGAGGACGTCACCGCGGTAGCGGGTCCGGGTCCGGAGCCGAGTCCGGACGGCATCACCGCACAGCTGTGGCCCGCCACTGCGTTGACTGGCGCACCGGCTGACACCGGCGACAGTCCGGGAGCGGTCCGAGCGGTGCAAGGCGTGGGCAGTGTCGTTCGCGGTGGGATGGGCGGCGGTGGCCGGGGCGGGATGGCAGCCGGCATGGTCGGCAGCATCGGGCCGACCCCGGAGCTGCTCGCAGCGGTGGCCGCATTGCCGCCGGCCAGCGCGCAGCCGAGTCTCGGGGGAACCGACCCGACCACACCCGATCCGAACTTCCGGCTCAACCGGCTGCTGCGCCCGATGCTGGGATGGCTGTCGCTCACCGCTGCCCTGGTCGGGCTCGACGCCCTGGCTACGGTGGCATTCCCGGCGCTGGGCGGTGTCGCCGTCGAGGCCATCACCCGGCACGCGCCGCACCTGCTCGCCATCGTGGTCGCCGTCGGGCTCGGGGTGGTCATCGCCGACTGGCTGGTCGTCGCGGCGCAGACCGTGGTCGCCGCCCGAGCCGGGGAAACGCTGCTGTACCTGGTGCGGATCCGCAGCTTCGCCCACTTGCAGCGGCTCGGGCTGGACTATTTCGAGCGTGAGATGGCGGGCCGGATCATGACCCGGATGACTACCGACGTGGACGCGCTGTCCACGTTTCTGCAGACCGGTCTGTCCACCGCGCTGATCAGCGTGCTCACCGTGGTCGGCGTCGCGATCGCGCTGCTGGTCACCGACGCCGGCCTGGCAATGGTGGCGATGCTGGCCCTCCCACTGCTGATCGCGGCCACGGTGGTGTTCCAGCGGCTGTCCTCGGTGGCTTACGCCGAGGCCCGGGAACGGGTCAGCGAGGTCAACGCCGACCTGCAGGAAAACGTGTCCGGTGCCCGGGTGACCCAGGCGTTCACCCGGGAGCGACGGTCGGCCAGGGAATTCTCCGCCCGAAGCGATGCCTACCGGCGAAGCCGGCTGCGCGCCCAGCGCTATATCGCCACCTACTTCCCCTTCGTGGCCCTGCTGTCAGGTCTCGCGCAAGCCGCTGTGCTCGGCGTTGGCGCCTTCCGGGTGGCCACCGGCACCGTCAGCGCTGCGGTGCTCACCGCGTTCCTGCTGTATCTGGGACTGTTCTTTTCGCCGGTACAACAGCTTTCCCAGGTTTTCGACGGCTACCAGCAGGCCGCGGTCGGGCTGCGGCGCATCCGGGAATTGCTGGACACGCCGATTTCGGTGCCGGCGCCAGGCGCCGATGCGGTCGCAGTGCCGGCACGGCTGCGCGGCGAGGTCGAGCTGCGCGATGTCAGCTTCAGCTACTCCGGCTCGGCGGCACCCGCGCTGGACAGGGTGTCACTGCACATCGCGCCCGGGGAGACCGTCGCCCTGGTGGGCACCACCGGAGCCGGCAAGTCCACCGTCGTGAAGCTGCTCGCAAGGTTTTACGACCCGACGGCCGGAACCGTGCTGATCGACGGGGTGGACGTGCGTCGTTTCGACCCGGCGGCTTTTCATCACCGGCTGGGCGTGGTCCCGCAAGAGGCGCACCTGTTCAGCGGGGACATCGCCGACAACATCAGCTACGGCGCGCCGGGCGCATCCCCCGCGCAGGTGGAGGCAGCGGCCCGGCGGGTCGGCGCCCTGGAGGCCATCGCCGCGCTCCCGCACGGGTTTCGCCAGCCGGTCGGCGAGCGCGGGCAGGGCCTGTCGGCCGGCCAGCGGCAATTGATCGCGCTGGCCCGCGCCGAGCTGGTCGACCCCGACCTGTTGTTGCTCGACGAGGCCACCGCGGCGCTGGATCCGGCGACCGAATCGGCGGTCCTGGTCGCCGCCGACCGGCTCGCCGCGCCTCGGACCACCGTCGTCATCGCTCACCGGCTGGCCACTGCGGCCAAGGCCGACCGGATCGTGGTGCTCGACGGCGGGCGGATCATGGAGCAGGGCCGCCACCTCGAGCTACTCGCCGCCGGCGGCCCCTACGCTCACCTGTGGGCCGCCGGCTCACTCGACGGACCCCAGCTGGGCGTAGGGGCCGCCTAGTCGGTGGCCCTTCAAGTACCGCCAACCCGGGTTCGGGCGGTCGTTAACCACTACCAACCCACGGCTTCGGGTTGCGCTACCACGCGCCGGGCGGGTCGTCGCTGTGGGGCGATGAGACAGTGCTGGAGTCAGAACCGCCGCGGCGCCTGGTCGTGACCTGGCACTCGCTATACGATCCGGCACTCGCTGCCGAGGAACCCCAGCCGGGTGAGCTGGGAAATCGAGCCGCAAGACGGCGGCTTCCGCAAGTTGATCATCGTGCACGACCGGCTCGAGGGCGCATCCAAGACCACCCCAACGTGGCCGGCCCGGGCTGGATGATGGTGCTGTCCGGCATGAAGACGCTGCTCGGGACAGGGGCGCCGCTGGCCGCCGGCCAGCTGGCCGATCGTCGCAGGTGACCGCCGGTACTCCAGCGATTGACGTGCAGATCTGCACCGCCACAGCACAGTTTCGACGATTAACCGTTCGCCGACGCGCCGCGCGTCGCCGTACATCTTGTCCGCGGGAATGGGTACTAGCCTGGATGCCAGCCTCAGTGATGCTGAACCTCAGTGATGCTGAACAGACCCGCACAGAACGGATAGAGGCGACATCCAGCAGTGTCCCGCAGCGACCCCCCCGTGCAGTTCGGCCCCAACGAGTGGCTCGTCGAGGAGATGTACGAACAGTTCCTGGCCGACCCCTCGGCGGTGGACTCCTCATGGCATGACTTCTTCGCCGACTACCAGCCACCTGGTGACAACGGTGCCACCCCGCGCACCACCAAGGACCGGACTGCCTTACCCATCCCAGCGCAGCCCGCGTTCCAGCAGGAGGCAACCACGCCGCTGCGCGGGGCAGCAGCCCGCGTGGTGGCGAACATGGAGAGCTCGCTGGAGCTGCCGACGGCGACCAGCGTGCGTGCGGTACCGGCGAAACTGCTCGTCGACAACCGCATCGTGATCAACAACCACCTTCGGCGGACCCGGGGCGGAAAGGTCAGCTTCACCCATCTCATCGGGTACGCGGTGGTGCGCGCGCTGGCCGATCACCCGCAGCTCAACCGCCACTACACCACCGACCAGCAGGGCAAACCCGCCGTGGTGGCGCCCGAGCACGTCAACCTGGGCCTGGCCATCGACCTCAAGACCGGCAAGGGCCGCAGCCTCGTCGTCGCCTCGATCAAGGGGTGCGAGGTGATGACGTTCGCCCAGTTCTGGCAGGCCTACGAGGACGTCATCCGCAAGGCACGGGAGGGCAAGCTCACCACTGAGGATCTTGCTGCCACCACGATCTCGCTGACCAACCCGGGCACCATCGGCACCAACCACTCGGTGCCGCGGCTGATGACCGGGCAGGGCGCGATCATCGGTGTCGGCGCGATGGAGTACCCAGCGGCCTTCCAGGGCGCCAGCGACCAGGCACTCGCGGACATGGCGATCAGCAAGATCATCACGTTGACGTCGACCTACGACCACCGGATCATCCAGGGCGCCGAGTCCGGCGAGTTCCTGCGCCATGTGCATGAACTGCTCCTCGGCGAGGGCGGCTTTTACGACGGAGTCTTCGCCTCGCTGCGAATCCCCTACGAGCCGGTGCGCTGGGTGCAGGACATCCCCGAGGGTGCCGTAGACAAGACCGCCCGGGTGCTGGAACTGATCGACGCGTTCCGCACCCGCGGGCACCTGATGGCCGACACCGACCCGCTGAACTACCGGCAGCGCAAACACCCCGACCTCGACGTGCTCAGCCACGGCCTCACGCTGTGGGATCTGGACCGGGAATTCGCCGTCGGCGGCTTCGCCGGGCAGTCGTACATGCACCTGCGCGACGTCCTGGGCGTGCTGCGCGACGCCTACTGCCGCAACATCGGCGTGGAATACATGCACATCTCCGCACCCGACGAGCGGCGGTGGCTGCAGGAACGCGTAGAGCGGGTGCACGCCAAACCCAGCCGCGCCGAGCAGAAGTACATCCTGTCCAAGCTCAACGCCGCGGAGTCGTTCGAGACCTTCCTGCAGACCAAGTACGTCGGGCAGAAGCGGTTCTCGCTGGAGGGCGCCGAAACCGTGATCCCGCTGCTGGACGCCGTGCTGGACAAGGCCGCCGAATACGGGCTCGACGAAGTGGTGCTCGGCATGCCGCACCGCGGCCGGCTCAACGTGCTAGCCAACCTGGTGGGCAAGCCGTACTCGCAGATCTTCCGCGAGTTCGAGGGCAACCTGGACCCCGGCCAGGCACACGGTTCCGGTGATGTCAAGTACCACCTGGGCGCTGAAGGCAAGTACTACCGGATGTTCGGGGACGGCGAGACGAAGGTGTCGCTGATCTCGAACCCGTCGCACCTGGAGGCCGTGGACCCGGTACTCGAAGGCATCGCCCGGGCCAAGCAGGACATGCTCGACAAGGGACCAGAGGGTTTCACCGTGCTGCCGGTCGCGCTGCACGGCGACGCCGCCTTCGCCGGCCAAGGCGTGGTGGCGGAGACCCTCAACCTGTCGCAACTGCGCGGCTACCGCACCGGTGGCACCGTACACGTGATCGTGAACAATCAGGTCGGATTCACTACCGCGCCGCAATATGCGCGGTCCAGCGAGTACCCCACCGACGTGGCGAAGACGATCGGCGCGCCGGTGTTCCACGTAAACGGGGACGATCCCGAATCCTGTATCTGGGTGGCCAAGCTTGCGGTGGATTACCGCCAAGCTTTCCTCAAAGACGTCGTGATCGACATGATCTGTTACCGCCGCCGGGGCCATAACGAAGGCGACGACCCGTCGATGACCCAACCGAAGATGTACGACATCATCGACAGCAAACGATCGGTCCGCAAAGGTTACACCGCGGCGCTGATCGGCCGTGGAGACATTTCCGTGGAGGAGGCCGAGCGCGCGCTGAAAGACTACGCGCAGCAGCTCGAGCACGTCTTCAACGAAGTGCGTGAACTGGAGAAGTCACCCGCGGCGCCCAGCGAGTCGGTGGAGGCCGAGCAGCTCGTGCCCACTGGGCTGGACACCGGGGTTGATATCAGCGTCGTCGAACGGATCGCCGATGCGCACGTCAACCTGCCCGAAGGTTTCACCCCGCATCCCCGGGTCAGGCCGGTGCTGGAAAAGCGCGCGAAGATGGCCCGCGAGGGTGGTATCGACTGGGCATTCGCCGAGCTGCTGGCACTCGGCTCGGTCTGCCTGGACGGCCGCATGGTGCGGCTGTCCGGTCAGGACAGCCGGCGTGGCACCTTCGTGCAACGGCACTCGGTGCTGATCGACCGCAAGACCGGTGCCGAGTACACGCCGCTGATGAACCTTTCGCCGGACCAGGCGAAGTTTCTGGCCTACGATTCGGCACTGTCGGAATTCGCCGCGCTGGGCTTCGAATACGGCTATTCAGTGGCGAATTCCGATGCGCTGGTGCTGTGGGAGGCACAGTTCGGCGATTTCACCAATGGCGCGCAGCCGGTGGTCGACGAGTTCATCTCCTCCGGCGAGGCCAAATGGGGACAACGTTGCGACGTCGTCCTGTTGTTGCCGCACGGTCACGAGGGGCAGGGCCCCGATCACACCTCCGGGCGCATCGAGCGGTTCCTGCAACTGTGCGCGGAGGGCTCCATGACCGTGGCGCAGCCCTCCACGCCGGCGAACTACTTCCACCTGCTGCGCCGGCACGCCCTGGACGGGGTGCACCGGCCGCTGGTGGTCTTCACGCCCAAGTCGATGCTGCGGCTCAAGGCAGCGGTGAGCCCGGTGGAGGAGTTCACCTCGGGGCGCTTCGCCTCCGTACTCGATGACCCGACGATCAGCGACCGCTCGGCGGTGCGCCGGGCGCTGCTGTGCAGTGGCAAGATCAGCTACGAGCTGCACGCCAGCCGCCAGCAGCGGGGTATCCAGGACATCGCGATCGTGCGCATCGAGCAGCTCTATCCGGTGCCCCAGCGGCGGCTGGCCGCCGCGCTGGATCACTACCCGAACGCCACCGAGGTGTGCTGGGTGCAGGAGGAACCCGCCAACCAGGGCGCGTGGCCGTTCTACGGGCTGAGCCTGCCCGAACTGATGCCCGAACGGCTGAGCGGGTTGCGGCGCATCTCCCGGCGCGCCATGGCGGCCCCGTCCGCGGGATCGGCGAAGGTGCACGACGTCGAGCAGCGCGAACTCATCGCCGCCGCCCTCGACGCCTAACCCCACTCCCCGCTCCCGGCGTGTCGCGCTCTCCCGCCCCGTGTGTCGTGCTGTCCTGCGCGATGTGTCGAACGTCGGCGCCCGGTCGCGTACGCTCCCGGCCGCCGGTATCAGTACAGGCCCCTCGGAAGAGGAGGTGTCGAGGTGTACTTCACCGACCGCGGCATCGAGGAACTCGAAGACCGGCGCGCCACCGAGCAGCTCAGCGTCGAATGGCTGGCCGCACGGATGCGCACGTTGTCGACGAGCACCCGGAGTTCGAAGACGCTGTCGAGGCGCTGGCTACGTTCCTGGCACGCGACGATGCAGACGACGCGGACGATCTTTCAGTTTGACGGGTCGTGCCTGTGCCACCCCGGGCATCAGCGCGCGACATACCGGGCACGGGGGCGCGACACGCCGGGGCGGCGGGGCGGGGTGGTTCACCACGCATAGGCCTCCGGAGCGGGCTTGGGGCCATGGGGGGCCGGCGCGGGGAACAGCTCGTCGAGCCGGGCGAGCACCTCGGCATCAAGTGTGATCGCGACGGCCCGCAGCGAGCCGTCCAGCTGGGCGGCGGTTCGCGGGCCGACAATCGGCGCGGTCACCCCCTCTTGATGCAACAGCCAGGCCAGCCCGACGTTGGCGGGATCCTCGCCGAGGTCGGCGCACAGCTTCTCGTAGGCGTCGATGCGCTCTCGATGCGTCTCGAGTCTCTCGGCTGAGTACTCCGAGGTGCTTCGCGACCCGCCGCCCTCGCGTTGCTTGCGCAGCACCCCGCCGAGCAAACCACCCTGCAGCGGTGACCATGGGATCACGCCGATGCCGTAGTGCCGCGCGGCGGGTAGTACCTCCAGCTCGATCCACCGGTTGAGCAGGTTGTAGATGGACTGCTCGCTGGCCAGACCGATGATGTGTTGGCGGTGCGCCGCCTCCTGGGCCGCGGCGAGGTGCCAGCCGGCGAAGTTCGATGAACCGACATAGATGACCTTGCCTTGTTGCCGGAGCACTGACATGGCCTCCCAGATCTCGTCCCACGGGGTGGCGCGGTCCACGTGATGCATCTGGTACAGGTCGATGTAGTCGGTCTGCAACCGGCGCAGTGAGCCGTCGCAGGCCCGCCGGATGTTCAGGGCAGATAGCTTGTTGTCGTTGGGCCAGTCCCCCATCGAACCGTACAGCTTGGTCGCCAGCACAGTGCGCTCACGGCGCCCGCCACCAGTGGCGAACCAGCGGCCGATGATCTGCTCGGTGACCCCCTGGCCCTTCTGCCAGCCGTAGACGTTGGCGGTATCGAAGAAGTTGATGCCGTGCTCGTGGGCCCGGTCCATGATTGCGTGACTGTCGGCCTCGGAGGTCTCCGGACCGAAGTTCATCGTGCCCAGGCACAGTCGGGACACCGAAAGGCCGCTGCGGCCCAGCTGCGTGTAATCCATGGTTCCCAGCCTCGCACCACAGCGGGTACTGGACCACCGGAGGCCCTCTCGGTCGCGATTCCAGATAGCGCAGTGCGCGTCAGCCTGGCCTACTACACGAGTTATCCGGGCGACATCGACGCCTGGATCGCCGACGCCGAGGCCATTTCCGAACGTGCCGAACATTCGTGGCGCCAGCAGCAGGAACTCCTCGGTTGAGCAGCGCAGAACGTCTGCTGCTCGATGAGATGTTCGCGCCGATGCTGGCCGAATGGCTGTGCGCGGAGGAATTCGACGTGGTAGCACTGGCCGGGCACCCGGACGTTGGCGGCAGCATCGGACGAGGAAGTGATGCGGTGGGCGACGGCGCACGGCCGCCGTTCGCGGTGCTGGGCAACTCGCTGATGAACCGGACGCTCTTCAGCGCGCTCGGTGTCCGCAGAACTCCCTCGGCAGGACGCGCCTGCGACCTCGGCGGGCAAACTACCCACCGGAGCAGCCTTGACCTGCACCCGGGTTGAGGTTGCAGGCTGATGTCCATGAGCTGGTCGCCATGAGCGCCCTACCTGCTGACACCGAGGTGGCTCCGGTTCGCTCGGATCTGTTCGGTCCGAGCCGCCGCACAACCACCATCGGCCTGCTGCTGCTGGTCAGCATGGTGGCGTTCGAGGCGATGGGGGTGGGCACTGCCATGCCGGCCCTGGTAGCCGACATCGGCGCTGTGTCGCTGTATGCGTGGCCGTTCGTAGCGTTCATGGCCGCCGGTGTGTTCGGCACCGTGCTCGGCGGGCGCTGGTGCGACGTCGCCGGACCCAGGGTTCCGCTGGTGGCGTCCCCGGTGCTGTTCGGGGCAGGTCTGGTGATGGCGGGCACGGCGACCGGCATGACGCAGCTGCTGGTGGGACGGGTGCTGCAGGGCTGGGGTGCGGGCGTCCTGGTGGTCGTGACTTACGTGCTGATCGCGGTGGTGTATGCCGAGCGCAGCCGTCCCGCGGTCTTCGGGCTGATGTCTTCGGCGTGGGTACTGCCCTCGTTGATCGGACCGCCGATCGCCGGCGTGGTGACCGAGCGGCTGTCCTGGCACTGGGTGTTCCTCGGCCTGGTCCCCGTGGTGGTGCTCGCGGTCGGGTTGGTGGTGCCCGCGGTGCGCCGGCTCGACCACCCCGCTCCCATGGCTGCACCCGATCCCGTCAGCGGCGCCACGCGCCGGCGCGGGCTGGTGCTCGCGGCCCTGGGCGCTGCGGTCGCGGTATC
>Ga0134128_10001315_pt1 | contig 32178 bp, 30 predicted proteins | sample KB31754_FD_96462 | JGI IMG/M metagenome (GOLD analysis project Ga0134128, IMG submission 96462) | Terrestrial soil microbial communities with excess Nitrogen fertilizer from Kellogg Biological Station, Michigan, USA - KB3-175-4 | ecosystem: Environmental > Terrestrial > Soil > Unclassified ... | reverse complement strand
GGCTGGTTGCCCTCCGCGCAGGCGCTCAGGAGCACGACTTGCCGTGGTCAGGACGATCGCCCTGAGAGCGCGCTTGCGCTTCGGGCATATACTCGCCGTGCTTGGTCTTACCGTACCAGCGGGTTCCAGGGCAGTGGTACACCTTACTGCTGGAATTGACCCACACCTGACCGTTGCCACCGCCCGGCGCCGCAACTGCGCTCGCGCCCTCCGGGCTGCGATGTGACCGCGGTGTGCTGGCCGCAACGCTCTGCGACACACCCGCGGCTCCCGCAGCTGCGGCTGCTGGGGCGCCGCTCGAAGGCACGCTGGCCGCGGCTCGCGCCCGGCGGCTCTTGCTGCGCTGCGAGCTCTTGCTCTTCTCGACGCCGCCGTGTCCACGGCATGCACCCCTGCCGCTGCGAGCCGAGGTCGTGCCATCCTTGCACAGCACGCCGCTCGAGCTGCTGGCGGTCGCGGAACTCGACATCTGAGCCATGCTCGTGGCGGGCATCAGTGCCAAGCCGACTGCGGCAGCAAGGGCTACCGCGAATGAACAGTTGAATCGTCCGATCATGATGGCACTCCTACACCGTGGATGGCCTCTTAGGACCCTTTCAGGCAACTGCGCATGAACGATCGGCGTGCGGCGCCTTTGAGGGATTTGGCCTGCGCGTCCGCGTTGCAGGACTTCATCTTCATCTGCTGGCTGTTCATCGAACGCGAGTGGCCGCCGCTGGTGCGCAGGCAGGTCTTCATGAACTCCCTGCGGGCGGTGCCGGACAGGCTCTGCGCCTTCGCCTGTGTGTTACACGTCGTCATCTTCTGCTGCTGAGCGGTGTTCGCCGGAACCACCGTCGCGAATCCGAGAGCGGCCATTGCGGCGACGAGGAGGCCGCATTTTCGGGGGCTGATCATGTCATGTACTCCTCAACTGGCCTGAAAGTCAGACCGTCTCCAACGGCCGGCGCCGCTTGCAGAGCTCGGCTGACCGGCGCGTTTGTCAGCTGGGCGAAACGGTTCCGCCCGGGGTGAGCTTGTCAACCGCTTGCGGCAGCACCTTCGCGAGCTTCTCGCTCAGGTCCTGTGGATTGATACCGAACTTCGCAGCCAGCGCATTGATCTTGTCTGCGCCCAAGGCCTGTTGTATCTGATCGGCGGAGATCGCCTGATTGGCGCCCGTGCCTACCCAGGATTTGACGGTCTCTCCGAGCCCCTGCCGCTGGAACTGCGAGACGATGCCCTGGACTCCGCCATGCTGCTCGATCAGATGATTGACGACGGTCGCCATCTCGCCGCCGACTACTCCGCCCAACATACCATCCAGAAGACCCATGGAACCTCCTCCCGTCGGATCGACGGATCAAAAAGAGAAGATCGGGGTTGATCGCTTCAGCGGTGTCGTCTTGGGCCTCGCTGGAGGCTTGCCATTGCTCTGCGGAGTATACGTCGGGATCAACGCCATGTTCCAGCAAACCTCAAGCGTTAGCGCAAAGCGTATCGTTGAGCAGCGTACGCGCCCGGTTTCCCTAGAAGCTACCCATTAGCGCCGACAGCAGATTCTTAGACGTTGCAGCCTCAGTTCCCACGAGTATGAAAAGGGCGAACCCTTCTGGTCACCTCACACGGACCAGGATGGACATTGCAGGAACAGAGCAAACCGCCTCACCCCGACCATCGATTTCATTGATGGTGTTCTCGGCCATTTCACCTCTGGGTGTTGGTTTTACGACGCCCTGGGTGCGAGATTGGGTGTCAATTTCAGACGCTCGCTCGCGACTCAATGCGCGCGGATTGTAACGCCGCATGCAAACCCGCTACCCGCCACCGCTTCCCTGCAAGCTGAACTCATTCCGATACACGCCTTCAATTGTGAGCCGGCCCCGGCGAGCCATCGGACCAAACGGGTGACACCACCAACACTGTGGTGACTGGCCCGACGTCGCTGGTGGCGCCGTACACCGGCGAGCCGGACCGCTGAGCTCCCATCGTCGTCGCGTCGACGGGAGGCAGAAAAAACATGACATGGGGATGCCAGTTGTGCGTCGCGTCGGCCACATATTGTTTCTTCGACAGCATGTAGGAGATGGAGCCGGGTTCGGGCGCGGTGATCTTTTTCGCCGCAACCGCCCGCCTTGGTGCGGGCCAGCATGTCGGCCACCGAGACCCCGCGAGTACCCACCTGGTACGCATGAGGTAATCCGGCAAAATGGAGCGCGCCGCGGCGGCATTGATGCACTGCGGCGAACGCTCCTTCAGGGGTTCCCGGGTGCTTGGGTTCCAGCCAGGCGTCATAGACTTCGGCCGGACTCGCGGGAATGGTTCGCCTGACGGTCATTTCCATGGTCTTCACATCAGGGATCACGCGCTGGATCATGGCTTGCGACTCCTCTCCTTCTGGAAGTAGGCCTCGAGTACATCCAGGCGTTCATTCCAGAAGCGCTCTTGCCTGCAAGTGCTCCGTAATGTAGAAACCAGTCACCCATGTTGCCGACAGAACAGTCGAAAGGAAGAGGCCGATGAGCCCCCTGTTGAGCGTCGTCTACCAATCGAGCCGCGGGCACCCGCGACGTATTGCGGAAGCCATGGTGGGCAGAGTAACGGCGATCAGACGCTCGACCTTACGTCCTCCCCCGGAGATATCGCGACTGCCTAATTTCGATTAGGCTATTGGGTCGGAAAATCCGGGCATTCAGTGATCCGCCGAGGCTCCATATGATAATTCGCGAATGGCGCGGTCGTGCGAGCTCTTCAAGGTCAGCCGCATACCCTGCGCATTTCCGCAAGAACGTTCTCCCACAACTCCATCTCGTATCCGGTTTCCGCGGCGCTCACTTGGGCGTGCGCGTAATGGGGGAGCGGACGGAATTCCTGGTGCTCACCCGCTGGGATTCGATGGAGTCGGTCCGTTCGTTCGCTGGCGACGATGTGGAACGGGCGGTCGTCGAACCCGATGCCGTTGCGGCGTTGCTCGAGTTCGACGCACACGTTCGCCACTACGAGGTGCTGGAGGAATCCGTGGTCAGCTCACCGTCCGCCTAGCCCTTCAGCCCGCAACAGCCAGCTCGATCTCACTCCGTTGGTCCTCGAACCAGAAAAGCATTCCCTGGTTCATATGCGCCGCATCGAGTGCCCCTCTGTCCAGGCAGCTCTTCATGCAGATCAGCTCGATGGTCATGAGCATGCTCCAGGCGAGCGACCGCTCCTGCACTGACAAGCCGGCGATCCGCCCGTACGTCCGAAAGATCGTCTCGAGGATTTGAAGCCAGTATTGCGCGTATCCCGCTTCCCGAAAGCTCTCGCTGAGAACGCCCGACGCGCAGTAGCAGACGTCGAAGAGCCGCGGCCCCTGGTGCACGAGATCAAAATCGAGGAGGCCGGATGCGGCCTCGCCCGTGAACAGAACGTTGCCCCGGTGGAAGTCTCTGTGGATGAGCTGCTTCGGCAACGCCATCACAGATGCGATCCGGCCACGAAGCCGCTGCAGGCGATCGACATCGAACGGAGTCGCGCCAGCCAGGAGCATCGCGAGCAAATGCTCCGCCGAGTCACGAAAGACGGGGAAGCGCCGCGGATTCGGCGCCATCGCGAGAATCCGATGCAACTCGCCGAGCGGCGTCGCCAGGCGATCTACCTGTTCCAGACCCGCCGGCCCATGAAACTGCGCGAAGTGATGACCCGCGAGTTCCGGTGAAAGCCAGAAGGCCCTGCCCTCAGCGACGGCGTAGCGCTGGCCAGCCGCCGTCAGGGCATAGCGCGGCACCGGCAGTCCGGCACCGGCGAGGTACTCGAGAAGATCGAGATCCCGCTCCACCGACTCCGTGGACCCGCTGGCTTTCAGATAGAAGCAGCCGGACGGCGTCCGCAGCTTGGTGACCGAAGGACTGGCCGTGGGCGAGGATTCCGCTACCAGATTCCATTCTGCAAGAAGGGCGGCGTCGTTCATGCGTGAGCCGGGGATTCACGAGCCCGTCGCAGGGCATGCCGTCAATAGTGGGGCGGTCGCTCCTCTTCCGGCGTGCGCGCCGTGTCCGACTGCGCCGCCTCGATCCGCTCGGCCAGGGCGGCGACCTGCGCCCGCAGAGCCTCGATCTCGCGGTGCTGCCGAAAGACGACGTCGCTCAATTCGGCGTTCGCGCGCTCGAGGAACGCGATCTTGGTCTCTATCTGCTCGAGCGTATGGACATTCATGGCGAGGCATCCTCCGTCGCGGCATGCTACACTATAACGGTCAGAACTCTCGACGCGCTTCTTGCGCACCCCCTCCCAAACGAGCTTCGCGGGCCGAAAGACCGCGCCCACGGAGACTATGAAAGTTCCCAAAGGCTTGCAGCCGTTGATCGACGACGGCGTCATCGATGAAGTCATCCGCTCCCTGAAGAGCGGCAAGGAAGCCACCGTTTACGTCGTACGCTCGGGGCCGCACCTTCGCTGCGCGAAGGTCTATCGGGACATGGCGCAGCGCAGCTTCCAGAGGCGCGCGCAGTACCAGGAGGGCCGCAAAGTCCGCGGCAGCCGCGAAACCCGCGCCATGAGCCGCGGCACACGATTCGGCCGCAGAGAGCAGGAGCACGAATGGAAGAACGCCGAAGTCGACGCGCTCTATCGACTCGTAGCCGCCGACGTTCGCGTCCCGCGGCCCTTCGGCTATTTCAACGACGTGTTGATCATGGAGCTCGTCAGGGATGCCGCGGGCGATCCGGCGCCGCGGCTGGGCGAAGTGGCGCTCACGCCGGAAGTCGCGCGCGAATATCACGGCTTTCTCATGCAGCAGCTCGTGCGCATGCTGAGCCTGGGTCTCATCCACGGAGATCTCTCGGAATTCAACGTCCTGCTCGCACCGGAAGGACCGGTCATCATCGACCTGCCTCAGGTCGTCAACGCGTCGGGCAACAATGCCGCTTTCGCCATGCTCGAGCGGGACGTCAACAACATCAGAGCCACGCTCGGCCGGTTTGCGCCCGAGTTGCTGCAAACCGAGTTCGCCCGCGAGATGTGGGCGCTCTATGAACAGGGCGAGCTGCACCCGGACAGCCGCCTCACCGGCGTCTTCGCCTCCGAGGAGACACCGGCCGACCCCGGCGGCATCATCCAGGTGATCGAGGATGCCCGGGAAGAAGCGATCCGCAGGCGCCTCGGCCGGGAAGAGCAAGTTGGGTAACCCATGAAAGACGATGAACCGCAGCCAGCCGGCTTTCGCGAGCTGGGCCTGAGCGCACCGATCCTCGAAGCGCTGACGGCCGTGGGCTATGAAACGCCCACCCCGATCCAGGCGCGGACCATCCCCTTGCTTCTGTCCGGCTCCGATCTGCTGGGACAGGCACAGACCGGCACCGGCAAGACGGCAGCCTTCGCACTGCCGGTCCTCGCGCAGATCGATCTTGAGCAGGCCAGCCCGCAAGCGCTCGTGCTGGTGCCGACTCGCGAGCTCGCCATTCAGGTCGCGGAGGCCTTCCAGCGCTACGCCGCGCATTTGAAGGGCTTCCACGTGTTGCCGATCTATGGCGGCCAAAGCTACGTCCCGCAGCTGAAGGGCCTCAAGCGTGGCGTGCACGTGGTCGTGGGCACGCCGGGGCGGGTCATGGACCATATGAAGCGGGGTGTACTGAAGCTCGACACCGTGCGATTCATCGTACTCGATGAAGGCGACGAGATGCTGCAAATGGGCTTCGTCGACGCGATCGAATGGATATTGGAGCAGGCACCGCCGCAGCGGCAGATTGCGCTCTTCTCGGCCACGCTGCCCCCGGCGATCCGGCGAATCGCACAGACGCACATGCGCGAGCCGGCGCAGATCACGATCCAGAATCGCGCCGGCACCACGCCGAAGATTCGGCAGCGCTACTGGCTGGTCAGCGGCTTACACAAGCTGGACGCGCTCACGCGCGTCCTGGAAGCGGAACGCTTCGAGGCCATGCTCATATTCGTGCGCACGAAGCTCGAAACGACGGAGCTCGCCGAAAGGCTCGAGGCGCGCGGCTTCAACGTCGCCGCGTTGCACGGCGATATCCCCCAGCCGCAGCGCGAACGCACGATCGGCCGCCTCAAGGCGGGAGAGGTCGACCTCGTCGTCGCGACCGACGTCGCCGCGCGCGGTCTCGATGTTGAGCGAATCTCCCACGTCGTCAACTACGACATTCCGTACGACTCGCAGACCTACGTTCACCGGATCGGTCGCACGGGCCGGGCCGGACGCAACGGGGAGGCGATTTTGTTCGTCGCGCCTCGCGAGCGGAACATGTTGCGCATCATCGAACGGGCGACCAAGCAGTCGATCGAGCAGATGCAGCTACCCAGCATCGCGGACGTCAACGAGCAACGCATTCTCAAATTCAAGCAGACCCTCGCAAACGCGGTACGCAGCGGCGAAGGCAAGGTATTCCAACCGCTCATCGAGGAGTTCGAGCGCGAGCAGAACCTGCCGGCTGTCGAAGTCGCCGCAGCGCTGGCCAGCCTGCTTCAAGGTCCGGCCCCATTCCTCTTGACGTCCAAACACGGCGTATCGCACGAGGCAACTCCGCCAGACGGGCTCCACGGCGAGCCCGAAACCGAGAGCGTAAGGGATAGCGGGCCGGTCTCTGAGGCACGGGCGCATCGCGGCTCCAGGAAGGGGGGCCCGCGGCTGGAAACGTATCGAATCGAAGTCGGTCATGCACACGGCGTCCAACCCGGAAATATCGTCGGGGCCATCGCGAACGAGGCGGGCATCGACGGCCGCCACATCGGGCACATCGACATCCGCGGCGATCACAGCTTTGTGGATCTGCCCGAGGGCATGCCGGAAGAGATTTTCGATAGTCTCGGGTCCGTACGGGTGCGCGGAGTAGAGCTGCGCATCAGCCGCGTCGACTCGAAGCCCGAGCGTTCTGAGCGGCGCCCGGGGCCCCACGGAGCCCGGCGCGCGCCGAAGCACAAAGGGATGGCACCGCGGCAGGGCCAGTCAGCGAAGCGTCGCGGCAAGCCTCCTCGGCGCTAGCGCGCATTCCGCCCATCGGCTAAACTACGCGGCCCGCTGCGGGCCACTCCCGCGCGGCACCCCGGCCTATTCGCAAGCGACGGCCGCCGGTCACCCGGCAGGCAGGGGTGTGACATCACGATCGTCGCCCCCCGGACCCTGTGCGAACGGTTTGCCGTTCCAGGTACGCGGACGGCGCCATTCGAACGGACACATATGCTCTCCACATTCAACGTCACGATGCAATTCGGGGCCAAGCCGCTGTTCGAGCAGGTCACCGCGAAATTCCAAGATGGCAATCGCTACGGCCTGATCGGTGCCAACGGCTGCGGCAAATCGACGCTCATGAAGATTCTGAGCGGCGAGCTCGAGCAGAGCGCGGGCGATGTCGTGCTGCAGCCCGGCAGACGCCTCGGCACCCTCAGGCAGAATCAATTCGCCTACGAAGACGAGCGGGTGCTCGATGTGGTGATGCAAGGCCACCTCGAGATGTGGCGCGCCATGCAGGAGCGGGACCGCATCTACGCCGACCCGAACGCGACCGACGCGGACTACATGAAGGCGGCGGAGCTCGAAGTCAGATTCGGCGAGTACGGCGGTTATGACGCGCAGGCGCGCGCCGGCAGCATCCTCAGCGACATCGGCATCGCCGAATCGCTGCACGAGCGGCCGATGCGCGAGGTAGCGCCCGGATTGAAGCTGCGCGTGCTGCTGGCGCAGGCTCTCTTCTCGAAGCCGGACGTGCTGCTGCTCGATGAGCCGACGAACAACCTCGACATCCACTCGATCCGCTGGCTCGAGGGCGTGCTCAACGATTATGACACCACGATGGTCATCATCAGCCACGACCGGCGCTTCCTGAACCAGGTCTGCACGCATATTGCGGATCTGGATTACCAGCAATTGAAGGTCTATCCGGGCAACTACGACGACTTCATGCTGGCTTCGCTCCAGGCGCGCCAGCGGGTCGAGGCCGCGAATGCCAAGGCCCAGGATCGCATCTCGGACCTGCAGGAATTCGTGCGCCGCTTCTCGGCCAACGCTTCCAAGGCGCGCCAGGCGACCTCGCGCCGCCGGGAGCTCGAGAAGATCAAGCTCGAGGAGGTCCGCCCTTCCTCGCGGCAGAACCCTTACATCCGTTTCGAGCAGCGCAAGAAGCTCTTCAACTCCGCGGCCTCCGTCGAAGGCCTGTCATTCCGGTATCCGGGAGCGGACGTCGATGTTCTCAAACGGGTCAGCTTCAACATCCGGGCCGGCGAGCGGATTGCCATCATCGGCGCCAACGGCGTGGGCAAAACGACCCTGGCACGCTGCCTGATCGGTGAGCTGAAGCCCACCGCCGGACAAATCACCTGGGCGGAGAACGCGGAGCTCGGTTACATGCCGCAGGACGCGCAAGCGGACTTCGCCGAGAAGGCAGACCTGTTCACGTGGATGTCGGAATGGACGGGCAAGGCGGACGATGACCTGATCGTGCGCGCGACGCTCGGCCGGCTCCTGTTTTCCGGAGATGAAGTGAAGAAGTCGGTCAAGGTGCTGTCGGGCGGCGAGAAGGGCCGCATGATCTACGGCAAGCTGATGCTGACGAAGCCGAACGTGCTCGTCATGGATGAGCCCACGAACCACATGGACATGGAAACCATCGAGTCTCTGCAAACCGCCCTCGAGCTGTATCCCGGAACGCTGATCTTCGTCTCCCACGACCGGGAATTCGTCGGCGGCCTCGCCAGGCGCATCATCGAGGTGAGGTCGGACGGAACCATCGACGACTTCACGGGTACGTTCGACGAGTACCTGCAGGTCCATCCTCTGGCTGCCTGAAGTCATCGAATCGGTGACTGGCGGTCTGCGCCGTGATGCCGAGCCCTGCTACAGGGTGAGCTCCCAGGTCTGGCCCGTCAGATCCTTGCCGAACGAGTGATGGCGCTCCTCCTGGATCAGGCGAAATCCGCTCGCTTGATAGATGCGCCGTGCGGAAACGAGCACGTCATTCGTCCACAGGCGAAGCGTCCGGTATCCCTTCTCACGCGCGAAGGCGATGCAACTATCGACCAGATGCCGGCCTATACCCATTCCGCGGGCGCTCGGCTCGACGTAGAGCAGGCGCAGCTTGGCCGTCGTCGCCGACTCGCGCACCAGAAATACCGAGCCGATGATGGCTCCGTCGCGCTCCGCTATCCATGCATTCTCGCCAGCCGGATCGAACTGTTTGACGAAGGCGCCCAGTATCTCGGCCACGAGCCCTTCGTAGGTTGCGTCCCATCCATATTCCTGGGCATACAGGATTCCCTGGCGATGGGTGATCCAGCCGATGTCTCCGATGCGAAGGGGACGCAGGGTGTATGTCGATGCCGTCCCTTCGGGTTGCAAGACCTGGCGCACGGTCTGCATTGAGCCGACCAGCTCGATGACTTGGGCGGGCGTCAGGCCGCCTATCATGCTCGAGACCTGCTCTCCCGAGGCCCGGTCGAGGCGTTGGAACGCCCGCCGCCCCACCTTCGTGAGCCGCAGCGGCCTTTGCCGTGCGTCTTCGGCGTCGCGACCGCGGTCCAAGTAACCTCCTCGCTCCAGCTTCTTGAGAAGCCGGCTCAGGTACCCGGGATCGAGAGACAGCTCGCGCCCGATTTCCGTGGCGGTCGGGCTATTGCGGTGCGCCAGCTCGTAAAGAACCCGCCCTTCCGTCAGCGTAAACGGACTTCCGAGGAATGCCTGATCGAGCAGCCCGATCTGGCGCGTATAGAAGCGGTTGAATGCGCGGATGGCATCGGCTGTTCTCCGATCCCCGCCTGGTTGCCGCGCTGTGCGGGCGGTGCGTGTTTGCGCATGCATGGGCGGAGCCTGCTCCATTTAGTTGCTTCAGTCAAGTATATGCGTCATTCTGTCGACGTGAATCGGTGTATCGAAAGCGCGCCCGCAACGGGCTCCGGGGTGGCCATGATGCACTGTCGAGAATGGCTCTGGCGCGCCTTGGCGAGCTCGGTCCGCCCATGTACGCTGGCAATGGCTACCGCGCCCCTGGCGCATCCTGTTCCCGCGGCCTCCTTCGATCATGTGACGTCGCGGCCACCCACCTGGAGGACGCAATGCATTCCGCTCAGCGTCAGGAATTCATCGTTCGACCCTTGACACCGCCAGATCTGCCACAGCTGCGGGAATTGAACTCAGTATTCGGTGAGGCATTCCACGATTCCGAGACTTACGGCTCCGAGCCCCCGGACGACCGCTATGTCAGCGAGCTCCTCGCCGATCCACGGGTCATCGTCCTGGTGGCGCTCGTGGACGCGAAAGTCATCGGCGGCCTGGTCGCATACGAGCTGCGCAAATTCGAACGGGAGCGCAGCGAGATCTACATCTACGATCTCGCCGTCGCCGAGCCATTCCGTCGGCGAGGCGTCGCCTCGGAGCTGCTCGAGCGTCTGTGCGGGACAGCCGCCCAACGCGGCGCATCCGCCGTATTCGTGCAGGCAGATTATGTCGACGCCCCGGCGATCGCGCTCTACGGCAAATTCGGCACTCGTGAGGAAGTCCTGCATTTCGATATCAGGCCATCCACCGCGCTCTGAATGCGCGCTCACGGGGCCGGATTAGCCCGAGAAGCTTCCTCCTCTATCGCCCGAGCGCTTGCTGTTTCCCCTGAGAGGCGGTACGCGCAATACGCCACGATCAGTCCGAAAACGAACATCGCCAGGAGATTTGCCGCGTACTTCAACGGACGGAAATGCTCGATGATCTGCCAATAGGTCAGCGGGGCCGCCGAAAGCGGCATGACGACGAAGTTCATGACCAGGAATATGACGATGCCCGCCGACAGACCGCCGAGCTGCCACCGCATCCGCAGCGCTGGCCATCGTGAAGTCACCCGGAAATAGATCGCGGAGATCAAGATCGACATCGCCCATTGCAGAATCAGTCCGAGGTAGGTCGCTGCCGCGCCGGCGGTAAAGGCCTTCGTTCCCAGGAGCCCGCTTGCAATGTAATGCAGGATCAGGACGGGGCTCACCCAGTTGATCAGCGAGGCCGCGCCGATGTCCAGAGTACCGGCGATCAGGCCCCCGCAGATGATCGGTCGCAAGGAAGCAATCGGAGCTCTGTTCATCAACAGGATTCGACGGGAGCCGGGTACGGAGTGAAGCGATGGCGCGCGCCGCCGCTCAGTGGAACAGCTTCAGCGCATTGCGCACCGTCTGCAGCACGCCCCAGATGAGCGGAATGCCGACGAAGCTCCAGGCCAGTATCAGTTGGATGACGCGGGTGCCGCCGGCGGTCTGAGTCGACATGGGTGCTCCGTGATCACTGCGCCGCGAGCGTGGCCTCTCCCTGCACGGCGGCCATGTGGTGCCGCTCGTGCACGGCGGTGATGAACAGATTGCAGAAGAAGCCGACGACGAGCAGAGCGGCCATGAGGTACATGGTCACGTTGTAGGCGTCCGCCTTCGGCACCCCGTGCGCGATCTCATATGCCCGGATGTAGTTGACCAGCACGGGGCCAAACACCCCGGCGGCTGACCAGGCGGTGAGCAGCAGTCCGTGAATCGCGCCGACGTAACGCGTCCCGAACATATCCCGGAGATAGGCTGGCAGCGTGGAGAATCCGCCGCCATACATGCTGATGATGACGAGGAAGAAGAGCACGAAGAGACCGACGCTGCCCAGGCGGCCGGTGTACGGCACCAGGGCGTAGAGGATGGTGCCGAGAATGAAGAAGACGAAGTACGTGTTCTTGCGCCCGAGCCAGTCGGAAGCCGAGGCCCAGAGGAAGCGCCCCGCCATGTTGAAGAGGCTCATGAGACCCACGAAACCCGCGGCCGCGATCGCGCTCACCTTCCCCGGAAACATCTCCTGGCTCATGGCCGAGGCCTGACCGAGCACGCCGATTCCCGCGGTGACGTTGAGGCACAGCACCCACCAGATGAGCCAGAACTGCGGTGTCCTGAGCGCCCGGTAGACGTACACGTTGGCACTGGTCACGAGCTTCGGCGCCTGCGCCGGCGGGCTCCAGCCCGCAGGCTGCCAACCGGGCGGCGGAGTGCGAACGATGGCCGCGCCCACCATCATGAAGATCAGGTAGACGACGCCGAGCACGATGAAGGTCTCGGCGACCCCGATGTGACTCGCGGTCGAGAAGCGGGCCATGAGCCACACCGAGAGCGGCGAGGCGATGAGGGCCCCGCCGCCGAAACCCATGATGGCCATGCCGGTCGCCATGCCCGGCCGGTCGGGAAACCACTTGATGAGAGTGGATACGGGCGAGATGTATCCGACCCCGAGCCCGATGCCGCCGAGCACACCGTAGCCCAGGTAGATGACCCAGATTTCGTGGGCATAAACCCCGGCGGCCGAGATCAGGAATCCGCCGCCGAAGCACAGCGCCGCGGTGAACATCGCGCGCCGCGGGCCGCCCTCCTCCACCCAACGCCCGAAGACGGCCGCGGACACCCCGAGGAAGAAAATCCCGAGCGTGAAGATCCAGCCGAGATCGGTGAGCTTCCAGTCGCCGGCGGTCGGGTGGGTGATGCCGATCAGCCGGGTCATCGGCAGGTTGAACACGCTGAAGGCGTAGGCCTGCCCGATGCACAAATGCACGCAGAGAGCGGCGGGTGGCACCATCCAGCGGCTGAAGCCGGGCGCGGCGACGGTGCGCTCCCGGTCGAGGAATGCGAATGCGCGCATGCCGCCAGTCTACCCGCGGCCCTTGTTCAGGCCGCCGGGTAGACAGATCGTGCCGCCGGGGACAGTCGTGGCCTGTTCGCGGGGCGGTACGATCCTGTCCCAGTTTTGAGCGCCTACCGCCCGCGGGACTCCAGCGCGAGCCTCGCCCCGAACGCGATGAACACCACGCCGGTGATGCGATCCAGCACCCGCACCACCTTCGGATTGCGCAACCAGCGGGACAGCGGCCCCATGGCGGCGATGAGGCAGGCGAACCAGAGGAGCCCGAGCAGCGCGTGAATCGCGCCGAGCAGCATGGCGAAGGGCGCCACCGCGACGTCAGTGGGGATGAACTGCGGCAGGAAGGACACGTAGAACACGCCCACTTTGGGATTCAGCAGATTGGTGAGTGCCCCGCGGGCGAAGGCACTGCGCCCACGCGGCGGAATCCCGCCGGGGCTGGCGAAGCTCGTGCGCGGGTGGCGCAGCATCTTGAGCCCAACGTAGAGCAGGTAGCCGGCTCCGGCCCAACGGAGCACGGTGTATCCGATGCGCGAAGCGACGAGCAGAACCCCGAGGCCCGCCGCCACGCTCGCCGCCCAAACCAGACATCCGGTGATGATGCCGATGCCTGACCAGAGCCCACGACGCGGTCCTTCGCTCGCAACCGTCCTCAGCACGAGCGCCGTATCCAATCCCGGCGTGATGGTGAGGAGCGCCGCGGCCGCCGTGAATGCCACCAGCGATTCGGCAACGGAGTGCATGACATAATGTACCCCGGTCCGATGGCTCCCCGCCAGCAGCGCGTGCTAGAGTCCGGCTCGAAGGGACCGCGTGTGCCGGGCAGCGCGGTGAGGACTCACAAGAACAAAGCGCCGCGGGCTGCCGCGCGCGCTTGATTGAAATAACACCAACACCGGGATGATATCCGATGATCAGAAACTCCACCATCGCCGCCGCCATTGTGCTCTGTGCCGGCGCGCTGCCCGTTGCGCATGCCGACTGCGGGCCGACGCCGCAGCCGGCTTTCGCCATTCCGGACGGCGCGCATGCCAGCAAGGATGAGATGAGCGCGGCAAAAGACAACCTGAGCGAGTACAGCGCGCAGGTGGCCGCTTACGCATCGTGCCTCGATGCGCAGCAGGCGAGCAGCGGTGAGGCTGCCGGTAATCGGTCGCGGCGCCCGCAGAGCGAGTATCTCGAGCTCGGTAGCACCGCCCTGGCGCGGCTCGCCTCGGTCGTGAGCTGCTTCACCCAGCAGGTGCAGGCGTTCCAGAGCACCGGCGGAGGTAGCGATGCGGGCCCCGCGGAATGCTCCCCGGGCGCACGGCTCTCGGACGCGGGCGCCTTGCGTCCCGACGGGGCGTAGTAGTAGTCCGCGGTACCCCTAAAGGAGTACCCCCGCGGCTCTCACGCAGGGAATTTCAGCTCTGCGCGCGCAGCTCTACACTGCGCGCCCAAGTTGAAAGGAAGTGAGAACGTGGACATCGTAGTAGCCCAGATGATCGTGACTGCCGGCCTGCTCTTCGGTTTTTCGGCCGAAGTGCTGCTCGGGCAGTTCTCCGGGAAGTGATCTAGGGAAGGACCGTCCTGACGATCGAGGCATCCAAGGCCTCGTAATCCGAATAAGAGATCGTCTCGTAGAGCTCCTGTCGGGTCTGCATCTGTCCGATGAGGCTGCGCGGCCCGTCCTCGCGACGGATGGTGGCATAGAGCTGCTCGTGGGCTTTCGCCGCCATCCGCAGCGCGCTCACGGGCCAGATCACCATCCGATAGCCCATCTGCTCGAACTCCGCGGCGCTGAAGTACGGCGTGCGGCCGAATTCCGTCATGTTGGCGAGGAGCGGGGCGTTCACCCGCCGCGCGAACTCGCGGAACATGTCGGCGGTCGTCAGGGCCTCGGGAAAGATCGCGTCCGCCCCCGCATCGAGATAACGTTTGGCGCGCGCCACGGCGCCGTCGAGCCCTTCGCTCGCGGCGGCGTCCGTGCGCGCGATGATGTAGAGATGGCGTCGCGCGCGCGCGGCGGCCGCGATCTTCGCCGCCATGTCCTCGGGCGCGGCCAGCTTCTTGTCGTTCAGGTGCCCGCACTTCTTCGGCAGCAGCTGATCCTCTATGTGCACCGCGGCGGCGCCCGCATCCTCGAAGGAGCGGACCATGTGCATGACGTTGAGCGCCTCGCCGTAACCCGTATCGCCGTCGACCAGCACCGGCAGGGCCGCCGCGCGGCTCACCTGGCGGATGAAGAAGCAGACGTCCTCGACGGTGATGATCCCGAGGTCCGGCAATCCCATGGACGCGCTGACTGCGGCGCCGGAGAGATACAGTGCCTCGAATCCCTGCCGCTTCGCCTGCAGAGCCGCGAGTCCGTTGTATGCACCCGGTACTCTGAGGATGCCGCCGCGGCGGACGAGCTTCGCGAATCGCTCGCCTGCCGGCTCGGTCGGCAGATTCTGTCCGACGAGGTAGATGCTCATGACGGCGCCCGAAGCTCAGATGACATAGAGATCGACGTACTCATTGACCGGCGTGCGCTCGAGATGCGTGCGGTCGAGAGACAGCTCGGCGATCGCCTGCTGCTGCTTCTGCGGGAAGCGCCGCGCGAGATTGCGCCGGAACTTCTCGAGGAGCAGCGGAATGCCCTCCTGCCGCCGGCGACGGTGGCCGATCGGATACTCCACCACCACCTCATCCAGCGTGCGGCCGTCCTTCAGTCTCACGCTCACCGCATTGGCGATGGAGCGCTTGTCCGGATCGAGATAATCGCGGGTGAACTGCGGCTCCTCGACACACTCGATCCTCGCGCGCAGCGCATCGATGCGCGGATCGCGGGCCACCTCGTCCTCGTAGTCGGCGGCCGTGAGACGGCCGAAGAGAAGGGGCACGGCCATCATGTACTGGATGCAGTGATCGCGGTCGGCGGGGTTGGCGAGCGGCCCCTTCTTGTCGATGATGCGGATACAGGCTTCGTGCGTGCGTACCCTGATGTGCTCGATGTCATCGGCACCGAGGCCCATCTCCCGCAGGCGACGGTGCAGCTGCATCGCAGCCTCCACCGCCGTCTGCGAGTGGAATTCCGCCGGATAGGAGATCTTGAAGAGCACGTTCTCCATGACGTAAGAGCCGTAGCCGCGCTGGAACTTGAACGGCTGGCCCTTGAAGAGCACATCGTAGAAGCCCCAGGTCCCGGCGCTCAGCACCGACGGGTAGCCCATCTCCCCCGTCCTTGCGATGAGCGCCAGGCGCACCGCGCGGCTGGTCGCATCGCCGGCGGCCCAGCTCTTGCGCGAGCCGGTGTTGGGCGCGTGCCGATAGGTGCGCAGGCTCTGCCCATCGACCCACGCGAGCGACAGCGCGTTGACGATCTCCTCGCGCGAAAGGCCGAGGAGGCGTCCGATGACCGCGGTTGAAGCCACCTTCACCAGCACGACATGATCGAGGCCAACACGGTTGAAGCTGTTCTCGAGCGCGATCACGCCCTGGATCTCGTGGGCGCGGATCATCGCCGTGAGCACGTCCCTCATGATGAGCGGCTTGCGGCCGGCCGCGACCGCCTGACGCGACAGCCAGTCGGCGGTGGCGAGAATGCCGCCCAGGTTGTCCGAAGGATGCCCCCACTCCGCCGCGAGAAAGGTGTCGTTGAAATCGAGCCAGCGGATCATGGCGCCGATGTTGAACGCCGCCTGCACCGGATCGAGCTGGAACTGCGTTCCCGGCACTTTGGCGCCGTTCGGCACCACCGTGCCCGGCACGATCGGGCCGAGGAGCTTCGCGCAGGCCGGATACTCGAGCGCCTCCAGGCCGCAGCCGAGGGTATCGAGCAGGCAGTAGCGCGCCGTCTCGTAGGCAACATCGCTCTGGATGTCGGGGCCGAGCACGTAATCGGCGATGTCGGTGAGGACCCCGTCGGCGCTCGGCCGGGCGGTGCTTTGGGATGAGGACATGGACTCTCGCGTTCGGCTCAGGTGCGTTCGTCGAGGGGCACGAAGCGCAGCGCCTCGGGCCCGACATAGTTGGCCGTGGGCCGGATGATCTTGCCGTCGGCCCGCTGCTCCATCGCGTGCGCGGCCCAGCCGCTGGTGCGCGCGATCACGAAGAGCGGCGTGAACATCTCGGTCGGCACGCCCATCATGTGGTAGGAGACGGCGGAGAACCAGTCGAGGTTCGGGAACAATCTCTTCGCATCCATCATCACCGACTCGATGCGCTCGGCGATGGCGAACATCTTCATATCGCCGGCCTCCTTGGAGAGGCTGCGTGCCACTTCCTTGATCACCTGGTTGCGCGGATCGGACACCGTGTACACCGGATGGCCGAAGCCGATGATGACCTCCCTGTTGGCGACGCGCATGCGAATGTCGGATTCCGCGGCGTCGGGGCTGTCGTAACGCTTCTGGATCTCGAACGCCACCTCGTTGGCCCCGCCGTGCTTCGGCCCCCTGAGCGCCCCGATCGCGCCGGTGATGCAGGAGTAGAGGTCGGAGCCGGTGCCCGCGATCACCCGCGCGGTGAAGGTCGAGGCGTTGAATTCGTGCTCCGCGTACAGGTTGAGCGAGGTGTGCATGGCGCGCACCCAGGAGGCGGGCGGCGGCCGGCGATGCAGCAGGTGGAGGAAGTGGCCGCCGATCGAGTCGTCCTCGGTCTCGACGAGCGGCGCGTGCCCGTTGTGACTCACGTGATACCAGTAGGCCAGCATGGAGCCGAGGGAGGCGATCAGCCGGTCGGCGATGTCGCGCGCGCCGGCCGCCGAATGATCGTCCTTCTCCGGCAGCGCGCAGCCGAGCGCGGAGACACCCGTGCGCAGGACATCCATCGGGTGCGCCGCCGCCGGCAGCTCGTCGAGGATCGCGCGGACTGCCGCCGGGAGGCCTCGCATCGACTTCAACTTGGCTTTGTAGGCGGCGAGCTCCGCGCGCGTCGGCAGCTTGCCGTGGATCAGCAGGTGCGCGATTTCCTCGAACTCGCAGGTGGTCGCGATCTCGAGGATGTCGTAACCGCGGTAATGCAGATCGTTCCCCGTGCGCCCAACGGTGCACAGGGCCGTGTTGCCGGCCACTACGCCGGACAGCGCGACGGATTTCTTCGCCTTCGGCCCCGTCGTGGCCGGCTCTTCGGGATGTGCCATGCCGCCACTGTAGACGGCCGCAGATGGCAAAGAAAATACGTTGAATATGGCGTCTCCATATGAGAAAAGTATCATCTATGGAGCTACGCCACCTGCGGTACTTCCTGGCCGTCGCGGAGGAGCTGAATTTCACCCGCGCAGCGGAGCGGCTCGGCATCTCCCAGCCACCCCTCACCCAGCAGGTGAAGGCGCTCGAGGCGGAGCTCGGCGTCGCCCTCTTCGACCGCTCTGCCTATCGCATCGAGCTCACCGATGCCGGCCGGATCTTCGCCGCCGAGGCCGCGCGGATCCTCGGCGATGCCCGCAGCGCCATGCAGGCGGCCCGGCGGGCGGCCACCGGCGCCACCGGGCGGGTCCGTGTGGGCTTCACGGAGTCTGCCTCCTTCAACTCCCTCGTGACCTCCACGTTGAGGCGCTTCCGGTCCGACTATCCCGCGGTGGAGGTGTCACTCGAGGAGCATCCCTCCACGCAGCTCATCGACGCCTTGCGGGAAGGGCGGCTCGACGCCGCATTCGTGCGGCCGCCGCTGCCGGTGCGGCGCGGGCTGGCGCTGGATCTGCTGGAAGAGGAGCCGTTGGTCGCGGCCGTCCCGACCGGGCATCCGCTCTCTCGCCAACGACAGGTCGATCTCGGCGCGCTCGCCGCCGAAACCTTCATCCTCTACCCCCGGGCCGTGCGGCCGGGATTGGCGGATACCGTGATCGCCGCCTGCGAGGCGGCGGGGTTCACTCCCAGGGTCGGACAGTACGCGCCGCAACTCTCCTCGACCATCAACCTGGTCGCGGCATCCCTCGGGATTTCCATCGTTCCGGACAGCATGCGGTGCCTGCAGGCGCGCGCAGTGACCTACCTGCCCTTGAGCGGGGAGCCGCTGCATGCGCTCCTCGGCATCGCCTACCGCACGGACGAGGGCTCCTCCGTGGTGCACAACTTCGTCGAAGCGGCCCGGCGCGGCCGGCCGCGCCGGCCATGATCCAACCGCGCGGCGCCCCTTCCAGCCGGTTCTGAAGTCCGCACGGCCCTGCTTGCCCGGCGAGAGCGGGGCCTCGACGGAGCGTGGCGCGGGAACGGCCGCCCCAAGCTGCCGTTATAGTCCTCGGCCCCCCTGCGCACGCGCCAGTGGCGGGCCTCTTGCATGACGATCGCCTGCACCGACTGCGGAACGCTCCAGGACATCCCCCCGCTCCCCTGGGGCGCGATTGCCATCTGTCCGACGTGCGACAACCGGCTGGAGCGCACCAATGGACGCAGCATCACCGCCGCGCTCGCCTGCGCCTCGGCGACATTCGTCCTGCTGTTCCCTGCCAACCTGGCGCCCCTCATGCACGTCACGATGCTCGGCATGACGCGCGACAGCAGGCTCGGGAGCGGCGTCGTGACGCTCTGGCAACATCAATGGGTGCTCGTCGCGATCCTGGTCGCGATCCTCGCCGTCGTCCTGCCCTTCGTGAGATTCGCCCTGCTCTCGCTCGTGCTCGCTCTATTGCAGCTCGGGCGCAGGCCGCACTGGCTGGGACGCGCCTTTCGCTGGTCGCTGCACCTCGAGCAGTGGGCCATGCCGGATGTTTTTCTCCTCGGCGGCGCGGTCGGCTACAGCCGCATCGCGGCGGTGATGCCGGTGAAGATCGGCTGGGGCGGCATCTGCCTCATCCTGGCCGCCTTTCTTTGCATGCTGTCCCGCGCCACGCTCGATAAGCGCGCGGTGTGGCGTGCGCTGTCGCCGGAGAGTGCGGCGCCGCCCGAAGGCCAACCGGTGATCGCCTGCCGGTTCTGCGATCTGGTGCAGCCCGGCGCCGCGGAAGGCTCACCGTGCCCGCGCTGCGGCCTGACGCTGAGCGCACGCAAACCCGACTCGGTGCTGCGCACGACGGCGCTGGTGATCGCGGGGCTCGCCCTCTTCTTTCCGGCCAACCTCTATCCGATGAGCGTCGACCAACAGTTCGGCGTGCTCGTGCCCCATCGGATCGTCGACGGCATCGAGGAGCTCTTCCAGGCGCACCTCTGGCCGCTCGGCGTGCTCATTTTCTTCACCAGCATCGCCATCCCGCTGCTGAAGCTCGCGGGGCTCAGTTGGCTTCTCGTGTCGGTCTGGCACGGCACGCGCCGGCGGCTGGTGCTGAAGACCCGCCTCTGCCACATCATCGATGAGATCGGGCGCTGGTCCTGCATCGATGTATTCACCATCGCCGTGTTCCTGCCGCTGATGCAATTCGATGGCGTCGTGCGCACCGACGCGGCGAGCGGCGCCCCCGCGTTCCTCCTCGTCGTCATCTTCACGATGTTCGCCTCACACACCTTCGATCCGCGACTTATGTGGGATGCGGCCTTCGCGGCGCATCCGCGCGGGCTCAGACTGCGCCGAGAGTCATGACCGACGAGCCGAGCGCCACGAGCGAGCCCCGGCGGACGATGGCCATCGCCCGCCGCAGCTGGTGGCCGGGCTGGATCTGGGCGGTGCCGCTCGCCGCCGTGGCCATCGTGCTCTGGCTGCTGCTGCGCTCGCTCGCCTCGCGAGGGATCGATGTCACGGTCACCTACGACGATGCGGCTGGCATGCAGGCGGGCGACACACGCGTGGTGTATCACGGGTTGGAAGTCGGCAGGGTCACGAGCGTCGCGCTGGCGAGCGATGACTGGCACGTGATCGTTCATCTCGACATCGACCGCCAGCTCGAGCCGAAAATCACGACCGGAACCCGCTTCGTGCTGGAGGGCGCGCATCCGAGCTTCTCGGACATCTCCTCGCTGCGCGCCCTGATCGCCGGCCCGACCATCATCCTGGTGCCCGGTCCGGGCCGTCCCGCGCGGCAGTTCACCGGCACGGAGGGAGGGCCGCGCGAGACTCTCGCGGTGTCCCTTCCCTACCGGGTCAGCTTCGACGGCGCGGTGGGTCAGCTCGAGCCGCGCTCGCCGGTGAGGCTGCGCGGCTTCACGGTGGGCGAGGTCACGAGTATCGGGCTGTCGGTCGATCCGCGGACCGGGCGGATCTCGACGCCGGTGCAGCTCGCCCTCGATCCGACACGCTTCCACCTCGCCGTCCCGCCACCGTCCGATGGCGACTGGAAGCCCATCATGGATGCCACGCTCGCGAAGCTGATCGGTGAAGGCCTGCGTGCCAGCCTGACACGCGCCGTGCCGCTCGTGGGCGGCGAGCAGGTGGATCTCGAGATCGTTCCCAACGCGCCGGCGGCGCAGCTCGACACCTCGGGAAAGTACCCGCGGATTCCGGCCGCGCCCGCCGGCGGGATCGAGCGTCTGCCCGCGGAGATCAGCTCGCTGCCGCTCACGCAGATCGCTGACAACCTGCGAACGATCACCGATCAGGTGCGCTCGCTGACTTCCTCGCCGCAGCTGCGGCAGAGTCTCGCGCATCTCGATGCGACCCTCGCGGCGCTCGACCGGATGTCGCGCCAGGCCGGGCCCCAGGTCGCGCCGACCCTGCGCGAGATGCGCGCGACGGTGGCGAGCCTGCGCGCCGCCGCGCAGCAGATGGATGCGACCGCCGCCGCCGCCCGAATGGCGATGGGCGCTAGCCCCGCGGCCCCGAGCGGCAACCTGCAGCATGCGCTCGATGAGTTGACCGGCGCCGCCCGCGCGGTGCGCTCACTCGCCGACTACCTCGATGAGCATCCGGAAGCGCTCCTGCACGGGCGCCCGCGGCGCTAAGGCCCCTCTGCCGGCATCTCCTCCACCCAGCCGCGCCAGATGGACACCAGCGCCGCCATCAGCGCCGGGCCGATGAAGATGCCGACCAGGCCGAACGACTCGACGCCGCCCAGGATCCCGAGCAGTGCCCAGAGGAACGGCAGCTTCGCTCCCTCGCCGATGATGACGGGACGGACGAAATGGTCGGCGATGAAGAGCACCACGATGCCCGCCGCGCTGACGACGATCGCGGCGGCAATCGCGCCGCGCACGAGCAACACGACGGCAACCGTGCCGAAAACGATCGGCGCAGCGAACGGCACGCACGCAAAAATACCCGTGACCACACCTGAGAGGATCGGATGCGGCGCACCCGCCAACGCATAGACGCCGCACATGATCGCCCCCTCACCCACCGCGACGAGCACGATGCCGTCCACGGCGGCGCGGATCGCGGTCACCACGCGCCGCAACAGCCGGTCCACCGACGAGCCGAAGAGGCGCCGACACATCTTCGGCACCTGCATGCTCAGGCGATCGCGGTTGAGGTACACGAAGAAAAGCGCGAGCAGGGTGAACGCCAGCGTGACGATGCGGCGCGCCACCTGCATGCCGACGATGCGCGTCCACTCGATCAACACCGGACTCGCGTGCACGCGCCCGGCGCTGGCTCCCCCGGGACCGAGATACTCCACCCAGAAGTCGCGCGCCCAGCGACCGACCCAGGGGATCTGCACCAGCCAGGACGGCAGCGGCGGCGGCCCTTTCCCGGCGGAGGCGGCAAACTCCCGCGCGATGGAGATCGCTTCGCTCCCGGCCACCCAGCCGCCGTAGATGAGCGGCACCAGCAACACCACGCCGACGAGCACGGTGAAGGTGAGCGCGGCCCAGACCTCCCGCCGTTTCCCGCCGAAGCGAGCCAGCCAGGCGTCGTAGAGGGAGGAAGTCGCTATCGCCAGCACCACCGCCCAGCAGAGCGCCGCGATGAAGTGCCGCAGCATCCAGGCGCCCACGAGCACCAGCGCGCCGATGAGCACGTAACGCGCGGTCTTCTGGGCAATCGTGGCATTCTCTAAGAGCACACGCCTATGGTACATGCCTCCCAGGGCCGCTCGCTCAAGAGCGCATGCGCGGCCAGAGCCCCCTCCCGGAAGGCCCGGACGGCATCGAGCTCGCCGGCCGCGCGTGCCCCGCCCACGATCCGGAACCTGCGCCCGGCTTGCTCGAGAGCGGCGCTCAACGGGTCATGCGGCTCCTGGCCGGCGGCGATGATCACGTGCCGCGCCTCGATCAGGCGGCTGCGTCCGCCAGCGTCGCGGATCAGGACCCCGTCCGGCGCGATTCGCTCGTAGCTCACGCCGGTCAACATCTCGACGCCGCGCTCCCGCAGGCCGCGCAGCAGAACCCAACGGGTCGAGCGGCCGATGTGCTCGCCGATGGGCCCTCCCCGACGCATCAAGGTCACCCGGCACCCGGCATGGCTCAAATAATGCGCCACATCGACGCCGATCCCGCCTGCGCCCAGGACGACCGCCGGACCGCTGTCCGCGACTGACTCCAGCAGCGCCCGCGGATAGAACCGGACGTGCGGCAACTCGATGCCATGCAGTTGCGGCTGGCGCGGCCGCACGCCCGTGGCGAGGATCACCGCCTCCGCGCCCTCCAGCTCCCGCAGCGAGTCGCCCTCGAGGGCCCGCCCGGCCCGGATCTCGACCCCCAACCGATCGAGCTCGCCCGCAAAATAGGCCACGGTGCGCGCGTAGTCCGCCTTGCCGGGGATCCTGCTCGCCAGGCGGAACTGCCCCCCGATCTCCCGCTCCGCCTCGAACAGTACGACGCGTTGGCCGGCCTCACCCAGCACGCGCGCCGCCTCGAGCCCGGCCGGCCCGCCGCCAACCACCGCCATCCAGCCGCGCCGCCGGGCCGGGCGCCGCTTCGGAAGCTCGAGCTCCCGTCCCGCCCGCGGATTCACCATGCAGGAGACCGCCTCGTCGGCCAGCGAGCGATCGATGCAGGCCTGATTGCAGGCGAGGCAAAGGTTCACCCGCTGGGCCTCACCGGCGCGCGACTTGGCGACGATCGCCGGATCGGCGAGAAACGGGCGCGCGAGCGAGATGAAGTCGGCGCGGGACTGCTCGAGCACCCGCTCCGCGAGCTCCAGCGTGTGGATGCGGGTGCTGGCGATCACGGGCAAAGCCCCCGCTGCCTGCTTCACCCGTGCCGCGCAAGCCGTCCATGCACCGGGTGCGACCGTGTACGGCACGGTGGGGATCTGCGACTCGTGCCAGCCGATACCAACATCGAGCGCATCGGCGCCCGCCGCGCCGAGCAGGCCCGCGAAGGCGTCAGTCTCCTCGTCGGCGGTCGACCCCGGCATCAGATCGGCGCCCGACAGGCGGTAAATGATGGGGAATTCCCGACCCACGGCCTCGCGCACCTGCCGCAGCGCGGCGAGCGGAAAGCGCGTGCGGCGCGTGAAGTCCCCGCCCCATTCGTCCTCGCGCCGGTTGGTGAGCGGGGAGAGGAACTGGTTGAGAAGATAGCCTTCCGAGCCCATGAGCTCCACCGCATCGAAGCCGAGATCGCGGGCCCGGCGCGCGCCGCGGGCAAAGTCCTCGAGCGTCTGCCCGATGTCGGCCGCCGTCATCGCGCGCGGCGTCGACTTCGAGAAGCGGTTGGGTACCGCCGAGGGCGCAAGCGGCTGCAGGCCAAAGGCGCGCTCGAAGGCGTAACGGCCGGCATGGAAGAGCTGCAGCGCGATCCGGCCGCCCGCCGCATGGACGGCGTCGGCGATGCAGCGCAGCTTGGCCTCCTCCGACTCATCATTGATGAAGCTGTAGTGCCTGCCGCCGGCGCCGACCCGGCTCACCGCCGAGCCGCCGGTGATGATGAGCGCGGCGCCGCCGCGAGCGCGCTCCGCGTAGAACGCTGCGAGCGCGGCTCCATCGGGCTGCGACTCCATGCCGAGGTGCATCGCGCCCATGACGATACGATGCGGCAGTCTCAGCGTGCCAATCCGCCCCGGGCGCCAGCAGAGCACCGGCATCTCAACTCCGGGGTGGCGGGGGGCCGGCGAGCGGCGCGGTCGCGTCGGCGTAGAAAGGCGGGGCGATCACCGACAGCCCGCCATCCACCGCGAGGGTCTGCCCGGTGATGTACTCCGCCTCCGGCGAGAGCAGGAATGCGACCGCCGCCGCCATTTCCTCCACCTTGCCGCGCCGCGCGCGCGGCAGCTTCGACAGCACGCTCTCCATGGGCGGAATCCCGGGCACGTGATAGAAGAACTCGAGCGAGTCGGTGTCGATGAGGCCGCCGCTCACCGCGTTGACACTGATGCCCTGCGGCCCGAACTCGAGCGCCATGTAGCGCACCCAGGCCTCGATCGCCGCTTTCGCCGCTCCGAGGTTGGCGTACGTCGGATAGGCGCGGCTGCTGCCGTAGCTCGAGAGCGCGACGATGCGGCCGCCGCCGCTCATCAACGGCACCGCGCGGACCGCGCCGAGCACGAACGCGCGCACGTTGAGCGCGAAGGTGCGATCGAGGTTGCGGGCGTTGAGGTCGACGATGCGCTTGAACGCGCTCGCCGCGGCGTTGGAGATGAAGAAGTCGAGCCGGCCGTGCCGCTTGCCGACGTGATCGAAGAGCGCATCGATCGCGGCCGGCTCCTCGAGGTCCGCCTGACAGACGCTGACCGGATTGCCGAGCGCCTCGACCTCGGCGAGCGTATCGCGCGCCGCCGGCTCGTTGCGTTTGTAGTTGAGCACCAGCGACGCGCCCTCCCGCGCCAGCGCCACCGCCAGCGCCTTGCCGATGCCGCGGGTGCCGCCCGTGATCAGCGCGATCTTGCCCGTGAACCTCATATCTACCCCCCTTGGAACAACTCCCGTGCGATGACGGTCTTCTGGATCTCGTTGGTGCCTTCCTCGAAGCGCTGCGCCCGCGCGTCGCGGTACACCCGCTCGATGGGATGCGGCTGCCAGTAGCCGATCCCACCGTGAACCTGCAGCGCCCCGTCGGTAACGTGCTGCAGCATGGAGACGGCGAAGAGCTTCGACATGGAGGAGAGCATGTCCGCCTGCGGGCTCGCGCGCTCCCACTCTGCGGCCGCGTGCGCGACCAGGCGCCGCGCGGCCTCGAGCTCGGTCGCGAGCTCCGCGATCAGGAAGGCGATCGCCTGCCGCCGATAGAGCGGCTTGCCGAAGGTCTCGCGCTCGCGCGCGCGCTCGATGGCGAGCTCGAGGGCGCGGCGCGCGAGGCCGACGCAGCTCATCGCCACGGAGATGCGGCTCGGCGCGAGAAAGCCCCCGAAGGCGATGTCGAGCCCCTGACCCTCCTCGCCTAGGCGGTTGGCAACGGGCACCGGCGCGCCGTCGAAGCGCATGCGCGCGTGATCGCTGCCGCGTACGCCCATCGATTCCGGCATGACCTCGACCCGGGTGTTGGCGGCATCGCGCGGCACAAGGAGCGCGACGGTCCCCTGCGCGCCCGAGGTGCCGGCCATGCGGGCGAAGAGCAGCCAGTAGTCGCAGATCGAGCCGAAGGTGATCATGTGCTTCTCGCCCGTGAGGAAGTAACGCTCCCCCTCCCGCCTCACCGAGCAGCGAAGGTCCGCGCCGGTACCGGCGCCGGGCTCCGTGAGGGCGAAAGCCACCTTGAGCTCCCCCCGCACGCAGGGCCGCACGAAGCGGCGCCGCTGCTCCTCGGTCGCGTGCCGGTCGAGCGCCCGCCAGATCCCGTTGACCACGTGCACGATCATGCGCACGGCGGCGTGCGACATGCCGAAGAGCTCCATGAGCTCGAGATACCGGCCGAAGGGCAGGCCACGGCCGCCGAGCGCGGCGGGGGCGGCGAGGCTGAGATAACCCAACTCGCGCAGCTCCTCCCAGACTTCCGGCGGAACGTGCCGCTCGCGCTCGATCCGCTCGGCCCAGCGCTCCGCCGGGCCGCGCACGTACTTCTCCACGCCCGCCCGCAACAGCTCGAATTCCGCGTCGGTCATGACCAGTCCCCGGCGATCAACGCCCCTGCGCGCTCGCGCAGGAGATATTTGCGTATCTTTCCCGACGGCGTCTTCGGCAACTCGTCCACCACTTCCACTCGCTCGGGCCAGTACTGCTTCGCCACCCGGCGCCGATCGAGAAACGCCTGCACGGCCGCCAGATCCATGCCGCCGTGGTCCGTGCGGGTCTGCCGCATCACGATGAAAGCGCAGGCGCGCTCCCCCAGCCGCTCGTCCGGCATGCCGACGATGGCCACCTCACGCACGGCATCGTGCTCGTGCAGCAGCTGCTCGATCTCGACCACCGGGATCTTCTCCCCGCCGCGGTTGACCACGTCTTTCACTCTGCCGGTGAGGTGCAGGTACCCTTCGCGGTCGATCGTTGCCAGATCGCCGGTCCGGTACCAACCCTCCGGCGTGTAGGCCTGCGCCGTCCAGTCGGGCCGGTCGAGATAGCCTTCGAACATGGTCGGCGAGCGTGTCTGCAGTTGTCCCTCGGCGCCCCGAGGCATCATTCGGCCGTCTTCATCGCAGGTGCGCACCTCGATGCCGGCGAGCGGGCGGCCGTCGGTCCCGCATGCCTTCTCGGGCGGGTCGGCCGGCGAGCCGAGGGTCGCGAGGCAGCCCTCGGTGGTGCCGAAAGCGCCGCAGACATCCGCATGCAACACGCGCCTCGCCCGTGCTGCGAGCGCGCGCGGAACGGTCGTACCGGTCGCGACGAAGAGTCGCAGGCCCCCGGGTGTCGTCTCCATCTCCTCCCGCGCCTGCACGAGATCGGCGAGAAACGGCGTCGCCGCCTGCACGAAGGTGCCTCGCCATTGCCCGAGCGCCGCCAGCGCGAGTCGCGGCTCCCACGATTCCTGCAGGATCTGCGGCACCCCGAGCGCGAGCGCCAGCCACATTCCATAGAGGAATCCTGTCTGGTGGGCGAGCGGCGAGGGCACGAAGATCCGCTCGTCCGCGCCCAAGCCCAGGTGATCCGCCTGCAGCCGCGCTGCCTGTGTCAACACATCGGCCCGATGCAGCACGCCCTTGGGCTGACCCGTGGTTCCGGAGGTGAAGAGGAGCTGTGCAAGGGCGCTCGGCGCCGACCGCCCCGGGGCATCGCCTGGCCCCTGCGGCATCTCGCCCCCGACCTTCGCCAGGGCGCGCTCCCACCACAGGTATCTCGCCCGCCCGTTCGGCATCGGCTCGCGCCCCTCTCCGTCCGATCCGTCCGCCGCGATCACGACGACGGTCTCGAGCGAAGGCACCTGCGCCTCGATCGCCGACACCTCCTCGGCCGGGTGCCGGGCGTGATGGCGATCCATCACGAAGAGCACGCGGGCCCGCGCATGGCTCAACATGTAGCTGAGCTCCCGCTCGCGGAAAATCGGCATGAGCGGGCAGCACACCGCGCCGGCGAGCAGCGCTCCGACCGTGATCGCGACGAACTCCGCTCGGTTCGCCATCTGATAGGCGATCGGCTCCCCGCGACGAACACCGGATGCCGCGAGGAGCGCCGCGATCCGCCGCGACTCCCGCCAGAGGCGGCTCCAGTCCCACACCCTGACTCCCGCCGAATCGAGGGAGATGACCGCCGGATCCCGCGGGCGCAGCCGCGCGTGCGAGGCGACCCGCCCGGGGAGCGGCTCCGTCACGAGGTGCACTCCATCCGCGCACCGATGCCGTTCATGGCGTTCAGGAATTCGGGGTAGGAAATGCGATACGCATGCGGGTAGGTGAAGCGGCTGCGGCCGGTGGCGCGTGTCGCTGCGATGGCGAGCGACATCAGCACCCGATGATCGTTGAAAGAAGACAGGTCCGCGCCCGACAGGTGGTCCACGCCATGGATGATGAGCTGCGAGTCGCTCACCCGCAGCCGTGCGCCCATGGCATTGAGCTGCAGCATCGCCTCCACCCGGTCCGATTCCTTCATGCGCACGTGATCGATGTTCGAGATCACCGATTCGCCGTCGGCGAAGGCCGCGAGCGTCGTCACGATCGGCAACACGTCGGGAGTCTCCCGGCAGTCGACCCGCACCGAGCGCAGGCGAGCGCCGTCGTGGCGGACCCGGACGGCGCGCATCCCGGGCTCCTCCTGCATGGGCAGTCCCATCGCGCGGATGATGTCGAGGAAGGCGATCTCCGGATGATCGCCGACCCCGTGGGTCGCCGTCAGTCCCTTCAGGAGCAGGTCGCAGGGATGGAGCGCTGCGATCGCGAGGCCGAAGGCCGCGGAGCCGATGTCGGGTGGCAGCCGCACCGTCGCGGGCTGCGCCTGTTGGTTGGGCGGCACGACGAACCGCAACCGGTCGGGGGAGGCGAAGACCGTGAGCCCGAACCGCTCCATCATCGCGAGCGTCAGGTCGATATACGGCCGCTCGTTGAGCGCCCCCTCGACCTCGATGACGGTCTCCCGGACGGCGAAGGGAGCGACCAGCAGAAGTCCGGAGATCCACTGCGACAGCATGCCTGAGATTCCGACGCGGCCGCCCTGCGGCCGCCCGCTCTCGATCGCGAGCGGCGGGCAGCCGCCACTCGCGCTGATCCTGATGCCGATCCGCCGCAGCGCCTCGATCAGCGGGCTCACCGGCCGCCGCTGCAGGTAGCGCTGGCCCACCAGGCTCACCGGCGTTTCCGCGAGGGCGCACAGGCCCGTCATGAAATAAAGCGTAGAGCCGGAGCTGCCCACCGACAGCACGCGCGCGCGCGGCTTGTACGGCCCGCCATCGACAATGAAGGTATCTCCATCGATGTCGATCCGCGTTCCCAGCCCGCGCAACACCTCGAGTGTGCTCTCTACGTGCCCGGCATGCGTGAGCCCTACGATGCGGCTGCGCCCGGGCGCCAACGACGCCAGGATCAGCGCCCGATGCGCGTGGTACTTGGAGTTTGGGATCAGCAGCTCGCTGGACAGAGGCCCCGTCGTCGGCTCCACGACTAAGCGCATGTCGGCTCCACGCCGGCCTCAGGCTGACAGTACGAGTGACGCATTCTGGCCTCCAAATCCGAAAGCGTTGACGGAGAACTCCGCGTACGCTCGCCGGCGCGGCTCTCCCAGCACGACATCGAAGCCGGCCTCCGGCTCCACCTTGCGAGTCCCGAGCGTGTGCGGCACGACTTCGGCGCGCATGCCGAGAATGCCCGCGACTGCGGAGGTGGCGCCCGCGGCCGCCATGGCATGGCCCAGGTGGCCCCGCAGAGCGGTTACCACCGGGCGCCGCTCTCCAAACACCGCGTTGATCGCGCGCAGCTCGGCGATGTCGCCGACGACGGTGCCGGTGGCGTGGGCGAATATCGTTTGGACCTCGCAACCGGCATCCTCCAGGGCGGCGCGAATCGCCTCGGCCTCGTAGCGGCCGCCCGGCTCCGGCGCGGTCGGGTGATGTGCATCGGTCAGCGAGCCATAGCCGCGCACGCGTGCGAGCACCCGTGCGCCGCGTTTTCGCGCGCTCCCTTCATGCTCCAGCAGAAAGAGCGCCGCGCCGTCCCCCATGACGAAGCCATCCCGCTCGACATCGAAAGGCCTCGAGGCCGTGTCGGGATCCGACGCCCGGGAGAGCGCCCGGGCGCGATCGAGGCTCTGATAGACGACCGGTGCGAGCAGCGTCTCGGTGCCGCCGGCGATCGCGTGCTCGGTTTCGCCGCTCTCGATCATCCTCGCCGCGAGCCCGATGGCATCGAGCGAGGATGCGCAGGCGGTGCTCACCGTGAGCTGCCGCCCGTGCAGGCCCCAGTGCAGCGAGATGCGCGCCGCCGCCATGTTGGGAATGACGAGCGCCATCAGCTTGGGGGTGACGTGCTGCGGCCGGCGCTCGAGCTCCCTCTGCGCGTCCGCGAAGAGCGGCAGCCCGCCCATGGTGTTGCCGAGGATGACCGCGGTTCGCGGCGGCGGGCCCGCCGCCAGTCCCGCCATGGCCAACGCCTCGACGGCGGCCACCATGGCGTAGGCGGTGAAGCGATCGGAGTTGCGCAGCATCGCGGCGGTGACACCGGCAGCGGTGGCGAAGCCGTCGGGCACGGCCGCCCAGAGGCGGTTACCGCCGAGACCCTCGGCATGGGAGATCGGACGGAACGCATGGCGGCCGCCGAGCAACGCGCTCCAGAAGGCGGACACACCCGAGCCGATCGGTGACACGACTCCCATGCCGGTGACTGCGACCTGGTTCATCGAGCGCTGGCGCCTGATTCTAGGTTGGCTCGCGCGGGCCCTCCGGCTCGAGCGATGCGGTTTGCCTGACGAATGCTCACCACGCCGAATTGTTCCGCTGCGGGACGGACTCCACCGTCAAGGCTCCCTCCCTCAGCGCCCAGCTAACGGCAACGTTGTCGTCGGATGAGCGTAGGAAGTTGACATCCACGCGGGCGTCCCCGACGCGTAAGCCCGTAAGCGTCAGCCGATCGATTCGCGGCGGTAGTTTCGGATCGACGATGCGCAGCCTCCGATCCAGCGCGTCAGGCTCGAGGCCGAGGAGGCTTGCCAACGCATACGGCACCGCCGCAGCGGCCCAGGCCTGGGGACTGCAGGCCACGGGATAACGCACCGGATGGCGCTCGGCCGCTTCGCGGGCAAAGCCGCCGTAGAGCTCCGGCAGCCGATGCCCCTTGAGGCCGGTGGCTGCATCCTGCAGTGCGGCAAAGAGACGCTGCGCCGGCGCATCGCATCCATAACGCCGAAATCCGGCGACGATGAGCGCATTGTCGTGCGGCCACACACTTCCCAGCTGATAGCTCACCGGGTTGTAGCGCTGCTCCCGGCTGGAGAGCGTGCGGATGCCCCAACCGCTGAACATGTCGTCCTGCATCAGCCGCCGCGCCACGGCGCGCGCGCGCTCCGGCGAGGCGATGCCGCTCCAGAGGACCTGTCCGGCGTTGGAGGCGATCACTTCCGCGGGCTTGCCGTCCCGCTGCAGCGCGAGCACGTAACAGCCGAGGCTCTCGGACCAGAAATCCCGCTCGAACCGCTCGCGCAGCTCCCGCGCCCGGGCGGTGAGGGAGCGCGCGCGGGGCACCTCGCCGGTGAGCTCGAGAAGCCGTGCGGCCCCGAGCCAGGCGCGGTAGAGATAGCCTTGCACCTCGGCGAGCGCGATCGGCGGTGTGGCGAGTGAGCCGTCGGCATTGGTGATCGCGACGCCGGAGTCCTTCCATCCCTGGTTCACGAGCCCGGTGCCGTAAGCTCCCCGATAATCGAGATAGCCGTCCCCGTCGCTGTCGCCGAAGCGCTCGATCCAGTCGAGCGCCGCGTCGATGTTGCCGCGCAGCTCGCGCACCAACCCCACATCCCCCGTCCATGCGAGGTACTCCTCGAGAAGGATGAGGAATAGCGGGGTCGCATCGACGGTGCCGTAGTAGGCCGGACTCTGGGGGATTTCCGCAAGGCGAGCGAGCGTGCCCTGGCGCAGCTCGTGCGCGATCTTGCCGGGCTCGGCGTCGCGGTACGTATCGCAGCGGTCCGCCTGATAGCGCGCGAGCACCCGCGCCGTATCCCCGGCGATCGCGGCGCGAAAGCCGCAGATCATGAGCGCCGACAGCGCCGAATCGCGGCCGAAGAGCGTCGCGAACCACGGAATGCCGCCGGCGATGTAGTGATCGCCCCCGTGCAGCGGGGTGCGCAGGAGTTTGAGGTCTAGGAGGCTGCGGCGGACGATGCGCTCGAGCGTCGGATCGCCGCCGAGCTGTGTGGAGGACTCGAGCCACTCGCGCGCTTCCCCCTCGCGCCGGCGCAGCATCTGCCGCGGCACATCCCCGCCGGCCGCGCCGTGCGCGCCGGCCGTGCCCAGCCGGGGCGCGATCTCGACGCCGAGCTCACGCCGCTCGCCCGAATCGAGATCGAGATCGAGCCG
>Ga0134128_10001314_pt1 | contig 32187 bp, 34 predicted proteins | sample KB31754_FD_96462 | JGI IMG/M metagenome (GOLD analysis project Ga0134128, IMG submission 96462) | Terrestrial soil microbial communities with excess Nitrogen fertilizer from Kellogg Biological Station, Michigan, USA - KB3-175-4 | ecosystem: Environmental > Terrestrial > Soil > Unclassified ... | reverse complement strand
TGGGGCTTTAGAGCCGGCTCATTTCTTCTGTGCTTCCAGCTCGCGCTGACGGAGCACCGTCTTAATCCGCGCGATGTCTTTGCGTGTCTTTCCAAGCTGACTGGGATCTTCCAGCTTCTCGGTGACCGACTGACTGCGGAGATCGAACAGATGCCGCTGCCGCTCGGTCAACTCCTTTTGAAGCTGATCCGTTTCCTTGTCGCGAATTTCCTTGATCTTCATGGTGTCGCTCGCTGTTTTAATTCTGTTTCATTCAATTAAGCGACGGCATGCCGACGATGCACGAACCGGCACGGCACGGGCATCTTGTGGGCCACCCGAGCCAGGGCGCGCTTGGCGGTCGGCTCATCGACACCGGTGATCTCGAACATGATCGTGCCCGGCTTGACGATGGCGACCCAGTATTCCGGCTCGCCTTTGCCCTTACCCATACGCGTTTCCAGCGGCTTACCCGACACCGGCTTGTGCGGAAAGATGCGGATGAACACGCGACCTTCGCGGCGAAGGAAGTGGCTGCATGCCACACGACCGGCCTCAATCTGTCGCGCGGTGACCCACGACGACTTGAGGGACTGGAGACCATATTCGCCGAACGAGACGTTATTCCCGCGCGTGGCGTTTCCCTTCATCTTTCCGCGCTGACTTTTGCGGTATCGAACCCGCTTGGGCATCATTGGCATAAAACACCACGATCGCTTTCTAAAGAATCACTGCTTGCTGACTGTCTCTTGCCTGCCGAATCCTCGCGCTTAGCGCCTGCCTCGCCGAACTGGCCCGCCGGGCCGCACATCCGTTTCCAAAACTTCTTCGCCGTAAAGACCGCGATAGATCCAGGTCTTCACGCCGATCGTTCCGAAGGTCGTAAAGGCGATCGCGTAGCCGTAGCTGACGTCCGCCTGCAGGGTCGTCAGAGGAACGGAGCCGAAGGTCACCTTTTCCTGGCGGGCGATTTCCGCGCCACCCAGGCGACCACTGACGCAGATCTTGATTCCCTTGGCGCCCGCGCCCATGGTGGCGTCGATGCGCTGCTTGAGCACGCGACGAAACGCGGCACGCTTCTTGAGCTGCTCGGCGATCGCCTCGGCCACAAGCTGGGCATTGAGATCAGGGTTCTTGATCTCAATCACCTTGATCGGCGCGACTTTGCGCTTGATCAGGTCTTCGAGCTCCTCACGGAGCTTTTCGACTTCAGCGCCTTTGGGGCCAATCACCAGGCCGGGCCGCGCGGTCTTGAGCGTCACGGTGATCTCTTCACGCGTGCGCTCGATCAGGATGTCGCTGACCGCGGCAAAGGGCGGCCGGCGATTGAGCTTGGCATCGACCATCCGGCGGATTCTGTGGTCTTCGACCAGGAAGTTGCCGTACACGGCCTTGGGGGCGTACCACCTGGATTTCCAGTCTTCGGTGATGCCCACGCGGAACCCGATTGGATTGACCTTTTGACCCATAGAAATCTCAGTAGTTGCCGACGAATCCTCTTGCAGTAACGACTAATCTCCGACTACGCCTCTTCGCGCTCATCCAGCGTCACGATCAGATGACTCGTGCGCTTCTTGATGGGATAAGCCTTGCCGCGATCCTTGGGCTGAAAGCGCTTGATGATCGGCCCTGGATCGGCCCATGCCTTGGCAACGAACAGCGTGTTGCGTGGCGGCGTGGGATTTTCGTTGGCGTTGGCCACGGCACTGCGGACGACCTTCTCAATCATCCCACTGGCGCGCTTCTTGGAGAAGCGGAGCATGGTGATCGCATCATCCACGTTGCGCCCGCGGATCAGGTCCATCAGGAGCCTGGCCTTGCGCGGCGAAATGCGGGCAAAGCGATGAGAAGCTTGATAAGCCATTTGAAACCTCAACCTTCACGGCCAATCGAATCGAACAATCTCAGATGCCTTATGCCGGCGCTGCGCCCGGCACCGCTGCCTTGCGACCGCTATGGCCGCGGAACGTGCGCGTCGGGGAGAATTCGCCGAGCTTGTGCCCGACCATGTCTTCCTGAACGAACACGCGAAGGAACTTGTTGCCGTTATGAACCTCGAACGTGTGGCCGACAAATTCCGGAATAATCGTGCAGGCCCGGGCCCACGTTCGGATCGGGGCCTTGGCGCGGTTTTCGTTGAGCTTGGCCACCTTGCGGTAGAGCTTCTCATCGACAAATGGGCCTTTTTTGGCGCTTCGACTCATGTTTCACCTTGCTGTGATCCGTCGCGATTTTCGCGACACACGCATTTACACGTTCACCGTCTGCGGACGCTGCTGATACGGGCCGAACTTGCGCCGGCGGAGAATCAGCTTCTCGCTCTGCTTGCGCGGGCTGCGGGTGATGCCGCCCTTGGCAGGCACGCCGGTCTTCGAGACCGGATGACGGCCGCCGTTGCTGCGTCCTTCACCACCACCCAGCGGATGGTCGATCGGGTTCATGGCCTTGGCACGCGTATGCGGGCGAATACCCATGTGACGCGAGCGGCCGGCTTTTCCGATGCTGACGTTGATCCAATCGAGATTGCCAAGCTGGCCGATCGTCGCCCGGCAGGCACTGCGCACGCGACGCATTTCGCCGGAAGGCAGAATGATGACCGACCACTGGCCTTCCTTGGCGCCCAGGCGGGCGACGCCACCGGCGGAGCGAACGAGCTTTCCGCCCTGGCCGGGGTTCATTTCGATGTTGTGAATTTCCAGGCCGCCGGGGATGTTGGCCAGCGGCAGGCAATTGCCCAGATCAGGGGGGGCGTTGACGCCGCTGACGATCGTGGCACCGACATTCAGGCCATTGGGAGCCAGGATGTAGCTCTTGGTGCCGTCTTCGTACTTAATCAGCGCGATGTGGCAGGAGCGGTTGGGATCGTATTCGATCGCCTCCACCTTGGCTGCCATATCGTCCTTGATTCGCTTGAAGTCGATGATGCGATACAGCTTCTTGTTGCCGCCGCCGCGATGCTTGGCAGTGATGACGCCATGATGGTTGCGGCCATTGGCGCGGCGCTTGCCGACGCACAGCGACTTTTCCGGCTCGAACTTGGTGAGGACGGCCTTGTAATCAAGGACGCTGCCTGCACGTCGGCCGGCGGAAGTCGGATTGTAGAATTTGATTGGCATTGGCTACGCTCGCGATGCGTTAGAACAACTCGATCCGGGAATTCTCATCCAGCACGACGACGGCGCGCTTCCAGGGGCTCGTGTAAGTCACGCCAAACCGATTGCGCCTCGGCTTGCCCTTGCGATTCATCGTCCGCACGTCAACCACTTTCACGTTGTAGAGATTCTCAATCGCCTTGCGAATCTCAGGCTTGCTCGCATGAGCCGTCACTTCGAACGCATAGGCGTTGCGCGTGGTCTGCTGATGCGTGCTCTTCTCAGTGATCAGCGGCTTGATGATGACTTGCGTCTTATCCATTTTGGTTCACTCGTGTTGGGGCTTCAGGCCAAAATCTTTTCCAAGCCATCGCGGGTCACAACCAAGGTCTGGTTCCGCAGCAGATCCCAGGCATTGAGCGCCTCGACACTGGTCACGGTCGTGCGGTCGATATTGCGTGCCGACTTGTGCAGCACCTCATTGCGCCCATCGATCGCCAGCAGGCAGCTTCGCTCGATACCCAGCGCCTTGAACATTCCGACGACCACCTTGGTCTTGGGCTGCTCGAGGTTGAACTGATCGATCACGCGAATTTCCTGGCTCTGGATCTTGGCAAGCAGCGCGCTGTCGCGCGCCAGCCGACGCTGCTTCTTGGGCATGGCCAGGCGCCAGTCTTTTGGGCGCTTCTGCTTGGCATGGCCGCCGCCCTTCTTGATCGGGTTGCGGATGCCGCCGGTTCGGGCGTTGCCGGTGCCCTTCTGGCGAAACATCTTTCGCGTTGAGCCGGCCACTTCACCGCGCGCCAGCGTCTGGACGGTGCCTTGCCGAAGGTTGGCGTGGTACATGACAAGCGCCTGCTTGAGCAGCGATGAACGCACCTTGCCGCCAAGCTTCTGCTCGTCCACCTGATAGGTCGAAACCTTCTGGCCCTGCTGGTTGTATACCGGAACTTCGATCATGACCTTACCTGGCTTTCTTGCCGCCACGTCCTTCTAAAACTCCCGCCACAGACCGCATTCCATTAGCTTTCCGCCGGCTTTACGCGGGCCGTGATGCTCTTGCGGATAAACAGCAGTGAGCCATTTGGCCCCGGAAGCGCGCCCTTGATCAGCAGCAGATTCTTCTCAGCGTCCACGCGAACCAACGGATGGTTCTGCGTCGTGACCTGATCCATGCCCATATGGCCGGCCATGCGAACGCCCTTCTTGGGCTTACCGCACTGGCCGCGCCAAGTGGCGCGGGAAGCGATGGAGCCAGGCGAACGATGCTTACGTTCGGTGCCGTGCGAAGCGCACTGACCACCGAAGTGGTGCCGCTTCATGACGCCGGCGAAGCCCTTGCCTTTGCTGGTGCCGATGACGTCGACGTACTGCACGCCGTTGAAGACATCAACGTTTACAGTGGCTCCGGGCGCGAGGGTCGTGGCTTCTTTGAGCCGAATTTCGCGGAAATATCGCTTGGGAGCGGCGCCGGCCTTGGCACAATGACCCATCAGCGGGATGGTCGTGTGCTTCGGCTTCACTTCGCCGAAGCCGATCTGAACGGCGTAGTAGCCGTCCGAATCGACCGTCTTCACCTGGGTCACGGCGCACGGCCCGGCCTCCACGACGGTCACGGGAATCACGGTTCCCTTCTCGTCGTACACGCGGGTCATTCCGATCTTTTTGCCAAGCAGTGCGGGTGTCATAATTTTTGCTCGCAGTCTGCAAACAACAAATAGCCATCCGCGACACGCGACCTGCGGGAGAAAAACTCCTTCAGGCAAGTGGGTTCTTGGATGAACCCCGCGGTGCGGAATTAAAAAAGCCCCTTCAAGCAGGGGCCTATGTACGGCAAATTAAATCTTGATCTTCACGAACACACCCGCCGGGACAACCAGGCGATTGAGCGCGTCGATCGTGCGCGGGGTGGCTTCGAAAATATCGATGACGCGTTTATGCGTTCGCATTTCGAACTGTTCGCGCGATTTCTTATCGATGTGCGGACTCCGCAACACCGTATACCGTTCGATCCGGGTCGGCACGGGGATGGGCCCGCACACCCGGGCGTTGGTCCGCTTGGCGTGATCCACGATCTCTTTGGCCGATGCGTCCAGCGCCCGGTGGTCGTAAGCTTCCATCCGAATTCGAATTCGATCACCAGTCATAAACTTTCCAAAACCACTTCAACCTGTTGTGCCGACAAGAATACGGCATCTTCTGCCGCCCGAATCGGGACGGAGAACAGTATCTAAAAAAAAGACGGTGTCAAGACCCTTCGGTTCTTTGATGTATTAATGACCGTAAGTAACGGCGCGTATACTACATCGCAAGCGATTCAAATTGACCGATGATCTTAGAATGCCAGCCCCGCAGGAATCCATCGACGAGCTTTTGAAATCGGCCATCAACCACCAGGCGGCTGGGCGGGTGGCGGATTCGGAGGCGTTTTATCGGCAGATTCTGCGCGCGCAGCCAGGTCATTCCACTGCCGCTGCCCATCTGGTCAATTTGCTTGGGCAGAGCGGCCGGCATGAGGAAGGAATGTCGATCGCCCGGCAGCTTGTGGCGCAAGCGCCTACGGAGCCGGCCGCTCTACGGACCCTTGCCAACGCCGCACGCATGGGCGGCCGATATGAGGAGGCAGTCCGTGCCCTGCAGACGGCAATCGGTCTGGTGCCACAGGATGATGTGAGCTTTCGCGATCTTGGGCTGACGCTGACCAACATGGGTCAGCTTGAGCAAGGCATTGTCGCCTATCAGAGGGCCATCGAACTTCGAGGCCAGTGGAATGCCGATCAACACAGCCCAAACGAGCGTCTGATCGGTTCGCAAATCTGGCTCAATCTGGGCGTGGCCCTTCACTCGCTGGGGCGCATTCCCGAGGCGATTGCCGCCCATCGGCGCGCGATCGAGCTTCAGCCCGAGTATGCCAAGGCCCACATGAACCTGGGCTTTTTATATTTCAGGCAGGGTGATTTTCTTCGCGCTTATCCGGAATATGCCTGGCGATTCAAGGCCGAGGATTTTGTCGATCCGTGGCCGAGCTATCCGCAGCCGGTTTGGGATGGGAAGGACCTGGGGGGCCGAACGGTTCTGCTCTGGTACGAGCAGGGGTTTGGGGACACGATCAATTTTGTGCGCTATGCGCAGCTGGTGCCGCGTCGCGGAGGCAAGGCGATTGTGCTGTGCCAGCCGCAGCTTAAATCACTGCTGATGCAGCTACAGACGCGGGATGTAGCGTTCGTTGCCAAAGGGGAAGAACTTCCAAAGATCGATTTTCATCTGCCGCTGATGAGTTTGCCGGAGGTTTTTGGGACCGAGCACGCGAATGTGCCGTTCCGGGAAAGGTATCTATCTGCCGATCCAAAGCTGGCGGCAAAATGGGCGGCCCGACTGCGATCACAACCTGAGTCGCAAGGAAAGCTGCGAGTTGGGATTGCATGGGCGGGCTCGCCGGGACATCGCAATGATGCGGCCCGATCGATGGCGCTTTCACTCCTGAAGCCGATTTTGCGCACTCAAGGTGTGGCGTTTTTCAGTTTGCAGAAGGGAGCGGCTTCGCAACAACTAGCCGCGCTCAAAGATGAATTTTCTATCACCGACTGGACCGAGGAGCTCGACGATTTCACGCAGACTGCCGCGTTGATTGCCAATCTCGACCTGGTCATCGCGGTGGATACGGTAGTCGTGCATCTGGCTGGAGCGATGGGCAAGCCGGTCTGGACGATGATCGCGGCGGAGCCGGATTTTCGCTGGCTGGCTGACGATCGCAATGCATGCTGGTATACATCGATGCGGCTCTTCCGCCAGCCGAAGCTGGGAGATTGGGATTCGGTGGTGCGCGAGGTGGCAAGGGAATTGGGTGAGCTGGCGCAGGAGCACGCAACTCAACAAGACGCTGCTTTAATCGAAGTGCCCCCCTATCCGTCCGATCCGCAGTTGATGAACCCATTGCAAAAGGCGCAGGACCTTCACGCCCGGAACCAGACTACGGAAGCGGAAGCGCTCTATCGGCAGGTGCTCGAGCGCGATCCGAACAATGCCATCGCGATCCATTATCTCGGGCTGATTGCGCATAACGCCGGGCAGAATCAGGCGGCAATTGAATTGCTTGAGCGGTCCGTTGCGCTTCAGCCCTGCGCGGCCTTTCTCAAGAACATGGCCGGCATCTATCGCGTGATGGGCCGGGAAGAGCAGGCAATCGATGCGATCCGGCGTGTGCTGCGCGCTTGCCCCGAAGATGCGCAAGCACATTCCAGTTTGGCCCTGACTTTGGGACAGGTAGGTCGCCTGGCAGAATCGATCGTGGAACATCAGCGGGCGATTGCGTTACATGAGCTGACGATCACCGCACCAGAATCAACGGCTTCGCTACAGTTTCACGCGAAGTTGTATTCCAATCTTGGAGCCAAGCTGGGCGACGTGCGCCGCTACGATGAAGCAATTCTTGCCTGCAACAAAGCCATTGAGCTCAACCCCGCATACGCCTCCGCGCACCAGAATCGCGGCTACGCCTATTTCTGCCTCAATGACCTGCTGCACGGATTTGAAGATTACGAATGGCGATGGAAATGCGAAGGATTCAGCGACGTTTGGCGCGACTTTGGCCGGCCGACGTGGGATGGATCCAACCCAGGCGGGCGGACCATTTTCCTGTGGTGGGAACAGGGAATGGGCGACTCAATTTATTTCGCCCGGTATGCGCTTCTGCTGGCGCAGCGTGGCGCGAAGGTGATCGTCCAATGCCAGGTTCCCCTGAAACGACTTCTTGAATCGCTGAAGTCGGATGCGATCCAGGTCATTTCAAATGACGAGCCGGTGCCGACGTCGTTTGATGCCCATCTGCCGATGATGAGCCTGGCGCATGTTTTTCGGACGACGCGGGAAACCATTCCATTTTCGATCGGATACCTTCGCCCTCACGAAGCAGACGTGGCGAAATGGGCGCAGCGCGTGCAAAGCATTGCACAACCGGGTGGCCGGCGAATGCTCCGCGTGGGGCTGACATGGGCCGGGTCGGCAACCAATGCCAATGACGCGAATCGATCGATGGCGCTGGAATTCATGCGGCCGCTCTTTGGAATTGAAGGGCTTCAGTTTTTCAGCCTTCAAAAAGATGCCGCGGCGCGACAGATCGAGCAGTTGCCGCCGGGATCGATCATTGATTGGACAGCGGATCTCAAAGATTTTGCCGATACTGCGGCGCTCATTGCCAATCTCGATCTGATCATCGCGGTCGACACGGCGGTCATTCATGTCGCGGGAGCGATCGGTAAAGAAGCCTGGCTTCTGCTGCCCTACCGTGCCGATTTCCGATGGGCTGGGGATCGTGAACGCAGCGGCTGGTACGATTCGATTCGTCGTTTTCGGCAAACAACTGCTGGGGATTGGGCTTCAGTCATCGAGCGCGTCGCGGAGGCGCTGCGAATGAGAATCCAGCAGCCGGAAGTGAAACCGAATCTTCCTCAACCATCGCAATATATGTTGCCTGGAGAGTTGGAAAATGTACTTCGCTCAGCCCATCAGCACCACTCGGCCGGCAGACTGGGGCAGGCCGAGCCGCTCTATCGGCAGGTTCTTTCGCAATATCCGAATCATCCCGATGCTTTGCATCATCTGGGACTGATCGCGATGCAGGCAGGACATTTTGGGCCGGCAATCGAGCTGATGTCGCGATCGGTGGCACTCGATCCGAGTCAGGCGTTCTTCTATAAGAACCTGGCCACCGCCTACCGGTCTGCAGGCCGATTTGAGGAGGCGATCCAGGCGATACAACAGGCGCAGCGACTTTCCCCGAACGATCCGACCGCGCCCGAAGAGCTTGGAATCGTTCTGGAGAAGCTCGATCGGCTCGATGAGTCCATTGCCGCCCATCGCGAGGCAATCCGGCTGCTTGATGCGGGGGCGATGCAGGCGCCGCCGGCGCTTGCCCCCAAAGCGCAGATGAATCTCGGCGCAGCGTTAGTCCGGCAGGAGAAATTTGAAGAGGCAATGCCGCATTTGGAGCGGGCAATCGCGTTGGCTCCCGATTATGCCCTGGCGCACATGCATCGTGCGTCGGTTCTGTTCCGTCGGCGCGATCTGCCGGCGGCATTCGCGGAATATGAATGGCGCTTCCGCTGCAAAGGATTTCCAACGCCCTGGCGGAATTACCCGCAGCCGGCGTGGGACGGTTCCCCACTTGATGGCAGGACGATTCTCCTTTGGTCCGAGCAGGGACTGGGCGATGTGATTCAATTTGCCCGATTCATTCCGCAAGTCATTGAGCGTGGCGGGAAAGTCATTCTGCAATGCATGCCTGAACTGAAGCGCGTGCTTCAATCGTTGAAAGCTGAAATGACGCTGGCGACAACGCAGGAGCCGGTGCCGCAATTCGATGTGCATTTGCCGTTGATCAGCGTTCCGCGCGTCTTGGGAACGACCGCGGAGACGATTCCCGCGCCGCCACGATATTTGTATGCCGAGCCGCAGCTTGTCGAGCAATGGAAGCAGAAACTACTAAACACAGGTCCGGGATTGCGCGTGGGCCTGGTCTGGTCGGGCAGCTCGAGTTTCCCGGCCAATCATCGTCGATCGATTCCGGTCGAAGCACTTTTGCCGCTGGCGGATGTTCCTGGAATCAGTTGGCACAGCTTGCAGCTTGGTGAAGCGGCAAAGCAATTGCCGGTGCTGGCTCAGCGCATGCCGATCGTCGATCATTCCGCGGATCTTCGCGATTTTGCCGACTCGGCAGCTCTGCTGGAAAATCTCGATCTGCTCATCTCCACCGACACCGCGATCGTGCATCTTGCCGGCGCGCTGGGAAAAGAGACGTGGACGCTTTTGTGGACCGAGCGCGATTTCCGCTGGCTTTTGGATGACCAGAAGATGCCGTGGTATCCGTCGGTGCGCCCCTTCAAGCAGACGCGCATGGGCCAATGGGGCGATGTCGTTCAAGTCGGCAAGCAGGAATTGCGCCGGCGAGCCGCGACAAGCACGCGGTGAACGCGGCGCTCAGTTCACTTTTCGGATTTTGACTTCGCAGAAATCAGCGTGTCGGAGCCAACCTTATGGATGGTTTCGACGTGATGCTCATCTTCGGAAAATGATTGCACCGTGACCGATACTGGCCTGTCGCCAATTTTCTTGTAAAGGTGCAGCTCATCAGCCACCGCGCCTTGCTTGTTTTTGTATTTCTCGTGAATCCGAATCGAAAAGTGAGAGTCCTTCTCCACTTTTGGATCGAGCACGATGGTCTCGCCAGCCTTTTTACGACTCGCGCGGAATTGCGCCGCCAGCTTCGGCCCGGCTTCGGGCGCAATCCAGGCTTTTTCCGGCAGCACTTCGATCAGCAGAACGCCATCGTGGTCCGGCGCGACATAAGTAGCCGCGATATCGCTGGGCAAGCTGCTTTTGACAGCCGTCCAGTGAGCGGGGACCACGTAGCTGATTTTTCCATCCAGCAGAGTAGCCGCGGCAGGCTTGCTGTCCTCAGCATGCGCGGCCGCAAACAGCAGCGGCACGATCAACGCAGAAAGCGCCACAATTATATGTGACCGCATAAGACCCCTTTCGCGTCATCAGCGCTGCGCCATGTCGTGCGCGCCGGAGGCAGTTGGAGCATTATTCCCCGAGCCGTGGATTGGCGCGCTATCGGGCGTTTCGGTGACGTCTTCGCCGGCTCGCTTGGATCGCAGGATCGCCCAGATGATCGCGATTATGCAGACGACCATCACGATGACCGTCGCCGTGCTGACGCCACCCTTTTGGGCGGCTCGGAAGCTGACGATGATCGGGGCGATGATCAGGCCGACGAGGTTGATGACTTTGAGCAGCGGATTGAGCGCGGGCCCGGACGTGTCTTTCAGCGGATCGCCAACGGTATCACCGACGACCGAAGCTTTGTGGGCTTCGGTGCGCTTGCCGCCGTAGTGTCCTTCTTCGATGTATTTCTTGGCGTTGTCCCAGGCGCCGCCGGCGTTGCACATGAAGACCGCCAGCAACTGGCCCGACACGATGGTGCCGGCCAGGAATCCACCGAGCGCTTCGACATCCAGGAGGAATCCAACGACGATCGGCGAAAGCACCGCGATGAGGCCCAGCGTGATCAACTCGCGTTGCGCGGCGATGGTCGAGATGCTCACTGCGCGGGCATAATTGGGCTGCGTCGTTCGGTCCATAATGCCCGGCAACCGGAGCTGCCGGCGCACCTCATTCACAATTTGAGCCGCGGCTCGCCCCACCGCGCGAATCGTCAAGCCCGAGAACAGGAACGGCAGCGCTCCTCCGATCAGCAATCCCACGAATACGCGCGGAGCCGACACGTTGATGCCCAGCAGCGGAAGCGTGTACCAGGCATCGATATGAAGCTGGGCGTTGGCCTGGCCGCGGGCGAGGTTGACGTCGGCAAAGAAGGAGCCGTACAGCGCGACGGCCGCGATGACGGCCGATCCGATGGCCACGCCTTTGGTGATGGCTTTAGTTGTGTTGCCGGTGGCATCCAGATCATCCATCACGTCGCGGGCCTCTTTCTCCAGGCCTGCCATTTCACCGATGCCGTTAGCGTTGTCGGAAATGGGACCGAAGGCATCCATGGAGATCGTGTTGCCAGTCAGGGTTAGCATTCCGATGCCGGTGAGGGCAACACCATAGAGCATCGCCTGCACGCGATCGGCTTCTGGGGAGTAATTGTAGTAGATGCCATAAGCCACCAGGATCGCACCGGCGATGGCGAGCACCGCATAGACGCTCGATTCATATCCGAGTGCCAGTCCTGAGAGAATGTTGGTCGCCGACCCGGTCTGGGAGGCTTTGGAAGTTTCCTTGACAGGCGAAAAATGAGTGGAGGTGAAGTATTCTGTGATTCGATCCAGCACCACCGCGAGCGCGACGCCCGCGAGAATCGCCAGGAACGGCCGCCAGTCGGCGTGTCCGTCCGTGGCGCGGTTTGGATAAATCGCGGCAACGACCGCCGTCAAACCGATGGCGATGGCCGCGGAAACCCAGAATCCTCGGTTCATCGCCCGCATGGCGTTTCGCTCTTTTTCGTTCGTGCGAACGACATAGGTCCCGATGATCGAGGCGATGACGCCGATGCCGCGCGCGAGAAGCGGGAAGATCAGGTAATAAGGATTGAAGCCGATGGAGCCATCGGGTTGACGATAGACGCCAATGACGATGCCCATGATCATGGCCGCGACCATGGTCACTTCAAAGCTCTCAAACACGTCGGCGGCCATGCCGGCGCAGTCGCCGACGTTGTCGCCCACGAGGTCCGCGATGACCGCTGCATTTCGCGTGTCATCTTCAGGAAGATCAGCCTCGACCTTGCCCACGAGGTCTGCTCCGACGTCGGCAGCCTTGGTGTAAATGCCTCCGCCGACACGCATGAAGAGCGCGATCAGCGATCCGCCGAATCCGAATCCGAGCAAAGCATCCGGCGCCGATCGGCCATAGAAAAGAAAGATCAGCGTGCTGCCCAGGAGGCCCAGTCCGACGCAGAGCATTCCGGTGACGGTGCCGGATCGGTAGGCGACCTCGAGCGATCGGCTGTAGCTGCTGCGCGAGGCTTGCGCGACACGCACGTTGGCGGCGACCGCGACGTTCATCCCGACGAATCCGACCGCATAGCTGAACATCGACCCCATCAAAAATGACAGGGCTCGACCGACGGCCACCGCGATCACTGCGTTCCCCTGCCAGACTTCTTTAGCCGACTCGCTGGGTGGAACGACGTAGACGCTGGCGAACATCAAGCCACAGAGAATGATGATGGCAATGACAATCGTTTTGAATTGCCGACCGAGATAGGCGTTTGCGCCGTCGCGAATCCAGCCCCACACTTCGCGCATGCGCTCGTTACCGGTTTCGTAGGCGAGTACTCGCGATCGAAGCCAGCCTGCGTACAGCAATGCGACAACGGCCAACGCCAGCACAATCCAAACTGCCGCCTGCTCCCCTGAATTCAGGCCGTTAAGTCCTCGCACCACGCTGTCCGCAAGAAGCATAGAATCTCCTTATTCGCCGGTGGGATCCCGTTTCCAAATTCACTTTGACAGGTCAATCGCCGCATACGTCTGGTTTACGCTGGCAATAGGGTAGCCCAAGTCGAAGTTCTTGACGAGATGCAAATGGACAGGATCGCAACTGAGCCGTCATCGGCCAAAATGCGCCGATTTCATTGAAGCGACTTGATTTGCAGGCGAACGAGTTGTGGACTCGGCAGCCGCTTTCTCTCCCGCCCCCGGTACGCCTCGGCACGCCTAGGGAGGACGTCGGCGTTCCCAGTAGCGTTCTTCCCGTCCTACCGTGAATACCCAAGTAGCATTATTCCGCCCAATCAGCGATGCCCAAGGCGCGGGGCGTAGAAGTCGATCATTTTCTTGAGCCCCTCTTTGCGGCCAATTTTGGGCTGCCAGCCGAGGATTTGGCGGGCGCGGGAAATGTCGGGGCAGCGGCGCGTCGGATCATCCGGCGGCATTTCTTTGTACTCGATCTGGCTCTTACTCTGCGGAATCAGCTCAAGAATGTCTTTGGCGATTTGCAGGATCGTCGCCTCATCCGGGTTGCCGAGGTTGATCGGCTCGTGAAAGTTGCTTTCCATCGTCAGGTTGATGCCCTGCACCAGATCAGTCACATAGCAGAGGCTGCGCGTCTGCTGCCCCTGGCCGAAAACGGTCAGCGGCTCATTGTTGAGCGCTTGACGAATGAAGGTGATGACGACCCGTCCATCGTACGGGTCCATCCGCGGGCCGTAGGTGTTGAAGATGCGGATGAGCCGCGTGTCGGCGCCGCGCTCGCGATGATAGGCCATCGTGCAGGCTTCGCTGAAGCGCTTGGCCTCATCATACATGCTGCGCATGCCAATCGAATTGACGTTGCCCCAGTAGGTTTCAGGTTGCGGATTGACTTGCGGATCGCCGTAGCATTCGCTGGTTGAAGCCATGAGAAAACGCGACTTTTTGCGAAGCGCAAGCTCAAGCAAATTCCACGTTCCCTGACTGTTGACTTTGAGCGTCGCGACCTGGTGCAGCACATATCCCTTGGGGGATGCGGGCGAAGCCATGTGATAGACGCGATCGATTTGCCCATCGATTTCCAGCGGCTCGGTCACATCGCGCTCGATCAGCGAGAATTTCGAATTGGAGCCCAGATGCGCGATATTTTCCCGGCGGCCGGTGATGAAATTATCTACGCCAACGACTTCATGCCCCTGCGAAAGCAGAAGGTCAGACAGATACGATCCAAGGAAACCCGCGGCGCCGGAAATCAGAATTCGCATGCAAAATCCATTTCAATGCCAACCATAATCGCGCCGCCCCTCAATCGGATACGGCAAATCGCAGGATTGCCACCACCGCCTTCAATCCGTCCTTCCAGGTGATTTTCTTACCTTCCTCGTAGCTGCGACCATAATAGGCCACGCCAACTTCGAAAATTCGCAGCCTCGGGCGGATCTTGGCAACCTTGGCGGTGATCTCCGGCTCAAAGCCGAAGCGGTCGCATTTGAGCGTAATCTGATCCAGCACCTGCTTGCGAAACACCTTGTAACAGACTTCCATGTCGGTCAGGTTCAGGTTCGTGAACGCATTGCTCAGGAACGTCAGGAACCGATTGGCCAGCATGTGCCAGAAATATAGGACGCGGTGCGGCGCGCCGCTGACGAATCGGCTGCCAAACACCACATCAGCTTTACCTTCGACGATTGGCAGGATGAGCTTAATGTAGTCGTCCGGGTCATACTCCAGGTCGGCATCCTGAACGATCACCAGGTCCCCCGTCGCCAGCTTAAAACCATCCCGAAGGGCCGCCCCTTTTCCCTGATTCACCGGCTTATGGACGATCTTGAAATCTTCGCCGGGAAACAGCTTGGGAAGCTCGTCGATTTTGGCGGCGGTGCCGTCGGTCGAGCAGTCGTTGACGCAAATGATTTCTCGGACGATGTTCGGCAAAATTGGCGCGTGAACCACTCGCCGAACCAGTTCCTGGAACGTGGCTTCTTCGTTGTAAACAGGGATTACGACCGAGAGTTTGGTCGGCTTGCCCGCCGCAGCAGGCTCGCCGACGGTTTGTTCCACCATCGCGTGCTCCGCGCCGGGGCCGTCGGATTGACTTCCAGTTCGTCCGGACCCGCCCGGACGGGGCTGGTGCATCCTACAGGACCGCAGCCGATTCTCAAAACCGGCCGCGGGCTCAACCGCTATCATTACGCCGATGAGGAATTTCGTCGGAATTTTGGAAGATGATTCTTGCCGAACTACGGCAATGAACGCATGCCTCACGGAAATTTTTGCCGACGCACAAGTGCTCTATTTTGACGATGCGCAAGTAATGATCGATTGGCTCGCGCAGCATCTGGGCGACGTCATCCTCATTTCGTTGGACCACGATCTTGCGATTCGAACCATCGATGGCAAATCGGTGGATTGTGGAACGGGCCGCCAGGTCACGGATTATCTCGCGACGTTGCCACCAACGTGTCCTGTGATCGTCCACAGTTCCAATGAACCATGCGCAGCCGGGATGTTCTTCACATTAAAAGATGCGGGCTGGCCATGCAGTCGCGTTTATCCGCGCGATGATATTTCGTGGATCGCCTCGGCATGGGCCGACCGCGTGCGCCAATACCTTCGCGAAGGTTGGATCAACGCTGGCTCGTGATGCTCACTCCGAGCCGTCTGAAATCTTGTCTGCCATCGGGAACGTCAATGCGCACAGCGCCAATCCAATGGCGGCCACAATGATCGTCGGCCAGAGATTGCCATTGAGCATGACGACGATCAGGGCAAAAAAGGTAACAGCCTCGCATCCCGCCCAGAAGATGATACTGCCGGTGAAGTAAGTCGCCGGAGCAAGGCGTCCATCTGCGCTCCTTCGTCGAAAGATCGTGGTGCGCGCTACGAACGATCCGGGAATGACCGCGGCCGCGAAGATAAATGCGACAGTCGAGAGGATTGGCTGAGGATGGACTGCGTGCCGGCTGGGAAGAATCAACAACACAAGGATCAGCAGGAACCCGACCTGCCCCATCACGAGCGAGAACCAAATAATGCGCATCGTTCTCAGGGCGGCTCGCACCGGGATGCCGTTCAAATTGTTTTCGTCGCGTGGATCTGGTTCAACCATGGGCCATGCCTCCAGATGCGGATTACTAATCTCTCTTCCCGCAACGATCTTCCTTAATGACTTCGGCAAGGACCGGATACAGCCGCGGGTCCAGATTGAACGTCTGTAGCGGACTGAAAACGATCCGGCGTTTTCCAAATTCACTCAGGCGCGTCGCCTGCACCATCTTTTCAAGATATCGCTTCAGCTCTTCCGGAGATTTCTGATCGCTTCGCAGCCCGGCCCAGTTGGTGTTGCGCGGCCCGTAATAGGTGGAACTGATGACGGCATATTTGTCGCGGGCAATGCGGATGCGTCGCGGATCGCCGCTGGCGACCATCCATTTGGGCGGAACGTCGAACAGGTCGGCGATCTTCTGGGCCGACTGGCGGAATGCGAAATTCTCGGTTTCAAAATGCTCGCCGACGACAAGGTCGCAGGTTTCGTCCAGGACTTCCCACAGTTCATCACTCGGGCCGACCCACGTGGCGGGCCTCAGGTTCGACTGAGTGAAATAAAAGACGCCGCGCAGCGCCGGCCCTCCGCCGGCTGAATAAAGAAGCCGAGTGATGCGCGCGACCTTTTGCCGAAGCTCCGGATGCTTGGGCGTCTCGTCCGGCATCTCGTTGAAGGCGAAGTAATCGGCAGGCGCCGATGAATCCAGCGCCGCCGCCCGGAACTCCGTCGCCCAAGCCTTGAGCTGATCGTCGCTCGCTTCTTTCCAGGTCTTATATTTGTTCAAATCAAAGGCGTAGCCGTATTTGAAGCTGCTGCCGCAGCGCTGCACCACCCGCGTCGTCTTCGGCCGCGGCTTCGTCCCCGGCGCGCTCTGCACAAATATATGCAGATACTCCGGTCCATTTGGCAGCGCCTTGTCGGCCAGGATTTTCACTGATTCATCGGTGAACTGGTAATACGACGTGATGTACTTGCGCCCAATTGCTTCGCTCGACTCCGGCCGCTGCCCCCATGCTCGACCAATCGGCAACGCCATCGCACCGAGAGCACCCGCAATCAACATTTCACGTCGCGACATTGGCTTCACGCGCTATCTCCGTGTTTGGATTTACACACGAAAATACTAAGGCGCTTACTCGATCGTTGAGGATGCCGATGCTGAGCGCATCGATGCTCAATTGTCTATTTTGGCAGGACCGACTCAATAATCTGCGCCCGATCAAAATTGCAGTCTACGGCATGCGCGCCCTCGAACGAAGCTCGTGCAATCTTCGCCTCGTCGAAGTTAACGCGATCAAAGCCGACAGATGTAAACCTGTCACACAGGCATCGGCACCGGCTAAAATCGCATCGACTTATTTTTGCCTGATTGAAATCACTAAAGCTTACCTCACTCCCCATCAGCAGCACATTCGTCATCAGAGATCCCCTGAATGAGGCATGCAACAGCACGACGGAGGTCATTTGCGAATCGATAATTTCGGCGTTGTCGAAGTTTGTGTAGGGCAATCTCGCGTTATCAAAGAAGGTTTTCTCGAACCTGCAGTTCTCAAACCGCGCGAAGTCAACGCTTGCAGCCACAAACATACCTGTTGAAATGCGAAGGCCGCTGAGATCGATTCCACGAAAATCAGTCCAATCAAAAACCTCCTCTGCTCCGGGTAAGTCGCGCAGAATCGGACGCACGTCTACATTTTCGCAGAGCGCGTCAATTACTCGCTGTCGTATCTTGATCCCAGCACTTGTCTTCCATCTCTCGATTAAGTCGGACGGACTGTACATCGTGCCTCTCCCTTGTTTCATCAGACCTGAAGAATGTCTGCACCACTACCCTAGCACCCAGGCAAGAGTAGATCGAACGAGAAGGCGCCACGATCAGCAAGTCCAGGCCTCCTTGTTTCTGCTGACCGAACTTTGACCTTATGAGGGGATTCTCCATAACTGCTCGCCCAAAGACCTCCGCGTTCTAATCAATCGAGGAAAATTGCGCTTGCTATACCTTGATCTTCAAGGTATCATGCTCCTCGTTGATCCCGTATTGAACCGAGGTGCCGATGCGACGCATCAGACATGGCTTCACGCTCGTCGAGCTGTTAGTCGTGACGGGGGTTATCGCCCTGCTGCTTTCGATTCTGCTGCCGGTGCTGGCTCATGCGCGAAGGGCTGCACGGGCGACGGCCTGCCTCGCACATCTTCAGCAGCTTAATGAATCCTACCGCATGTACCTTGAGAACAACCACAATCATTCGTTTCCATTCATGGAAGACATTACCTCATTGAGCTGGTTTGAGCTGCTCCAACCCTATAACGGAAATGTCAAAGCGATACTGATTTGCCCTGAGGCATCCGATCCGGGGAACGTGATGGGCAGCGCCTTCATGGGCTGGGGCCCGCAGTATACCTACAATTCGCATCCACCCAAGGAATGGATCGCCCGTGACGTTTTCGTAGGAAGCTATGGCGTCAACGGCTGGATCATGGAGCCCCCCGCTCAGCAGCGGTCGACAATTCCCAGCGAATACGCATCAAAGATGATCGACCAGGCGGTGCGCGATGCGGTGCATGTTCCAGTATTTGGCGACTGTATCCAAGCCTGGGCGTCACCCGATTCGGACGATACTCCGCCCTATGACCTGATCCATCCGCTGCCGTACTATTCGGGAACCGGTCCAAAGCCGCGCGGCCCCAAGGGGCAGATGGCCTACTTCTGCATCGATCGCCATTTTCATGCGGTCAACATCGCGTTCATGGATGGACATGCTGAGCGCGTCAAGCTCGAGGAGCTGTGGAAACTGCACTGGAACGGGACGTTTAAACCGTCGGATGCCGTGTTGCCGTGAGGATCTAACATGAACTGGGCAAGTAAGGAACTGGTCGGTGCTTCCACCGCGATGCTCGTGCTGGGCGTCCTTAAACAGGGCGCCAGCTATGGCTACGATATCGTTCGGCAAATCAATGAGCAGGCCGAGGGCGCTTTCACCTGGCAGGAAGGTACGATTTACCCGATCCTTCATAAGCTTGAGAAAAAGGGATTGGTTCAATGCCGCTGGCAGGAGAGTCCGACCGGCCGGCGGCGAAAGTACTATAGCCTCACCGTGGAAGGTCGAGCCGCTTTGCAAGATGGTGTGCGGCAATGGGAATTGTTCGATCAACTCATGATTCGTCTCGCAGGAGTCAACCATGCCTGAACAACTGGATGAAGCCGCGTTGAAACAAATCCGTCAGATCACGCAGGAGCTTGCGCGTCAGCAAGGTCTGAGTGATGATGATGCCGAGGAGATTGGCGGGCATCTGGAAGACAAGCTACTGGCCTATTTCCGTGGCGAGACTCGCATCACTCTGGAAGATGCCCTGCTGCTGGCCCGCGCCCATTTTGGCGATGCGGCAGGCGTCGCCAGACAAATCTCCTACAAGCGCTATCTCCCCGAGCCGCGCTGGACCCGGCACCAGACGATCGTGAAGACCGCGATTGCAACAGCCGTTTCCACTCTCATCGTTCTTCCTGGCGCCCTGCTGCTGTTTAGCGATCCGCCGCGCGGAAGTTTCCACCCGCTGCTCGTTGCGACGACCATCATCTTTTCAGGTTTGGGCGTCCTCGAATCGGGGGTTCTATTGGCTGCCCGTGCCGATTTGACGAGCCGAGTTCAGCGCCTCGTCGCCGGCCTGTTTATCGCTCCGGCGCTCGCGGTCCTGGTCATGGCATTAATTGGAGGCATCGGCGCTGTGAGTGCGCATTGGGACACGGCAACACGGGGCGGATACGCAATGATCGCCCTGGTCGTGCTTGCGTGTCTTTTTGGTCATGCGATGCTTTTGCTGCTGCTGTCACATCCCATCCAGGATGACGGCCCATCGAATGTACCAGAGCAGCGACTCGCTTAGGTCTGCTACCACCTGTAATATCGATAAGGATTGTCGCCCATCTGAAAATCGGTACGGTAGTCGGGATGGTAATAGGAAAATGATTGTGCGCCTTCGGGCTTTCGGCTCAGCGACATTTCCAGACCAACGCGCGGGCCATTGGCTTGGCGACCGGATCGGTTGCCGTCGGGGCCGACGGGAAAGCCGGGCTTGCCTGCGAAACCGCCGGGGCCGAAGCGGTTGAAGAGTCGAACGGCGATGACATTCTTCCCGGCCTTGACGAGCTTTCCGGGAACGACGTAATTCCTTGGCGCCGTCTGCGGATTCTTTGTGGTCATTCCAGTGGTCCCCACTTCTACACCGTTGAAGTACGTCGTATCAAAATCAGCCAGTGTACCAAGAGACAGGATCATCTCTTTTCCAGACTCACTCTCCGGGATGTTGATTTCTTTGTGGAACACGGCTTCGCCATCGTTGTTTTGGAAAAATGGCAGCATTTGAGGCAGCGTTACAGCAGTCCAACTTTCGGAAGGCGCATTTTCTGCCAGCAGCTTTTGGGCGGCCGGACTGATGCCGGGATCCGCATGCGCGGCGGCTTCGTTTGCCGCCGGTGGCAGGCGAAGAGTCGTCTGCATTTGCCACGAACCGTCCACGTTCAGGCTCCAGGTATCCACGGAATGAAAAAACCGCGCGTCTACCGCGAAGCTTGCTCCGAGATTGGCCAGCAGTTGCGCCACAGCGCGAGTCGCACGCCATCGCGTGTAACGAAAATAAGTCTTCTCATCCGCGTGAAAGAGGTCCGGATCGATCTGGCAGTAAATCGCCACACCCTTGCCGACAGGCTTACGGCCCAGCAATCCATCCGCGCCGATTTCCGTGCCATCGCTGAGAATCCATGGAGGTGTGTCGAGATGGCTCCGCCAGCGAAGATCGGAGGCGCTCAGCCCGCGCGCCTCGGGCCAATCCGGAACCGACAGGGACCCCGCGAACTGCGCGGCGGCCGGTTTCAGTTTCGCACCCAGCCAACCCGTTGCCTTTGAAGTGGGGAGGAAGAACGCCTTGCCGCCCTTCTCAAGGTATTCATTGAGGGACTGTGCGTCGATCCCCGCATCTGGGCCGAACAATACAAGCGACACATCAGGGTCCAGCGTAGCCGATTTTTGATAGGTCACTCCAATTCGGTCCAGCCACGATGCTCCCTCCAGCCCGCCAATATACAGCACCCTCGCAGCGCGCGGCGAAAGTGGAGCGTGCGCTGCGTAATCCAGAATCTGATCTGCAATGCGCTGTGCCGCGGGATCGACGCTAATATGATCTTCCACGTCCAGCGTGCACAACATCACGCGCCCGCGTCCATAATCGAGCTCCATCAGCGGGCTGTAGGCCAAATCGAATTCGCATTCAAGCAGCGGACGCCAGCCGCTGCGATGAGGCTTTTCGATGGCCGCGCTGCTCACACCGCCACGGTTGCCCCAATGCCAGCCGGCATAAGGCTGCTCGCGTTCGTCCCCGCGAAGATAATCGCCAATGTACTTCGGATAAGGATCAATTAGCGTACTGCTGCCGGTCCAGTCGCGAAGATCGTCGGCATCGATTTCACTTTTAAATGCGGACGCGACGGGGAAGACTCGCCGGCTCACTTTCGGACAGACGCGCCAGCCAAGAGCCTTCGTCATCCACAGCGGATCCTGCGCAAAAATTAGCGCGCGTCCGCCCGCCTGAATATACTTCTCCAACTTCGGGCCAAATTGTAGGTCGTCCTTATATGAATTGCGTCCGATGACGACCAGTGGAACCGCTTCGCCATCCCACTTCTTCGTAGTAAATCCGAGTTTTTCCAGCATCTGGCTGGTCAGTCCATCGGTATCGACAACAGCAATCTCGCCGCCAGCGGATCGCTGTTCTCCAAAAACACGAAATGCAAATGTGTCGTGATGCTTGGTCTGCCCGATTGAGGCATCCAGAGTGATCTGACCCTCGGTCTTTGTCGTAGCTTCCTCAGCCGGTGCATTGAAAACGAAAGGTATCGACTTGATTTCTGAAACTGCGAGTCCGCCTTTGAATGTGCCGCTGCCGATTTGTTTCCCACTTACTGTTGCAGTCCAAGTTGCCGTGTACGACTGCGGCTCGCGCATGTCATTGATCAAAACAATCTGCTTTTCAATCTTCTGCCCCGCACTGAAATGGTGATCCTTGGCGGTATACGCCTCCTTCGGCCCCGCGATCCAGGCCAGTGTCGGCTCATTCACTTCTTTCAACGCATCTTGCATCCAGGACCAGGTACGAAGGCCGCCACCCAGGCCCGCTGTTCGCCAACTGCGCCAGGCGTTGGTGCGGAAGAGCTGCTGGATCTTGTGATCGTCGGCATATTCGTCAAGCTTATTTTCGGAGCTTCCGTACAGCATGCCGCTGCGGAACAAATCGTGCAGGTACTGTCGATACTTGGGCTCCTCGGCACGATAAGCCTCGGTACCAAAATAGATTGCCGCGTACTCCGTCAGCAGTGGCTCGCTTGTGATATTGCTGGTAAACCCTTCGTGCCCGCGCCGGAATGTGCAATCGACCGGCGTGCCAAATTCGACCATCGAAACAGGCATCTGGCCGTCTTTTGCCCATTCGCTGAGCCATTCCTCTCGCTCCTGCAGTGGCAGCAGATCGAGGTAGCAATTCATCGTGTAGACATCGCCAGTATAAGCACCGGCATGGCTGTAATAGAGCCGGGTGTCATCGAGCTTCTTGAGACTGTTGAACATTTCCTTGCCCGCGGTGATGAGCCGCTGCCAGTGCGGATCGCCCTCGTCCCAGTCGCGTTGGCCGATGTGGCGCGGATCGGCATCGACCGCGTTGTTGAAGAAATTCATGCCGGCAATCCACATGATAACTGAAGGATGATTGCGGTAATGGCGCATCCACACCGCCGCCCGCTCCATCGCGCGCGGCTCGTTCTGCTGCCAGTTGAACTGCCGGCGCGAGTCCATCATGTACTTGGAGCAGTCGAGGATGTACTGGGCCACTAGGTATCCCTCGCGGTCGGTTTCATCGAGCGTACGAGTTGAGTCATCGGTATCGCCGCGAGCATCTATGGTTGGAGATCCAACCTCGCCGAAGTTGTCCCCAACCTGACCGCGCGGGCCATAGATGAAGCAGGTCTGCCGCAGATGGATTTCGCTGCCGTTGAGAAAGAGCTTGCGTCCCTCCGCCCAGAATTCGCGATAGCCAAAGTTCTGGTTGTGCTGATCGTCTATGCCTGCGCCTTTAACCGTCAGTCGAAGTGTGTAGAGATTAGGCTTGCCGACATCCCACAATCGCGGGTTCGGCCAGGGCCAGGATACGGTAACGGTCTGTGTTTCCTTTGCCGTTACTTTTGTTTCGGCTGAGAAGCTTTTTTCGATTCTCCCGCTCGCGTCGAGCATATCGGCGATGAATTGCACCGAGCCTGCCTGCTGGATGCTGCTGAGCTCTACATCCAGCGCAACTTCTTTCTTTCGTGTCGAAGTTCGCACAAAGACATCGGTGACCCTTCCTTCGCTCGCCCGGCTCTCAAGGAAAACACTTCCGGTCAGCCCGCGCGTCTTAAGCCTGGCGGAGGAATATGTTACGGTGTCGCTCAAGGCGTTCTGCCAGAAGGTTCCGACCTTTTGGGCATCTGCGATGGCCGCCACTTGCACGCGAATCGTCGCCATTTGTCCGGGCTTCACGGCTTTTGTGATGTCCACCTCGCCCCATGGCCAAGCGATCTTTCCGCATGGCGTGTCGTTCACGTACACCATCGCATCCGTGCTGACGCGGTCGAAGCGCAGGCTGATGCCGCGCCCCTGCCAATCACTTGGGATCAACACTTTTCGTTCGTACCATGCGCGGGCCACGCGAGTGCCGTCGTACGCGTCCCATTTCGGCCCACTGCCCAGCGCGACGAAAGCGGTTCGTCTGCCTGATGTGCTTTGCCAGGATCCGGGGACTTTGATGTATGCCCAGCCGGCCTTGTCGGGAACATCACGCCCTTCGGTTGCGGGAATGAATCGCCAGATGCCATTGAGGGAAATCTGCGACCGCTTGTCATTGGTTTTGACGACAGTCGCCTTGTCCCAATCCAGGCTTGTGCCGGCTGGAAGCATGGCATCGGCCGGCTGCTTCGAGTTTGAGGTGCTTGGCGTGACCTGAGCCGACGCCACTCCATTGACGAAGCACAACACTGCGAGAAACAAGCAAAGCCAAATCTTCACGATTCCTCTCCCTTGCACGGATCCGAAGCGCAGGCAATGGCTCGCGCGCCAGCCATACACTGGCGCGCCATTATCGTTCCAACTGGGAAGGGATGCTATTCCCTGTCACATCGCTGAGGGTTGGCGCCACATGAAGCTAAGCAGAGGCAAATTGTTAGATTTATGCGTTATAGTCTTTGCCTCTCCGAGCCTTTTACCCAAAGGCATCATGACAACGCTAATGCACGATGACGCGGAACTGGTGAGGACGAGCCTGAGCGGCGATCGGGACGCGTTCGCGGCGATCGTCTCCAGATACCAGTCGCTCGTCTGCGCGGTGACCTACAGTGGCACGGGCAGTCTGGCCGCCAGCGAAGACGTGGCGCAGGAAACGTTCATTACGGCATGGAAGCAGCTCAATCGGCTCGCCGATCCATCCAAGCTGCGTCCCTGGCTGTGCGGGATCGCGCGGAATCTGGCCAACAACTATCGTCGGCGTACTGCAAACGCGACAAGCGATCTTGACTCGGCCGGTGAGCAGTCTGCACCGGGGCCGACCCCACATGAGCAGGCTGTCAATCGTGAAGAGGAAACGATGGTGTGGAATGCGTTGGAGGCTCTGCCGGAGCAGTATCGGGAGCCGTTGATCCTCTTTTATCGCGAAGGTCAGTCGGCCGAGCGGGTGGCAGACGAATTGGGACTCAGCCATGACGCAACACGCCAGCGGTTGTCGCGCGGGCGCACACTCCTTCGAGAGCAGGTAGCGGCCCTGGTTGAGATGGCGCTGGCACGGAGCACCCCGAGCCGGGCGTTTACCACATCAGTGATTGCGGCGCTGCCTGCCTTAAAAGTGTCAGCAACAGCCGCGACGCTTGGCTCAACCGCCGTGAAAGGAACCGCGGCCGCCAAGGCGGCGGCATCGATGGGCATCGCCGGCGCGATCATTGGACCCTTCGTCGGATTGCTCGGCGGTTTGGTCGGATTGTTCGGCGGGTGGGTCGGCACACGAGCCAGCATCCGCAACACGCACTCGCAGCGCGAACGGCAGTTCGTCGTTGGATTGAGCAAAATCGTCTGGATATTTGCCATTTCATTTACCGTGGCTGAAAGTGCGGCAGTCTGGCTCGGGATACGGTATTGGCAATCCCATCCGTTGGTCATCGCAACCGCGATCATTGCACTGCTCGTCACCTATTCTGCGGGCCTCCTCTTCCTGATCATCTGGGGCAACCGACGGCAGCGCCTGATCCGCACGGAGGAAACGCCGAACCTGCCGGCCAGCCCCGGGCAACCCTTCGAGTACCGTTCGAAGTCTTTCCTAGGAGTGCCATTGCTGCACGTTGTGTCGGGAAAAATGGTCGATGGTAAAATGGTTATCGCCAGAGGCTGGATTGCCATCGGCGATCAGGCGCACGGCATCCTGTTCGCGGCCGGCGGTATCGCAGTCGGCGCAATCAGTTGCGGCGGTGTGTCGTTCGGATTGATTTCGCTAGGCGGCATCTCGTTCGGCGCGCTATCGCTAGGCGGCCTGGCGATTGGAATCGACGCGCTGGGCGGCTGCGCCATCGGGTATATCGCTGCCGGAGGCGGCGCGTTTGCCTGGCATGCGGCCTACGGCGGGCTGGCCATCGCGCATGATTTTGCCCTTGGCGGGCAAGCCATGGCGGCCCATGCCAACGACGCCATCGCCCGCAACTATTTGACGCGCGGAACAGTTGTCACATCGCTGTTCCGATTCCTGATCAAGCCTTGGACGGAGCTTTGCCTGCTCGCTTGGGTTCTTTTAGCCGTGCTCTGGCAGGGTGGGTATCAACCGAAAGACAAATGATAAAATAAGCTCCGCGGCGTTTTTCCGCGGGATATCAGCCAAAGGAAGGAACTGGGGAACTAGGATTCGAACCTTTTAATAACCGCCTTTTTCGCATCAATTCCACGATTTCAGTTGCTATTTTCTAAGCATTTTCTAAGATTCGTTTCAACGCTATCCCAGAAAAGGCAATCTCTCTATGGCAACAGTGACGCGCAAAGTGAAAGGCGGGAAATGGTACGCAATCTTCACCGACGATCAGGGCAGGCAGCGGTGGAAAACCGGCTACACGGACAAGGCCGAGACGCAGCGAATGGCCAACCGGCTGGAGGATGAAGCAAAGAAAGTTCGCATGGGTGACATCGACCACCAGGCGGTCACCCGCCGCATGGAACGCAACAGGCCCATGGCCGAACATATCGAGAGCTTCCGGCAGGCAATGGTTGGACTTGGCCGCAGTTCGAATCACATCGCGTACACCATCCGCGACGTGGAACTTTGCATTGACCACACCGGCATCACCAATCCTAATCAATTGACGAAAACCCAAGTCGAATTGTGGCGGACCCACTGCCTCACAAAAGGATATCCGGATTGCCGTGGCTGTCCTGCATGGCGATTGCGTTGCTGCTGGCATTGACACAAGGGACGTTGATTTTCATGCCCTGCGCCACACTTACATCACCCAGTTGGCCGAAGCTGGTGCAAGGCCCGAGGTTCTGCAAAAACTGGCCAGGCATGACGAGATTAAGACGACCCTGAGTTATTACGTGCATTTGAGGCCGGACGATGAACATAACGCGATAGCGATGCTGTAGCCGCTAGGCCGCTTTGAGCGCCGGACACCCCGCCGCTACCCATTTCTCGATATCCGAACGCCTGTAGCGAACCAACCGCCCAATCATCACCGGCTTAGGTAACTCACCCGCCGATTTCATGGCCCGCAACTTACGCGGCGACACCTTTATCAGTGCCTCCACATCCTTGGGGGTCAGAAGTAATGCTATGTCAGCCATGCCCCTGATTCTGCGAGCCGTCCCGCAATTCTCTAGGGTATAGCGTTGAACATTCAACCGGCAGGCCGACAATGCGCAGATGGATACCCACTTGTCCCTAAAAGGATATTGTTTTGGCGAAATCGAATCACTCGGAAAGGTAATGGCTGTGGCCGCAGGATGGATTGAACCGGACGGCACTTTCAAAGCCGAGTCGTTCATCTTGTTCTCATCGAACGACAAACTGCAAACCGAGCACTACGCCATCGAGGGACCAGTGTTTTCCGATACGTTGATCTCGATTAGAGAATCTGGCGTGGACTGGTATGCGAGCAGATCAGCCCAACACGCCGAAGAGACTGCCGCCGGCATTACCAAGCAGCGAATCAGGCAGATTTTCCATCAGAATCCCGCCAACGCAAAAAGCCCGTCGCCCAACCTTGAAAGCCCCGGTCAAGATATCGCGGCATGCCTCAAGACGCTAAGCCCGATGGAATTAAAAGCGATCCGTGACGCTGTTTTGAAACATTCGGAGTCGCAAAAGCTACGGCAGCAGCTCGAAAAGCCATAGGGAGAACCCATGGACGAAGAAGAAATCAACGACATCCGCAAGCAGTGCGAGCACATCGTAGACTTCGGTTCTGCCGCCGGAAGATACGTCGATACCGGCATATTGCTGGATGGAATCGTGGATGGCGGAGCTTTTCTTGGATGCCAAAGAGATTTCCAAAGTGGATATTCCTGTCGGCCTTCTGGAAAGATTTTCGCAGAACCTTTTCCGTGATATCGATTGGAAAACGAACGAGGAACATCCAATTTCAAATCTGCTCGACAAGCTCGCGAGTGTTTCTAAGTTGAAAATCGCAAATGTTGAGATTGAGAAGAATAAATGAAAAAACTCACCCCGCCTTTGGCTTCGGCCCCGGCTTTCTCACCTTTGGAACTTTTGCCAAGTCAGAACGCTTGATGATGTAGCTACCGCCGAACACCTGTGCAGGCAGCAATCCAGATGCGATCATCTTCCGCACTTGCCGAGCGCCGACGTGCAGAAGTTTGGCCGCTTGCTCGACACCAATCAAATCGGAGAGATTGTTTTTCTTTTTCTTGGCCACCGAGTTAGTCACTTCTACGGATTCACTACAATCGCAACGCAAATAATTATAGCGTCAACAATTCTGTAAACAAGACTTGCAATTAGGGCCGATATAGGCCATAACTCAGCGACAAAGATTTGACTTGCATTCACGATACGGGCTGATGCAAGCTACATCTTGAACATGGCAAGGGACGTTCCTTTGCCAAAAAAGTTGTCCCGGTAAGTGGTGGAACACTCACCGGGACGGGTGCCAAACCTTGGAGGCTATGGCAATGGGCATTCTATGTTCGCATTGGGGAAATGTCCCGCATTGTCTTGATGATGCTGCCGAACGGGAAGCGAAAGCGCTCGCTCGATTCGCGATCATCGCCGACGCGCCCACGATATCCGACCGTCGAATTGAACTGGGCCGGCAGATTGAACTGGCGAAGCGACTGGGCATCAAACCCACGCCACACCCGCGCTATCCCCGGCTGAAGGTTACGCGTCGATGGGAGCAGATTTGTCGGGCCGTCCAGTCACGTCAACCCATCCGGCCAACAGATTTTCCCCTGACTGTTTTCGACCGCGAGCGAAGGGCAGCAAAGCGGGCCAATCGCCTTGAAGCGATGAAGCGATTGCTCGCTCTGTCTGACAACCGTTCGCTCACGATGGACGAGGCCGCACAACTGGCCGGGTATTCCAAGCGAGTCCTTCAACGTGCTGCCCAGCAGGGAAAGTTAGCGGCCCATAAGGCATTCATCCGCAGGGAAAAGAACATGCCCGGCAGGGGTGAATATCAACTCACCATTGCCGACCTGCGCCAATTCTTAACGTCCCGAACCGCTGCCTAATTCAACCCTCTACAAGAATCGAGAATGACCAATGGAAAAGAATAAACTAGCCCAAATCTGGGCCGCACGGAATTTCGATAATTGCCGGGCCGGATATCTCATCACAGAGCCGGACAACATCAATCGCCCACTCGCTTACATCGACGCCAACGGCGCAGGTATGGGGGGTGCTTTCATCGATGCCCAAAGAATTTGCGATCACTACCCGCAGGAACCTTGGCGAGCCGCTATCGAATGCGAAAGCAGCGTGGTTGACTTGACTCAATTCGGCCAATCGCAGAGCACCGCGCCAATGCCGAGTTTCATCTATGGGCTTCGCTGCACACCCGCCAATGAGCAGGGCGAAGAACGGGACGCCATATTCATAGAGCCGCGACCTTGGTGCCGCTTTATGGCTGATGCACTTGGCACAACTGGCAGCAAATCCAGCAGCGGACCCAAAACGAAATATGGGGCCGACGAGGCCCTTGGAATCCTCAATGAAGCGTATGAACTCGCAACATCAATCCGCAGCAACGATGCACAATACGCCGCCAAGGTGGACCCATGGACGGGAATCGAGGACTTACCCGACGAGGCCGGACCTGTACTGGATGCCCTGACCAAACGAGTGCAGGACGCGCTTTATTCGTTCTGGGCACTGCCCGAGGCTGAACAGCGACGTTTGCTTGGCGGATGGAAGATATGCCCCAAGCGCCCAAGGCCCGAGATAGTCGCTAAATCCAATTTCACTGATCGGGTAGCACGCGTGATGGAAGTTAAGTTTTGGCGCGACGAAGTTCTGTCGAAACATCTATTCACGAACAGCGACGATTACCAGGCGGTGATCGTCCATATTCCCGAGGGCACGTCGAAACAGGCCGCACTCGACTCGATTTCCCGGATCGTCAAGCAACTCGAATCTGATTTTGAAAAGATGGTGGATGCCACGCCAAATCCGCAACACTACAACGGCAAAAGGCTGGGGGCATAACATGAAAACGACAATCACCATCAACAGCCGCCGTCACTCACTCAACATCATCCCCGTCGTGTCACCCGACGCACCCGATTCCCCAATCGGCATTGAGGCCCGAGGCGATGGGAAGCCGCAGAAATTGTTCATCCGTGCGGGCATGACGCCAGTGGACAACGCAACGGCTGCCGGACACCTTGTCTCAACGCTATGGCTGATGAATGCCGGGAAAGCAAGCGTGGGCCATCCAAGATCGGGCCAAGTCAAAGTCGGGTCCACTCGCTATCGGCTGGAAATCACCAGTCGTGAGCGATGCAGCTACTTCGTTGACCCTGAGAGGCGAGTGATCCGCATCGAAAAAGGAACCACCTTGCAGGTAATTGGCCGGGCGTCGGCTGCCTGCAATCTCGCATGGCAGCAACTCATCGGCTGAAGCCAGCAAGCGAGACAACATCCCGATTCACGATAGCCGCCGACAGCCACCGGCGGTTTCCTGTCGGCGGAATGTTTTGGACTTGTTAGCGCATCAATCCTAGAATCTCAACGAGTCGGCGGTTCCCCCGGTGAAAGTTCCCCCCCCTCTTTCGCCACCCGCCGACTCTTTTATTTTGCGAAAATCTGTCCCGGCGGCGCAGTGAACCGATGTGTCATCAACCGGTTTTCTTGTCCACAGATGGTTAAGTGTTTGTATGGATTCTCCAATATTGATAAACTTTCATTAGTGAGCAAGAAACGAGACAAACGCCAACAGCAACAGCCAAGAGGCAAACGCTCCCGTCACGACGGCGAAGTTTGGAGGGCATCGCACCCGCGCCGACTCTGCGTCTACTGCAATATTCGGATTGCCAATGATTCCGAACACGTCTTCGCAAAATGTCTATTCACTAAGCCCCGTCCAGACCTAGCCGTTACAGTGCCAGCATGCCGAGAATGCAATCAACTTAGGGGCGACGGCGGCCCAAGAAACATGACTTTGGATGAGGAATACTTTCGCCAAGTCTTATGTTCGATGCGGGGCAGCGATGAACACCCAGTAGGCGCAGAGCTAGTGAATGGCCCGGTGCGCCGGAGCTTTGAAAACTCGCCCGGTCTGGCAAGGGAATTCTTGAAAACAACGAAATTGATGTATGTCCCGAATGCTGCCGGAATTTTGACAATGGAGCCGACCTTCACTCCAAATTGGCATCGCATCGAGCGCGTGCTTGCCAAGATCGGCAGGGGATTATTTGCATATCACATGCGCAGACCGCTCCGCCACACGTCGCGGGTGGATGTTCTATCCCGCTTTGGCCCCGAGAAATTCCATCTCATCAAAGAGATCATCGAGCAAGGAAGCTGTATTGGCCGTTTTAATTATGGAAATGCCGTGAATTACGAGGGGGCGCGGACGAACCAAGATTGCGACGATACAATCTGGCTCATCACTTTCTATAATTCCTACGCAGCGGCAATCCTCACGGTGGACGCCGCGTCCACTAAAACGGACGACACTTCAAACAAATAGGTTCCACGCAATGACCGCACACATCAATGAGGATGAACTGAAGCTGCTGACATATCTGCATGAGCATGCAAAGGGATTCACGGAACAATTCTCATTTGCGCCCGACGAGCTAGAACGTGAACTAGGTATCGACGAAGAGAAATTAAAAAAAGACGCTTCCTATTTGCACGATCACGGTTTGGCTCGAATGCGAACTCTCGACAAGACTACTTATGCCGGTCTATCTTTTACACTCGTTGGCGTTTGGTTGACCGGCCTTGGCGAGAATTACATGCGAAGCCTTGAGGCTCAACCATCAATAGGCCGAAAACTCACAGTAGGCGCAGTGTCTGAACTATGGGCGATGGGCAAGGGCGCGATCGTCAGTACCGCCGGACAGTTATTGTCGGAATTCGCGCGCCATCACGGACTTTAGTCCCCTTCTTCCTGCCAGCCTTTCTAAGCATTTTCTAATCATCGCCCGCCGAACGACGCCTTTTCGTGCCGCTCAATGCCTCACCACTCAAACTCATTGAAACGTGATTTTATGCTGTTTTCCCGATGAAAACTCGATTTGTCCAACAAAAAAGGCCGTCCGCGTGGGACAGCCTTCTAACTGGGGAACTAGGATTCGAACCTAGACAAAGTGATCCAGAGTCACTTGTGCTACCGTTACACCATTCCCCAAATTTGTTTTTTAGTTTATGGCTCAAGGCAGCGGAGTCAAGGCGGCAACGGCCTGAGTCATCCCCAGTTCCCGAATTACTTTTTTCAAACCTGCGCGAACAAATGGCGGCCCCGCGCGCACGAATGAGAGCGTTTCTGCGTCAGGCCTGACGCACTTCCCATTCACACGGAGGT
>Ga0134128_10001309_pt1 | contig 32213 bp, 25 predicted proteins | sample KB31754_FD_96462 | JGI IMG/M metagenome (GOLD analysis project Ga0134128, IMG submission 96462) | Terrestrial soil microbial communities with excess Nitrogen fertilizer from Kellogg Biological Station, Michigan, USA - KB3-175-4 | ecosystem: Environmental > Terrestrial > Soil > Unclassified ... | reverse complement strand
TTGTCCCACGAACTGGCTGATGTGAAGCCAAGCGATTCTCAGTTCCAGGAAATCTTCAAAGCGGAAAAGCAATGGCTCCAGTCCATTTCCCAGCTCGACCCGTCCACCCCGGATTACGCGGCTCAATACAAAGCATTGAACGACGCGCGCGACGAGACCTACGAGCGGGAACTAGGCAGCAATGTTTACTACGCTTATCTGGAACAGCAGGACCCCAGTTATTCCGAAATGAAGAAATACGAAAATCTATGGGGCTTGGATGACTCTAAAGTTAATTATGTGTATGACACCATGAAACAGTATCAGAGAAGCGTGCAGGAATATCAGGCTAAGGTCGGCGGACTCCAGGCCCAGGGCCAGAATGTCGATTTTGATACAGTAAATAAGACCCTCCAACAACTCGCCAGCCAAACTCAACAGTCACTCCAAAGCTACTTAGGCCAGGATAGCCTCGCTAAACTAGAGCGCAACCACGTTTTGACATTCACTGGCGTTCATGCATCTCAATAAATTGGGTTGGGTGATTGAATTTAATCTATGAGCACTGAAATCCGACATCGAGCATCTCTCCTCTTTAGCGTCGTCCTGGCGGTTGTGGCCGCTGTCCTGGTTCTGCATCGCCCCGAAGCCGCGCCGGCAGCGCCGGTCCGGACAAAAGCCGACGCGCCGGCAGTCATGCCGACCATGGCCAGCCAATTACAGCGGCCACAATACCCGAACTTCGCGCCCGTGCCGGACCAACGGCGGTGGCTGATTGACCAAATGCGAGCGATGGGAGTACCGAACAAGGTATTAGCGCGAGTGGCTTTGGAGGACCTCGAAAAGCGCCAGAATCAGTACGCCACGGAAGTTTCAAAACAATGCTACGGCGATCCCGCCACCTTGGCGGCTTTGCAGGTACAATTTGACAGGAATTTGGACCGGGAAATGCGCGCGGCTTTGGGAGACGGCGGTTTCAAACAGTGGGACCGCGAAAACATGTTGCGTGAAGCCGATTCAGGCAAGGTTCAGTTAACCGCTTCCGAATCCGATGCGGTCTATGATTTATGGAAAAAGCTGCAAGAGCAACAGCTCAACCTCGAACAGGCGAAAGTGGATGGCACAATGGATCCGGCCGATATCAGTGATGCACTGGATAAAGCAGCTTCTGATTTTAACCAGCAAATGAAGGGTCTGTTAGGAGATGACCGATATGCAAAATCGCAGCAATTGGGCAACGCCGCCGCCGGGCTCCAACAAGACCTGGCGAGCGTCAGTCCAAGTGATTCGCAGTTCCAGCAATTGTTGAAAGCGCAAGAGCAATGGAACGACCAACAATCGGCGCTGGAAAAGCAATATCAAAACGACCCGTCCTCTCCGGATTACGTGGCTCAGCTCAAGGCCTTGAATGATGCGCGCGAACAAACGTACCGGCAAGTGCTGGGCGCGGACGCTTTCAGCGCTCTGCAAAAAGGACAAGATCCGGGTTATAACGAAATGAAAAAGCACGAAACGCTTTGGGGGCTCGACGATGACAAAATCAATTCGGTGTATGAAACCCTCAAATACTACAATAAGGCCGCGCAGGATTACCAACAGCAGGTCAGCAACCTCCAAGCACAAGGCCAAAATGTGGATTGGGATGCGGCAAACAGAAACCTGCAACAATTTGCCAGCCAAACCGGGCAGTCGCTACAAGATTATCTCGGCGAGAACAGTTTCAATAAAATGCAGCAGAACGGCGTCTTCAATTTAAGCCCTCCGACACTGCCGCTGATGCACAGCAAACCCTAGCAAAGACAGGTCGCTGCACGCTTCTTGATAGAGCAAGTCGTTGCTGCGGTGCCGCACCGGCAAATCGTGCTAATACTGCCACAGAGCTTGCGGCGGCAGCAGAACAATCCAAAATGAGTGTTTCATTCACGTCATATTTTCACTGATTATGGCCTCGGTCTCGAAAGGAATGGGCGATGGGTTGCCCATTGGATAGGTTGCCGATTTGATAATTCAGATTTGCCTCCTGAATCAGCACTTCGTAACGGGCGCTCGTCTGGGCAATTTGTGCTGAGATTAGTTCGAGCTGCGCCTGACTCAACTCGACAATCGAACTGCTGCCGGTTTGATAACGCGCTTGAGCCAAATCGAAAGCCTGGCTCGCGTGATTTACCAGTTGTCCCGTCGTTCGCAGACGTTCGCGCGCGTTATTTAGATGCAACCAGGCAATCCGGACGTCGCGAATGATGTTGTCTTCGAGCGAACGGAGCAATTCCGAGTCCGCCTGGGCACGCCATTCGGCTTCATGCTGTCGCGCCGCGTACAATCCCCCGCCAAAGAGCGGCACGCTTAATTGCAATCCTCCCGCGGCGTAATTGTCCGGCAGGCGATCGTCATGAACCGGGGAAGCACCGGCCACGCCAATCGCTGAAACCGTGGGCAGCCGCGAATCGCGTTGGGCGCGGGCAAAGCGTCCGGCCGCGTCGCGCTGATCGGTCAGCGCCCGGATCTCCGGACGATCCCGCAAGGCAATATCAATCAGAGTGGAAATGTCGTTGGTGTCTGTATCCGGCGGCAACTCCTTTTCGACCAGGTTGAACCGGTGAAAGTCGCGGAATCCCAGACCGGCGGAAAGTGATGCGAGCGAGGCTTCGAAATCATTTTGCGCTCTTTGCAGCAGCAACTGGCCTTCTTCGAACGCGACCCGCGCAAAGCTCACGTCCAGTTCCGATTTTATTCGGTTCGACGCGAGCACGGTTACCTGGTCCAGGAGAATTTTGCGCGTGTCGAGCGTTTGTCGCGCAACGTTCATGACCGCCTGCGCCTGCAACGCGTTGAAATAATCGACGTTGACGTTCAGCAGCACCTGTTCGCGGGTGGAATTGGCATTTTGATTTTCGGCTTGAGCCTGCAGCCTCGAACTGGCCGTGAGATTGGCCGTCTTGCCAAAGTCGGTGATAAGCTGGCTCACCCCCACGCCGCCTGCGGCACGGTCGAACACGCTGGGATTGTTCAAGCCGCCGGCTTCGATGCGAGTATCGGTGGAATCCGCGCCCACCGCCGAGCCGTAAAGGTTCGCTTGCGGAAAAAATCCCGCCCGCGATTCCCTGGTGACTTCTTCCGCGGCCAGCACGCGGTAATTTGCCGCGGCAATCCGGGGATGATTTTTCAGCGCCAATTTTTCCGCATCGGCTAGCGTCAAAACATTTGCGTTGGTTTGCGCAAAAATGCGCGATGCGAAAATCAGTGGAACAATCAGATGAATGATACTTTTCATGTTTCAATCCAGGGCTTTGGATTTCTCATAAATCAACAGATACGCTGCCGGCACGATAAAGATCGTCAAAGCGAATGAAAGAGTCAGCCCCCCGACAATGGCCAATGCCAACGGCGCATAGGCTTCGCTGCCCGTGCCCAATTTTACCGCCATCGGCAGGAGGCCCACGAGCGTCGCGAGCGAAGTAATCAATACCGGACGCATCCGCACCCGGCAGGCTTCACGGACGGCCTGTCCCACCGCAACCCCGTCGGCCCGCAGGCGTTGGATGAACTCGAGAATTAAAATGCTATTTGACGCAACGATGCCGACGACCATAACGATGCCCATCAATGACATGACATTGAGGGTTGTGTGAGTCAGAAATAAAATCGCCAGCACTCCACCCAATCCCGCGGGCACGGACGATAGAATTATCAGCGGATCAATAAATGATTTGAATTGCGCGAGCAAAATGAAATAAACCAGGAGCACCGCAAGGATGAGTCCCAACTCGAAAGTCTGAAAGGAAACTCGCATTCCTTGCACCACGCCGCGTACGGTGATGTGAAGGCCGGGCGGCAGTTTGGTTTTGGCGATGAGCTGCTCGACCGAGCGGGTGACTCCCTTCAAGTCTTCGCCCGAGGGGGACACATAAACATCAATCACCCGGCGCAACTGGTAATGGTCCACTTCCGTGGGCGAACTGATGTGGTGAAGGTCGCTCATGGCATCCAGCCGCGTTGTTTGACTCCGCCCTGTTCCTCGCAATGGAATTGAAACCAGATCAGTGAGGTTTTTGACCGTGCCTTCCGGGTATTGAACGGTCAGCAAGTAATCATTTCCCGTTTTTGGATCCACCCAATAACTGGGAGCAATCATTTGATCGGATGTCAGTGCGGTGATCAGGTTCTGGATGACTTCTTTTGAAGTCAAACCCAGTTCGCTGGCATGAAGCCGGTCCACATTCAATTGCAAGGCGGGGTAGTCGATGTCCTGCGGCACAAGCACATCGCTGACGTCGGGCAAATCACGCGCCTGACGCGCCAATCCCATGGCCACTTCATGCGCCTGCTTCAAATCGGAACCGCTCACCTGAATGTCAATGGGTGCGGGAAATCCCTGATTAATGATGGAGTCCACCAGTCCGCCGGATTGAAAATAGGCGCTTAACTGCGGCAAGGATTTGGCAATCTGCCGCCGAATTCGTTGCATGTAGTCGAAGCTGCCGATGTGATGGCCCTGTTTCAAACTCACCTGTACGGTGGCCGTATGTTGCGCGGAGTTGCTTGTGTAAATGGATGAAAATCCCGGCGTGACGCCGATGTTCGAGACTATGGCGTCCAGATCGGCTGGCGATACAATATTCCGAATGATCCCTTCCACCTGTTCGACGAGCGATTCAGTCTTCTCCAACCGCGTGCCGGAGGGTGCCTTGATATTAATGACAAATTGGCCGGGATCCGTTTTAGGGAAGTAAGAGACGCCGACGAACGGGTAAATGGCGAAACTCGCTACGCACAGCCCCATTAAAACAAGCACTGTTGCCAACGGCCGCGCGAGCGAAAAGTTCAACCACCTTTCATACCCTTGCATAAACCGGTTGAACCAGCCGTCGAACCATTTCTGAAACCGCTGCCCGAAAGATAATTTTTGTGTCGGTGCGCCCGGGGCATTCATTTGTCTTTGTTTCAGAAATCTCGCGCAAAACAAGGGCACGACCGTCATGGCAACGAAGTAAGAAGCAAAAAGCGATAGAATCACGGCGATTGCCAGCGCGCTGAACAGATACTTGCTCACACCGTAGAGGAACGTGACTGGAAAAAAGACCACGGCAGTGGCGAGCGTCGCGGCCAGCACCGGCAGCACAACTTCGTTGCCGCCTTTTTCGGCCGCCACTTCCGGCGGTTCGCCCATTTCCAAGTGGCGAAAAATATTTTCCAGCACGACGACCGAGTTGAAAATCAGCCGGGAAAAGGCGAGCGCCATTCCGCCAAGGATCATGGTGTTCATCGTATTGTCGCCAAGTGACAGAGCAATGAATGTAGCCAATACCGACAAAGGAATGGATAAAAGCACCGCCATGGTGGCGCGCATGCTCCCGAAAAAAATCAGGATGAGTCCGGCGGTAAGCACCAAACCAATAATTCCAATTAGAATCAGGCTCTGAATGGCGTTTTTGACAAAGATGGATTGATCGAAGACAACCTTGGTGACTAGTTGCTTTGGCACGTCGAGCAAGTGACTCACCGCGTCTTTGATGCCTTTGACCACGGAAATAGTGCTGCCTCCTTGCTTCAATACGGGCAGATAAACGGACGGCTGGCCGTCCACACGCACGATGTTGTATTGAATTTGCGAGGCATCCTTGGCTTTTCCGACATCCTCCACGAGCACCGAGGCATTGCCCACTGTCTTCAAGGGCAGATGATTTATCTCATCAATGTTTTCAAGCTGACTGTTCGCATAAAGATTGTAATCCAACGAGCCGATTTTCACGTCACCGGCGGGCAAAATGAGATTTGAGTCGTTCACTGCGCGTACCACATCCATCACGCTTAACTGATGCGCCTCCAATTTGAGCGGATCCACGTAAACCATGATCTGTCGGTAGCGCCCACCAAACGGTTGCGGCACGGAGGCTCCCGGCACATTAGCCACCTGGTTGCGCACGGTATATTGGCCGTAGTCTCGCAGTTCCGCTTCGTTCATGCCCTCGCCCTTCAAGGTGATTAAACACACTGGCAGGCTGGACGCATCAAATTTTAACACGACGGGAGGCAGGGTTCCCGGCGGCAGGCGCCGTAAATTCGCCGCCGCCAGATTTGCAATTGTCGTCACGGCGGAATCGGGATTGACGCCTGGCTGAAAGTAAACCTTGATGAGGCTCACGCCCGGCAACGAGCGGGATTCAATATGATCGATGCCCGCGCCCAATGTAAAAAACCGCTCGAACCGGCCGGTAATATCGTTCTCGATTTGTTCGGGCGGCATGCCGGAATAAAAGGTGGCGACCACCACCACCGGAATACGAATGGGCGGAAACAAATCCACGGGCATTCGCACGAGGCTGGTCACACCGATCACGCAAGTGATCAGGCACAGAACGACAATCAGATAAGGATAGCGGATGGCGAACTTCGGCATAAATTATCAGGCTGTGTTTTGGTGTGAATTTTTTACCATTGTCTCCTTCATGTCGCCGTCGGCGGTTCCACCGACACTGCCGCCCGCGACTTTTCTATTTTTCGATAAGCCAGGAGATATGCCGCCGGAACGATATAAACCGTCAATATGACAGACATGGCCAGCCCCCCAATAATGGCGCGGGCAAGCGGCGCGTAAGCTTCGCTGCCGGCTCCAAGCGCCAGCGCCATTGGAATCAAGCCGATGAGAGTGGCCAGTGAGGTCATCAGCACCGGACGCAAACGCACCCGACAAGCCAGAGCCACAGCTTCCTCGAGCGGGTGGCCTTCTTCGCGCAAGCGATGCGTGAATTCGACGATCAAAATGCTGTTAGATACAACAATCCCGACCATCATGACCACCCCCATGAGCGACATCACGTTCAGCGTCGTGCCGGTCAAAAACAAAATTAACAGCACGCCGCTCAAACCCGTCGGCACCGCCAGCAAAATCAGCAGCGGGTCGATGTAGGATTTGAACTGGGCCACTAAAATGAGATAAACCAAAATCACTGAAAGAATCAGCCCGAACCCGAAGCTGCTGAACGATGCCTGCATTCCCTGCACCGATCCACGCAGATTCACGCGCACGTTTTTGGGAAGCTGCGTGTTTTTGATGATGCTGTTCACGCCTTTGAGAACACCGCGCAAATTTTCCCCCGAGGGCGCCACGTAAATATCGATCACGCGGCGCAATTGGTAATGGTCCACTTCCGTTGGCGCGTGAATGTGGCGAATGGTGCTGACAGAGGAAAGTTCCGTTGGAAATGGCGACTTTGAAGCTCGCAGGGGAATCGCTCTGAGGTCAGTCAGGTTTTTGACAGAATTTTCCGGATACTGGACGGTGAGCATGTAATCATTCCCGCTTTTGGGATCTACCCAATAACTCGGGGCAATCATTTGGTCAGACGTCAGCGCGGTGATCACATTATCCATGACTTCTCTTTCATTGAGGCCGAGTTCACTGGCGCGCTCGCGGTCTATGTCGATTTTCAGCGCGGGAAAATCCACGTCTTGAGGAACCAAAACATCGCTGACGCCCGGAAGCGCGCGAACTTGCCGAGCGATTTGAATCGCCGTTTGATGTGCTTGCTCAATGTCCGAGCCGCTCACCTGAATGTCCATCGGCGCCGGCATTCCCAAATTGAGAACAGCGTCGACCAGCCCCCCGGTTTGGAAATAGGCGGCAGCCTGAGGCAATTCCTTTTGCAGTCGCGCGCGAACGCGATCCATGTAGACGAAGCTGCTCGCCTTCCGTTTGTCCTGCAATCCCACCTCCACAAACGCGGTATGCGGACCGGAATTCGGAGTGTAAATTGAAGAAAACCCAGGCGTCACACCAACGTTCGAAACGATGATTTTTAAGTCCTGCTTGGGCACCACTTCGCGGATGATTTGTTCGGCCTTTTCAATCAGTTGAGCGGTCAATTCCAGACGCGTGCCGGTCGGCGCTTTAAGATTGATTACAAATTGCCCCGGATCAGTGCGTGGAAAATAAGCCTCACCGGTCAGTGGATAAAGTCCCAGGCTTAGAATAAAAATCCCCGAAATTCCAATCACCGTCGCCACCGGCCGTAGCAATGCGAATTTTACCGAATAATCGTAGCCGTCGAGCATTCGGTTGAATTTCTGGTTGAACCAGACATTGAAACGGCGGCCAAAAGATTTTGGGATCTCATCGGCCTGGTGTTCGTGATGGCCTTTGATAAACCTGGCGCAAAACAATGGCACCACGGTCATCGCCACGAAGTAAGATGCGAACAGCGAAAGCACGACGGACAAAGCCAGCGCCGTGAACAAAAACCGGCTCACACCATAAAGAAACGTCACCGGGAAAAAAACGACGACTGTTGCGAGCGTCGCGGCCAGCACGGGCAAAGCCACTTCGCGGCCTCCGCGTTCCGCCGCAACCTCGGGTTTTTCACCCAGTTCAAGATGACGAAAAATGTTTTCGAGAACGACAACGGAATTGTCAATCAACCGTGAAAAAGCCAGCGCCAACCCTCCGAGGACCATTGCATTAACCGTGTTATCCCCAAGTGAAAGCGCGATGAAAGCCGCCAGCACTGAAAGCGGAATGGAAAGAAAAACCGCCACCGTCGCTCTCATGCTGCCCAGAAAAACCAAAATCATTGCGCCGGTGAGGATCAAGCCGATGGCGCCTTCGTGAATTAGATTATCAATGGCGTTTTTGACGAAAACCGATTGATCAAACACCACTTTGGTCACCAGCTGTTTCGGTACATCAATCAAATGCGCCACGGCATTTTTGATTCCATTTACAACCGAGATCGTGTTGGCATCACCGCCTTGTTTCAACACTGGCAAATAAACAGACGGCTGGCCGTCGACACGCACGATGTTGTATTGAATTTGCGAAGCATCCCTGGCTTTTCCGACATCCCCTACCAACACCGAAGCGTCGCCGACCGTCTTCAGCGGCAGCGAATTAATATCCTGCATGTCGCTCATCTGGCTGTTTGCGTAAAGATTGGCGTCATAAGGGCCGATTTTTACGTCTCCCGCCGGCAGGATCAGATTGGCTTGATTGACCGACCGCACCACATCCATTGCGCTCAACTGATGCGCCTCCAATTTGAGCGGATCCACGTAAACCATGATCTGCCGGTAGCGTCCGCCAAACGGTTGGGGCACGGACGCGCCCGGCACATTCGCCACCTGGTTGCGGACGTCGTATTGTCCAAGGTCGCGAAGCTTGGCCTCGTTCAACCCTTCGCCTTTCAATGTAATCAGACACACCGGCAAGCTCGATGCGTCGAATTTCAGAATCACCGGCGGCAAGGTGCCAGGCGGCAGACGCCGCAGATTGGCCATCGCGAGATTTGCAATGGTCGTCACGGCTGAATCCGGGTTGACGCCTGGCTGAAAGTAAACCTTGATGAGGCTCACGCCCGGCAACGAGCGGGATTCAATATGATCGATGCCCGCGCCGAGCGTGAAAAACCGCTCGAAGCGGCCGGTAATGTCGTTCTCGATTTGTTCGGGTGGCATTCCCGAAAAAAAAGTAGCCACCACAACCACTGGAATTTTGATCGGCGGAAACAAATCCACCGGCATTCGCACCAAGCTCGTCACCCCAACCACGCAGGTAACGAGGCAAATGACAATGATCAGGTAGGGATAACGAATGGCAAAACGCGACATGACGAAATCAGGACTTTCTTTTGACGGCAGCGCGGAGCTTTTGGAGCGAAAATCCGGGCGAACGGCACAGCGCAATCAGCGAATGTTCCTCCGCGGCGATCCGGGCGGCTGCTTCCGGAATGCGCGAAGCGATGTCAAAAGGAATATTTTGCACGCCGTGCAAATCGCCGTGCAACAAATCGCCGGACCGAATTTTCAACCCGTCAATTTCAACAGGCTTGCCGATTTCGACGATGTGAACGTACGCATGCGACACCGCCACGCTGCCGGCAAAGTAATGAAATCCCGCGCTTTCGGCCGCGGGTATGTCGCGCACCGAGCCATTGGTGACTACTCCCGAGCAGTGCAGCGCGCGAAGAATGTTCATGTGCACCGCGCCAACCAGCGAACCCAGTCCCGGCCGCGCCGCCACATCTTCCACCACCACAATCCGCGGGGCGGGCAGGGATTCAATGTAATCCCACCAATCGGTCCGATCGCTATATAGATTGCCGGCCGTCGGTGGAGACGAACCGCGAATTTTGATCGTGGCCGCGTAACCGATCATCGGTTGCAGTTGCGGGAACAGGCAGCGGACCTTGTGTCCCATGAAACCTTCATTGCGCAGGCGCTCATGAAAAGTCTCAATGGCGTTCGCGAGCAAGCACGCGTCCAGTCGGCGCAATGACTCCAATTGTTCAAACGTGAGGGACTTCATGAATTATTTCGGCGCGTAGATTTGAAACTCTCCCTGCTCATTGAGCGCCCATCGCGTCGGCCTCGTCGCCGGAACTGGCAACGGTGGCACTTGTGCCCGGCAGCCAGCCTTCGGATCGAGAGCAATACCGCGAATTGTTCGGCCTCGAAGCTGCACACAGGTATTCTCATTGGGCGACCAGTTTCGGTTCGACTTTTTCGCCGGGTTTAAATTGCGCGGTGTCCCCAATCAACACCAGTTCCCCTTCTTTGACTCCGGAAAGCACTTCGTATTTGGTAGGTGTTTCCAGTCCGAGTTTGACCGTTCGTTGTTCCACCTCGTTATTCGTGTTGACGACATAAACTGTGGTCTTGCCGGCGGCAATCGCCTCCGTCGGAATCGCCACGGCGTGCGGACGCTGATCGACTTTGAACACGGCTGTGGCATACATACCAGGAATCAATTCAAGCTTGGGGTTGGGCACTTCCATCTCTGCCGTCATCGTGCGTGTGGCTTCATCCACCCTGTCAGTGAATCGTGAGATTTTGCCGGTCAAGATTTTGCCGCCCAATGATTCAATATGCACATCCACGGGCTCGCCGATGTGAATGTCTTGGACGTAATCCACCGGAACCGGAAAGTCCAGACGCAGGCGGTAATTGTCCGACAGGCGCAATAACGGCATCGCTTGTGAGGCTGTACCCGCCTGAATCATGGCGCCAGGGTCGGTGTAGCGCCGGGTCACCACACCGTCAAAGGGCGCGGTGATCTTGGTATAATCCAGCAGCGTCTGATATTTTTCCGCATCGGCCTTGGCCGCCGCGATGGCGGCGGACGTATCCGCATCGCGCGATTCGGCGGCATCAAGATCCTGCTGAGCCACGAGATTCGGATGTTCCTTGTTTACGGAAAGCAGCCGCGAATAAACAAGATGAGCGTTTCGGTAATCGGCTTTGGCCTTTTTTTCCGTGGCCGTGGCATTGTCCAATTCATCTTTCAATTCAGGGATCTCAATGGTTGCCAGGAGTTGTCCCGCCTTCACCTGGTCGCCAAAATCCACGCTGATTTGCTGGAGATAACCGGAAACTTTTGCGTGCAGTTCCACCTCGGCATAAGGCCGGAATTCCGCGGAAATTTTCACTTCTTTGGCGAGATCTTCGCGAGTGATTTTAACGACAGCCGCCGACGGCGCTTCCGATGTGTGGTCAGTGGTGGTAGCCTTGCCGGATTTGGATGTGAGGAGAACCACCGCGACGAGACCCGCCACACCTAATGCGGAAAGCACACTGACTTTTAAACGGCGATTTTTTGCTTTCATAGTTTAGGGAATGTTTAAATTGGAAATCGACTAATTGCTCCTGTCGACACTTCGCGGTTCTTTTGACAGCGGGAGGGTGACGCGAAACCGGCTGCCTTTGCCGATGAAACTTTCCACCTCCACCTCGGCGCCGTGCGCTGCGCAAATCGATTTTACGATGGAAAGCCCGATGCCGGCGCCGCCTTCATCGCGTGTGCGCGCTTTATCCACCCGGAAGAACCGGTCGAAGACGTGCGGCACCGCCTCGGAAGGAATTCCGATCCCACTGTCGGCCACATCCAAAATGGCGTGGCCGTTCTGCCGTGTTACACTCAATTGAATGGCGCCGCCTCTCGACGTGTATTTGATGGCGTTGTCGAGCAAGTTGACCACTACCTGCTTCAATCGGGCCCGGTCTCCCGAGACGAACACTTTCTGGATGGATGCGCACTTAACGCTGATTCCCTTATCCTCTGCCAGCAGGTTCATCTGGTCGGCTGTGGTGGCGGCCAGCTCGGCAAGATCAAATTGCACCCACTCCATCTTCGCCTCGCCTGCGTCCAAACGGGACAGCGCAACCAATCCCTCGACAATGTCCGTCAGCCGCTCCACTTCCTCCAACATGCTTCCAATCACTTCGCGCGCTGCCTTATCGAGACGCGAGTCATGGCCGAGATTTTCCAACTCGCCGCGCAGCACCGTCAGCGGCGTGCGCAACTCGTGCGAAGCGTCGGCAACAAACCGTTTCGAATTCTGAACTGCGTCCTCAATCCGGCCAATCATGTGATTGAGCGAGAGCGAAAGCCGTTCTACCTCGTCACCGGTACGAGCTACTGGCAAACGCTCGCTCAAATTATGATGGGTGATTTGCTCGGCTTTGTGAGCAATCTGCTCAACGGGTCGCAATGAACGTCGCACGAGCAAGTATCCACCAAGGATCGCCACCACCAGGGCCACCGGCAACCCGAACGAGAGTTGCACAAACAAATGGTCGAGCATCCTTGAAACCGGATTGAGCGGAACACCCACCTCCACCAGGAACCGCTGATGATCCGGTGTGGTGTAGTTCAGGGCATACACCAGCAGCGCCTCGCCATTCGGCAGGCGAAGTTTTTGGTAGAATTCCTTCGCTGCAGATGGTTTGAGAGCCGGCAGATGCGTGGGATCAAAGCTTTGATCTTTGGGCATGCCGGAAATGTAAAGAACCTTGCCATCCTGACGAGTCACACGAATAAAACGGTCGTTCACCTCCGGTTTGTAATGGTCCTCGATCTCGTGAATGACGGAATTCTCGCCGCTGGTTCCGATGTGCGCGAGCATCGTATCGGCAATCTGGATCGCGCGGCGAGCCTGTGCTTCGCGAAAATTGTTGTCGAGAAAATGCCTGAGATCGAAATACATGATCGTGCCGAGCAAGACAAAAGCCACCGTGAGCAAGCTGGCGTACCACGCTACCAGGCGAAAACTCAGTGATCGCGTGTTCATGTTTCCGTCCCGTCGCTCAGGCAATAACCCATTCCCCGCACGGTGCGAATCAATTTCGTCGGAAACGCATCATCCACTTTTTCTCGCAGGTGGCGAACATACACATCCACAATGTTCGTGAGCCCCTCAAAGCTTTCGTCCCATACATGCTCGATGATCATCGTGCGCGAAAAGACGCGGCCGGGGTTGGTTGCAAAATACTCGAGCAGTGAATATTCCTTGCCGGTTAAATCAATGCGCTTGCCGGCGCGGCGGACTTGTTTCGAAAGGCGATCTACTTCGAGATCACCCACCCGCAATACGCTGGAGCGATTAACCGGGCCTCGACGCAAAAGAGCCTTTACACGCACCAACAGCTCTGCGAAGGCAAACGGCTTGGTCAAATAATCATCCGCGCCCGCCTCAAAATTCCGGACCTTTTCATCGGTAGCATCGCGCGCCGTGAGAATTAAAATCGGAACGACCGGGTTTTTTCTGCGAATCCGATGCAGGATTTCCGTGCCGCTCAAGCCGGGCAACATCAAATCCAGAATCGCCAGATCATATTCGTGCGTCGCGGCCATTTGCCAGCCCGTCTCGCCATCACACGCTATGTCCACGGCTAGGCGTTCGGCCCTGAGGCCGCGCGCGACCATTTCGGCCACCTTCTTTTCATCTTCAACTAAGAGGATTCGCATATGATAATTCGATACAAATATAGACCTTGCGTATATTAAAAACCGCTGAAAGCTGGATTAAAATCCATTAAGAATCCACGATTGCGCGGCAGAATCGGCCTGCGCTAAACACCATGCACCACCCGCCCGCAATTTAAAATTTGCCGGTGACAGTACGCGGCGGGGTGGAAAGACCCACAAGCTACACCTCGCCAACCAAATCTCGATTGAGGGGTTCGTGGCCATAGCCAAACCGGCTGAACAACGCCGAAGCCAGCTTCAAACTGAACTCCCCAAGCTCGAAGCCGAGGTTGCTTTCCTGCGGGTAAACAAGCTATCAGCCGACGACGTGATGCACGAGTCCAACACCATGGCCTCCAACAAAGTTTCAAATATTACACTGCGCAACCAGGTGATCGTCTGTGCTTTTTTGTAGGATTGAGTCCGACACCAGAAGCAGAATTTTTCCCCATAAAGACGGCTCACCAATTGCTGTTTGTCGGGCGTGAAAAGCATATTGGTTGACGGGCCAGGCCCCGTCTTGATGCAGGCGATTCATCGGGAAGAAGATGTGCCGCCCGAGCCCGTCCGAATTCTGGAACCCGCCGTCCTGAGTTTGTACACCGTTATAGGCAGGCCATTTCCTGGCGAAGATATAGCCTGCAGATCCGATTTCGCACCCGAATTGCCCGCCAAACGACAGGGATAGTTTTTATGGACATCAGCCCGAACCAAAACCGTCGAATTCTTATCATAGACGACAACGAAGAAATCCATAGGGATTTTCGAAAAGTGCTTGCCCGCAAGAAGTCAATTCCGGACAACATTGAAGCGGCCGAGGCCCTGCTTTTCGGTGAGAGTCTCACGGCCGAAATCGCGTTGCCGGAATTTCAAATCGATTCGGCTTTCCAGGGCAAGGAGGGGCTTGATCTCATCGAAAAAAGCCTGCGGGAGAACCGTCCCTATTCCATGGCATTTGTCGACGTGCGGATGCCGCCCGGTTGGGACGGTGTGGAAACTACAGCTCAAATCTGGCAAAAGTATCCAGACCTCCAAGTCGTCATCTGCACCGCTTATTCAGATTATTCGTGGGAGGCCATGCTGACGAAGCTCGGTTACTCCGATCGATTGGTGATTCTCAAGAAGCCCTTCGAGACTGTCGAAGTCCTGCAACTGGCTGTGTCCATGACGGAAAAATGGCGTCTGTATCAACAAGCGAAACTGCGTCTAACGGATTTGGAGCACATAGTTCAAGAGCGCACCACCGTACTGGAAAGGACAAATTTGGAATTAACAACCGCCAACGAACTTTTGAAGATCGCCAGGGAGAAAACGCAAAAGATGGCGGAGGGTGCCTTGATGGCCAGCAAAGCCAAAAGCGAATTTCTGGCGAATATGAGCCATGAAATCCGGACGCCCATGAACGGCGTCATCGGAATGGCCAATCTTCTGTTGGAAACGTCCTTAAGCCCGGAGCAGCACGACTTCGCTGAAACCATTCGCGTCAGTGCCGAAGGCCTTTTGTCGATCATTAACGACATTCTTGATTTTTCCAAGATCGAGGCCGGAAAGATGACTTTCGAAAAAGTGGAATTCGATTTGCGCGAGATTGTGGGCAATTCGGTTGCATTGCTCGCGCCGCGGGCTCAAGCGAAACACCTTACGCTCACGCATTCGGTCAATGAAAAAATCCCGGCGCAAGTTGTCGGTGATCCTTCTCGCCTGCGACAGATTCTGCTGAACCTCGCCGGCAACGCCGTCAAGTTCACCGCCAAAGGGTTCGTATCGCTGGAAGTCGAGCCGCTGGACGACGTGGCCGATGAAATTCGCCTGAAGTTTTCCGTTCGTGATACGGGCATCGGTATCCCGGAGGAAGCCCAACAGAAACTGTTCCAGTCCTTCACACAAGCGGATGCTTCCACCACGCGCCAATTTGGCGGCACAGGTTTGGGGCTGGCCATTTGTCGGCGTCTCGTCGAGTTGATGGGCGGCGAAATCGGGTTGAGCAGCGTGCCGGGCCAAGGCTCGACATTCTGGTTCACCATGCGACTCGGCAGACCAAAGATGGTTGAAACGTCTTCCGTGGTCAGATCTGTTGACACGCTCCATATGAGCCCATGCTCCCCCGCGATTGGTGGAATCACACTGTTGCTGGCCGAAGACAACAAGATCAATCAATTCGTTGGCGTCAAGCAGCTGAAAAAGCTGGGGTTTGAGGTGGACATCGCGGAAACCGGCCTTCAAGTCGTCGACGCATGGCGTCAGAAAAGATATCGAATCATTCTGATGGATTGCCAGATGCCGGAAATGGACGGTTACAAGGCGACCCAGAAGATTCGAGAATTGGAAGCCAAGGAAGGACTGCCACATACGCACATTATCGCAATGACTGCGCATGCCATGCAGGGTGACCGGGAGCTTTGTCTTGCCGCAGGTATGGATGACTATGTTTCGAAACCGGTGGATGTGGTCAGCCTCAAGAACAAACTAGGCCAGTTGCAGGGCGACGGCTCGGAAAGGCGCGATGGCGCTGGCGGGTTGCTGGACGCGCGTGCGGAGAAAGTTCTTTGAATCGCTGGAATCTTCGCCACGAACGGCTGCCTGGATCATGCGCCAGTTGCAACACCGGCAACGCATTGTCAGCCCGCTGAGTGTGGAGACGTTTTAATTCGGCGAAGGCCTGCGCAGTCGTCTCGATGGGATTGCTGTCCTTGTCTACGAGCGGCACCCGTTTGGTTTTTTTCACGCCAGTGAGCGGATTTTCAATTTTCAACCGCGCGTAGTACCGGCCATTGCGAATCCACAGCCCACGAATCGGCTGCTTGCGTCCATCGAGTACCTTTGAGAAAATATGGGCGTGAGAACGACGCCCTGTGCTTATGCTACGGCCCGCAGCGCTTCCGCTACCGGTCGCAGGGCGGTGTTGCTTTCCGCTTTAGAGGCTTTCGCGCCGCAACAGTAGCACAAACGTCAATTTGGAAGTTTTTAGAAGTCACAACTTATTGTGGATAAATGATTGCCGGTGTGGCGAAATGGCAGACGCACAGGACTTAAAATCCTGGGACCGTAAAAAGTCGTGTCGGTTCGAGTCCGACCACCGGCACCATACTTAGATAATTGCTGGCAGGCAGGTTAGGTAGTTTGGAATGAAAACTGTGTATGGATTTGTGCACGAAAACAGAAGTGTGGCACAAAGCATCCACAAGGATTCCAAAAGGCTTCCAGAAGTGATTAACCGGTCGGCTCCAAACTGTGAGAGGCTCGATAACAAAACGAGCCATGAAACGGCGATACAGTTACTACCACGGGAAAACGGGGTTTTCTATTCCCTCGATCATCTCACAAAGAAACGCCAAAGCCTGGACACCTCCGAGCGCGAGGAGGCCCAACGCCTCGTGAACGCCCTCAATGAAGCCTGCAAGCAACCGACCAACACACACGGCCTACAATTGAGCGGTATCCAAACAATTTCGCACTACCTCAAGAAGAGCCTTGGAATGGTAAGGTTTTTGCAAAAAACGGTTCTCGGAACGATTGAGGAAATCCGTGTCTTTGCTGATGGCATTCGAACTATAGCCACTGACAAAAACGGCTTTCAAGCCTGGTGTTTGTACACGTAAACGTTCTGCAAGCTCACGGCCGTTGATACCGTCAGGCATAACCAGGTCGGTTAACAACAAGTCGACGTCTGAGGCGCAACTCGGCCATAATTCGAGCGCTTTGCGCCCAGACGCAGCTTCCAGAACTTGGTAACCGAAATTTTCCAACGTTCGTTTAGTCATCAGTCGAACCGCGTCATCATCCTCCACGAGAAGGATTTTTTCATTCCCTCCATGTAATGTTGGTTCGGCCACGGACATCCCTGCCGTATCTGCTGGAGCTTCCGTGGCAGGCAGAAAGATATCGAATGTTGTGCCCTCTCCGACTCGACTTGATACATTTACCCATCCTTGATGCTGTTTCACGATCCCGTACACTGTCGCAAGCCCCAGGCCAGTTCCCTTGCCAACCTCCTTCGTAGTGAAAAAGGGTTCAAAAATGCGGGCAAGATTTTCTGCCGGAATGCCAATACCGGTATCAGCCACGCTTAGACGGACGAATTGACCTACGCGAGCCTCTGAGTGTAGTTGCGCATACAATTCATCAATGGAAACCATCTTTGTAGAAACCAGCAACTGGCCACCATTTGGCATTGCATCCCGGGCATTAACGATCAGGTTTAAAATGACCTGCTCTATCATCCCAGCATCGGCCCGGACGAATGAGAGCCCTTCATAGCTGCATCGCAAGCGAATGTCTTCCCCGATGATTCGATTAAGCATCTTGCTTAAATTTCCGATAACATCGCTGAGATTTAACGATTCAAGTCGAATAGTGTGTTTGCGACCAAACGCCAGCAGTTGGCGAGTCAATTTAGCCGCCCGCCCCGACGCATCGGTGATCTGTTTTAGAAATTCCCGGGTCTGATCAGACAGTTCCGCCCCTTTCATTAATGCCAATTCAGCATTGCCCTGAATGACCGCGAGAAGATTGTTGAAATCGTGCGCCACACCCCCGGCCAATTGTCCAATCGCCTCCATTTTTTGAGACTGCCGCAACTGTTCCTCCAATTGCTTGCGTTCCGCACGCTCTTGTCCGTCATGGAGAGCGCGTTGGATTGCCGAAACCAATCGATCGCGCCGATCCTTGAGAACATAGTCAGTCGCACCACCTTTGAGACTCGCCAATGCCCGTTCCTCTCCGATCGTGCCGGAAACGAAAATAAAAGGAGTGTCCGGCTGTATTTTTTGCGCGGTTGCAAGAGCGCTCAGGCCGTCATAGGCGGGAAGGGTAAAATCAGAAATAATCAGATTGAAGGTGCTTTGGATCAAAGAGGCTTCAAAATCGGCCTTCGTTTTGACATGAACAAATTCGCACGCAATTCCCTCCTGAGTAAGAGTCAGCTCCAGCAATTCACGGTCGCAAAGATTGTCTTCGAGACAAAGAATTCGTGGTAATTTATTTCCCACCGATTTTGGAACCATTTTGTCAGCCCAATCGCCCATAAAGAATGGCTGTTTTTGCAGCAGGATTTAGTCCGTTCTTTTATCCTTTCGAGTTGAATTTTCTCGTCGAAAACGCATGAAGAGTTTGGGCTGCTTTAAATTTATTGTTCAGAAATTGGACATTTGAGTCTTGTTTTTAGGCGCTTGAGTTAATGACAGGGAGCTATGTGCAGGAGCAAGTTGAGCGAGCTTGGCGCGGTTCGCATGTCGGGTAGACAATTCGCATGGTATGAGTTATCTGTTTGGTATATGGCTATTGTGAGCAAGCATCAAACAATTGCTCAGCGAGACAAAGCCCTGCCTCTTGCCATTCCCGTTCAAGTTCAATGCAAAGGTTTCCGTTGCCTGGCTTATCGGGATCAAACGGGTACGTGGATCGATTATCATACCGGCAAACCTCTTACCGGCGAGGTTCGTCCCATTGAATACTCAGAAGATTAAGACCGGCTCTTCGTTTCACCGTAGATTTTTGCGCATTCCTGGAAAAGCGCCAAGTACGAATCACCTCGCCTTTAACACCTGAGATCGTCAGATAGTCAAGAGGACTTTACTGATCGCATTTCGCAGTTCTCCAATGGACGAAGGTTTTCCCATCACCAGGTTCACCTGAGGCACAGGCGCTAAGTCGGCCACCATATCGGCGTATGCGGTGACCATGATGATAGGCTGGCGCGCGTCATGAGCTTTGATGATGGATGCCAACTCATGGTCGTTCATCTCAGGCATTTCAAAATCGGTAAAGATCAAATCGAATTTTCCAATTTCAAACATTTTCAACGCTTCGCGTCCGCTTTCAGCGGTTTGCACTTCATAACCGTCGAGTGTAAGGACCATCTTCAAAGCGTCTGAGACCATTCCCGTCGAGTGTAAGGACCATCTTCAAAGCGTCTGAGACCATTCGTTGGTCGTCCACTATCAACATGCGTTTTTTCTTTGCGTTCACAGCTATGAAGCCTCCTTTGAGTGCCAATCCCTTGCTCTTTACACCCTCACAAAGAAAGCGCAAAACGAAATCAGCGCACCCCAATCCGGCTTCACGGCGTTTGAAATGGGAGTTGCAACTAATCCCAAACATTCATGAAACGAGTGTGGAAAACATAAGCTCCTTCGGCACAAAGATTAGCCTTTCACTGCTGCAGTCAATGTTGCCCTTGATCTCAACCTCTCGGCTCCGCAGCGGGAGTCGACTCAGAGGATTGCACTATCCAAGACTTTTATCGGGCAAAGTGAAATAAAAGCTCGCCCCCTTTCCAACTTCGCCCTCGGCCCAAATCCGCCCTCCATGGCGGGAAATAATCTGCCTCACAATTGCGAGGCCGATCCCGGTTCCTTCAAAATCCGTCGCGGCATGGAAACGCTGAAATACGTCGAACATTCTGTCCGCGTATTGCTCGTCGAAACCCACCCCATTGTCTTGCACGGAAAATTCCCATTCGCCATTTTTTCGGGTACTGGAAAGTCTGATTTTGGCCGGATTACGCGGACGCGTGTATTTAACCGCGTTGGAAAGGAGGTTTACCCATGCTTGCTTAAGCAGATCCCGGTCTCCACGGACAAGCGGCAGCGGTTCAATGTTCCATTCGATGTTCCTGTTCTGAGTCTCACTGGCCATTTCCCCGATCACTTCGTTTACCAACTCATCCGTCTTGAATTGTATTTGCCGCATCTCCGCTCGTCCCATGCGGGAAAACGCCAGCAGATCTTCTATAAGTTTGCCCATTTGCACGGCCGATCCGGAAATCCGGTCAAGATGATTTTTCGCCGTTCCGCTCAGGACGCAACTTTTGTCATTAAGCATGACTTGCAGATAGCCGTTGATATGACGCAGCGGAGTGCGCAAATCGTGGGAAACAGAATATGAGAACGCCTCCAGTTCCTTATTAGCAGCTTCAAGTTGAGAAGACTTCTTGACCAGTTCAGCATTCTTGCGCAGCAGTTCCTCCTGCGCGGTGCGCAATTCGGCAGTGCGTTCTTCGACCCGTTTATCGAGTTCTACGGTGAGCAGCAACACTTCACGATTGGTTTGCGTTAACTCCTGTTGCAGGATACGGATGATTTCCTGCGGGCTTTCAGGCTGTAGAATTTCCGTGCTCATGGTTTCGCGCCTTTCGCCACGACCACAGTGGCGTCATCCTCTGTCTTTCCAAATTTGCGCAACAGCTGCAGCGCAATAATACCGGGGGCTTCACGCGCTAGATTTTGAAACTCGTCCCCCTGCCAGTGGGCCCGCAGACCGTCTGAATGAACGATCAGAATGCTGGTAGAAGTCCAGGGATGCTCCGTAACGACTGGATCGGGCGCATTAAGGCCGAGGACGCCACGTCGGACAACAAAACCGGGTCGTTCGGTCCCCCCGATAAGACGCACTTCGACATTGCCAATGCTGGCAACCGCCAGCGTTTGTCGGGCAAAATCGAACCGTGCCAACGCCATGACCACTCCGCGGGTCGCGCGACAAGTTCGTCCTACGCCACGAAAGAGAGAGGTCAGAGGCTGGTCAAAGTGTTGTTCGATATATTGGCGTGCCGCTTGCGAGGCCTTTTTCGCGAATTGCCCGTGTCCCAAACCGTCAATGACGCCGGTCAGGGCGTGTCCCTCCCATTGTCGAAGAATGATTGCATCGCCATTCTCTGGCAGCATCCGGCAAGCGCGGGTGGCGGCCCCGAATTCAAGCCAACGCACAGGAAAGTTTTTGACGCGTGAACGAAGCCATCGCTGGCAAACAACGTGCAAACCGGCGCTATGGGGTCGGGCGCGAAATTCCAATTCATCCATCAGCCGGTTAACGGTTCCCAAACCAGCACCAAGACTGCCCGCAGTAGAATAACCGTCCGTCACGGCCCGTTCTACATCAGAAATGCCTGGACCATTATCCTCCGATTCAATCTGGATTCCGACTCGGCTGTCGGCTTCAATTGCCAGCAGCCTGATCTCGCCGCCGCCGGCGTGTTTGGTCAAGTTTGAGGCCAGTTCAGTCACCGCAAGGCCAATTTCTTCACATTCTACTGGCGCAAAACCAATCATGGCAGATGATTCCCTGGCTCTGCTGCTGGCTCGCTGGATGTCCGCAGCCGAGGTTACTGGGATCGTGACCGGTGCCGGGGATTTGGGCAGTGTCAGCTCTTGCGCCATTTCTTCAATGTGATCTTTGTCCCCTTACCGACGACGGACTGAATCTCCAGTTCATCCACAAGTCGCTTGGCGCCCGGCAGCCCCATGCCGAGACCATCGCCCGTGGAATATCCTTCCTGTAACGCAAGGCCGGTGTCCGGGATTCCCGGTCCTTGGTCGATAAATTGTAGTTCAATCCCCAGGCAGCCTTTGTCTTCGATGCCACGCCATCGCATAACTCCGCCCCCGGCGTACTTGAAAAGATTACGGGCCAACTCCGAAGAGGCCGTTACAATACGGGTCACGTCGGTAAGATTAAAACCGGTTTGCGCTGCTGCCTCCCGGACGGTTCGCCGTGCAATGACAATGTCGCTCTCTGTTTGAATTTGGACTTCCCCTTGGGCCGCGGCGTTCATTGCAATTTTTTTGATCGAGGTTTACTTGTAACCATGTCCAGTGCGCGATCCACGCTGAGTGCCGTTTCAATGTTTCCGAGAGTCAAACCGATTTCTGTGGCCGTTACTGCAACCGCTGGACGCATTCCCGCGATGATCGTTCTTCCACCCATGAGGGTGACCATCTGGGCCGTTTCAGAAACCGTCCTGGCAAAAAAAGAGTCAAGCGTTTCCACGGATGAAATATCCAGGACCACGCCCTTGGCTTCATAGCGTTCCATGGCGCTTAACACTTTGTCTTGAAGGGCCGAGACGGTGGGATCGTCCGGATCAGGAGGCATGGTAACCATCAAGATATCCCTTACTTTTATCACCGAAATGCTGTCGGCATTCATAACGTTTTTAAGGGTGCAACGTCCAGTTTGAGGATGGTCAACGCCATCCGCAGTCCTGCGGTCAAAGAAGAACGTGTAATGACATTCGTCAGATCAATTCCCAAATGCACCAGAGTTTGGGCAATAACCGGACGCACACCCGTAAGAATGACTTCGGCCCCCAGCAGTCGGACAGCAGAAATTGTTTCAATGAGGTGTTGCGCCGTCTGGGTGTCAATTGTCGGCACGCCGGTAATATCCAGTAATGCGATGGGTGAGCCGGTTTCGGTCACGCGGTGGAGCAGCCGTTCCATCAGTTGCTGCGTCCGCTGGCTGTCCAGTGTGCCAATCAGGGGTACCAAAACTATTCCCTCCCACACCTGCACGACCGGCACAGTGGCCATTTCCAGAATTTCCTGCGCCTGTTTTTTTATTTTTTCCTCGTTCTGACGCCGGTCCGTCAAGTCGCGCGTCACCTTGCCGAAAGCACGCAGTTCGCCATTTTTGTCGCGAAGGGCAGTGATAACCACATTTGCCCAAAAACGCGAGCCGTCCTTGCGCACCCGCCAACCCTCGTCTTCAAAGCGGCCTTCTTCGCTTGCCACTTTCAATTCCATTTTGGTTTTGCCCTTCTCGACATCTTCCACTGGGTAGAAACGGGCGAAATTCTGACCGATGATTTCTTCAGCCTTCCAACCTTTGAGGCGTTCTGCCGCCGAATTCCACGTCAACACGTTTCCGTCAGTGTCGAGTAAAATGATCGCATAGTCCTTGATCGAGTCCACCAGTAGCTGGAGCAGGTCAGAATTTTGCGTAATCTCTTTGGCTGCGGCCGATTTTTGCTTTTGACCACTGTTCGGTCTCATTTGTGTTTTCATAATTTCCCCATGGGGTGCCAATCTCGCAGCTGCTGGTGTCGCGTGCGCAACGAAAAAGTTATGGCAACTGATTCACGGAAGACAAGAAAGTATTTTCCTGAGAAATAAATGTTACATGTCACTCAAACGAGGCGGCAGCCAAACTGATTTGATCGACACCGATTTGCTAATTTCCAAAAGCTCGTGATGTTCCCATACTCCGGTGAAGGCAATGTGCCTTGCTTATTGGCAGGAGCGGCGCTTATCAGTTGGATTGCTGATCTTCACCGTCTTACTGGTCGGCACGAGCGGCATTCCATGTTTCCCACTGCTGGGCTCGGGGCGATTTGCATAAGGGCGGGAAAGATTCTGGAATCTAAACTGGCATTGGTGCTCGCGACTGTGCGGAATCATGGTAAGCGTGCGGAACAAAGCATCGTGATGAGGATGAGCGTGCGTTTCATGACCGCCTGAGTTTCGCAGAAAAGTTTCTAAAATTGAGCGGAAAAATAGGGAGTTGTTTGGCCTGGGAAACCATTGACCGTAAATCCAATTGTCCTGGGACTGAATACTGACTTGCTGCTACTGCGACTGCGCGCGATAAAAGCGGGCAGGATAATTCTTCCACTGCGGGTCGGTGAAGGTGGCGAAGGAACTGGAGAGAGTGTTACTCCAGACCGGCTGCCAGTTAACCAGGTCGGTGCTGGCCTCGATTATGACTGATTGATTGGAGACGCCCGTGACAGTGAAACCGAAGCTGCCGGATTGCAAGCCGGTGCCGTTCTGAATTTGCGGCGCGGGCGCGCCCAGCATGACCGTGGGCACGCCGCTGTAAGTCGTGCCCCAGCCGCTCGTGCCGTAATAGTAATAAATCGTTGCCGGGTCGCCATCTAACAGATCGCCTCCCAACGTTGGCGCATTTCCCAAAAAAGTGATGTTCGTCAGGGCTGGGCAAGAGAAGAACGGATCAGAGCCGATGCTCGTGACGCTGTTGGGTATGGTGACGCTCGTCAGGCTTTTGCAATTCGCAAATGCCGCGTTGCCGATGGTCGTGATGCTGTTGGGGACAGTGACACTCGCCAGGAGTGTGCAACCATAGAACACATAATCGCGGATGCTCGTGACGCTGTTGGGAATGACGATGTTCGTCAGGCTGGATGCAGCCAGAAACGCTAAACTACCGATGCTCGTGACGCTGTCGGGAATTATAATGCTCGTCAGCCCGGCGTCGTTCTGAAACGCCGAACTACCTATGTTCGTGACGCTGTTGGCGATGGTAATGTTCGTCAGACCGAAATCGTTCTGAAACGCTGCATCACCGATGCTCGTAGCGCTGCTGGGGATCGTGACGCTCGTCAGGGCTGTGCAACCATACAACACAAAATCATTGATGCTTGTGAGGCTGTTGGGAAGAACGATGTTCGTCAGGCTTGTGCAATTATAGAATGCGTGTGAACCGATGTTCGTGACGGTATCGGGGATGATGAAGTTTCTCAGGCTTGTGCAATTAGTGAACGCCGCATCAGCGATGCTCGTGATGCTGCTGGGGATCGTGATGCTGGTCAGCGCGGAATCTGAGAAAGCCTGAGCGCCAACGCTCGTGATGGGATAGCCGCCGATGACGGCAGGAATGGTGACCGCATTGGTGGAACTGGAAAAGCCGGTGATGGCAATCGCGCCACCGGCAAGTCCGATCTGCAATGGCGAGACAACCAACCCACCGTAAGTTGCACCCCAACCATTTGTAGTACCGGTATAAATGATCGCCGAGTCGCCATTGAACACACTGGCTCCCAAAGCGGGCGCGTTGCCAAGGAACAGTATGTTGGTCAGAGCAGTGCAGGTGTTGAATGCCTTGTCGGCGAGGGCGAGGACTCCGGCGGGAATGGCAACGTTCGCCAGGGTGGGGACGTTGTCGAATGCCCCAATATCGATGTTCGTGATGCTGTTGGGGATGAACACGTTTGTCAGGTGAGTGCAATTGTGAAACGCGTCGATGCCGATGCTGACAACGGGATAGCCATTGATCCCCGCTGGAATTATGACGTTTGTGACGCTCAACGCGGGGTCAGTATGGCCCGTAATGGTAATCGCGCCGTTGTTAGTGGTGTAAGTAAGTGCATTTTGCGCCTGCGCCGCCAGCGACAGCAATCCAAGCGCGAAAGACGAAACCCAAGTTTTTGTGTACATCGATGTTACGGATTAACTCCCGGGAAGAATCATCCCAAGCTGAGGTTTTTTATTCATTCTACCCCTCTGTGTCCATAATTTTGTGAATCTTTTGATCAGCCATACGGCTTCGTGAATCGCCGCTTCGATTGCACCGCTCCGCTCCCCTGGTCAAGTCACCCTTGCGGGTGAAAAGGACACGCGGTGGCGGCCTTTGCAACTCGATGGGCAATGATGTGTCGCAAGCCGAAACGGGCGAACCGATTGTCGTGGACGTTGACGAAAAGTGGGACGGTTGGGCCCAGGCCATCAACTCAGGAGCCGGAACACCGATGGCATGGAGGATGGCGGCAAAGTGTTCGGGACCGCGCGCCAGCTTGGCATAGCCGTGGGACATGAACCCGTATCCGACAATAAGTCCGCAGGGGTATCATGCCGGCATTGGACGGTGTACCGTCAAATCTGAGCCGCTCGAACGTAATCGAAAGGGCGAAGCTAAAATCCAAGAAGGCCAAATCTCGTCTCGCATCGAATCGCGCATTCGTGAGCACGAAGCCAGAACCGCCGCTGTAAACCTAAAGGCAGGGCTTTGGCGTCGGCGGAAGGGTCAAGGAGGAACGGAAGCCGCGAAGGCGTGGCAAAATGCATAGCTCGTGCTACAAGCAGTGCTTGGTGAGCGGTGCGCCCAGCGCCTATGACGAGCAGGAGCGGATTTCTGATATCTTATAACCTGGACTTCGGGAGGGACGCGGCGGCATCCCACAGCCGATCCTGTTTGTTCCCGAGGAAATTTAATACATAACGCGCTGTGTATTAGCCTATTTCGAATTGACAAAATCATTACGCCCTCCAGACTCCACCTTATCAGCATTACCAATAAGAAGAATTAACGGGGTCTTATGAGGAAACCAGTCACAGGCATTATCGTTCTTTTGACTCTTCAGTTCGCGGTCCCCACGCTCTGTTCGGCGGGTGCGTTTGGGCCATTCCTGTACAACCAACTGCACGTTTTCACCAATTCGCCTGACGGCAGCCAGCCTCTCAGCCTGTTGCCCGGGCCTGACAATGCCCTCTATGGCGTCACCTACGCTGGCGGGTCGAGCGCAGGCGGCACTATCTATCGAATCAACCGTGACGGCAGCGGTTACGCCATCCTCGCCAATTTTTCGACCTCACAAACCGGCAATTCAAATTCCCCGGAGTATGAAATCGCCGATGGTTCTCTTGGTAGCGGTATTCCAGGATTCGACGCGTCCAGCGCCCTTTATTATTATCCTTTGCTGGGCGGCCTCACGGTGGCGCTTGGGAACGACGGTTACTTGTATGGCACCACGTTTTATGGCGGGACGAATAATGACGGCACCATCTTCAAATTGAGCCGCACACCAGGCTCTGATCTCACCACGTTGCGAAGCTTTGGCACTACGGATGCAAATCCGGTGAATGTCATTCAGGGGAACGACGGCGCGTTGTATGGAACTACTTTTAACGGCGGCGCAAATAATTTCGGTGCCATCTTCCGGCTCGCCTCCGATGGCAGCAGTTATTCGATATTGCACAGTTTTTCTGGTTCACTGGATGGAGCAAAGTGCCCATCCCTGATCCAAGGTAGTGACGGAATGCTTTACGGCGTCCTGCTGTACGGTACGAATAATACAGCCACCCCCAGCGGCGGAACGATCTTTAGAACAGATACCAACGGCAATTATGTGGATTTAACTAATTTCCCCAGCAGTCTCTCAGCCCCAACGAGTATAATGCAGGCCAGTGATGGATACCTCTATATCACGATGGCTGCGGAAAATTCTTCTACCGGCGCGGGGGTGTATCGCCTCAGCACCAATGGCAGCGGTTTAAGCCAGGTTTTACAAACAACACTGGCAGATGGTAGCGCGAGCGCATATCCTATTGGTTTGGTGGAACAAAATGGTTTTCTTTATGGAACAACTATTCTGGGTGGCACCAACCGTAGCTTAGGGTCCGTTTATCAGTTCAGATTGAGCGGTGGCTATTCCGATGTGGTATACAACTTTGGGGCGGCGACGAACGAGTATCCGGTGGGCCAGTTAGCGGCAGGCTCGTTCTCCGCCGAAGGCCGCGTGCTCTATGGCACCTTTACGCAAGGATATACAGCTACCCAAAATGGCGGCATTTTCAGCCTGGTGGTCAATCCGCCGCTCAGCATCATCCCTGTCACCTCTTCTGCTAATGGCCAGACCACCGTCTTCTGGCCCGCCTGGGCTATGAATTACGTTCTCCGAAGCACGACCAATTTATCTTCCCCCACTTGGACCGACGTTACCAACGGCACGCAAGTGGTCGGGGTCCAGGTCACCAACAATTCGCCAGCCACTTATTATCAACTGGTGTCCCCGGGCAATTAAGTTAAATGGGGCCAGGAGTGGAATCATTCGGTTTCAAACCTGATATTTGAGACCACCGCATTGCGCCCCGTCTTCGGTCATCGTTTTATCAATCGGAAGCTCAACCCATCGGGTGCTTGAGCACGACCTAAGCATTGCTTGGGGCATCGGCAAGTATCGCGGTCTTGCTCCATGTCCGACTCGGATGTGGACATTGTTGGACACGAATTGGACGGCACTGGGCGGTGACATATCGCGGCGGGAAATTCAAACTCGGGCCAAGAGTGAAGTTTACCGTTCGAGAGCGGACAGTTGAAGAATGGACAGACCTTCTCCGACGCCAGTACGCACATGGCGGCTACTTTGCCGCTGGCAAAACGTACAAACGGGTGCTTCGAAATTTTCGGCAAAAAACTCGTCGGGTGATGTCCCGCAACGAACACGTCGCCATTGAACTTGAATTGCGAACCGACGACCAACCGCGTACCCAGACTCAAATGTTGTCGCGGCTGGCGAAGTCGCGCGTGACCTGCACCCCGCACGAGAGCCAAATGGAACTGCGCCTTTCTGAATCACTAGCACTGCCAGAAATTGCCAGTGAAATTGCCAGTGAAAGTACCAATTTGTTACCCTCAGTTACCCGTAGTTACGCTTGAGTAACACAATGAAATGGGCCATTTTAACAACAGGTAGTGTGAAAAGGTGTCCGAGTCCGACCACCGGCACCATACTTAGATGATTGCTGGCACGTAGGTTGGAAAGCTTGAAACGGAAACTGTGTATGGATTTGTGCATGAAAACAGAAGTGTGGCACAAAGCATCCACAAGGATTCCAAAAGGCTTCCAGAAGTGATTAACCGGTCGGCTCCGGTCTGTGAGAGGCTCGACAACCAAACGAGCCATGAAACAGCGATACAGTTACTACCCGCGGGAAAACGGAGTTTTCTATTCCCTCGATCATCTCACCAAAAAGCGCCAGAGCCTGGACACTTCCAACCGCGAGGAGGCCCAACGCCTCGTGAACGCCCTCAATGAAGCCTGCAAACAACCAGCGATAAATCTACAAATCGCCCAAGTTTATTTGCAGCACAGCGATCCCGAGTTTGGCAAACGCACCTGGCAACACGTCATGGACGAAATGGGCAGAGCCAAGACAGGCAATACTAAAATCAGATGGGATGTAGCCATGAAGGACAAGGCTTTCGAAGACATTCGCAACCTCGTTCTCATCAAAACCCAAGCCGAGCATTTATTCGACGCCATGCACCAAGGCACAGTCTCAACGAATGCTTTTCTCCGACGGTTGCATAATTTCGCGCTCGACATGAACTGGATTCCTAAATCGGTCATTCCAAAACGGCAGTGGCCGAAAATAGAGTTCAAGTCGAAACGTGCCATCACCTGGGATGAACATCAAAAGATTGTCTCCCGCGAACGCAATTCGGAAAACCGGGCGTTTTATGAATTGCTTTGGCATTTCGGCGGATCTCAAACAGACGTGGCCACACTGAACGCCGACGACATTGATTGGCCGCAACGCACAGTCGCCTATTTTCGGCACAAGACCAAAACTCCAGTCCTCATCAGTTTTGGCGGAGACGCAGAAGAAGTTTTGAAATCCTTGCCGACAACCGGGCCACTCTTTCCCCGTTTGGCTCGAATTCACGAGAAGCATCGAGCAATGCTATTCAAACAACGCTGTGAAACCGTTGGGATTTCTGGCGTGACGCTGCATTCTTACCGCTATGCGTGGGCTTGAGAGAGCCAGAACTGCCGGGGTGCCGGAGCGATTCGCCCAGGAGGCTTTGGGGCACAATTCGATTGCAGTGCACCGAGCTTATGCAAAAAAGGCCAAGGTGAGAATCCCGAGTCTTGAGGAATACGAGAGGAAAATTGTCCAACTGGCAACAGCAGTAAATCAATAAACTTAAACAGGCGGACATCAGGCTCAACTTTAAAATGTTCCCAACGTTCCTTGATGTGGGCCTGCCGTAATTGCGCCAAGCTATGCTCCCCACACTTGGCCCGCAATCCTGTGGTGCGACCACAAGAACCACTCGAGATTTCACTTTCATCTTGGAACGACTTTATATTTTCTCGGCCCAACTTTTACCCACCTCCTCGTGTCTTAATATTGAGCGCTGCATCTTGGATGCTGGACATTTGGCTTACCTGGGCCATCCGCCGCTCGTGTTCACCCGTGAATCCGTGGGGATCAGTTTTGAAACCCGCCTCGGTGTGGCGTGGGCAATGTTTTCACGCAATGGAGGAGCAAATTCAGCAATGGCAAGAGGGTGGTAAGCAACACCCGCCCAGAATTTTACATCAAAATCTCGCCCTTGTGGGCAAGGAACCTGCTCTGGATTGACCACACGCGTTGGTTGCTTTTGCTGGCCGGATGGGCTTTTGGGAAAGTCATCAAGGCATGGTTTTGGCAGCAAGCGAATACATCATGATTCGAAAATTTGTATCCTTGCCGGTGGCTGCCTTGGGCTGCCTGTTATTTTTCGCCGCTCACCTTCACGCCGCCGTGGTGATTTCCACCCAGCCCCAGCCGGTCACCGTGCTGGCGGGGGACGTGGCGGTGTTCCTCGTCAACGCCACCGGCACCGGCACCCTGAGCTACCAATGGAAGCAGGATGGTAACCCGATCGCTGGGGCCACCAACGCCGGGCTGGTGCTCAATCCGGTCGTCGCCACCAATGCCGGCAGCTACACCGTGGATGTGTCCGACACCACGTCCAACACCGTGACCAGCGGCGCGGCCACGTTGAGCCTCCGCTCCCCAATTTCGGGGGATGTGGACTTCTCCTTCAGGCTCGGCGCGTCCCTCGATAGCTCCGTCCTGGCGGTGGCGGTCCAAAGCGACGGCAAGGTGCTCATCGGTGGAGGCTTCACCACCGTCAACGGCGCCTTGCGCGGCCACATCGCGCGGCTCAACCCCGATGGATCCATTGACCACACCTTTGGCTACGGCCTGGCCGGGGCCAGCAGCACCGTCAATGCCATGGCCCTCCAAAGCGACGGCAAGGTGCTCATCGGCGGAACCTTCACCGCCGTCAACGGCACGGCCATCAACCGCGTCGCGCGGCTCAACAGCGACGGCACGCTCGACACCACCTTTGCCAGCGGCCTGGCCGGGGCCAACGGCTCCATCAATGCCATGGCCCTCCAAAGCGATGGCAAGGTGCTCATCGGCGGAAGCTTCACCTCCGTCAACGGCACAACGCGCGGTCGCATCGCGCGGCTCAACAGCGACGGCACGCTCGACACCACCTTTGGCAACGGACTGGCCGGGGCCAACAACACCGTCTCCGCCATGGCCCTCCAAAGCGACGGCAAGGTGCTCATCGGCGGAGTCTTCACCGCCGTCAACGGCACGGCCATCAACTTTATCGCGCGGCTCAACAGCGATGGCACGCTCGACACCGCCTTTGGCAGCGGACTGGCCGGGGCCAACAACGCCGTCACCGCCCTGGCCCAGCAAAGCGACGGCAAGGTGCTCATCGGCGGACGATTCACCTCCGTCAACGGCACGGCCATCAACCGCATCGCGCGGCTCAACAGCGACGGCACGCTGGACACCACCTTTGGCAACGGCCTGACCGGAGCCAGCAGCACCGTCTGGGCCCTGGCCCTGCAAAGCGACGGCAAGGTGCTCATCGGCGGAGACTTCACCTCCGTCAACGGCACGGCCATCAACTTTATCGCGCGGCTCAACAGCGACGGCACGCTCGACACCGTCTTTGGCAACGGACTGGCCGGGGCCAACAACACCGTCTCCGCCATGGCCCTCCAAAGCGACGGCAAGGTGCTCATCGGTGGAAGCTTCACCGCCGTCAACGGCATGGCCATCAACTTTATCGCGCGGCTCAACAGCGACGGCACGCTCGACACTGCCTTTGCCAACGGTCTGGCCGGGGCCAACACCACCGTCAATGCCGTGGCCCTGCAAAGCGACGGCAAGGTGCTCATCGGTGGAAGCTTCACCACCGTCAACGGCACGGACACCAACCACATCGCGCGGCTCAACAGCGACGGCACGCTCGACACCGCCTTTGGCAACGGACTGGCCGGGGCCAACGGCTCCATCAATGCCATGGCCCTGCAAAGCGACGGCAAGGTGCTCATCGGTGGAAGCTTCACCGCCGTCAACGGCACGGCCATCAACCGCATCGCGCGGCTCAACAGCGACGGCACGCTCGA
>Ga0134128_10001308_pt1 | contig 32227 bp, 27 predicted proteins | sample KB31754_FD_96462 | JGI IMG/M metagenome (GOLD analysis project Ga0134128, IMG submission 96462) | Terrestrial soil microbial communities with excess Nitrogen fertilizer from Kellogg Biological Station, Michigan, USA - KB3-175-4 | ecosystem: Environmental > Terrestrial > Soil > Unclassified ... | reverse complement strand
GATTGCATCAGCAAGCATCGGACAAGTTCATCGCGTGCGGCTGAAAGAAGGCGGTTGGGCTGCAGTGAAAGTGCAGCGTCCGGGGCTGACCAGCTCGTTCTATCGCGACCTGGGCTTGATGCGCCTTATGGCTCGCTGGTGGGCGGCCCTGTCGCGCCTCGGCTTGCACCTGGGGATCGAAGCGCCGAAAGCGCAACCGCCGTCGGCGCAGTTCACCAGGCACAGACCGCTTGATATGCAAGCTTGGATAGAACTTTCAGACGAGTTCGGACACACGCTTTTTTCCGAGATCGATTATCTGAAGGAAGGGCGGAACGCCGACCGCCTGCGGCGCGCCGTGCGCAGCAAGCCGCATATACGCGTGCCGCGCGTGCACTGGCGCTATACCGGGCGGCACGTGCTTACTCTGGAATACATTCCCGGCATCAAAATAAGCCAGGTCGATGAGCTGCGTGCGCGCGGCTTTGATCTCGAGCAAGTTGGCAACATGCTTGTCAATTGTTACTTGGAGCAATTTGTTATCACCGGATTTTTTCACGCCGATCCACACGCCGGAAATTTGGCCATCGACGATTACGGACGGCTGATAATCTATGACTTTGGCATGATGGGCCAAATTTCAGAAACCCAAAGGCGAGCTCTCTTGCAATGCGTGATGGCAGTTGTGCGCCGCGATGCCGAGCATGTCACGTCCAGCCTCATGGAGCTGGGCATTGTCAGCAAAACGGCGCCTGCAGAGGCTGTCAGCCGGGCCATTTCCCCTTTCATCGACTATTACGCCGGTCGCGACATTATGGAGCTCGATTTCCGCCATTTGGAAACCGACATCGAAAAGGTGGTCGCCGATCGCAGTTTCCGTTTGCCTGCCGACCTGGCTTACCTGCTCAGGGCCGGCAGCTCGTTGGAAGGCATTGCCCGCACCTTGAAGCCTGATTTCAGCTTTGTCGAGGCTGTCCGACCAGTGATGACCAAGTGGGCTTTGCAGCAAGGCATTGAATCGTTGGCGAGAAGCGGCAAGCTGTTGGAGTTTGCCGAATTTGCCTTCGCTGAGTTGCGGGCCTCGCTGCGTACTTCTCAGTCGGCAGAAGCCGTTGTGGAAGCGGATGGCAAGCAGTCATTGCTCAGTCGCATGAAAACTGTGGGCAAAGCACAGGTAACTCCGCCGAAAGCCATTGCCCCAGTGTCTGAAAAAGTTGCAGATCATGTCAAGTGCCAAAAATGTGCGCAGTCTGGGAATGAAGTGGTAAGACTGCAAGCAAAGGCAAAATCAGCGTGGATGTTGATGGCGATCTACTTCGGCATGTCAACGAGTGCAATATTTCTGCTTGCCAGTGTGTCATCATTCAGTTATGGGCAACTATCCTTATATTTCTTGATAGGTTTTTTCATTTTAGGGGCAATAATATTCTGGAAATTCACTAAGTTGCTAAAGTGAGTTCGCCATATTTGTATCGCCTGGCAAGGTAAAGGAAAGGGCAACGGAGATTGATGATGTTGAACTGGCGCGTAGCCGCACTAACTGACCCGGGTTGTCAGCGTCAAAAGAACGAGGACAACTACTTCGTCAGCCCAGACAAGCGGGTCTTTGTAGTGGCAGATGGCATGGGTGGCGCACTCGGCGGCGCTCGCGCGTCCAAACTGACCGTCGAAGCCATTGAAAGCTTGTGGAACTCTAAGCCTCCGCACGCCACTGATAAAGAGGCGATTCGACAATGGCTTGTAGAGGCGGTTTCAGCGGCCAACCGCTCTGTTTACCATGTAGCCGAGCAAGATGCGTCGGTGCGTGGAATGGGCACAACCGTAGTAGTTGCCGTCCATGGACAAGACAACTACATGCAGATTGCGCACGTCGGCGATTCTCGCGCGTATCTCATTCGCAACGGCAAACCGGTGCTGCTTACGCAGGATCACTCCGTTGTGCAGGAGATGGTGCGCGCCGGAAGGCTCACTGAGGAGCAGGCGCGAATCAATCCGTACAAAAACTTGATCACACGTTGTCTTGGCCATGATGACAAAGTGGAGATCGACCAGACGCCCGTTGAGCTGAGAGCCAACGATTGGATCGTGTTGTGCACGGACGGCTTACCCACGGTATTGCGCGACGAACAAATCGGCGAGGCGATCGAAAACGTTGATGAGCCCGAGCGCGCCTGCGAAGAGCTGGTGCGGCAGACTCTAGACGGCGGCGCGCCGGATAATGTCACCGTCATCGCGGTGCAGTTCTACGATACGGAAAACGGTGCCGGCGGGTAAGAGTAGTTTAGGTGGGTAAGTAACGCTGTAGGTAGAAGGTCGAAAGTTGCTGGAATGATGAGCGGAAGCACTAGCAAATGCCAGAGATGTGGGGGTGTGGTCACCGAAAACGGATCATGCCCTTACTGTGTTGCCGAAAACGTTCAACCGGCGCACAGCCCCCAGAACGGCGACGACATCAAAGCAGAATCGATCGAGGACATTTTGTCCAAATCGAACCTGAAGACGCCGTCCGGGCTGGCCATTCTCATCAACAAAGACACCAACGAGCGCTATCCGCTGACGCAATCAGTCAGCAAGATAGGTCGCGATAAAGCCAACACCATCTCATTACAAAATGATAGTTACGTTTCCCGGCATCACGCCTGGGTATTGTTCATCAAGGGCAGTTACTGGGTAGAAGATCTTGGCAGCACTAACGGCACGCTGCTCAATGGAGAAGTGCTCTCTGAGCGCAAGCAGATCTTCCCTGGCGACCGGATAAAACTGGGCAGGACCGAGCTTGTCTTTGAGTTGAACTAGAGCAGAATGGGCGAATTCGGCAAATACGAAGTTGTAGCGGAAATTGGCAGAGGGGGCATGGGCATTATTTATAAAGCCCAGGACCACAGCCTTAATCGCTCAGTAGCCATCAAACAGCTGGTTCTCGAGGGAGTTGATCCCGATAAAAAAGATGAGTTTCGCGAGCGCTTTCGCCGCGAAGCGATTCTGGCTGCCGGACTCAATCATCCCAACCTGATCTCGATTTATGACGTTTCCATCGGCCAGGCCAACAGCTATTACGTCATGGAGCTTCTGGAGGGCCACAGCTTTCGCAAAGAGCTCGAGATCTGCACAAACCAGCGCATGACGCCCGATTCGCTTTATCCCATCTTTAAGCAGGTCTGCGAAGGGCTCGCCCATGCCCATCAGATGAACCTCGTGCATCGCGACATCAAGCCGGACAACATCTTCATTCTGCCGGGCGGCAAGGTAAAACTTACCGACTTCGGAATTGCCCGCTCGTCAGAGCCCGAGACCAACAGCAACCTAACCAAGCCGGGCGTGATGCTCGGTACTTTGTCTTACGTCTCTCCAGAACAGCTTCAGGATGCGCGCAACGTGGATTTGCGAGCCGACATCTACTCTCTTGGGGTAGTCATCTATGAAGCTCTGGCCGGACAGCTTCCTTTTACAGGCGAAGGTTTGACCTCGACTTTGATGGCTATCGTCTCTCGCGAAGCCCGCCCGGTGCACGAGGTGAACACCGAAATCAGCATCGAAATTTCCTCGGTGGTGACTAAATCCATGCGCAAGCAGCCTCAGGAGAGGTACGCCACGGTTGCCGAGTTCTTGCGCGAGTACGAAAAGGCCCTCAACCTGGTGAAAGCCGGCCCGGTGAGCAATATCAAAATGTCCACCAGCAGTGCTTCGATGGTTGCCGGCGTCAGCACCGGCGGACCATCCTTCAAGCCGGGAGTACCGCTGGGACAGCCGATTACCGCACCGGCCTCCATTCACGAGCAAGAAGTGACGCAAACGAGGATCCCCAAGCCATGGGCGGCGCGCGCCCAGGCGACGGCAGGCCAAACCGCCGAAGATGCAACCGACCTTGTCCGTTGCATAGGCACGATCGGGCGTGCAGGCGAGGGTAGTGGCTGCTTTCAGGAGCCTTCGGTGATTTGTGCGCGCACCGGACGGATAATCGTCGGCGACAGCGTCAAGCGCAAATTTGAAATTTTCTCTCGCGATGGACGTTTTCTCTGTGAATCCGCGTCCAATCCTCAAGTCAAAGGAAGCCGCACCGCGGGCGGTGCTTTCTCCAAGCCCAGCGCCGCGGCCATTGATGTGCGCGGAAAGATTTACGCCACCGATGCCGGCGATCACATCGTGCGCGTGCTTGACGGGCAGGGCAAATTTGTGAAGGAAATTGCCAACCGGCAGGGCAAGGACGGCGGCATTACCGGCATCGCTTGCGATGCCAGCGGCAACATTTATCTTTCCGATCCCGACAATGGCTGCATCCAGGTCATCTCAGGCGATACGGGCACCTGGCTGCGTAAAGTGGGCAGCAAGGGCGTTACGGACGGACAACTGCAATTGCCCTCGGGCTTGGCCATCGATCGTTTCAATCAACTTTATGTCGTTGATTACGGAACCTCGCGCATTTCGGTGTTTTCCAAAGCCGGAATTTTTCAGCGCTCGTTCGGCGCCAAGGGCACCGGCAAAGGCGAGTTCAACGTGCCGCGCGGCATCGGCATCGATCGCTACGATCGCATTTATATCTGCGACTCCCTCAACCATCGTGTGCAAGTTTTCAACTCCAAAGGCGAGTATTTGTACTATTTCGGCGGACGTGGACAAGAGCCCGGCAAATTCGTCGGACCGGCTGACATATCAATCGATCCCGAAAATAATTGCCTCTACATTGCCGACCGCGGCAACGCCCGGGTGCAAGTTTTCGAGCTGCAGAACGTCTAGAACGCGGCAAAGATTAAAGAAATCGCGTTCAGCAAATCGGCAAATGGCGTTACTGTTCTTTTGAGAATGCTTCATACCTGCACGCGTAGGCAAATGACCGACGGCGAAAATATTCAACTTGTGTTGGCTTCGCAGTCGCCGCGGCGTGTCGAGCTTCTGCAAAATCTTGGTTTGCAATTTCAGGTGGTTCCAAGCAACATCGATGAGACGTTCGATGAGCAGGATCCAGACGAAGTTTGTCGCTTTCTGGCCGTGCAGAAAGCGAACGCCGTCGCCGGCAGCCTGGAGTCGGCAGCGGCGCCGACCCGCACTTTGGTTTTGGCCGCCGACACGATCGTCGTGCTCGGCAAGGACATTCTCGGCAAGCCCTCTTCGCGCGAAGATGCCTATCAGATGTTGATGCGCATGTCCGGACGCTGCCATCAGGTTTTTACCGGCGTCGCCATTCTCGACTGCAAGACCAAAGAGATGCTGAGCGATTACGAGGTTTCCAGCGTCTATTTCCGTTCGCTCGACTCGGCGGAAGTGCGCGCTTATGCCCGAACCGCAGAACCCATGGATAAAGCCGGAGCTTATGCTTTGCAGGGGACGGCGTCGGCCTTTGTCGACAAAATAGACGGCTGCTACACCAACGTAATCGGGCTGCCCGTGCCGTTGACCGTTAAAATGCTGCGCGGGTTAGGTCTGCGCATTCTAGGATTGCCCTAATGCGTGACGAGCTTGCTGCCGAACTGGAAAAATACAATTTCTCGCTGCCGATTCTGCGCGAGCTGTCCGTGTATTTGGCAGAGCAGGGCGGACTGGGCGGACAGACGATAGGTTGGCATTGCCACCTGACTGAGATTACGGCCGCCACTGCAGCGGTGATAATCGAATCGGGCGCCAAGCTTTTTGTCAGCGAGTGCAATCCACACACGACTAACGAGGGCGCCGTCGCCTATATGCAGGAGATCGGCGCTCAGGTCTATATTGGGCCCGATAGCTGCCTTCGGGTGCTCGAACACAAGCCTTTGATTCTGGCAGACACCGGACTGGAGCTGACGCGCGCCTATATAGATCTGCCGGCCGATTCAGAAAAAGATTTTGTTTTTGCCGCTTCAGAGATCACCACCAGCGGTATCACCGCCTTGCAAGAACTAAAGCAAGTGCCGATTCCTGTCATCAATATCAATGACGGTTATTTGAAGCGATCGATTGAAAACTTCCATGGCGTCGGCGACGGCGTCGTTGATGCCCTCTTCGAGCTCACAGGACGCATTTGGGCGGGGCGCCGCGTCTCTGTCGTCGGCTATGGAAAAGTAGGAGCCGGCGTCGCCAATTACCTAAAACGCATGGGTGCCGACGTCTGGGTGGTTGTAGACGACCCGATCGAGCGGTTGATCGCGCATTACGACGGCTATCCGGTTAGTGATTTGTCGCGCGCCATGCGCGAGTCTCAGCTGGTGGTGACGGCCACCGGCGCCACCAATCTCGTTTCCCGGCAGCAGTGGATGGAGGCGGCGGATGGTCTTTTGGTCATGAACGTCGGACACTGGTCGACGGAGCTCGATCTAAAAGCGTTGCAGGTGCTGTCCAAGTCATCGCGAGATGTGTTGCCTCACCTCAGGGAATACACGCTGGCGGGCGACAAGCGCGTGCTGGTAGTCGCTGAAGGCAGCCCGGCCAACGTCGTCTTGCTTTCGGGCTCACCTGAGCCCACTCTCATACACCTTACAACTGAAGTTTTGTGCATGAATTATTTGATAAAGCTTTATCAAAGCAAGCAGACCTTACCCTGCGGACAGGCGACGCTTCCTGTGGAAGTGGAACGTCAGGCGAGCATTCTGGCTTTGCAGGCGCTGCAGTTGATGTTTTGATCACGCAATCGCTGCAGTTAAGGCGACGCTAACCTTGATTACAGGCTCAAGTTGGCATGGTAACCTCATGTAGAAAAAGACGCGGCATACATACCGCCGCAAGAGCGAAGCTGGCACGAGGATGATAATTCATGCTGCATTTGATGTCGCGGGACGCCCATAATTGCATGTCCAAAACACCGGCCAAAAGCGGTCGACTGTTTGTCTGTTCGCTTTCTGTGGCCCTTTGCTCCCTTATGCCGGCCTCGTTTCTAGTGCTGCCGGCCATGGCGGCCGATGACAGCAGCTCGAACTCTATGGACTCGATTTGGGTTGACTCCGCGGTCAAATCGCCGGCCGCCAAGGATGGCGCTGCCGCCGGGTCTGCCGAGCCCACCACTTTGATGACTCCGCCGGGTGCGCCTGCGGCCAAGGCGGCTGCCGGTGCGGCGCCGACCCAAGCCCCCGGGCGCCCGTCTGCTGCGCCGCCGGTAGTCACCGCCACGGCCACTCCGCCACCGGCGCTCGATACCGCCGCGCCGATGTGCACCGTCAATGCCTTTAAAGACAGCCCTCTGGTTACAGGCAGCGGCTGGGCCGGTATCGGACCATTCAAAGCCGACGGTTCTGATTTCGTCGACGAGAAGAACAACCGTGTCAAACTCGATCTCGAAGGCGATCAAATCACGCGCGCCGAATTGACGCTCAGCGCGTACGACGCCAATCGCGATCCGGTAATGAATCAACTCAATCTGGAAATGCAGATCGATTTTTTGCTGGAATCGCTGGGCATCAAACCAAGCCGCATTCAAGCATTGAATGTGCAATTAGACCGCAGGAAAGAGGCATTGCTGAACGATCCGCAGCCTTTAAACGTCACCGGCGGACATTATTCCGTGGTGATTGAAAAACGGCCGTCTTCAGGCGGCACGGACTATCTGATCACCGTCAACAGCATGGACATGAACAAGAAAGCGATCAAGCAGCCGTGGGTTTCCGAAAAACCGCGCGAGTCCAGCCACCACGACCACAGCTTCCTTTCCCAACCGGAGGAAAAAACCACCGCTCCGGCTGCGGATCGCGAGGAATTGAAGGCGGAATTCGTCGACTTGATCTCTAAGTGGCAGAAGGTGAAGAAAGAGGCCGTGAAGACCAAGCAATACGATCAGCTTGCAACCGTGCTGTCCGGACGCGCGCTGGCGGCACAGACGGGCGCCGTCAAATATCTGATCAGCAACCACTGCTACTACGAAATGAATACCAAAGGAGTCACCGTCGACCAGCTCACTGAAATTTTGCCGGGCAAAAAATTCATGGTGGCCGCCCAAGTGCGCGAAGCTTACAAATTCATCGACGAGCAGACCGGAAAAGTGCTAAAAGAGCATGTAGACGACATCAACCGGGTCAATTACACCATCGAAAAGACGGGTAATAAGTGGGTCATCAGCGATTCCAAATTGCTGTCAGCCAATCCGACGCGTGCCGTCGCTAAAAGTCCGCATTAAACGAGCATCCGCATAACATGCTTTTCTCCCACGGCCTCGACAGTTTAGCCAGGATCAGTGCGGCGATTTGTTTGGGCTTGCTGGCGTATTGCACGATTAGTGCCGCAATGGCCGGAGATTCCTTTGCCGGTTCGCCCACTGCCACCGCGTCTGCCGCTCGCGCTTTCGTTTCCGCCCCCAACTCTCGCGGTTCTTCGTCTGTGCCAGGGCCGGCGCAGCGCGCCGCCCATATGGGTGAAACATCGATTGCCGGCTGCTCCTTATACGATAAAGCCGGCAAGATTCTCAAGCCAAGCAGCGTCGTGTTTGTCGACAACGACATTTATTGTCTGGATGCCGACCGCCTGTGGTGCGCACCAAATGCGGTATCGAGCCTGCGCGGCAAGGAGCAATTGCGCATGGTCGATTGCGGGCCGATGACGCCCATGATCGGGCGCATCCCCATGCAGGAGTTCCTCAACTTCGCGTACGCGCCCAAACGCCGTTCGCTGGTTGTTCTCGATAAAAGCGGCGATGTTTACGAGTTTTCGCTGGCCGATAGAGCGTGGTATGTGTTGCGCCCGAACAGCCCCATGGGTTCACCTGATCCTGAGTATCTGGACATGGCTGTGTCAGGGGCGAATATTTGTTTGTTGGACCCTGAGCGCAATCAGATCTGGCGCTTCCCCGCCACCAGTCGAAAGTATTTCCGCGATGTTTTGCCCTGGAAAGTACATTCAGGCGATATCAGTGTCGCCAATGGCATTGGCATCGCCTATGACGGCAACGCCTGGGTGCTTCGTGCCGGCGGTTCGATCAGCAAATTTGCCGCCGACCCCGAGAAGGGCATGGCCACCCCGCTGGCGTTTCACTGGCAGGCGCTGAAGAAGATGCGACCGAGTCGTTTTTTCACGGCGCCCGGTGCTCCCTTGTACATTGTTGAGCGCGAAAACAATCGCGTTGTCGCGGTGGACAAGCAGAATGGACAGTGGCGACAATTTCTCTTCCCTGCCGAATCGGATCTTCGCGCACTATGGGTAGTGGCGGACGGATTCTGGATAATTGATGGTTCTAAGCTGGTGCATCGCGACTTGACGCATGCGGATCCCTCTAGCGCAGCCTGCCACCCGCGGTCAATCGATACTCGTCTTGCCGGTTTGGTGATGCCGCTTCCAGGCGCGCATCTGCCCAGGCATCCGGGCGTGTGGGCCGGCTCCAGACGTCTCTATCGCTTCGGCGTGCATCACGGTACGGATTTCTTCGATGATCCAGGCAACGGCACTCACGTTCATATGGACTCCCCGATATATGCGGCCGATAGCGGCAAGATTATTCGGGCTGACGCGACCTTTAAAGATATGGACGCCGCAAAATACAGCTACGTGATTTATCAGTGCCACAACAAGCACATAAGCGCCGAGGGTGATGAAGACCTGCTGCGCGGCTGTCAGGTGTGGCTCGATCACGGCAACGGTCTAATTACAAGATACGCGCACCTGGATAAAATAAAGCCGGGGTTAAAACCGGGCATGAGGATTTCAACGGGTGATTTGATTGGATTCGTCGGCGTATCCGGCACGGGCGAGAACCTGCCGGGACGCGCCAAACATCCACATCTGCACCTGGAAATTTACCTTGATGGAAAATATCTTGGCTACGGTCTTACGCCCTCCGAAACCATCGGTGTCTATGAAGACATTTTTGGCAACGGCCCACGCGGCTAGACGGAGAATTCACCATGAGCGGCCTTTATATCTTTTCGCGCGTATCGGTACAGGAGCGCAGGCGCTCCACCCGCATGGTTGCGGCACTAGCTCTATTAGCGGCGACAGCGGCTGCGGCCGCTCCGCCTGCGTACGCCGGCACCGCCAATAAGCCTGGCGCGCATACTATCGCCGCCGCCACCACATCCGGTGCGGTTAAAACTCAAGCCATCGCGGCGCATCCGATAGCGGCACCGCATGTTGATATCAATCTGCCTCCGGTGGACTCTGCGCTGCTCAGCGTTCTCAAGGACATGGCGAAGGCCGCAGCTAGTCAGGAACAATTGGACAAGATTGAGGATCCGGCGCAGAAGGCGGCAGTCAAATCGGCGCTGCAAGCGTTGAATATGGCCGTCGCTCACGCCCAGGTCAGCGCCAACCGGATAGTAGCAGGCAGCCAAAAGGAAAAACTGGAACAGTCTCTTATCGCCGAATCCTGGGAATCAGGGCTCGTGCCGCTGCCGGGGGACGGACAAGCCAGCTTGAGTGTGCTCTGGGCAAAGAAAGTGAACGGGTTGGTGAATGTCACCGTCGCCGGTAATTGCGACTGCAAAGGCGCTGCACCGCACATCGGCGAGTACGCCGTCGTCTTTAACGGCAATACCGTGTTAGACAGCGGCTTCGACATTCAAAGCCAGAATGACGTCAGTTTCTGGTTGGGTAAATTGAGTTCGATAACGGCCGACGCCACCAAATGTGGTGACACTCAAACCCAGTCGGAAAGCACCGTGCCGACATTGAAGGCAGTGATGACGCCGGACAGAACTCGCCGTCAGGCGGCTATGGCACAGCGAGCGAAGGCGGCCCAAGAGCTTATTGCCCGTGAACAGGCTCGAGCAGCGCTCCAACAAGTAGTACGCGCCCAAAGCGTGAATCCCGGAGAAATTACAGCCGCCCCTGTGCCGCACGAGGCTGCCGCTGCCGCGGTGCAGACGGCTGCGCCCCCGCTGGAAGCGGCTATCCCAGCATCAGTACTCTTGCAAAAGGCCGTCTCAGCGTCGACGCCCCCGGCTGCCGCTCCCAGCCCCGGCTTCATGTTTCAGCCCGAGCTGAAGCCGCCGATGAGCGTGCCAGACCACGCCGCGCCGACCAATTAAACGCGATTTATTAACCTGCGTCGGCATTTCCTTGGACAGCAGACGCCCTGGTGTTATCTTGGGTGATGTCAACGGAGAAATACGCATGGGCGAAAGCTCAACAGCGGAAAAGGCGACGATTGCCGCCCACAAGACGAAAGTCGAAAAGGCGCAGAGCTATTTGACGGTGGCGTCCACGACCATCGGCATCATCGGCGCTGTGGGCGCCGGCTTCGCTTGGGCGGCCACCACATTTTTTCTGGGCGACGTGCAAATTCGGCCGGACAAGCCGGTTGATAGTCTGTGCGTGAAAATTACGGACAAGCGCGGGCAGACTGCCTTTTACTACGGCAAAGATGTTCAGCTCATGCCCGGCAAGTATCATCTCCAAATCGGTTTGGCGGACAAAGAGCTTACACAGCATGCCGATGTCGATGTTCGATTGTGGAAAATTGCAGTGATACCATTTTCGGTGCCGGCTGCCGGTGCTGCAGCGATGGCGGCGGATGCAACCAACACTGACATCGTCCCGCAGCACAAACGCTGGTGGCAATTCTGGAGAAAAGGCACCGCTTCCGACGGTCAGAGCCAATGAGCCTTGAAATAGCTCAAACGGCGCGCTCCTTCGCGCGTTCGCAGAAGCTTTCGAGCGAGATTGCGCAATTTATACCAGGCGGTGTCGACAGCCCATTCCGTGCATTTACCGAAGTGGGCGGCCATACGATTTTTTTTCAAGGCGGGTCGGGCAGCCGGCTGGTCGATGTCGACGGCAACGAGTACATAGATTATCTCGGCGCATGGGGTCCGGCTGTTCTGGGCCATTGCCATCCGCAAATCGTAGCTGCCGCCCAGCATGCCGTGGCCGCCGGCGCCGTGTTCGGTGCGCCGCATGTCTTCGAGTTGGAAGCCGCACGCGCATTGAAGCAACTGTTGCCGAGCATGGAAAAGGTGCGCTTTGTAAATTCCGGCACCGAGGCGGTGATGAGCGCGGTGCGTTTGGCTCGTGGTGCGACCGGACGAGACTTGATCGTCATGTTCCAGGGCGGCTATCACGGACACAGCGACAGTGTGCTGGCCTCACAAAATCACTCATCGAGCGCCGGCGTCCCGCAAGCAAGCGCGGCCAACACTCTGCTGGTTCCATACAATGACCTGCCGGCACTGCGCGCCGCGTTCGACCGCCAATCGGGCAAAATAGCGGCGATTCTGATCGAGCCCGTCTGCGGCTCGATGGGCGTCGTGGCGCCTGACGACGGATATCTGCAGTCGGTTGCCGAACTTTGTCGAACTAACGGGACGCTATTGATATTCGACGAGGTTCTTACCGGACTGCGCGTGGCGCGCGGTGGCGCGCAAAGGCGGTACAACATCCGTCCCGATCTCACCTGCCTCGGCAAGGCATTGGCCGGCGGCATGCCGATTGGTGCTTACGGTGGGCGAGCCGAGCTGATGGATCGATTGCTGCCTGTTGGTGACGTTTACCAAGCCGGGACATTCTCAGGCAACCCGGCAACCATGGCGGCAGTGATCGAGACGATTAAGTTGCTCGACGACAGCGCACTATACGAAGTGCTCGAGCGGCGCACCGCCCAGCTTTTCGACGGGCTGTCCAGTGCAGCCAAAAAATGCGGACAAACCATTCAATTGCAACGCGTCGGATCAATGTTCGCTGTTATCTTCGCTCCGCAGCCGGTGCGAAACTATGACGATCATCTGCAAATAGACTCGAAGAAGTTCTCGCGATTCTTCCATTTCATTTTGCAACACGGCGTCTACTTCCCGCCCTCTTCAGTAGATGCCGCTTGCGTTTCGGCGGCGCACACCGAGACGGATATCGACGAGACAATCGACGTCTGTGCCCGCGCCTTCAAAACACTTTGACCGGCACGGTCCTTTTTCGCAATTACCGCATGGGTTCCTCACAATTCCTTTACGCTTTGGCCTTAAATTGGGATGTCGAGAGAAGCTTCGGCGACTCGTTTTTATCGGAAACACACTTATGACAAGAATCTGTAAAAGATGCCAGTTTCGAGTGACGGGGAAGAGCAAGATCTGCACCGTGTGCGGCTCGACGTCGTTGCTGCAAGTCGAATCCTCTGCAATCGCACAACCGTCGGCAAAAGATGAAGAGGCAGCGGGGCTGCCGTTCATGCAAAAGGCGGCCAGTCGTCCCTGTTCATTTACACAGCCAGACCCGTTTATCGGCTCCATGGCCCAATCGCCGCAAATTCAGGCTATCGAAGATGCTTGTTCGCGCCGTCAGTTGTCGTCGCTCAGACGCAAATTTGCCGATTGCGAAAACATTGCAGAACCGAGCTGGGACCAGCGTTTAGCCGACTTCGGCAAACACATGCTTGGACGATAGTTTGCGCTGATACCGGCATTTATTTCGTATACGAATATTTTTTGTTATCCAGGAAACATGGCTCGGCCTTAGACGTCTGTGTAAACAGGAGCACGAACCGAAACCGAGGTGATTCTCATGCTGCTGAAATCCTGCAAAAAAGCCGCCGGTCTGCTCGCCGTTACGTTAGTATTGGCGTCGCAGCTATTCCAGGCGGTATCTGCCTATCCCTATTATTATGCCAATACGGCTTACAGCCCTTATTACGGCTACAACAGCTACAATGCCTACTCCAATCCTTATTACAATCCGTACTACCGCCCGAGCGTTTTTACCACCCACCCAATTTTGAGCGGTACTCTCACCGGCACCGCAGTCGGTGCTTTAGGCGGCGCCGCAATTGGTGCGGTTGCCTCGCAAGATAGCAGCCACAGCAACACCGGCGCGAGCGTCGGAGAAGGCGCGGCAATTGGTGCGGGCAGCGGAGCCGCTCTCGGCGCCGGCGTAGGCATCATTCGCCACAAGATGCTCTACGGCACTTGGTTCTAAAAGCGGGCATTCGCCCGCCGCTACCAGATAGCCGCAGAAAAACCGATTAGTTTTTTGTCCACCGTACGCATTGGTGGAGGCGCTTGCAGAACTCTGCAGGCGCCTCTGCTTTTGTTAATCTGCAGTGGATCACCAATCTGATGCTTGGACGCAGGTGTACACATGACCTCCTTCGGCACTTCAATGTATGTGTGCCGTCATCCGACACGAAGCCGAATATTCAATGCAGAGAGAGAGAGAAGGAGGCGTTCATGTCTCTACGGATGAACCGAGCAGTGAGCGATCGACCTCAGCCAAGTTTGAGGACGTACGAGGGGTGGCCTTTTTTCCTTCTGGCGCTCGCGATTGTGATTGTGTGGGCATTCGCTTTCAACCATCCTCGCCACATCGGATACGTGTCGGGCGGCATTTCAACTCATCCCCGCGTGCAATTGCCGGTACAAAAAGCGCCCGCAACTGAACAAAATAGATAAGCGGCTCTGCGGATCAGCGCTTGTGTTTATTTGCCGGGAGTTCGCAGTCTGAACGTCTTTTCGATCTGCTGAAAGCCGGGATAAATGACCTCGTCTGCATCATCACGGCCATAAGCGACGACAATTGCCTTTTGATCCGCAGTTGGCGCAACGATGCGAAAGAACGCTATCTTGTTACGCCACGGTCCCAAGTTATTATCGAAGAGTTGTCCTTCAGCGTCGTACGCGCCCCACTTAATTGGTTTGGCTTGCGGCTCCTCGCGCTGAGGCAAAATTTCGTCGATCTCGTGAAGGTAGTGCCGATTAATTCCTCGGCGCGAGTGGTATCGTCTACGGTGGCATCGTGATAAAGCTGCTTCAGGTCTATGCGCTTTACGTCTGAGGCAACAGGCTTCGGAAGCAAGGAAATAGCATACGGCGCGATGGCAAAAATGCCGACCAAAGGAAGCAGCATGAAAATGCCGATAAAAATTGCTACTTTCTTAGCGCTCACGGGAGCGTTGTCTCTTATCGGATGCGCGACGCCATCTTGATCAGGTCGCCGAAGGTATCCGTGATTACGGAGATCTTGCCGCCTGATGCGCCTTGCGACAGGCGCGGCAGGTGATCGATGGGCAGCTCGACCACCGCGAAGCCGGCTTTGTATGCCTTGATGCAGAGTTCTGCATCGACGAAAGGCGTCATGGATTCGAGAGTGAAGTATTGCAGAATTTCCCGCTTGAAGAGTTTGATTGAATTGACGTCTTTGAAGCGAACCCCGTAAAACAGGCGCAGCATCAGGTTGTAGACGTGCGACTGTAGCTTGCGGCGCTGCGGATCATTGCGCTTCACGCGCAATCCGATGACGAAATCGTTGTCTTTCAAACCGTGCGCCATCTTCAAGAGTTCTTTGGGAGCAAACTGATAATCGCCCGGAAGAGAGAAAATCAGATCCTTGCAGCCACTGAGATAGAGTTCACGAATGGTTTTTCCGAAGCCTTGATTCACCGGGTGATTGATTACGCGAATGTTCTTCAGACGAGCCGCTCGTTGCTGCAACACTGTAAGCGTATTGTCTTTGCTGCCGTCGTTGATGCAGACGATTTCGTAATCTGTGCAGATTTCGTTCAACAAACAATCGACATCATCGATCAGCCTGCCGACCGTCGTCTCGTCATTGTATGCCGGGATGATTACCGAAATGGAAGTGAGCGGCAAGCCGGACTTGCTGCTAACGGCGGCGCTGGTTGTTTGCACTCTGTTCATTATCGGATGGTGACCTGGTTGAAGGATGCTGTTACGTTTGATGCGTTGGAATAATCATCGATGGTCGCTTTCGCTGCCGGATTGAGCTTGATGTACTGGCGCACTTCATGAATAACGCGGTCGACTTGGTCGTCCGTGATTTGCGGGAACATCGGCAAGCTCAGAATGCGTTCGGCGGCGAATTCGGTGGCGGGCAGATCGCCGCGCTTATAGCCGCGATATTGGTACGCCTTCTGCAGGTGCGCCGGCACTGGATAATGAATCAAGCTGCCGATGCCTCTTTCAGCGAGGTACGACTGTAGCCCGTCCCGGTTACCGCATTGAATCACGTACAGGTGATAAACGTGATGTTGTTTTTCGACCGGTGTCGCCACCACGTCGTGCAAACCTTCTGTATAGCGCAAGGCGATTTCGCGACGTCGCTTATTCCAGTTGGTTAAGAATGGAAGTTGAGCACCCAAAATCGCCGCTTGCACCTCGTCGAGGCGGCTGTTGATGCCGATCTCGTCGTGGTAATAGCGCTTGGACTGTCCGTAATTGCGCAGGCGTACCAACTTTTCGTAGGCCTCTTCGTAGTTGGTGCACACCGCACCGCCGTCGCCGAAGGCGCCCAGGTTTTTGCTGGGATAGAAGCTAAATGCGCCAAGGGCGCCCATTGTACCGGCTTTGTGCCCGTTGTACGACGCACCGGTGGCTTGCGCTACGTCCTCCAGCACGGGAATGCCTCTGGCTGCCGCCATGTCCAGCAGCGGCTGCAGCTCGACCATCTGTCCGTAGAGGTGCACAGGGATTATCGCTTTGGTGGCTTTGGTAATCTTTTTCTCGACTTGCTCGACGTCGATTACGTAAGTGTACGGATTGATATCGACAAACACCGGTTCGGCACCGGTCATTGAGATGGCACTGATTGTCGGCACTGCTGTGTGCGCCACCGTTATTACTTCGTCGCCGGCTTTCACTCCCAACGCGGCGAGGGCCAGATAAATGGCTTCCGTGCCCGACGCGCAGCCGATGACGAATTTGGCACCGAGGTAATCGGCGAAATCGCGCTCAAATTTTTTCAGCTCTTCGCCGAGAATGTAGTGTCCGCTGGAAAGTACGCGCGCAACGGCGGCGTCGATTTGTGGTTTTATGGACTGGTAATGAACTTTCAAATCGCCAAACGGTATGTCCAATTCACTCACCTCATCCGGTGCGGTAAAACGCCGCCAAATTGAAGAAATCGCCTGATTTCAATAGACTCGTCAATAGTAAAGTAAAAGGCATCGACCTGAATTAAGAGCACTTAAATTAGCCCGTGATCATGTGAGAGCAGGCAAAGGAACCCGCGTCTCACGTGGGCGAAATTTCGCCTGTGTTAAGATCTGCCGGTGCATCGCTGGGGTAAACCGTGATCAATCTCTCCAAGGAAACGTTCGCCGGAAAGTCCGCGTTGATTACAGGCGGAATGGGCTTCGTCGGCTCGAATCTGGCGCTGCGTCTGGCCGATCTCGGTGCCACTGTTACCGTCATCGACGCCATGATCCCGGATTACGGCGGTAATGAGTTCAACTTGTTTCCCGTGCGCGATCGCGTGCGAGTAAACTACTGCGACATTCGCGACGAATCCGCGATGAATTACCTCGTGCGCGGCCAAGATTTTGTGTTCCATCTGGCGGGGCAGGTTTGCCACCTGATGAGCTTGTCTAACCCGTTTCCCGACATTGAAATCAACATCACCGGCACGGCCGTGCTCATGGAAGCGCTGCGCAAGCATAACAAAGACGCTGTCGTGGTTTACACCGGCACGCGAGGACAATATGGAGAATCAGTGTCTCTGCCGGTGAACGAAGAAGCACCGACCAACCCTAAAGGCATCTACGAAATCTCCAACCTGACCGCCGAAAAAATCATCAAGGTCTACAACGACGTGCACCAGGTGCGTTCCGTTTTGCTTCGACTGAGCAATATCTATGGACCGCGTTCTCAGATGAAGCATTCGCGCTTCGGCGTTTGCAACTGGTTTGTGCGTCTCGCCATAGATAACGCGAAGATTCAGGTGTTTGGCGACGGCAGCATTTTGCGTGATTTCTGCTATGTGGACGACTGCGTCGATGCTATCTTGCGAGTCGCGCTCGAAGAGAAATGCGCTGGCGAAATTTTCAATGTCGGCTCCGACATTCCGGTCAGTTTCCTCGAACTGGTCAAAACTATTATTGAGGTCGGCGCAACAGGCGGATGGGAGTTTGCCGAATTCTCTCCGGAGCGGAAAGCCCAAGAACCTGGAAGCTTCTATTCCGATATCACTAAGATCGAGAAGTTCACAGGCTGGCGCCCCTGGACCAACTTGGACGATGGGCTGGCAAAAACATTCGAATACTATAGGAAGTACCGTGACCACTACTGGGCGGCGACGCCGGTGCCGGCGGTGGCGAAGTAACCCGAACGGCGCTTGCGCGTAACGTTAATTCGCCTCCCGCCCCCTTTACTTCTGAGAAAAATTTTAGTAATCTTCAGGTATCCCGCGCCCCCCATAAAACCGTGGATTCGCCGATTTTTCGGTAGTTGTTCTTTGCCGCGGATTGGTCAGTGAACCTGACTGTTTACTAAATCGGTATCCGGTTCGTCGGATGCCTAACTCGAATCCCCCCTTGCCCGGTCGCCTTCGCGACCAGCAGATTCTCGTGTCGAAACAAATTACTATGCAGATTCTCACTCCAACTAATACATATTCGCGCGCCATTGCTTCCAGACCTCGCTTTGGCGGCGATAGCTATGCATTTTCTCTCGAGTCCGCTAAAAACGCCGTCAGCAAAAAACTATCGATTTGCGGCAGACTGGGCTTCGAAGAGAAAGTACTGGTTCAACGAATTGCCGAAGCCATTCTGCAAGGTGAGCTGGTCAAAGCGCAGCGTGCATTGGCCGGGCTGCACAACGTACGCAACAGCTGGCAGTACATCGAATCAGCGATGGTTTTTTGCCTGGCAGGCAACGGTATCGAGTTTCTTCCCTTGCAACGAGTCCATTGGCATTTTCAGTCGTCGGACGAAGTAGTGGAGATCGCTGTTATTTCGATATTGCTGGTAAATGAACAACGCGTGCTTGTGCTTTCAAGCAATGAGCGATTTGGTGCCCATGTCGTCATTAAAGACGGCGACGAAGTTTCGTACACGAAGGAAGATGCAGACGCTCTGCTGCGACAGACAGGAAGGCGCCTTGCCATCGAGCTTGGCGGTTGCCCTTCCAGCTATCTCCCTAACTAGATTGCGAGACAGAGTAGAGGGTGCGGGTGGGAAGCCCGCACTCTTTGTTTTGTAGGGGCGATGCATGCATCGCCCCTACAAATGATCGTGTGTTATATTTGCGCCTATAGGCGAGTGCGAGGGTTTGGTATGACATCTGGTGCTGCGGATGGTGGCGCGGTCGAAGCAGTTGGTGAGCATACCGGCAGTTTCAAACGAGCTTTCGGTTTAGTCGACGCGGTTGCTGTTGTCGTCGGCTCAATGATCGGCTCCGGGATATTCATCGTCTCGGCCGAAACTGCGCGCAACGTCGGCAGTCCCGGAATGCTGCTTGTCTGCTGGGTTGTAGCTGGTCTGCTTACAATTATCGCCGCACTGTGTTACAGCGAGATGGCAGCGATGTTTCCGAAAGCAGGTGGACAGTACGTCTTCCTGCGTGAAGCTTATGGTCCGCTTTGGGGATTCCTCTACGGCTGGACGCTGTTTCTAGTCATACAATCCGGAACCATAGCTGCCGTCGGCGTCGCATTCTCGAAATTTTTCGGTGTCTTCGTTCCTGCTGTTTCGAACACGAATATTTTGTTTAGCGTCGGCAATTGGAAGTTTAGTGCCGGACAAATCGTCTCTGTAGTATTGATTGCCTTTTTGACATGGATGAATTGCCGCGGTGTTGAAACCGGCAAAAAAATCCAGACTTCGTTTACCGTTGCGAAAGTATGTGCCGTGGCCGGTTTGATAGTGCTGGGATTCCTGGCTTTCGACAAGTTCAACGGTCTTCAGGTGAATCTTGCACAGTTCTGGAATTCCGTGAATGACAAAGGAGAAGCGCTCTCCGGTACGGGTTTGATTCTGGCAATGGGACTGGCGATGGTTGGTCCACTTTTCGCTTGCGATGCGTGGAATAACATCACGTTTGCAGGCGAGGAAGTAAAAGACGCTGAGAAAATTCTGCCGCGCAGTCTGGCGGTCGGGACCGGACTTGTCGTCTTCCTTTACTTGCTGGCCAACGTCGCTTATCTGCTGCTGCTGCCGTTGCATGGCACCGCCGACGGGGCGACGATTGTTGCTCGCGGCATCACTCATGCGACTGAAGACCGGGTAGGAACCGCCGCCGCCGAGATCATCTTCGGTGGTCCCGGCAAATGGATCATGGCAGGCGCGATCATGATCTCGACTTTTGGATGCTTGAACGGACTTATTCTCGCCGGTGCGCGTGTGTATTACGCGATGGCGAAAGATGGGCTGTTCTTCAAAAAAGCAGCCATTCTCAACCCCGTCAGCAACGTGCCGGTATTCGGCCTCATCATTCAGGGCGTATGGTCGGCAATCTTGGCCACGAGCGGCAGTTATAACCAGCTGCTCGAATATGTGATGTTCACCACTCTGTTGTTCTATCTATTTTCCGTGGCGGCCGTACTTACCCTGCGGAAGAAAATGCCCGATGTACAGCGTCCGTATAAGGTTCCGCTCTATCCAATTCTTCCGGTACTTTATCTGGTGGCAACCGTCGCGATCATGGTCGGTCAGCTCTGGCTATCGCCCGGCACCACCGGTGCCGGCTTGGCGCTCGTTGTCCTGGGCGTGCCGGTGTATTTCTATCTAAACCGCAAACGGCCCGCTATTTAGGTGGTGCTTCTTGAGCGCACTTCTGCGCTTCTTCTTTGACATACGTGGTTAGCCCGGCGATTTCTTGCTCGGATAGATGCCCGGCTTTGCGCTGCATCTTCACGACCTGTCTGTGAATGCGATCGAGGTCCCAGTCTGCGACTTTCTTGAGATCTGGGCCCTTCTTGCGACCGTGTCCGAACGTATGACAGCGAGCGCATTTGCCAGCAAACAGATCGGCGGCCGATTCATCGGCTGCCGCGCATGGAACGGAATTGAGCCATATGACGAGTATGAGAAGTGCTGTAAGACGCATGATTATTCCTGAGTGCGATGAACTTCCTTGAGTTGCACTACGGTAGCATGGCCATCTGAATCTGATACTTGCCGCACGAGACGGTTTTCTTCGTCGTACCAGAGGTCGCCTGAATCTTCGCCCTTCACGTGAAAGCGTTTGCATTGGTGGCTTTGATCGCCTATCGATAGCCGTTCTGAACCGGCGGGTTCAAGCTGCGCTTTGAACACACGGCCGCTGTCTACTTCGAGAAATTGTCCTGCGGGCGGACGGTCAAGCGGCAAGCGCCAATAGCTGCTCGTAAGAACGTCGGCCGGCAACGTCCTGGCTTTGCCGTTCACCGAAAGCGAGAGTGCGTTTGCGGACGGTTGCACAGAAATGCTGATGTGCTTGCCGTCGTCCAGGCAGTCGCTTTCAAACGAGTTCAGTTTGCTGCCTTTCCAAACTTCGTGTCCGCGATAGCGATATTTGTAGTGGAAAACGAGAAATCGATAGTCGACGTCGCAGCGCGATTGCAGGTCTACCCCATCGGATGTGTCTTGCAGATCGAGCGTGTAGGTGCCCGCCGGCTTCTTGTCGATTTGCACTTCGTAGACGCGTCGCTCGGCGCCCTTAGATGAGGCTTGCACCGTGGCGGATAAGGGCAGCCCGATAAATAAGCTCAACCCGGCTGCCAGTACGATTGTGTTTTGCAGATTATTGGACATTGCGGTCTTAGATGCGGATGTCCATTGTGGCAAGCGATAATGTCGGCGGCAAGGGAATTGGCGGTTTTGGTACAAATAGCGACCGAAATGCCCCAACAGTGCTGCCTTTGGTCTATCGCAAGAAGCTATCGACGATGGCATACAAATTAACTGGTCTTGCACATTTGTACACTTGACAGGCTCCTCGGCAGGACATTAAATAAGGGCGATTACCATTGGGTTTCTGGCGGTATATCTCCTCTGGAGCGGGCTTTCCCATGCCGGAGGTTTAGTAGGAATCATGCCGTGTCGGATCGATTGGGACGTTCAGACCTTTCTCGCTCACCAAGTGTGTGGGTGGGAGCTATGCTGACGCCCTTCGAAGAAGAACTTGAAGTTGGAGTGCGCTTCGCCGACCGCTTCCAAATTTTGGGCGTAGTCGGTCGCGGGAGCATGGGTATTGTCTATCAGGCTCGCCATGAGCTGATGGGACGAATAGTTGCCATCAAAATGCTGCGAGGACAGTTGGCTGGAGACGAACGCAGCATGCGGCGCTTCGAACGTGAGGCGCGCGCAGCCAGCCGCATGGATCACCCGAACCTAATTGCCGTTCATGACTTCGGGCTAACCGACAACCGGCAGCCTTATCTCGTCATGGATTTTGCCCAGGGATCGACTCTGTACGAGGTGCAACGACGGGAAGATCACATGCCGCCAGTGCGCGCCGTTCGCATATTTACTCAAGTGTGCGATGCGCTGCAGCACGCCCATCTCCAGGGCGTTGTTCACAGGGATTTGAAACCCTCCAACATCATGCTTGTCGAGAAAGATGGAGAGCCGGACTTTGTCAAAGTATTCGACCTCGGCATCGCCAAGATCGCCTGGGGCGAAGAAGAGGACAAAGAGCCGCTGACTCGCACGAATGAAGTCTGCGGCAGCCCGATTTATCTCAGTCCTGAACAGTGCAGACATGAGTCGTTGGATGCGCGCTCGGACATTTACTCGCTGGGCGTGGTCATGTATGAGTTGCTCACCGGCGTGCCGCCCCTGATGGGCGAAACTGTATACGATACCATTTACATGCACGTACACGAGCAGGCGCGCCCGTTTGCCGAGGTACGTCCGGACTTGCACATTCCATCCCGGATGGAACGCATCGTCTTCAAAGCTCTCGAGAAAGATCCCGAGACGCGCTACCAATCCATGCAAGAATTGAAATGGGAGCTGCAAGCTTCCCTGCAAGCAAGCGATCCGCATCTGCAAGTTTTGCCACCGGATGCTTTTCTGTCGCGAAAGAAGAAAGGCTTCGGAGAGCCAAGCACTTCCGGACAGCAGCCAGTTCGACCAATAGAACGGATGAATGCGACGCCAACCAGCGGGCTACCACCCGTGGTGTCGATGACACCGTCCAAAGCTATGCCTTCCGCTTCCATGACGCCGTCGCGTCCGCTGTCATCGGTGACGCCTGCTTCGTCGATGACTCCGGTAACAGCTATGCAGCCGCTGCCAGGTAAAGACAGATCGTCGTCGCCGATGCCTGCGGGGCTGTTCGACGAAGAAACGGTTGCTCCTAAAGGCGGGCTCTCCGTGGTTCACGTCGCCGTTGTTTCATCCGTGGCCAGCGTACTTATAACGCTGGGCGGAGTTGGATTGTACCTCTCGACGAAAACCGCTGCCCCCGCTAATTCGACAGCGCCACAGCAGTCAACGTCTGTACCTGGCGCCCAGCAGCAATCCATTTCGCAGACTGTGCCTGGACGGCAGCAGCAGCCGGCTGCACCACTGCCGGTGCCGAGCGTGGTTTCGCAACAGCAGATGCCGATAGAAAACCCCAGTGCGGTGAGCACTAATCCGTCTCATATGCCATCAAGAGTTGTTCAACAGTTGCCACCGCAAGCGCACAATCACAAGCCCGCGACGCCAATCTCGAAGCATCAGCCCCAAGTTGCGCAGCAGCCGCCGGCCAAGTCTGCAGCGGCACATGGTAAGCAGATTGCCGAAAGACCTATCGTAGCGCCGCAGGTTGCGGAACAAAAGCCCGCGCAAAACGGTGGACAAAATCCGTTCTTCTCCATCTTTCAGGGATTTCCCGGGCAACAGCAAAAACAGCCTGCTACACCTGTGCCAAGTTCCGCTCCCCCTCAAATGATGGCAGCGCGCCCTGTCCAGCAACAATCTCCGTATACACAGCAGCCAATGCAGCAGCCTTATCCTCAGCAGCAGTACGCGCAATACCAGCCGCAGCAGTATGGGCAGGGACAGCGTGTCCAACAGCAGCCAATGCCGATGCCGCAACAAGCGTATCAACCGCAGCAGCACTATCAAGCGCCGCAGGAGATGCCGACGGAGCCGCCGCATGAGGCTATTCAGGCTTACAACGAAGGATGCTCGATCATGAAGAGCGATCCTGAGCGCGCCATGCAAAAATTCCAACAGGCCATTAGCCTTTACCCTAACTACCATAAGGCTAGAACCAACCTCGCTCGCGCGCGCGCCAACTTGGCCGGAGCGCTGCTCTCGCAGGACCGCCAGCGAGCCTTGCAGAATTACCGTGAGGCGTTAAATGAATTCAGTGCCAACGGCGATACTGCAGACTATCAGCATCTAAAAGAGTTTTACGACAAGGTCTCGAACTAGCTTTGGAGCGCCGGCTCCAGCCGGCATCACTTCGATTGTCCAGCCGCTTTACGCAGCTCGCGAAGCATTTGTTGCGCGCGCTCTTTTAGCCGCTGCAGCTCAGGTGTATTATCTGGTAGCGACTTCACCGCTTGCTCATAACACAGCACCGCCTGCGGCACGCGATTCAACAAGACATACTCCTGTCCGAGGCTCATGAAGAGATTCGCGATTGCGCCCGCTCGTCCGTCGCCGCGTATGCGTTGAGCCAGCTTCAAAGAATCGAATGTTGTTGTGACGGCCTTTTCCGGTTCGTGGTGAAGCACGAAAAAATCGGCAAGTGCATTAAGGTCGGCGACACGAGTTTCGATGGGCGCGTGTCGCATCTTGTATCCCGCGAATATTAGCGCAGCTTCGGCGTTTTTGCTGTCGTTCTGCATGTCGAGCGCCTTGCTGACGTTCACTGCGCTCACGCAGATTGCCAGCTCGTTGGCACCGTACGCCCCGATTAGAATTTCGACTACTCTCCTTCTCGTGGAGGCGGAAGCGTGTGCCAGACCAGAAAGCGCCGCGGTAAAGGCAACCGCTGCTTTATCCGGTTCGTTAACCGAGCGGTAGTTATCCGCAAGAACAATTTCTGATTCTGCCGCCTCTCCTGAATCCAGACCGAGCTGGTTGTTAACCTGCTTCGCGTGCCGGTCTAAAATCGGGATCACGAGCGATTTGTCGACGAGCTGGTAGAGGGAGGCGCGCCAAACGATTGCCGCAGCAAGCAGCAAAACTCCTGCGCCGAGCGCCACAAGCTTTAGCTTTTTAGCATCCTGTTTGGGCTTGCCTATGCTCGGCGGATCTATTCGCTGCGGCGCTTTATACGGACGCTTGAGGTCGGACTGCTGCAGCGCGTCTTTGAGTTCGGCGCAATTCGAATACCGCGCATCGCATTCTTTGCTTAAACATTTGCGGACAATGGCTTCAAGATCCGGCGAAACGCTTGTATGTGGATCGATATCGCCGAAAGCCGGCGGATTGGCTCTTATGTGCTGTTCCAACACACCATATTCGGTATCAGCTAAAAACGGCAATCGACCGGTGAGTGTTTCAAACATCAAGCACCCGAACGAGTAAATGTCCGAGCGCGCATCCAATGGCATTCCCAAGCATTGCTCGGGGCTCATGTAAGACGGGCTGCCCAGAATCATCCCGCTTTGCGTCAATTGCTGGGTCGCTGATTTTTCTGAGTTAGTGAGTTTTGCTATGCCGAAGTCGACGATCTTTACCAGCGGATCCTCTACGCCGTTGAGAATCATGACGTTGCTCGGCTTGAGGTCGCGATGAATCACTCCTTTGGCATGAGCATGCGCCAGTCCGTCACAAATCTGCAGAAATATTTGGCGCGCAGTCGCCTGGGGCAGCGGTCCCTTTCTCAGAATTGCGGACAGGTTCTGTCCATGCAGATAATCAGTGACGAGATAAAGGTGACGTTCTTTGTCGATTCCGAGCGCGTGAGCTTTGAGCACGTTCGGGTGCTTGAGTGAACTTTCAGCGCGCGCTTCTTGAATGAACCGCTCGAGCAGTTTCGCTTCACCGGTGGCATCGGATCTGAGCATCTTCAATGCGACATCGCGGTCCAGCTTCAAGTGCTTAGCTCGATAGACGGTGCTCATGCCGCCGGAGCCGATCATCTCTTCGATGCGATATCGTCCGTCGATAATACTGCCCGGGGCATCGCCGCCGGTGCGGCGCTGCGATTGTCGGTCTAATCCTGACGGGGTCGAATCCATAATGTCTTAGGCTGCCACTGCTAATGGTATCAATCAGTTTAGCGCCGAAATCGCGCAAATGCTGGCTGCAGCGACCGATAAGACGCGCTGTGTGCAGTACTTTTGTTGCATATGACACGATGTTGCGCCGTGTCCTTCCAACAAGGCAACTGGAAAGGCTTTACACCGCGCAGGATATCGGTTACACTGATCGATCTGTTTTCACATCCAAAAGGAGGTCTACATGCGCGTCGAGCTAATAATCGCAGTGGTCTCCGCCCCGGCTATCGCCTAAAGTCTCTTTGAGCGACCGGCCCGCGCGGCGGCCACTCTTCCACAACAAACGGCATTTCCGCTGCGTTTCGTCGCATGGTACGGGCGGGCTTTAGCCCGCTGGTTTCAAACGACTGTTGCGGCACTTGTAGCGGCGGCCGGAAGCCCGCTGTGGTCACTATAGAAACTTGCATCAGATGCAAGTTTCCATAGCGGAATATAGCCATCACCATTCACTGAAGGAGTAGAACAGTGGATCGAATTAGTTTGGGCTGGTCCGAAACATGGGACGGCCTGTTAGACGAGCGCGCCCACAAACAGGCGGTGCGCATCATTGCACAACACAAAAATTTGTATCAAGCATTCACAACTGAGGGGCAACTTATCAACTGTCACCTGAGTGGGAAAATGCTGCACGGCTGTTCTGGTCAAAATGAGCTGCCGGCGGTAGGCGATTGGTGCCTTGTCGGTGATTCTTTCACCGATGCTTCCAATACCTGCGCTGCGATTGTTCAGACCGTATTGCCTCGCTATTCAAAAATCTCTCGTCGGCGTGTTGATCTTGGCGACGAACAGATTTTGGCGGCCAATATCGATTTCGTTTTTGTCGTGACTTCAGCCAACCGCGATTTCAATATCAACAGGGTGAGACGATATTTGCTGCTCGCGGATCGCGGACAGTGCCAGCCGATTATCGTGCTTTCGAAATCGGATCTCGCTGAAGACGAATCGCAGTTTGTCGCATTGATCACGGAGGCGTTCCCGAACGTTCCCACGATCTCAACGAGCGCCGTCAACGATACTGGGTTTCACGCGATTAAACGATGTCTGACAAGTGGACTCACCGGCGTTTTCGTCGGTTCTTCCGGCGTCGGAAAATCGACGATGATCAATAAGCTGCTTGATGCCGACGTGCAGAACACCGGTGGTGTCAGATTGAACGACGAGAGGGGACGGCACACCACATCCGGTGCGTCGCTGTTCTTGATTGAAAGCGGTGGTGTCATCATCGACACTGCTGGACTGCGGGAAGTTGGACTGGTTGGCGACACCAATCAGTTGGACGAATCAATGCCGACAGTGTCCGAACTCGCACAGCTATGCCGTTTCAGCGATTGCTCGCATAATGGTGAGCCCGGTTGCGCAGTTCAGGCTGCCCTCTCTAGCGGCGGCCTGGATGCAGCCGAGTTCGATACATACAACAAGCTTGCGCGTGAGCTCGCTTACACCGAGCGGAAGAACGATCGTCGACTCGCCGCGCTGGAGCGCAAGAAATGGAAGCAGGTTGCAATGAACAATCGCCGCGACACGCGGAGGAAGTGAGGTAGAGACAATCGTAGCGGCGGCTGTTAACCGTAGCGGCGGGCGGAAGCCCGCTTGCTTATTGCACCGGACGAAAATTCTCCGCGTAATTCCGCACCGATTCGAGTATCGACTTGATGTCCTTGCGGTCCATCACCGACTTGCGCTGCGGGTCGGTGACTTGACCTAACCCGGCATTTCGAAGCACCTGCTGTATAGACCAGGGGCCGTATTCGTCAATCGATTCGGCGAACTTGCACTCGTCTTCGGTTATCCCAATCGTGCAAAATACCCCAAAGACTCCGGATGGCAATTGATATAAGCAATCCGGTGCTTCATCCGCATACCATACGACGAGATTGTTCAGGTCGCCGGTGCCACCAGAACCCAGTGGTATGGGCATGTTCAATATCACGCCCGGGCTCAGCGTCCCGCTGTAGCTCAAAATGTAATAACAGAGCCGGCGCAGCAAGCGCACTGCCCAGCGTGCATCTTTGTTGCTTTTCACCATGAGTTCGCAACCGAAACCTGATACTTCGTTGGGTTCTTCAGCAAACCATGGATTGCTCAATCCGCTCGTAATATAAATCCAGTGCGGACGGCTTTCCGTCGGCGCGTACGCGAGCACCGTTATCTTCACGTCGGTCATTTGCGATTTGAACGTCGTCGTTGTATCCGCTTCGTTGTCTGCGGATCCGTCGACGCGGCCGATTCCCGGCTCCGGGTTCGTCGGCGGCACATTGCCCTTCGGCAGCGCATACGCCGGCTGCCCGAATAGCTCCTCATACACGCGATTACGAGCCTTCCAGGCGCTGAATAGAAGGTTAGTACTGCCTGTGTTCACAAGGTTCCTGCGGAGGAGAATGACGACCGTATTGGTGATTAAACCATGCCAGGCACCAAAGGTGTGCGATCGAATGGTTCTATCCGATATTGATATCCAACCTGTACACCCTTGTGCCGGAATCGATGATGTCTCCAAGAAGATGGCTGGTAATAGAGATCGTATTTTTTGGCATCATGCTGATCGCGTTTTATTTGTTCATATGGCATTGGTTCGGATGCATGCGATTCAGTGGAGAAACCGCTGTCTTTGCACTGATTTGTCCTATTCCCACGGATTTAAAAGTTGAGCTTCTCCGACAGCAAAATCTGCAGTGTTTCGAGTGACGATTGTTAGATTGTGTTGCTGTGCGGTGGCCGCAAGCAATCCGTCGATGACTGCCAGTGCCACTCCTTGTGACCTGGCTCTAGCCGCGAGGAAGCCCCAGCGATCTGCCGTTTCGGCGTCGATCATCAATAGCCTCTCTGCGAAGCGTGCTTTTAAACCGACCTCCAGCCAGGATTCCAGCTCAGATCTACGTTTGTTCTGCGCCAATGTCGCTATGCCTTTTCGGATTTCACCGAGCGTGAGAACGCTGATGTGAAGCAGCTGTTCGTCCGTAGCTGATAACCAATTTTCGACCTTTGGCTCGGGCTTGGGACGGACGAGTTCGGATAGAACGTTTGTATCCAACAAGAAACCATTCATAGTTTCAAGTCGCGTCCATGGTCCTTGTCACGTTCAAAGCTGAGGTTGAGCCCAACTAGCGGTGATTCCCGGAAGAACTGCAGCAAGCTCTTCGGCTGCTCCGGCTGGGCAATAAGCTCTGCAAATTGTTCCACCGGAAGCATAATGACCCCGTCGGATCCCTGACGGGTAATCAGCTGAGGCCCTTCGGAGCGTGCCAGGCGAAAGACCTCACTAAATCGTGCTTTTGCCGTCTGTACTTGCCACGCAGAAGTAGGCATTTTAAGGCTTCGCTTGGTTGGTTTTTTAGACATAGGTGCCGTGACCTAAACTAGTCAGACTAGTCTGAATTATACCATAAAACGGGCGCCGGCGACCCAGCGCGATAAATAACGGCTCGGCCCAGCGGGCTTGCGCCCGCCGCTACCATTGCAAGCCGCTGTTATTGTTTTATACCGTGCACCGGATCGGTTGGTGGAGCTCCGAGGATAAGTTGGGTTCCCTTCCATCTGGTTTGCATGAGCGGTTCTTGCTTTTCACCCCAGTCGGCGATTGAAGCATCGCAAACGTCGTTTTTCAAGTCGCGCATGAACGCGTCATCAACGGCGGCTTTCGGCCCGTTCTTCTTCAGTCTCTCTATCAAGCAATGGGTGAAAATCCCGTTTGGATATTTCTTGCTTTCATATGATGATTGGTCGTAGGCGCTCGAACAAATAACCATTTGTCCCGTTCCCTGCGCGAGCTTCTCCGCGTCGAAGCCGCCGTGTCTGACGAGGTCCTTGACGCCGGGCGTGACATTACCGCTGTGGCAGGCATCCAATATCAATACGATGCGGTTGCTGTGCACCCGGTCTTTGATCGTTTGTCCCAACGTGTCCATACGGATTCCTGTGGACATCAAGTTCTTTTTGTCCGTGTCATAGGCAATCAGGAAATTACTGCCTCTAATATCTGCTGCTGATGGACTGCCGTGCCCGGATACGTAGATGAGAACGAGGTCGTCTGGGCGAGCTTTCGTCAGCCAGTTATCGCCGAGTTCAGCCATGATGTTTCGCTGAGTCGCCTGATCATCCACCAAGACATGGACATGATCGGCGCTAAAGTTCTCGTCTTTCACGAGGAAATCTGCAAAGTCTTTAGCATCTTTCGCTGAATAATTCAGATTGATCTCTCTGTCGTGATAGTTGCTGATTCCGACGACCAACGCCCACTTATCTCTAATCGGTTTATTGACAGCGACGGACGGACCGCTAGTGGACACGCCGATTTTCAGATTGTCTTGCTTCAGCGCCGCAAGCTTTTGATATGCAACGTAGCTCGCCGGAATTGCCGTCGTCAGATAAGCTCCGTCACCGAGGACATCATCTTTAAGCTTATCCGCTTCCTGCGAATATGCATCCGCTTGCTGCTCCTGTTTGGCTCTCCGGTACATGTTTGCCATGCCATCAAGGATCGCGCAAACGAATGGATCCTTGTCTTTACGAGCGCTCTTATCCACGGTGATTGAGTGTGCTCGTTTGTACAAATCTTCTGCTTTGCTGAAGTCTCCTTCAAGCGTGTACAAATCCGCCAGATTCTTATCGACCTCGGCAACTACGAGTGTGTTTAGTCCGAATGCTTTAACTCTTAGAGCCAAAGCTCGCCGCAAGGCTGTCTCGGCTTCGCCTTGCCTGCCGAGATTCATGTACGCTCTGCCGAGGTTGAGCGCGGCATCGGCGACGAGTGGGCTGTCCTTGCCTGCCGATTTTTCGCGAATTTGGAGCGCCCGCTCAAAAAGCGGGACTGCTTCGACGTTCCTTTGCTGCGACACCAGTGACTGCGCTAATCCGGTTACAGCTTCAGCCGTTTCAGAATACTCAGGACCAAGAGCTTTCTCACGGATCTCGATTGAACGTTTGAATATCGGCGCTGCGTCCGCGCTTTTGCCCTGGAATAAATAGCAGCTCGCCAGGGAGAACAAGCTTGTCGCCAGGCGCGGGTCGGTAGGGTTGAAGCTCTGCGCTTCGTCGACAGCAGCAGCGAGCAGCTCAGCGGCTTCAATGATGCTGCCGTCGTTTAAGGCGCGTTGTCCGACTTGCATGAATGTGTCGAATGGAGAGTCCGTCGGCAAGGTAGCGAGTTCGCGCGCGTGCGTGTCTGACTTCGCATTCTTCATAGTCAGATCTGCTGCCAGGAAAATGTTGTCGACACTTTCATCGAATTGCTTGCGTTGCTGGTCATTCAGATCGTCCCGCTTCAGGCCGCGTTGGTCGAGAACGCTTTGACCAATGCTCTCGCGAGTCACCTGGCTTTCCGCCTTACCGTCCCGCTTACCTAAAAACAACCAAATCGCCAACTGAGCGAGTGTATTCTCACGCCGTTCTGCAGGTATTTTGACGTTGTCGAAGGTGCCCGTGCGCGCCAGTAAGTGCGCCTCCTCCATGATGTTTGCCAATTCTTGCCAGACTTCATTGCCGCCTGGATAGGCGCCCACCTCGAATTCAGTAGCTTCCGCCTGCGGTGGTGGCACCGACCGTGTTGAAACGCACATCGTAGACAGGTTTAACTGAATCGAAGCGTTGGCCGGCACCGTGAACACGCGATCTCTGGTGATCATCATGTGTTGAATAGAAGGATTTTTCGAAAGCAACACTTCGTGCGCAGGCACGACTACGTTGAGCTCGGCATTCGATTTGTTAGTAACTTCGGCACTGACGGTGCTGGTCGTATGACCGTCACCTGAGATCTTCAAGAACAATTGTCCGGATTTCACCGCTTGTCGCAGAGTGATAAATGCTGTCGTCGAGTATTTTTTTGTATTGGGGGCAGCGATGCCTGTTGCCGCGGCCGCCAATTGAAAAGCCGGAAGAAGCAATGTCAGAACGAGAAAAACGCAAGTTGCAATACGATGCATAACCGACCCTGTAAGCATGAGGAAGATTATCGACGAAACCTGGACGAGCTATTTTGCTATCTTTTACCCTGCACCTGGCAAAATTTAGGCGGAATACCACTTTGGGAGCATGCGGTGCGGCCCGGATTATTCTTCTTCCAGCTTGAGCAGCGCCATGAATGCTTCCTGCGGGATTTCGATTTTGCCCACGGACTTCATGCGCTTTTTGCCTTCTTTTTGCTTTTCGAGTAGTTTGCGTTTTCTTGAAATATCGCCGCCGTAGCACTTCGCCAAGACGTTCTTGCGCTGGGCGGAAATAGTTTCACGGGCGACGATTTTTCCGCCGATTGCCGCTTGTACAGGCACTTCGAACATCTGGCGTGGAATCAGTTTCTTCAGCTTTTCCGCAAGCAGGCGACCATATGCCGGTGCTCGGTCGTAGTGAACGATCGCTGAGAGCGCATCGACTGGATCGCCGCCGATTAGAATATCGAGTTTCACCAGTCGCGACTCGCGATATTCCTTGAAGTGATAATCGAGACTGGCGTATCCGCGAGAACGCGATTTGAGTTGATCGAAAAAGTCGGTGATGATTTCCGCTAGTG